>Ga0187851_10004247_pt1 | contig 11773 bp, 12 predicted proteins | sample June2016WEW_6_10_FD_132997 | JGI IMG/M metagenome (GOLD analysis project Ga0187851, IMG submission 132997) | Peatland microbial communities from SPRUCE experiment site at the Marcell Experimental Forest, Minnesota, USA - June2016WEW_6_10 | ecosystem: Environmental > Terrestrial > Soil >... | reverse complement strand
AAAGTGTGTTATTCATTATGCGGTGCCTGATGGAAGAATCATACCATTTTGTGCTATGAACTCTCTTTACCGACAGGAAATCGAAAACAAATTCTCAAAACCATTAAAAAAAAAGTAGTAAAAAAAATTAAGTTAAATTAAATTTAAGGTGATAAATTAGCATCAAAATTATAATTGTTTTTTAATATTTTGGAATTTCTAGATAAAATAATAGTAATGAATATTCATCAATCATGAAGGTCATCCATCAGCAAATTAATGGTTTCAGGTAAAATTGTAAAAAGAGAAATTTACTTGCTGAAGAGTCAAAAATTAGCGTTAATGTAATCTTCAGCTTCTTGGGGTGATTTAGAGGCGAATTTATATCTTTTATGAACTTCTATAATCTCTTTTAATGTTTCATCTACAATTTTTTGGTTCTCCCAATTTTTTAAAGCTGTAATTACTTTATCGAGGCAGCCTTTTTTATAACTTATCTGCCCTAAAACGTGTATAATGGTTTTTCTAACTCTTTTATTCTCTTAATTCTGCAGTTCTTCTAAAAAGGGGATGACTTCTTCTGGATGGGTTTCTTCCTCTAAGTTCTATACCGTGAACCATTTCTCTTCGAACTTCAGGGTTAGAATGGTGTAAATTTTTCTGGACGAACTTCAAGGTTGGCTCTGGATTTTTAAGACCCATTTGCTTTAGCGAACCAATCACTGCATTTCTTACTGAACTATTTTCATCTTCCAATGCTTTTTTGAAAATATTTAATATTCTATCTGCATCAATCTTTCCTAATTCACCCAAAGCATAAACTGCTGTTTGTCTTATCCTCGCATTTTCCATCTTGATCATTTCATCAAGTAAATGGAGGATTACATCCCTTAAATCCTCATGATTCTGGTAAATTCTGTATAGAGCTAGATAAGCATTTTTCCGGATATAAGTGTCAGAATCAGAGCTATATTTATAAATATTCCCATATTCCTCATTTTCCAGGTTTCGTGTAATGTCTGTTTCCATCTTTGTTACAAGTACTTCCCGTTCTTCTTTAGGTAAATCATAGAAACTCATAAAACTATTATTCTCCCAACTGTCTAGTAAAATTTAATAACTCAATAAAGCCTATTGATGCATTTTAAGGTTTGGTAATTGTTTTACTGCTATTACTGTGGCTGTCCAGAAGTTATCCATAAACTTCAGACATAGGATTCCTAAGATTCCAAAGGATAAATTAGCTATACCCACTTCAAATTGGAATGGACTTCCTGCCGGCCATCCAATGCTTGCAGCAACCATATTTGCAGAGAAAACATGACCAATAAACGCCCATATTGAACCAAATCCAATAAGTATTAAAAAAATCCATAAAAAGAAAATCTCTATTATTCTATTTTTCGTTTTTGGAGTTTTAGTTAAAAAGATCTGTAAAATAGCGCCGATTATAGTTAGTATAAAGAAAATATAAATTTAAATCCATAGTTTATAATCTCTCCCCTTTTTATCTGATTATTAGTTTATTGAAATATAATTAATTATATAAGGTAATAATTAATATTTATCTAATAATATTTGAACTTCCTCCTCTAATTCTAAATTTCTTAATGCTTTAAATTCTGCTTTTTTAATTTCAATATAAGCCTTTGATAATTCAGTACCCATTGCAGTTAAAAGTACTTCATCTTTTTGCAGTTCTATAATCGCATTGTCTAATTCTGTAGGTAATCGATTAATTTTATATTTCTTTAGATTTTCTACTGTAATTGTAGCTGGATCTTCTTGAATTGATTTTGGAAGTTCCATTTCCTTTTTGATTCCGTCAAGTCCCGCGGCTATGACGCTGCCGAATACTAAGTATGGATTTGATGAAGCATCTACTGTTTTTAATTCAAAATCTCTAATTATTTCATTATGATCTGTGACTATTCTGAGTGCAGCTTCTCTATTATCAATTCCCCAACATTGGAAGGCTCCTGTCCAAGCATTGGGTTTAATTCTTTTATAAGAATTAGTAATGGGTGTAGTTATAGCCATAAGTGCTGGTAAATGAGTAAAAATACCTGCTATAAATTGTCTTCCTATTTCAGAAATTCCATATTCACTTTGAGGATCTGATAGAAGGTTTTTATCATTATTCCATATACTACAATGGAGATGACATCCATTTCCTGGTTTATCTGCAAATATTTTTGGAAGAAATGATGCTATAGTATCATTTTTATATGCAATTGCCTTCACTGTTTCTCTAAATACTATTTGATTATTACATGCATTTAGAGCATCCGTATATTTGATTGTTATCTCCTGCTGTCCTGGTCCAGATTCAGGATAATATTGTTCTACTTGTAGTCCCTGTAAATTAAGTGCTTTGATAATATCCTCAATAATCTTATTATTTATATCCATTGAATAGGTTGATGCAAATGGTGTATTATCAGATGGGATGATTACTTCATCGATTTTCTTTAATAAATAAAATTCATTTTCAAATGCTCCTTTAACTGAAATATTATTTTCAGTGGCTTGTTTAATCATTTTTTTTAGAAATCCACGTGGACAATAATTCCAACTTCTCCCGTTTTTGATCATGTCTGCCATAACCCGTCCTTGGCCTGGAGCGTAGGGAATGCTTGTAAAAGTTGAAAGGTCAGCTTTAAGTTGAACTTCTCCTACTGGAGTAAGTCCACTTTCAGCTACAACTGCATCATAAATGGAAGGGATGCCTTGTTGAGCTTCAGAAATACCTATACTATAATTAGAATCAGTTAAAGAATCTTTATGCACGGCTTTTGCACGGATAATATTTGCATTATCACACCATGTTATCCGTATAAAGTCTATATCCTCTGAATTAATAATATTTTCATTGATGTTCAATTAAATAACTCCATATTTTATGATATTAAACATATAATATATATTAATATTTATTATATAATAAATACAAAAAAAATAGTTTTTTTTTTTAAGCTAAAAAAGTTTGAATTTATTTTTCCCATTTATATTCGTAATTATATAATTTGAAATAAAATTTTTATTTTTAGCTTTTTTTTTATGGTTCGATAATTCCTACTTCGTTAAACATCTCTATAACGAAGTTAAATCCTATTTTTTGGTAATATTAAAGCATATTTTAATCATAACAATATTATATGCTCAAAACACCCGATCTTAAGCTAATTGGGCTATATGTAAAAATGAATTTTTGATGGTTTTGTAATAAATTTAAATTAGACTTAAAAATTTTTTTTCAGTTAAATTATTATGGATCTATTATAAAATTATTTTCCAATGTTAATAATTCCATGATGATAAATAATTAAAAAAAAATGATGATAAAAGTAAACTCAATTTATCTGAACAAATTATTATTTTAAATAATTTTTTTTAAGAATCTGATATGTTAATTTAATTTAATAATTAGAATAAAATATTATTAATTATAATACTATAATAAGGTACAAATTTTATTTAAATTGGAGGTTAAGCTCATGTTAATTTTAACTACACCAACGATTGAAGGGAAGAAAATAATTGAATATTATGGTTTAGTAACTGGAGATTCTTTATTGGGAGCGAGCATGTATAAAGACATGTTCTCTGGTGTAAGGGATGTTGTAGAGGGAAGAACTTCTAAATATGAAGAGGAGTTAACTAATGCTAGAAATTTGGCTTTAAAGAGTATGGAAGATAAAGCTGAGAAGAAAGGTGCTAATGCTGTTATAGGGATTCGTGTGGCTTATCATAACTTGGGTGGTACCATGGGAAATACTATAATGGTCACAGTATTTGGAACTGCAGTTTCGTACCAGGAATGAAATTATTTAGGATTTAATAAAATTGGATTAAAATCAAAATTTTTTTTAAAAGGGTGATTGTTTTTGATTGCATCTAGAAAAAAATTTCTAATTGAAAAACGCTGGGCATTTACAGCTATAATTATAGGATTTATTGTGGGTTTCAGTTCCGCAGTTGCTTGTGTATATTTTCATTTAATTATTTTCGGATTCAATATCATGTATATATTATCTCCTTTAAGCGCGGGAGTAGTGGAAACTGTAATAGCTCGTAGAAAATATGGTAGAAGTACAGGTGCTATTAGTGCTCTTTTAACATTTATTGTAATTAATATTTATGGTTGGTTTTTCCCTAAAGATCCAATTACACTCAGTTTAATTACTTTAATTGCCATAGGATTAACTATTGATGCTGCATTCCCTACATTTACCCGGTATGTTCTTTTTGTAGTTGTGGTGGGTTCATTCATTAGATTAATAAATTTCTTAGTGAATTTACCTTCTAAACTCATGGGAAATCCTCCAATGGTTGAAAGTGATGAGGTTATATCGGAATCTGCATCTGATGATTTTTTCAGTGATGATTTAACATTACCATTAGTATCAGTCCCCCATATGGATGGAGGAGTAATTAAGAAATTTGTGGGTTTAGTTGTTGGAGAAGCAGTTGTAAAAGAAAAAAATTCTGAGGGGGGACGGTTTTCGAATCTTTTAAAGACTCTTCAACCTAAAAAATTGGATGATATGAATTTAGATGAGGCCCGGAAGTTGGCGGTATCTCGAATGTTGGAGAATGCTCAATCTATGGGGGGAAATATGGTAGTGGAAGTTTTAATTAATTATGTTAGTGTGGGTGGTTTCCAAGGTAATGCATTTATTGTATCTGCTTATGGGACTGCCGTTATATATGAATAAAAAAAAATATTGATAAAATATATTAATTCCCCCATTTTTTTTGAAGGGTGATATTTTATTTTTATTCTGGTACATCCATAACGATATTTTCATCATATCTTAGTTTACCACCGCAATTGCAGGTTTCAAAAGTCATCAGGTGATTCACCCGATTGTATATTTATAATAACCTAAACAATTATCAGCAAATTAAATAACCATTATTCTTATTTTTAATATCCCATTATGTCGTAATTTCTTTCAAAACTTTAAATTATTATATAATTACTATTTTTCCATTAAATTTAAAATTCTGAAATAATATATAAAATAAATAATGAGTAAAAAAAAATTGGGGAGGGTATTTTTTTTATGTTAACACTTTTTGATGAGACTAAAATTTCTAAAATGAACCTTAAAAACAGGTTTATTTGTTCTGCAATATATGAAGGGTGGGCTGTTGAAAAAGGACATGTAACGGATGAATTAATCAATCATTATGAAAATTTGGCTAAAGGAGGTGTAAGCACCATCATTACTGGTTTTGCTAAAATTATGAAGTTTGATCAACCTGCACCTAATATGAATGTAATATATGATGACATTTTTATTGATGAATATCAAGAATTAACTAATAAAATTCATGAACATGACACAAATATTATCATGCAGATTGTACATGGGGGTCCAAAATGGGGTCCTTCAGCAGTTGAACATTTAGTAACTAAAACTATTCCTAAAGAAATGAGTAAAGAGGATATTAAAGAAGTAATTCAAGCTTTTGCAGATGCTGCACTTCGTGTAAAGAAAGCGGGTTTTGATGGTGTACAAATTCATGCAGCACATGGATTTTTATTAAGCATGTTTTTAAATCCTTATTATAATAAAAGAACAGATGAATATGGTGGTTCAATAGAAAATAGGGGTAGGATAATATTTGAATCTTATGAGGCCATTAGGGAAATTGTAGGTGATGATTTCCCGGTTTTGGTGAAGGTTAATTGTGAAGATTTCATGGATGAAGGATTAAATTTTTCGGATAGTCTTATTGTTTGTGATAAGCTCTCAAAGATGGGTATAGATGCTATAGAAGTTAGTGGTGGAAGTTATTCTTCAAAAGAGGGTGAGGGACCTATTAGAGGAAATGTTGAAGTTAAGGAAAATGAATCATATTTTAAAGAATACGCTGCTAAAATTGCGGAAATGGTTCAAGTACCAGTAATTTTAGTTGGTGGAAATAGAAGTTTTAATATTATGACTGAAATTTTAAATAACACTAATATTGAATATTTTTCTTTAGCCCGGCCTTTCATATGTGAACCAGATTTAATTGATAGATGGTTAAGTGGAGATAAAGATCCAGCTCAATGTAAATCTTGTGACCCATGTTCTGGTGTAAATAATTGTATTCAAATTTTAAATTAATTGTGTAAAAAATAAGCATCTATGAAATAAAATAAGCTCCCCCACTTCACTTAAATAGTTGGAGAAATGCTCATGGACTAAGTATAAAATGAGTACACTAAAATTTATCACTAATTTTTTTTTTAAATATCCAAATGCGGGTTTATAAATTTGAAATAAAAATTTTTTTATAATCATAAATTTAAGGTTATAAATCTTTTTTAACGAGTAAGCTTGCTGAACTGTAAGGTGTACCATAAAAAAAAAATGTTTTTTTTTTAAATATTATTTATAATAATTAATAAATGTTTGAAGAAATATAATATAATAATTATAGGGGGGGATGAATTAAATGATGAATATGGGGAGTTTTAATTATAGGGAAATTCCTAAATTAATTATTTCAATTATTATAGTATTCCTTGCCGGTGCTGTGGGAACAGTATCCACACTTCCACAGATAACAACTTGGTACGCTGCATTACCAAAGCCAGCATGGACACCTCCAAACTGGGCTTTCGGACCGGTATGGAGTACTCTTTATGTTTTAATGGGAATAGCTTTATTCCTAGTGTGGAGACAAGGTTTAAATAAAAAAATTGTTAGATATGCAATATTAATATTCGCTGCACAACTTGTAATAAATGTGATTTGGTCATTAGTTTTCTTCGGCACCCATAACATATTCGGCGGATTAATAATGGTAATAATATTATGGATAGCCATCCTGGTTAACATAATCGTATTCTACATGGTTACTAAACCAGCAGGACTAATACTAATACCATATTTAGTGTGGGTGACCATAGCCGGCTATCTTAACTATAGCGTGTATCTTTTAAATCATTAAGAAAGAAATTTTAATAAATTTTTTTTTATGCACAGTTTAAAAAATAAAAAAAAATTTTTTAAGCTGGATTTTAAAGGATATTTCCTTTTTTTTTAGATGTTCTTAATCCCCGTAATCTTCGCCACATTTACTAATTTCCATAAGTAAGATTTTTCTTCAGATAAAATGGATTGCAGAGTTTCTTCGGGTGAATGACCGAGGGCTGCTAAGATTTTTGTTGAAAGATTTTTCTCTTGTATCATATCAACAAAATGTTTCCGTATCTTTTGATTTTCATTATGATTTTGCACTTCTTGAATAGTACCCTGGAGAGTTACAAACTTATATTCTGTTAATTTATCATTATATTTCTCTATTTCCACGGCTACATCAGGATTTTTATGGAATAATTCTATTTTCTTACCATATTTGGTTGATAAGAAATATAGGAATTTCCCATCAAAAACATATAAGAATGGTGCAATATAAGGATATTTTCCTTGAAAAGCAATTCTACAAATAAATTCTTCTTGAATTAAATAGTCATATTCTTCTTTATTCATCAATGGTATTTTTAATAGATTCATAAAGTTATCACCATTTATTATATTATGTATGTCATATTAATTGAATTTTTGATGTGATAAAAAAAAATTTTTTTGAAACTAATTAAATCATCTAATTATAACCAGTTACATGTATCCTGAGATATATTTTTTTTTATATTTCCTCAATTTAAAAAAAAACTTAATATAAAAATTAAATAAAAAATTTTTTTAAATGAAATTTGTTTCAATTTTTAACCATGAATATTACTATTTTAAATAAAATAAAAAAAATTGAATAGTATAAAAAAATATTAGTAAGTTCAAATCAAATTATTTTATAATTTAAAGAAAATTTGGTTTCTAAAAAAAATGATTTAATTTAAAGTCTTTTTATATTTTCTTTTTTAATGGTTAAAAACTATGAAAATAAGTAAATTATTTTATTCAATGGTTATCTTAAATTTTTGTTATATAATGGACCGGTTAATTATACCATTATTCTCATTTTACAGAGTTAAAGAGAAGATTAGAACTATATTATCAATGGAATTATGGAGTAATACTAAATATGTTTTATTATATTTATTCCTGTTAGCTGTGCTGCTGCGTGTAATAGTATACTTTCTAATTCCATCACTTTATGGTTTACAAAGCGATTCTATAGGTTATTATATTAGCGCAGTCAATGGAGTGGAACATGGTGCTTTTTCAACTTATTGGCCACCCGGATTTCCATTACTCATTTCATTATTCTTAATAATCTTTAAATCATATACTCTTCCAATTTTAACATTATTTTTAATAATTTTAGGTTCATTATGTGGATTATTAGCATATTATATTTCATTAAAGTTATTTAAAAACAGGTTCGCGGCTTTATTAGCGTTCCTATTTATTTGTATACAGCCATCATTCTTAATACATTCACCACAATTATTATCTGATACATTCGCTGTAATGATAATGGGTATCGGTATATATTACATGTTAACGGATTATGAAAATCATAATCGCTATATATCCTTATTAATAGGAGTATTAATTGGATTTCTAATTTTAATTAGACCGGATTATATATTCATGATTATAATTTACTTCATATTAATTACCATCTCGAATCACCTCTTAAAAATTAAATTAGAAAAATTAGCATTATTTACATTAGCTTTAATGTTAACTTTAACTCCATGGCTTATTTATACAAATGATATGATCGGTGAACCAGTGATATCAACTAATGGTGGGGTGAATTTTTATATTGGTAATAATCCTACTGCTGATGGTAGATACTCGGAACCTTACGGTTTAACAAGTAATAATGAAGGATATAGTATAGCATTAAATTATATTTCCAATAATCCACTCTCCACCATATCATTATACTCGAAAAAACTAGCTTTATTAATTATTAGTCCTTATATTCTACCCTGGGAATTACCGGAACATCATTTCACAATTTCAGAACTTATTTACAGTTATGGGATGAATATTGGATTCCTAATCACGGAATTAATCGGACTTAGAGGATTACTATTAATAAAACAGAAACGATTACAATTATTCTTTATAAGCTTAATTATACTAATCAACTTAACATTAATTCCATTTTTTGTAGATGGAAGATTAACACTACCAGAATTATTAATCTACGTGATATTCGGTAGTTACTATATTGCCCATGTCATAGAATTAACCCTGAAATCAGATAAAATAAAAAAAATTAATTAATTAAAAATAGTTTTAAATTTTTGGTAAAACTTTATAAACTAACTCCACACTATGATATATAATAATTATCATTAAACTTTATCTGAGAATAAATTATAACAAAAAAAAAGGAATACTAATACTATGGATACTAAAAAAATATTAAACTACTTAAGATTAGGATCATTGAATCGTGGAATAACGAAACAGGACATCTTAACTGTAGTTGTATTATTCATCCTCCTACGAATAATCATGTACGCATTAAACCCAACAACTACTGGTTCCCAATCATTAAGTTTCCTAAACCATTTATAAAAAAAAATTTTATTTAAAAAAAATATATATAAATCTCTTTTTTTATATTTCCATTTTATATATTTATTTTCCGAGTCCCAGCATTGCACCATACTTTGAATAAACTTCATTGATAAGCTCATCTGAGTTAGGATTATTCCAATCATGCATCCATTCAGACACTAATGATTCAAGAGTAATTGGGATAACACCTGCTTGCAGCATTCTCTCGACACCATACTTATGAGCATCCACGGTAGAATCCCCAGCAGCATCAATTAATCCATAAATTTCATAACCTTCCCTTAAACCATGAAGTGCAGTGTAAGTAAAGCACATGCTAGTCCATAATCCTGAGATAACCATCTTATTTCGTTCAGTACTCATGACAGCTTTCCATGTACTATTATCTTCAAAAGCATCAAAACTAGGCACTACCCGTGCAAATACCTCCTGATCTGGGAATAAATCTGCAACTTCACTAATAAAATCTCCATTCAATTGAGGATTAATAGTAGATAAAACAACAGGAATATCTAAAATACTAGCAGCTTTAGCAGCGCAGAAAGCAGCAATAGTAATTAAAGTCTTATCACCTGAAGAAATACTTTTAATCATCGCCGGTTGATAATCCACTAAAACCAAAACACTATTCTCATCAGTTAATAACTCAAATTTACCATCATCCAAATTAACCATCTAAAACTATCCCCCCAATATAAAAAAAATTTTTACACCTCTAAAATGAAATATTCAAAATAATTTTGATTTCATAAAAAAAATGTTTTAAATTCCTTTAATGAGAAAAAAAAATAATAAGACTTATTGAATTATAAAAAAAAAAATTTAAGGAATATTTTTTACAAAATCATTTTTTTTTATTAGTATATTACTCATCAATAATAAAATTTATGAAATAATTTTTACTATAACCCCCACAAAAAAATGTTTTTAAAAATTTCAATTTAATTTATAAAAAAAAAATATTTGGAATTTATAAAATCAATATCAAGAATTAATTTATTTCAAATAGTAGCATATAATAAAATTTATTAAATTATTTTTAAGGGAAAATGTTTTTATACAGACTTATCATATATACAAGAGGTTAAAAGAAAATTTTCACATTTTTTTAGATTAATTAAATTATTTAGAAGCCTAAATAAAAAAAAAAAATTTTTTTTATTTTATAAGGGAGCAATAAATATATGACATGTAATGTACTAGTTGGAGGAGGATGGGGTGATGAAGGTAAAGGAAAATGTATCACCTACCTCTGTTACAACGATAAACCTAATATTATAGCAAGAGCAGGCGTAGGACCCAATGCAGGGCACTCTGTAGAATTCCATGGAGAAAAATATGGTTTAAGATTAATACCATCAGGCTTCTTCCACAAAGATGCTAGACTCCTAATAGGAGCAGGTGTATTAGTGGATCCCACAGTATTCCTCCATGAATTAGATTACCTAGATAAATATAACGTTAGAAGTAGAACCTACGCTGATTATCGTTGCGCCATCATAGAAGAAAAACATCGAGAACAAGATCAAGCCTCAGACTACCTATCCAAAAAAATTGGAAGCACCGGAACAGGCTGCGGACCCGCCAATGCCGACCGAGTAATGCGAGTCGCCAAACTTGCAGGTGAAATAGAGGAAATGAAAGGACACACCACAGATGTACCCTTAGAAATAAACACGGCATTAGATAATGATAAAGATGTATTCATTGAAGGTAGTCAAGGATTCGGACTCTCACTCTACTATGGAACCTACCCCTATGTAACTAGTAAAGACACTACCGCCAGCACCGCCGCCGCTGATGTTGGTGTAGGACCCACACGAATAGATGAAGTTATAGTAGTATTCAAATCATATATAACCCGCGTAGGGCAGGGGCCATTTAAAACTGAAATCACTCAAATTGAAGCAGAAAATATGGATATTGAAGAATACGGTACAGTAACCGGCCGAAGACGACGAGTAGGTTTATTCGATATGGATTTAGCTCGAGAATCCTGCATGATAAACGGCGCCACTCAAATAGCTTTAACCTGTGTAGATCGTTTATATCCTAAATGTGAACGTGTAAAAGATTATAATCGCCTATCACCTGAAATAAAAAAATTTATTAACGAAATTGAAGGTGAAACAGGCGTTCCAGTAACTATAATCTCCACAGGACCCGACCTCGAGGATACTATTGATTTACGCAGTGAATTACTCTAAAAAAAAACCTTTTACATATTTTTTAATTAAATTTTTTTTTAAATAAATGGAGATATTGTAATACTTTCATTAAAGAATTTT
>Ga0187851_10004245_pt1 | contig 11774 bp, 5 predicted proteins | sample June2016WEW_6_10_FD_132997 | JGI IMG/M metagenome (GOLD analysis project Ga0187851, IMG submission 132997) | Peatland microbial communities from SPRUCE experiment site at the Marcell Experimental Forest, Minnesota, USA - June2016WEW_6_10 | ecosystem: Environmental > Terrestrial > Soil > Wetlands... | reverse complement strand
CCCAGACCGAGGCGGTGGAAAGGGTCTCATCACCGAGCAGGGCGTGGACGTGCGCGGCGGCGGTCGTGCCGGCAATCAACTTGTCCGCAATGGCGCCGGTGGTTCTATGGCCCTCGTCGCCCCAGCCAAAAACGGTCGTCGCTGCGCAGCAAACGAGAAAAGAAAGAAAAACTCGAAATTTCATATTGATCCAGTATGGCAAGCCGCTGGCCGCCGTCCAGCGAATATGGGGAAATTGTCGAATGAGGAAACAGAAATCTTAAATCTGAAATTTGAAATTTGAAATCCGATATGCCCCGCCACTACAATCCCCTCTCATTGAACGAACGATGAACGAACATCGCATCTCACCGCGGCGATGGTTGATTTGCCTGGCCCTGGCCGCAATCACCGTGGCTTTGTTCTCGCCTCTGTTCCACTACGATTTCCTTACCTTTGACGACCAGATCTACGTCACTGAGAACCCGTACGTCCGCTCCGGCCTCAATCTCAATAGCCTGGCTTGGGCCTTCCAGACCAGCACCTCGGGGAACTGGCTGCCGCTCACCTGGGTGTCGCACATGCTCGATTTCCAATCTTATGGCATGAAAGCGGGTGGACATCATTTGACCAACGTTTTGTTCCATGCCGCCAACGCGGTGCTGCTCTTTCTCCTTCTGCAAAAGATGACCGGCGCCATGTGGCGCAGCGCGCTGGTCGCGGCCCTCTTTGCCTGGCATCCGGCGCATGTCGAGTCGGTGGCCTGGATTGCGGAGCGCAAGGACGTGCTTTGCTCATTTTTCTGGCTTCTGACGATCTGGGCCTATGTCCGCTACTCGGAGAATCTCAAATCTCAAATCTCAAATCTCAAATTCTATTACATGGGAGCGCTTTTCTTCTTTGCCTTGGCGTTGCTATCCAAACCAATGGCCGTGACGCTGCCGTTTGTCTTGCTGCTGCTGGATTTCTGGCCGTTGGGACGGATGTCGCGTGCCTCCTTGTCACGATTGATCATCGAGAAAGCGCCATTGTTCGCCTTGAGCGCGGCTTGTTGCTCCTGGACTCTTTGGGCGCAACGGCGGGGACACGCAGTTGGGGAAACTCACCTGGCGCACCGGCTCAGTCACGTGCTCGCGTCTTATCTCGATTACATCGTGACGCTGGTCTTTCCGCGCCATCTTGCGATTTATTACCCCTATCCGCTCCACGAACAAACCGTCCGGGTCCTCGGCGGGGCGGGAGTGCTGGCGCTGGTTTCCGCGCTGGCGATTGCGGCCGCGCGGCGACGACCCTGGCTTGCAGTCGGTTGGTTCTGGTTTATCGGGATGTTGGTGCCGGTCATAGGTCTGATACAAGTGGGTGACCAGGCCCTGGCGGATCGCTACACCTATCTGCCGGCCATTGGACTCTTTATTATCCTGGCCTGGGGCGGTGCTGAACTGGCCGCGCGTCATCCCGTCGTGAAACTGCTCGTGGCCCCCGTGGGGCTGGTTATGCTGGCTACCACCTGGAATCAGGTCCATTACTGGAAGGACACACGCACCGTCTTCGAACATGCACGGCAGGTCACCCAAAACAACTCTCTGGCTGTCATGTTGCTCGGAGAATTGCAAGCGGAGGCCGGCGACTTGGACGGAGCGGTGGCGCTTTACCGGGAGGCCCTGCGGGAGAAACCGAATTATGCCGCGCACTACTACCTCGCGCGCGCCCTGGAGCAACAGGGGAAAATTGATGAGGCCAAATCCGAGTACTCCCTGGCCCTGCGCCAGCATCCCTGGTTCGAACAGGCTCACATTTTTCTGGGCCTGCTCCTGGCCAGGGAAAAGAACTACGACCAGGCCGCCGCCGAATACGGGGCCGTGCTCAAGATCAACCCGCGCTCGGCCACTGCCCACAATGACCTGGCCCGACTCCTCCAAACCGAAGGCCGGCTGGACGAAAGCATCCAGCACTACCGCGCCGCGCTGCAATTCGAGCCAGGGCTGGCACAGGCCCGTAACAACCTTGGTGTTCTCTACTTGCAAAAGGGCCAGCCGGCAGACGGCGCGGCCCAACTCCGGATTGCCTTGCGGCTGAACCCGGGCAATGCCGAGACGGAGTATAATCTGGCCCAGGCGTTGAATCAGCAGCAGCAATGGAAGGAGGCTTCTGAACTATTGCAGCGCGTTGCGTTGGCACGGCCGAAGAATGCCGATGCCCAGTACCAGTTTGGACTGGCGCTGGCCCATGAGGGAAAAACCCGCGAAGCCATGAGCCAGTACGCCCACGCGCTCTTATTGACGCCGGATTGTGCCGATGCCCTGAGCGCCCTGGCCTGGATCGCCGCGACTGATTCGCACCCGGAATTGCGCAATGGAGGCCAAGCTGTCGCCATGGCCAGCCGGGCCTCCGAACTGACCAAACAGCAAGACCCCGCCATGCTGCTGACCCTGGCGGCGGCCTATGCCGAAACGGGCCATTTCAACGAGGCGCTGGCCACAGCCGAAAAAGGCCGGGACCTCGCAAAGACAAACGGCAACAGGCAGCTTGAAGAAAAAGCTGTCCTCATGCGGGCCACGTTCGAAAAGCGGCAACCCTTTCGCGATTCTATCAATACACCGGGACAAACGGATCAATAGCCCAAGGCGGCACGAAAAGCGGGGTTCCAAATGACATCCGGCACCACCGGCTTGCCCGCGCCGTAACCTTCAAGAGAGGCGTTGAAATTGCAATAGTTGGTCAAATAATAATCCCTGTAGTATTGCGCGTGGCCATCGCAAAAAGCCAGCACTGCGCCTTTACTGTGCCGCGAGGTTAAAAACTTGAAGCGGTTTCCCGGATTCTCTGACTGGTAATATTCCGTTGGATTGGGGGCGTAAGGCTCCTGGCTGGGACAGAAAAGCTGATCGAACAGCAGAATGGTGGCGCTGGATTTTGGGAGATTGCTTAACTTGGGCATCTGCGGGTATGGATAACCAGTTCCCTCTGAGGGACTGCTGGGTTCTCCGCCTGTTCCAATTTGCTTGTTCAGATCGATTGGCTGGGCGTAGCAAAAAAAACCGCCAACTCCCTGCGGGCTTTCTCCCTGCAGCATCGCCACGTCGCTATCAGACATTGTGGCAGCAGGGCAGAACCAAATCTTGCTGCCAGCCCTGCCCGGCAATGGCATATACTCCTTAGGCTCGCCGGTCCTTCTTCCAGTCTGCCAGTCAAATCGGTTTTGATCGTAGAAGGCGAGGTTCTTTGCCGACATATATGGAGGCAGGAGATTGAACCAAGCCGCCGCGTCTTCCGGTGTACCCCATTGGCCGTTTGTAAAGGAACCTCCCGTGGTGTACTCGCCAGTAGTCCCCATTCCATCAGCCGGCAGGAGGTCTCTGGAATCGTTGACATACATCTGCTCGGCCACTCCCCACTGTTTGAGGTTCGAGAGGCACCCAGTTTGTTGTGCTTTTGCCTTGGCCAGGGCCAGGGCCGGCAGAAGCATGGCCGCCAGAATGGCGATGATAGCTATAACCACCAGCAGCTCTATCAGGGTAAAGGCTCGCGTTTTCATGCGTTCAATCTGCCAAAATGCGCCCCGGGGCGCAAGGGCCTCCGGGGCGCACATCGTTTCTAATTTAATCTTAATTGATCCACTTTTCGTTTATGGGCTGACGATTTCGTAATACTTCGGACCGGCGCCCGGATTGGTATCGGTGTACGTTCCGGTTGACGTGGTAAACGTCATCCCTGAAGACAATGTAGTATAAGGCCCGGTAACAACGCTCGCGCTCAGCACGCTATAGGCATACTTGGGCGAGGCCGTCCACGTCAGGGTGACGTGGTTGTTGCTGGGTCCCGACAGCACCGCAGTGAAATTACCCGGCACCGGCGGCGGAGTGGTCACGATATCAGAATACCGCGTCACGTTGAGTTCAAACGTTCCAGTCTGGTACTGGTCCAGGACGCCGGTGACGGTGTAGGCAAACCGCGGGATCGTCTGTCCTATAATTGTAGTGTCCGGCGTGCCAGTTCCCTCATCCGTATAGATCTCAATGCCGACTGAGATCCCGGCCTGATTCGTCAGAGTGTAATCCGTCTCCGATGCGAATGTTCCCGGATAAGATGTGAAATACACGTTGGTAAGCGTGATCATCTCGCCTTCGTAAAACTGCGAGGTCGCGGCCGCGTCAGCCGTGCTGGCCTGCGGATAGCCGACCGGGAGGGTCACTGTCGCAACCGGGAGTGAACCCGACGGGGTCAGGCTGCCGCCCACCACGCTGTAGGTCTCGGACGGATTGCCGACTGTCGTGTCCAGTTCCAGATTGTCATCGAACAAGGAGAGGGTCCCGATCACGGTGACAATGTCCCCCATCACGGGCCGGAACGTTGAATCCTCGACAAAGAAGTCGATGCCGCCCGTGCTGTCCTGCACGTAATACGAAGCATAGGAGCTGGTGGTGACGTTTGTCGCCACGGTGATGACGCCCGTGACCGAGTATTCAGCCGTTGCGGCCGAGGTCGATGGCAGCGTGATGGTCGGCGCCGCGGTGGTAACCAGCAAACTGCGCAGGTAAGCGATGGTCACAGGCTCAGGAGGCGAAACGGTCAGCACATAGTCGGGACTTGTGGCGGCTGGCGACTGCGTGCCGGTGGCGACCACGGTATAACTGCCCGATTGATTGATTGCCAGGCTGCTCAGGGTGAGGCTTGGGCCTGTTCCCACGGAAGTGGTGTTGGTCCCGTTGTAGAAGTTCCATTGATAAGATATTGGCCCCGAGCCTTCTGCCAGGGCGGTCAAGGTCACGCTGCCATAGATTGTGGCACCGATGTTCGTCGTGCTCGTTGGCGTCGGGGCGACGAAGAAGGGCGCTGTGGGCGTGGTAATCACATCCACCACGGCGCTGGCGCTCTGCGGCGAATTGCCGGTCGAATCAGAGGCGATCGCATAATATGTGCCGGCATCGCTCGCCGCCAGGTCGCTGAAGGTTATGGCAGCGGTGGAAGAACCCGTGACATCACCGCCATCGTGGACCTGCGTATAGGTTCCCGGACTGGCTATGGTGTTTTTGTACCAGGCATAATTAAGATTAATGCCCGAGCCGATGGCCGAGGCGGCGATTTCCATGGTGTTGCTGGCCCCGGTGTAGTTGGTGAAACCAATCGGCTGGAAGCCGATGGTCGGGGCTTGGGGCGTAATGCCGGCGGTCACGGCTTGTATGCCGTTGGTGTAGGCTGTGTCAAGCGAGACTTCCAGATCGCTGATCTGCATGGTGCCCGTGCCGGCGCGCTGCCTAAACCCAAACGCGCCAATGTCATTAGTGAAAGCCTGGGAATCCGAAGAAAAGACGACTGCGGGATCGTTGTATTCGAAAGCAGTGGTGCTGGTGTCCAACGTGACACTGGGATTGATTGCCAAGTAAGCAAGATCCTCCGTCCCGTCATAGGAGAAAACCACCTGGTAATTGATGCCCGGGGCCAGATCCACTGGAATGATTGCGCTTGGGCCGCCTTTGCCGGTGGTGGAGTTATAGTCCAGGTTGGTGCAGGCAATGCCGAGGCGGTAGGTGCCGGGGTAGGCGTTCGAAGTCAGGGCATAGACGCAACCAATGAACTGGAAGTCGTTGGTGCCCTCCAGATTGGCAAAATAGACCCCTCCATTGGTGGGAAGATTTGTAGTCATGTTGATGAGGAAGCTCGCATAAACAACCGGGTCCGCACCGGCAGGCAGGTCCTGAATGAACAGGCTCTGCGCATCGGTTGTGGCGTTGGTTTGGCTGACCTGAACACTGTCATTGATGACCAGCTCGGGATTGGTGCCGTTGATGTCCGTCCACGGGGAACCGGCATCGGTGAAGAGATTGCCGTTGGCATACTGGAAAGTGTCATAGAGCAGGTAGGGCGTGTATGAGACGATCGCACCAGTACTGGTCGCCGTCGTATGGGTCGCGCCCACAGTGTTGGTGACAACAACCGTATAGGTCACGGCACTGGCCGAAACGCTGCTGGGCACGGGGTAGGTAGAACCCGTCGCGCCGGCAATGAGCACGCCATTGGCAAACCATTGGTAAGTCAGCGTGCCGGTGCCGACTGCCGTGACGGATAGATTTACGCCTGGGCCTCCCAGCAGATTGGTCGCCCCCACCGGTTCGGTGCTGATGGCCGGATTCGCGACTGTCAAAGAGACGGGAGTGTTGGTGGAAGACCCGTAAATGTTGGAAGCTTTCAGGTAAAACAGCGATCCGCTTTGGGCCTGACTTATACTGTGCAAAGTGAGGGTCGCAGTGGTGGCGCCGGGAATTTGCACCCAAGTTGGATTGGCCACGCTGTTGGAATACCATTGCAAGCTGGGAGCGGGGCTGCCGAGGACGGTGGCCGAGAATGTGGCAGTGTCCCCGGGGTTGCCCACAAACGCCACCGGCGGAACTGAGATGTAACCATATTGCTGCAAACCAAGCCGCACACCGCGGAAAGTATTGGTGATGCCACCGGGACCGGAGACAACGTTGCCTTGCGCGAGGTTGATGACGGTGTCCTGACCATTCGCGTTCGTATCTGAAAACTTCACAAGGCGATTCGTTAAGGTTTCTCCGCTGGTCGCATAGACGACAGGCGGGTTTTGACTCCAGTCGGCTGTTACGCTGGTTGCAGTCCCGCTGAATTGTGGCGACCCCGTAATTGTGTCGATCGAATTTGTCAGGAAAACATTGTAATTGGAAACCCACAACGTCCCGTTGAACGTGTACTTTACGATACCGAGGTCATTGTCTGCCATGTAGGCAATCGTGCCTGCCGGATTGATCGCAATATCATAAGCGGCGGTGTTGCCACTCCCTGACCCGCTTGCATCCGGAAAGTAATTGGAAGCGCCGATCTGCGTGGTCGGAAGAGAGCCTGAAATATTGGAAAGCACAAAGGTGCCGCCGTGGTAAATGGTCGTGGTGGGCGTGTTAGTGGAAGTGCCGCTGACAAACAGGTTGTAAGCCCCCGCAGTCGTGTTGTAAAAAACATTCACGGCGCGTATGGTGCTGCTGAAAGTATTTGTCGCCACCTCGACTTGGGTTTGTGTCCCACCTGTTCCGACATAGACAACTTCAGGATATGAGCCCGTAATGAATTCAGAGGCTGGCCCGTTGCCTGACATCCAGTAGTTCGTTCCATCGGACGCTGCGCCAATAATAGTGAAAGTGCTGAAATTGGTCGGGTTTGCGATTGGCATGGAATAATTGCCGTAGGCGTCCACTGACGCTATGGCACGAGGCACGCTGGAGGAGTACGAATCGACAAGAACGCCCGCGCTGCTGCCCGTAAACGAACCTCCCAAGGCGACGTTATATCCCGCGAACACCACATTTGTGGCCGCCGGCGTCATGGTCATAAGCCCTGCGTAGCTCAAGCCAACATTGATGACCGGATTGTTACCACTCGTGGTGGGGACCGCGAAGCTGTTTACCGTGGATCCCGCTCCATTGGTTCCAATTCCGTTGGTCTGGAATTCATCGATATAGATGGCGGCGCCAGAGCCGCTGGTACCAACATTCCCGCTGATTCTCAGGACAACGAGGTTGGTGTTGGTAAAAACTTGCGCCTGCGCGGTCAGAAGTGAAGCCAGCAAAGCCATTGCTGGGAGGATGTGCTTTTTCATAGGGTTTTGTTTTAACTGTTGGTGTCTCGATTTACGGTATTAATTAACTTAGCTGCAGACTTTCTGCATGGCCATTGGGCCAGGTTTTAAAGAACAGAACTGCTCGAATTGCCGGCCACAAAAAACGGCCGCCCCAAACTGAAATCCCTGAAAACCAATTTACTTTTTCCAGCTTACCCGCCATTAACGGGCGCGAGAATCGCAGAATCACCCCAGACTGTCAATGGCAACTTATGCACAAGATGGTGACAATCTCGCGACAATCGTGATTAGCCGCAGCTTTTAGTGCTGAACCTTAACATGTCCTTTCCAACCGCATTTTGAAACTGTATGCACAATCCATGCCGCCGTAACACAATTGTAACATTTGAATCATAAGACGTTCAACTATAATGAGTTGTGTATCTTTTAACCCAATGGATTGAGGACAAAGCCGTTGTTTATTTATGATCATTCTGCATTGTTTCGAACATCGCTTTTATTTTGCCCAATATGCCTCCGCCAAGCTGACTACTGATGCCAGGGGAGTCCCGCCTCGTAGCGCTTTAACTCGCGGCCCAATTGCTCCGCGAAACCTGTTTGCCCCTTCGCCCGGGCTGATTCAATCGCCTTTTGGGCGCTCTCCCTGGCGGCGCCAAATCGTCCCGCTTCAGCAAAGGCGGCGGCAAGGGTTCTGAGGACGTCCGGGTCCTTCCCGCCGGTCGACGCGTTGGCCTGCCGGGCCAGTTCCACCGCTCTATTGCCGTTGCGCTGCGATGGCTGCGCACAAGTCGCCAGCAGCCAGGCCAGAATGTTTTGGACCGTTGCATCGGCCGGCTGGATTTCCAGCGTCTTTTGGTATTGCGAAATCGCTTCGTCCATGCGGCCTTGTTGGAAAAAACTGTTGCCAAGATTATGGCGCGCTTCCGCGTAGTCGGGCTTGATTTCCAGCGCTCTCTGGAATTGCGCAACGGCTTCGGTCATCCTCTGCTGTTGGCAAAGGCAAATGCCAAGATCGTTGTGCGCTTCCGCGCAGTCAGGTTTGATTTCCAGCGCCTTTTGGTACTGTGAAATCGCTTCGTCTGTTTTCCCCCGTTGGCCAAGGCAAATGCCAAGGTTCAAGTGAGCCTCCGCGTAGTCCGGTTTGATTTTCAGCGCCCTTTGGTACTCTGAAATCGCTTCGTCCATGCGGCCCTGCCTGGCAAAGGCAAGTCCTAGATTGTAGCGGGCTTCCGCATGATCCGGTTTGGTCTCCAGCGCCTTTTGGTACTCTGAAATCGCTTCGTTCATCCTTCCCAGTTGGCCAAAGCAAATGCCAAGGTTGAAGTGGGCCTCTGCGTAGGCCGGCTGAATTTCCAGCGCCGCTTGGTATTGAGAAATCGCCTGGTCCAACCGGCCTTGTTGGGAAAAACCGTTGCCAAGGTTCAAATGTGCCACCGCGTAGTCCGGCTGGATTTCCAGCGCCTTTTGATATTGGGTAATCGCTTTGTCCGCGTTTCCCTTTTGCAGATAAGCGTTGCCGAGGTTGAACCGAGCGTCCACGTAGCGGGGGTTGATTTGCACAGCGCTCTGGTAATGGGCGATCGCCTCATCCACTTTGCCGGTTTGGACAAGAGCATTGCCAAGGTTGGAGTGGGCTAGGTAGTTGCCGGTGGTGCAGGCAAGCGTGTGGGCCCACAAGGTTTCGCTGTTTTTCCAATACCCGGTTTGTGTCCAGGCACAGATCATCAAGGCGCCAATGACCGCAGCCATCACACTGCCCAGCACTGTCCGCCGATGTTTCCACCCCGCGCTCCAATCCCCCACCGTCCATGTCCCCGCCAAAACCAGTCCGATACCAGGCAAATAAGTGTAGCGATCGGCATGGGAATAGTAGGATATTTCAATCAACCCAATCGCCGGAACCAGCATCCCCAGATACCAGAGCCAGCCCACCAGCAGGTAGGGGCGTCCCTTCCGGCACGCCAGCACACTGATGGAAATGGCCGCCAGCACGGCCAAGGACAAGGCAATCTCCCAAAAAGGCAGACCGCTTGGCGGATTGATGTACGGGATGGCCAATCCCGCCGGATATACCATTTGCCGCAGGTAGATGCCATAAGAAACGACGACGTTCGCAACACGTTCGAGCAACGGGGTCTGACCGGGGCCAAATACCTTTTCCGGCACAAGGAAGGTCGCCACGCAGGACCCAGCCGAAAGCAGAATCAATGGAATCTTCTCCTTCACCAATCCCCAAAAAGAGCCAGGCGTCAGCCGCTCGAGAGGCCACCAGTCCAGCAACAGCAACACAAACGGCAGAGTCACCAGTGTGTTCTTGCATAAAAGTCCAAGCCCCTGGGCTGCGGCCACCAACGCGTAGCGCCAATGCGAAAGCTGGCGGGCATAGCGCCCATAAGCCCACAGCGCCAGCATGAAGAACACCCCGCTCAACACGTCCTTGCGTTCCGCAACCCAGGCCACCGATTCCACCCGCAGTGGATGAATCGCAAAGAACGCCGCCACAAATGCGCTGCGCCACAAGCTCCCCGTCAACTCTCTCAACGCCAGAAACAACACCACCGCAGCTGCCGCGTGCAGTGCCACGTTGGACAAATGAGGACCGCCGGGGTTTAATCCGTAGAACTGGCAGTCCAGCATGTGAGAAATCCAAGTCAGCGGGTGCCAGTGGCCGATTTCTCCATAGCTCAACGCCCAGACAACTCCTTGCAGCGTCAAACCCTTTGCCACCACCGGGTTGTAATACACATATTTGTCGTCATCATAATTGATAAACTCGTGATGCAGCGTCTGGCCGAAAACGGCAAAGGTGATCGCAGCCAGCACAAGGCAAACCCCCGCCAATTGCCAGCGCAAGGCTGGTTGGGTTTGTCTCTTGCTATTGAACACAGGCCGCTTTTTTATTGGCGCACTCACTCAAAAGGCTAAAGTTTAAAGTTAGGAGAACAAGACAAGCAACCCAACTCTTCATTCAGCCCCCTGGCTTTGGCCTTTCTTTTCGTGTGTTTGCAATTATCCTGTGGGCATGGCGCTGGTTCGAATATTGGTGGATGGCTACAGCCTGCTGCATAACTGGCCGCAATTGGCCCCGGGCAAGCCCCGCCATTCCGCCGCGGCGCGCGACGAGTTGATCCGCCGCCTCACCCTCTACCGCGACGCCATCGGCACGCCCATTACCATCGTCTTCGATGGCTCCGGACCGCGCGGCGGCAAAACGGCGCCGACGCCGACCCCGGAAATGGAAGTGCTCTATTCGCGCGCGGGCCAGACAGCGGACGACATCATCGAGCGCGCAACCGTCCGGTTCCAGCCCTACGGCGAAGTGCTGGCCGTAACGGACGATAACGTGGAACGCGAGACGGTGTCCTGCCACGGAGGCATGACGGCCAGTTGTTTGAATTTCATTGACGACATCGAAAGCGTTCTCGAAGAGCAGGGGCGCGATATTGCCCGCCATAACCGCGTCGAGCGCCTCCGCTTCAAAACTCCGCGCCCAGAAAGGCAGCCCTGCCGATGAAAAGATTTTTCACTGTCCTGCCGTTGCTCCTGGTCGCCCTGCCCTTCTCGGTGGATGCCGCGCCCTCCAATGCAAAAAATTACGAGAGCCGGTTTCTGTTCGTCGTGGATACATCCGCCGCCATGCGCGGCTGTTCCAACGCCACTGTGCAGGGCGTCGTTGATTTGCTGGGATCGGACATGAAAGGCGAACTCCGGAAAGGCGACACCATTGGCCTCTGGACCTATAATGATCAGTTGTCCACGGAGTATCCCATGCAGCTTTGGTCAACGGAGGACAAGAGCGCCATTATAGACGAAATGGCGGCCTACTTGCGGGGCCGGCGCTACGGTAGGCGGGCCCATCTGGAAAACGTCATGCCCGCCCTGAACCAGGTCATCAAAAACTCGGAGAGGCTTGCCGTTATATTGATTTCTGACGGCTCGGGACTCATTCAAGGGACTCCCTTCGACAGGGAAATCAACCTGCTGCAAAAAAAATACGCGCGCGAGCTGCGCTCCGCTCATCAGCCGTTCGTCACCGTTCTGGCGGTGCGTGACGGCGCGGTATTCGATTATATAATCAATTATCCCGGTTGGGTGGCCATTCCCCACATCCCCAGACCCGAGCCGCCCGTCGAAACAAATGCGCCCATCGTGGCGGCGGTCCCAATCCCGCCCACGAACGCTCCCCCGCTGCCCCGGCCAACGCGCT
>Ga0187851_10004244_pt1 | contig 11776 bp, 9 predicted proteins | sample June2016WEW_6_10_FD_132997 | JGI IMG/M metagenome (GOLD analysis project Ga0187851, IMG submission 132997) | Peatland microbial communities from SPRUCE experiment site at the Marcell Experimental Forest, Minnesota, USA - June2016WEW_6_10 | ecosystem: Environmental > Terrestrial > Soil > Wetlands... | reverse complement strand
CTTTGCCATGATCTCGCTGGACTGTTGTATTTTATTCAGATACTGCTTGCCCTGTTCATCGAGTTTTGCATTATAATCCTCCAGTAAGGCATTACTGAAACCCGAGATGCTTCTTAGTGGGGCTTTAAGGTCATGAGAAACAGAGTAAGAAAAAGCTTCCAATTCATTGTTGATGGACTCTACTTCGTTCGTCCGTTGAATAAGGGTTTCATTCAATTTTTTAATTTCCTTCAAAGCCCTTTCGCGTATCGTAACATCCCGAATAATAGAAAATAGAATCATTTGATTGTTAACTTTGATGGGTGAAGAATTTACTTCAACTGTGCGGATCTCGCCATTGGCCAGACGATGAGGGAAAAGGAATTGTTTCATTTGATTATTTAATGCTTTTTGGCGATCCTTGGCTATTTCTTTTGGTGGCAATTGGTTGATATCGGCAATATTCATTTTATTCAGGATTTTGCGGGGGTAACCGTAGAACTCAGACGCCGCCGGGTTGGAATCGATAATCATGCCACTTTCAGGTTCAATGAGCAGCATGATTGACTGATGACGCTCAAACATTTCGCGGAACCGTTCTTCACTCTCTTGTAATGCCAGTTCAACTTTTTTCCGTTCGGTAGTTACCTGGAAAAATACGACCACGCCGTCTTCCGATGGATATGCTCTAACATCATACCAATTTTCATAGGGTTTGACCCCAAAATAAGTTTCAAAAAAGTATGGTTTTTTCTCTTTCAATACTTGCCGATATTTTTCTTCAAAGATTGAGCCCTTAGCTTCCGGGAATGCTTCTTCAAATATGCTGTGTCCCAAAACTTCGCTTGATATTTTACCCAGCAGTATTTCGGCTGCTGGATTGAAATAGGTTATAGTAAAATCAGCATCGAGCGCAAAGAAACCGTCACTTATGCTATTGAGAATATTAGCCATTCTCAAGCGGGTTTTCTCCAAACTTCGTTCCACTCGCTTCCGGTCTGTAATATCCCGGATATTGCACTGGATTATTTTTTCGCCATCTATCGGATAAACATTGCTGACGAATTCCACTTCCATTGGGAGACCGGCTTTGGTCTCCAAAGGCAAATCTTCATAACGCACGTAGCCTTTTTCCTGTAATATTTGAAAAGCTTGATGGCTAGCAGCCGTATCTTTAAAGAACCCGAGTTCCCATAGTTTTTTCCCTAGCAGCTCTTGTTTGGAATAACCCAACATATTTGTAAGAAATGGATTTGCATCAGTAATTTCTCCATTTTGGGCATTGAGAATCAAGATACCATCCTGGGCTGTTTCAAACAGTCGGCGGTATCTTAGTTCGGAATATACCATGTCGTGTTCTTTTCGATTGGCTTCCGTAATGTCTTCAAAAGCTAGAAGTATTTTCGGGGCTTGTTTGACGCCATTGTGAATTTGACGGGCATTCAACAGCAATATTCGTCTACCTGACCCGATGAAATCAAGTTCAACTTCAAAATTCTCAAAACTCGTATTTTCAGGCAGAATATTTTCTAATAATTCACGTAATTTGGGGATATTCCACTGGCCGTTGCTCAGTTCGTAAATCAAAATTCCCCGCGTTTTTTCGGGCGTAGTCGAAAACAGCTGATAAAATGAGGAATTTGCACTTTTTATGCGTAGATCAGCATCGAGGACTAAAAGCGGTTCACGTATCGTCGATATTATATTTTCGGCGTAATCGAGTGCTTCCTGCACCTGCCGAGTTGACCTCTTTTTATCCATAGGATACGCTCATTCATTTGCCGCCAATAAGTATTGCTGATCCAATGTTGGGGCTATTTTTTTGAATTATAATAACAAATAAATTTTCCAGTTTCAACTTCTCAAGAAGTGGTTATACTGTTTTGCATTTGTTTCCGACGGGATTGCCCAAGTTTTGGTTGGGATTAAATATCGTTTTGAATATATTTGAAATGACACTGATCTGCTGCGCAAATAACGGTATCAGCGTCCCGCTGTAGATATAGCTACAAAGAGGCAAATGGGTATACGCTCTCAAGGAGGTAACTATTTACGGTAGCGTTAACTCAGTATCCATTTTAACTCCTCCTATTCAACCTTATTTCTCCCTTGGATAATTTTTTAACAAAGCATAATTCGCGTAACTCAAAATATCTTTTGGTTTTAAGGAAATTGCCTTTTCAAAATCCACCAAGGCTTTTGACCGGCATTCCAAATCAGTGTAGATTTCTCCCCTCAAAGCATAAGCTTCCGGGTTTTCGGGGTCAAGTTTGATGGCAGCGCTCAAATCCGCCAATACTTCAGCGTATTTATCCTGTCGATAATATGCTTTAGCCCGGTTAATGTAAAACATAGCTTCTCCTGGATTTAATGCAATCGCAATGCAGATATCATGAACTGCGTTATCAATATAACCTTGAAAGTAATAAGCAATACCGCGATTGTTAAAAGCGCTAAAATATTCACTATCCAAATTTACAGCCATCGTAAAATCAGCGACTGCATTATCAAAATCTTCAATCTCGCCAAACGCAATCCCGCGCTTGCAATAATATTCCGCATTTTCTGAATCTAATTTTATCGCTTGAGTAAATTCTGCCACAGAATTATCAAAGAGCTCTTTCCCGAAATATTCCTGGCCGCGGTCAAAGTAAAACTTAGCTCTTTTTTTTCGTTGAGCCAATGATTCGTCAATTTCATTTCTTTCGTTGTCAGGCATTTTGCCTCCTATTTCCCTAATTTTCGACATAGGGTTTTTATAATACACCCTGAATATTGAAAAAGTATAATGTTTTCAAAAAATATTTTTTATGGAGTAAAGTGATCCAATTGCGTCATCGGTTCGGGGTACCTACGAGTTCGGGTTTATTAATTAACCCTCGATACTGCTCACTTTCTCGATCATCCCTGCAACCCGGTCCCCCAACGCCGGTAAATTCAGACCGAGCAGAAAAGCATCCCGCACGCAAAACGCATCGGCTGCATTATTGACGGGAAAAACGCTGTCATTGCGGCCCATAAAGCGGTAATGCAATGATTTCCACCAAATATCCATGTCGAAGTAGCGCCCTGAATCCGGATTATATTCCCAGGCGAAGTTTTCATCCTGCCGGATGCCCAGCCTGGTTAACTTGTCCCCCCGGGAAGCACCGGCGACTTTAGGTATCAGGACCTGCAAAACCTTTTCGCGGATATGTTCGTCCAGCATCTCACGGAGATTGCCGCCGGCGTCACCACCCTGCAGCCGCTCGGTGATACGCCGGGTGATTTGCTCGGCCAGTGTCGATTCCAGCAGGGCCTTCGATTGCTCGCCAACTATGGTCGCTTTATTTTTAAGTGACCGGGCAGTTCCTTCAAATAGGGCGGAGTTTTCCAGATACATGGCGTGCAGTGAAAAACCCCAGCTGGAAATAGCTGATTTATCGAGCGAATTTAAGTAATTTTCGTTAACCTCAATCCGTAAATGATCGGGGTTCTGCGGGTGGGCAATGAATAACCGCGTGCGGAAGACATCTCTACCGCTGCGCCGCCCGGCGCGTTCGTAGCCTTCCGCCTCGGTCAATATAAACTCTATTGTGACGCCCCCGGCGGTCACCCGCTCGGCGGCGTCCATCAAGCAAAATTCGGTGTCATTGGGGATCTTCCCCAAAGATTCTAACCAGGTTGTATAACTCATTCTTCCTCCTTTATTTTTCCTGTCTTGGAAATTGAATCACCTGGCCCCACGGTGGGGTGGCATCGCCGGTGCTCAACCAGATGGCCGGTATCTGCGGCGCCGGCGGAAACGGGGCACATAAATCGGAGAAAATAACCATCAAGCTCACCGGCAGCTTCTCCACGTCCTCGATAATTGCGCTGAAGTTAGTACCCCCTCTGCCGGAAACCACTTTTGGGACCTGGTCAAACGCATGCAATTCCCAGGCCCCGGTAATCCGGGTATCAAATGTCCGCAGGTAGATGGTGTAATCCGGAAATTGCTGGCAGATACCGTGTACCTCTGACAGCGCTTCCTGGATCTCATCGTCTGAGATTGAACCGGAGACATCAATCCCAAACGCGATGGTGATTTTTTCACCCTGCAATGACGGCAGGTAAAAGCCCCGCCAGAGATGCTTCTTGTTGGGAGGGGAAAGGCGGTAGTCGTTTTTAGCGTTTGACACGATCATGTCGGTCAAAATGCTGCGCCAGTCCAGCTTCGGCTGCAGAAAATCATCGATCACCGTCTTCCAGTTGCCGGGCAGCTTGCCCCGGGTCCGGGCATCGACCGCCGCTTTGGCAATCCGGTCTTTCCATTCCTGTTCTTTAGTTTCACCGGTTTCTTTTTTCTGCCAGTTACTCCATTCTCCGTGGTCATCGATAGTTTGCGGTTGTTCACTATTACCATCCGGTTCTGGCAGCTGGTTGTAAATCCATTCTGCCGTTTTGTCGTGCCATGCCGGGTTGTAAAGGATACCCTTGGGCAGGTCGAACACCCGTCCGCCACGGGAGTTAACCGTGGACAATATCATCGCATTTACGGCAAAATCAGCTGCTACGTTCCATTTCATCGGCTGTCTGCCCTGCCTCCGCGCCAGATGCCGCAGGGCAATATGCCCGACTTCATGAAGCATCACCCCAATCAGGTGGCTTTCCGGCAGGTTCATGACGAAGTCGCTGTCGTAGAAAAGATGTTCGCCGTCGGTGGCCATGGTGCGGATCGCCATGTCTTTCCGCTCCACCGGTTCCAGGTAGAGCAGCAGGTTGCCGAAAAATGGCTGATCCAATAATAGGCGTACCCTGGCCTTGAGGATACGGGCCTGTGCATTGTCTTGTGCCATATCTAAACCTCCTTATTCATTTACCGGGTCAACAGGACGTCCTTGTTTTTCTTGCCCCACAGGACGTAACTCGGCGCGGTGGTGGTCATCTGCACGTTCCGGGAAACCAGCATCTGCACCAGTAGTACAGTAAATTCTGGCGGCAGCTCGAAACTGTACTGGATCAGGCGCTCGTACTGTTTGGCCTGTTCGCAGTGGCTGACCAGCGCCGAGACCAGCGCGTATTTCAGGCCCAGGTCCCTCGGTACGATATTTTCCCCGGCGAATATTTTCTCGATGCTCGGGATCTGCTCCTGCAACTGCATGAAGCCCATAAACTCCGCGGCGGCGCCGGTACCGATGGTCCCGTCCAATAATTCTCTCTGCAATCCTGGACGGAAGCGGTTCAGAATCCGGCTGGCAAACTCCCAGCTCCGGGGTGTGGCAAAGGCCTTATCCGTTGACTCCGGTTTGAAGTTAAACAGCAGTTCTTCCCCGCGCCAGGTCAGGAAAGCGAGGATATTGGGGTTGAGGTGAGTGTCTCGCGCCCACAACAGCCAGTCTTCGATATTGTATTCAAACTGGATGTGGGTAAACCGGTTGCGTAGGGCAGTGGACATCGGATACACCACGGCCCGGTCGGTGAGGTTGTTGCCCGCCGCCATGATGTAAAAGCCATCGGGGACGCAATATTCTCCGATTCGTCTATCCAGCGTTACCTGGTAAGCAGTGGCTTGTTGCAAGGGTGGAGCCGACGTCAATTCGTCAAAGAACAAAATGCCCTTGCCATCCGTGGGCAGCATCGCCGGTTCCAACCACTTGGCAATCGTGCGGATGCCGGTGCCGCCACAGAGCGGACAGCTCCGGTTCTCTCCTCCGGAACCATTACAGCGAGGGCAAGTTTCATCGACCACTGCCGGAATGCCCCGCAGGTCGGTGGGGTCGAGCAAACTCATCCTGATATCCACCAGGTTGATTTGCCTCTCCCGGCAGATTTCCCGGGGGACGGCGCTCTTGCCGATTCCGGGAGGCCCCCACAAAAATAACGGCTGTACCGCTTCTGGGCAATCCAGTGCGTCTTCGATAGTTTCACGAACAAATTTAGGTCTCACTGATTACATACTCCTTTTATTTGGTTTTGTTAGTCCTGCAACATGTGTCGCCTTTAGTCCTGCATTAGTCCGATAGACGGACTAATGTCGATCATTCCCGGCGGATTGATGCGGACTTACTTGCTGCTAATCCGCTACTTCGATGAGGATCCGGGCGAGCCGCTTATAACCGGCCCTGGCATACCACTTCTTCATCCAGTTCCCGACCTCTTTGACGGGGTCCGCTGACTGGTTGATGGTTTTGATGTCGAGGTCATTCCTGGCGCTGACGGCATCGGCATCCATTTTGGCGGCAATTGCTTCTTTTTCCATTCGTTTTCTCCCTTTATTTACTTATTTTCCGGACTGCGATTGGATAGCCATCGCTCAAGCTCCAAACGTGAAATCAAGATTTTACGGCTCAACCGGATGGCGGGTATTTTCCCTTCGGCCACCAGTTTATAAACCGTATTCACATGTAATCCAATGGCATCTGCGGCTTCTTGTGGACTCATGGCAATTTTTTCTGTCGTATTTCACCTCCTTTTAATTCTTCCGCTGGGTTTCTCCCAGTTCCGGAAACAAAAAAAGGCGAGTCATCTCGCCCTTGCGGACCAGACACTCGCCTTCTTGTTTTTATGGTGGATTAATTACTTCTTCGGGAAAGTCACTACGATCCCGAGCCGGTTGGCTTTCAGGATGATTGCCTTAACTTGTTTTCCAGTCATCGTTTCCTCCTCATTAAAGGATTGGTTTTCCGTTTTGCTTCGCCCATCTAACAGTGTTCTCCATCCGTGCGGTATCGGTCGGCGGACGTGGTTTCCGTTTGGCCGATTTGTTGGGATGCTTGACCTTGTGGTTATCGAACCAGACCAATGCCCCCGCCGTCCATTCATCGGTATACGGGATGCAATCTCTACAGAACCGCTGCTCGTCGTACCTCCCGCCCAGTTCGCTTTGCGGATGCCGCTCGCAGCAGGAGTAACAGGTGAATTGCTCGGGACAGGCGGCGATTTCTTCCGCGGTCGGTTTCCGGTTCGGGTTAACTATCCAGACCGGGTCGTCAAAGTCCCAGATCACAAAAGTCTTTCGGACCGGCCTGTTGTGTTTACTCCAGATTATTTCGATCATCGTCGTTTTCCGGAAACAAAAACAGGCGGCCCATTCGGGTCGCCTGTCCGGTTATCCATTAATTAGGATGCCGATATCGGGTAAACGTGGTTGATGGACTTGCCGTCTTCGGTCTTCGTTTCGATGCGGAACTTGGTCGGAAGACTTTTTCTCCCGTCGCTATCCAGCTTGTCCCACTCTGCCTGGGTAATGGGATTGGTGATGGCGATTACGGCGCTCGCCCGGCCTTCCATCTTCCAGCCCTTGTCTTTCGCCATTGCGCCGAATGAGGCAAAGTGTATTTCCTTGCCGTCTTCGGGATGGAAGATAACTTCTCCGTGACTCTTGAAACCATTCCCGTTGCTGGAGCGTTTACCGCCGCTTCTTCCGGCGGGGATGACTTCCACTTCGGGGCCGAAGCTGACCAAAGGGTTTGGGTCGCCCTCTTTCGGGGCGGATTTGAATATGACCGTGACTTTCCGTCCGGAGAAGTCAACCTTGTGCTTGCGGGCGATGTCTTCCAGTACTTTCGGGAGAGATGCCGCCACTTCCTCTTCTGCCGCCGCCAGTCGCTTCGGTGCTTCCAGCGTTTCGTGGGCGGTCTTGAACTTCAAGACTTCCGCTTTCGCGTCTTCGGAGAGGCTGACCATCTTGCCCTCGGCCACAGCTTTGAGTAATTCCTCAACCGAACCAACCACTATCGTGGCCGGCTCTATCTTCGGGGGTGGTGCTGTTATGGTGGAAGCGTTTATCGGGGGCAGTGTCAGGGTGTTCGTGTGATTTCCGTTGTTTCCATTGTTGTTTCCGTGTTTCATTTTGGATTTCTCCTCCCACTTTTATTTAGCACGACCCCCGGATTTAATCGCAGCGGTTAACCGCTGCTCCAGATGTCGATGCTGTAAATTCACTTTTTAAAGTACCCGGCTGACGACCGCCGTATGTCGGACCCGGAGCCAAATTCATCCATATTTTCAACATGAAATTGAGCGTGGCTCAGGCTCAACATAGAATATCAGCAGTTGTGTCGATTGTCAAGTGTTTTGTATAAACAATTGATTCTACAAAGTTAACAAAAGGCCCTTTTGACAAGTTAGGCTGTCGGTTAATAAATTATTTTCATTTCCGGCTGTCGGTATGGCTGTCGAGAGGTTGTCGTTTTTGATTCAGGTTGGGATTTGGCTATCGTCAGGGTTGTCGTTAGCGACAGTCGGCTGCCGAGGAACATACCAGTGATCGCTAGTGCTGCATTAAAGATTTTGAAAATAGCGGTGACGTATACAGTCAGCCCATTCGCTTCTCTTACCCAGAAAGATGTTTAGGAGGTAACATTCTGATGGATTGTTCAATGAATCATAATTTATATCAAAATGGGAACATTTTTACGTCCAAGCGCAATGTCAGAGCTTTGAGGTGCATAACCATGTAGCAAGGCGTAGGGCATTAGGGGGAAAGAGAGCAACCCCGCAAGATTAAGGACAAGGCCGCTTTCATCACGCCAGTAAGTTCAGCGTAGATTTTTATAAAGGGCAAGAAATAGAAAGTATGATTTCTTTTCGTTCTAAATACATATGAACTGAGGTAGGATGGTTACCTACTAAAGAAATCATAATATTACCGATAATTTTTAGTTAGAAGTAGTTCCAGTTCCTGAAAATGTGCCAGACCCGTTATATGCTCCAGTCCAGGACCCTTGAATATTCATGGAAGTTCCGACAATAGTTATTTTACCCTGCCAATTTGTAACAAAATTAAACGAATTCACTGTAAAACTTACTGTACCGGTTAAAATGCCATTTGAATCGACTTGTGCAGTTATAGTTGTCGGAACGGTACCGCCAGTTTTGTTGCTAGTTATAGAACCCATGAGAGATTGCTTCAGGAGCATTTGGGGCATGCCAGTTTCAATACGACTGCTAAATATCGTAAAATCGCCGATGATGAACACCGGTCATGGTACGACCAACTTTGGAACAAACCAGATAAACAAGAAAAGTAACAGAATGGACATATGTCTAAAGCCCAATATCAGTTATATCTATTAACGTAACTGGATGGGTTTATGACGTCGATTTAACTTCCCTACGTTGAAAAGGCCCGGCCGGAAACTCCTTGCGCTTCTGAGGCTCAAATTTTCCTAAAAATCCATATTATTGGGGTCTGGGCCGGTGCGTTGTGGATTTTTATCCAGTGCATTGATAGCTTTCATTTCATCCATACTCAATTCAAATTCATATATATCCTTGTTAGCAATGATTCGCGCCTGATGAATCGATTTAGGAATTGTAATCAGCCCTCTTTGCAGCTCCCAATGCAGAATTACCTGCGCCGCGGATTTACCGTGTTTATTCGCTATTTTCTTAAGTGTCGGGTCATCCAACAAGTTCCCTCCGGTCCCTCCAAGTGGACTCCACGCTTCAAACGCGATTCCCTGTTTTTGACAATAATCGGCCAATGGTTGTTGGGCAAGGTGGGGATGGCATTCCACCTGATTCACGGCTGGCACTATTTTAGCCTCGCGTAGTAAGGCATCGAGATGTTTTTCCATAAAATTACTTACCCCGATTGCCTGGGCTTTTCCGGATTTGTAGATTTTTTCCAGCACTTTCCACGATTCCATACTTTTTCCGGCCACCGGCCAGTGGATCAGATACAGGTCAACATAGTCCATTTGCAGCAGATGCAGGCTTTTTTCAAACGCCTGCATCTGGGTTCCACGCAGCATGTCGTCTTTCCAGAGTTTGGTCGTGACGAATATTTTTTTACGGTCAATTCCGCTCTTCCGAATGCCTATCCCAACACTTTTCTCGTTGCCGTAGAGCGCCGCGGTATCAATATGCCGGTAACCTGCCTCAATTGCCCAATGGACAGCATTGGCGGTTTCGTCGCCTTCCTTGACTTGAAAAACGCCTAGTCCAAGATATGGGATTTCAACTCCGTTATTAAGTTTTTTGGTTGTTTGTAAATCCATAATATTGTCCCTCCCGATAAAGACAACATAATTATATACACGGTCAGCTATTCTCGAAATTTACTTTTTAAGCGTCAAATCAACCTGGATTCTCTTAAGATTGGTGTATTCATAAAGACCGAATACGGAATGTTCTTTGCCAATGCCACTTTCTTTAAAACCGCCCCACGGCAGGTCCTGGTCTCTTCCCGGAGTTCTGCCAACAGTTACTGTTCCGGCAGCAATCTTGTTGGCAAATCTCATACCCCTGGCTGCATCCTGAGTCCAGATGTTGGCAGCCAGCCCGTAAACATTATCGTTCGCCTTTTTTATCACTTCTTCGTCAGAGCTAAACGGCTCCATTATCACGGCTACGGGACCAAATATTTCCTCTCTGGCCACTTTCATTTTCTGAGTAACATTGGTGATTATCGCCGGAAATACAAAAAAACCTTTGTCCAGCGGTGGTTTCAGCGGTTTTTCCCCACCAAGAATTACCGAAGCCCCTTCGTCGGTAGCGGATTTAATATAGCCTTGAACCCTGTCCCGGTGTTCGGCGCTGACCAGCGGGCCCATCTGCGTTTTTTCATCGTTGGGGTCTCCAATCACTACTTTTTCCATGCCCTGCTTAAATTTCTCTACAAATTCTGCATAAACTTTCTGGTGGATGTAATACCTTCCGGGCGATGCGCATATTTGTCCGCAGTTGAAGGTTTGTCTCCCTACCATGGATTCAGCCACCTGGCTGATATTGGCGTCATCCAGAATAATTACCGGGTTTTTGCCGCCAAGTTCCAGCTGTAACCGTTTCACGGTGTTACCGGCCAAGGTCATAATTCTCTTACCGGTATCAGAACTGCCGGTAAAAGCGACCATATCCACCCATGGGTGTGAAGATAATGCTTCGCCGACAACGCGGCCGGGACCGGTAATAACATTGACTGTACCCGGAGGCAATTCCAATTTATCCAGCAATTCCGCCAGTTTCAGCGCCGTCAAAGAATTGATGCTGGCAGGTTTGATAATACAGGTGTTGCCGACCATTAAGGCCGGCGCTAACTTCTCAATAATCATTAACAGTGGCAGGTTCCAGGGGGTGATCAATGCAACTACCCCCACCGGCTCACGCTGCAGGTAGATTAATTCATCAGGACTCTGCGGTACAGTATTGCCCATTAGCGCCCGGGCATTATAGGCATTCCATTCAAACCATTCTGCCAGATCACCGGCTATCATTGCTGCCAGATGCTTAGGAGTGCCGTGTTCGAGGGTATCCAACCGCGCAATTTCTTTAGCGTTTTCGCGCAGTATTGCCGCTATTTTCAAACCAACCTGTGAACGTTCCGCCTGCGATTTTCCGGACCAATGGGGCAACGCTTCCCGCGCCGCCGCAACCGCCTTATCGACATCAACCTTATCCCCCTTTGGAATTTGGGCAATTTCAGCTGCCGTGGTGGGATTAAAAACAGGATAGGTCTTGCCTGATTCTGCTTCAACCCACTTGCCGGCTATCCACATTTTGTACTCTGACATATTACTACCTCCATATTCTTCTTCAATAAATCGAGATTCTGATTAGCAGTCCCTCGGGTTTTAACTCCTGCCAATCTCAATTCACTGCAGATACTGGGAATCGAATAAACGAACCATATTATTGCAACATTGTTAATATTAAAACACGCTTTTATAATTCCAACTAAACTTTAATGGCCCATAGATTTTTTCACACTTTGGTCTATCCAAAATCGTCCCAGATAGTGGCTTAACATAAGAGGTCCTGTAGCAACACCCCAAGTCGAGCCGAATTGAGCATCGAAACCTTTGAGCCATGGCTGACAAAGAGAATACGACAT
>Ga0187851_10004241_pt1 | contig 11779 bp, 12 predicted proteins | sample June2016WEW_6_10_FD_132997 | JGI IMG/M metagenome (GOLD analysis project Ga0187851, IMG submission 132997) | Peatland microbial communities from SPRUCE experiment site at the Marcell Experimental Forest, Minnesota, USA - June2016WEW_6_10 | ecosystem: Environmental > Terrestrial > Soil >... | reverse complement strand
TGGATCAAGGATACCTAAAATCCTGTTTTTTACTGAAAAATAGATATTGTAATCAAATTTGCTTTTTAGACGGTATAAGGTTTGAAGTTATTTATTTCTCCGTTCAACCGCATAAATCCTTTCACTTTACTCAAAAGAGATAAAAATATGACAGACATATCACACATCAGAGAATTCATCATTTACCTGGCTACATTATATCTCACTTATCATTTTACAATTCAAAAGACTCAGTGATTTAAATATACTTCACTTTACACTTAAGTGGTCTAGGTATATAATGGGCATAATTAAAACTTCCAGATATTTGTGACCTTACTTTGAAATCCAGTATATAGACTCTACAATGAAATTATAAAAATACATTAGTTTATCTAGGTAATAACAGATATATATTGTAAGACGATTACTATAAATAAATCTGCACTAAATATAATTAAATATAAGGAGCTATATAGTATGATAAAATCAGATTCGAAAGTATTACCTAAAAATGATAACGTTAACGTAGCAAAGCCAGCTGAACCGATCTTAAAAGCAGACTCTGCAAAAATAGACTCTTCTAGTAAGGCTGTTTAACTACAACATTAATTACTTTTTTCTTTTGATAACTCTTACTTTTTAAAGAATTTTCTCGATGAAAGGAGGTACTAAAACATGCACAATTTAGCAGGAAATGGTACAATAATACAGACTGTGAAGACTCAGAGTGGGAACTTTTGAATGAAGAACAGAAAAAGAAAGTTGCCGTAATGAGAATGGATAAAGCAATAAAATTTTTAGAAATGAAAATATTCTGTGCGGTAGGAATTATCTAAAATAACAGATTTCCGTAACTATTCAAGTAACCGTTCGAATGCTACAATTTCTCTTTTTTGGGGAGATATTGCTCATTAATCAAATTTATCTATTATAACGCTAACGAATTTTATGCGCAAGTTCGTCTTCAAAAAAGTCAAAATTAAGGAGTTAATGACTCTATGGCAAAACAAATTCAAACGATGCTCGCTGTTTTGTTGTTAGTGGTTATAGCAACCTTGACAGCTTCGGTAGCAGTGACAGAAGCAGCAGCTATCAAGATGAAAGAATACTATGCTAGTTATAAAAAAAGACAAGAGTAAAAGGATGTAAGTGAAATTTCCATACCTTTCCATATTTTAAACTTTATAGATTCTTAGTTGGGCCCATGAGTTATTATAGTAGATTATGATAAACCCCTACATTTTAAATATATTATAAATAATATATAAATTATTTGTTAAATTAACTGTTTATTGAAAATCTTATAGATCTACACTTTTAGAGCAGTATTTTTAAAATAGCCTAATCTTATGCACCTTTATTATTCGTGCTTGATGATATTAGATATTAGCGAATACAATCGAAGCCCTTGATTCTTTAATTTTACTCGAACCTGTCCATGCATCATATAGGAAAATTACTTGAGCTGAACTTGTTGGTTCTCTCTATGACTAGAGTAAACTATCTGGAGATATAGAATAAGGATGATAGAATCGAAAAAACTGTTTTTCAAAATTCTTTACGCAGGAAAAATATATACTGTTTCTGATTATAAATACACAAAAAGTTGATTATTTTTTAAATTACTGGCGTTTATATAACTTATTCTACATTCTCGTTATATACTTTTATTTTGAATCAAAAACGGTTGGATTAGTGGGAAGATAACAAATTTAGTGATTATAACCAATACTATTTTATTTGATATCAAAAGTTGGTGATTCTACAACACTAAGAAGCAGATCAATGAATATCTGTACCGAATATAACATATTCAAACTTTATAATACATGAGACATCTGAAAATGAGAAAATGCATGATAAATAAAAAAAAGTTGTATTCCATAGCCTTAGTTTTAACAGCTTTGGTTTTTATGCTGGTGTGTAGAGCAGGTGCGGTACCATACGCATATATTACCAACTACGGCGATAACGAAGTAGCTGTGATTGACACTGCCACAAAACTTATTACAGCCACAGTTGGTGGATTACACGGTCCTTGGGGAATTGCAGTCACCCCAAACGGAAAAAATGTTTATGTAACAAACTTAGCAAGCAACAATGTTTCTGTAATTGATACTAAAACTAATACTGTTACAGACCAGGTGCCTGTAGGAAACTGGCCCTACGGAGCTGCAGTAACACCGGATGGAACAAAGGTATATGTGACAAATTATGTTGATGGCACTGTTTCGGTAATTGATACCAAAACTAATACCGTTACAGCCAGTGTGCCTGTAGGAAGCTTACCTTATGGAATTGCAGTAACACCGGATGGAGCAAAGGTATATGTTTCAAACGCTGGGATTAATACTGTCTCTGTAATTAACACAAAAACTAATACTGTTATAACCCAGGTGCTTGTAGAAAAGTGGCCTGAAGGAGTTACAGTCACACCGGATGGAACAAAGGTATACGTAGCAAACTCTGGTAGCAATAATATTTCTATAATTAACACAACTACGAATAATGTTACAGCCACGGTTAATGTAGGAAACTGGCCTTATGGAGTTACAGTCACGCCGGATGGAACAAAGGTATATGTGACGAACCAATACGATGCCATGGGAAATATTTCTGTTATTAATACAACAAATAATGCAGTTACAAATATACTTACAAATGTGCTTGGTGTAGACAGCATGCTTTTTGGAATTGCAGTTACTCCGAATGGAAAGCAAGTTTATGCAGCAAATTATGGGGGTATTACTTCTGTAATTAACCCATCCACAAATACTGTTGCAACCACAGTGCCTGTTGGAAATAATTCCGTAGCCTTCGGGCAGTTTATAGGAAAAACCGCTCCTACAATTTTATGGAATAACCCAGCTAACATAGTCTATGGTACACCATTGAGCAGCACTCAGCTAAGTACAAATGCTTCCGATCCAATATCTGGAGCCTCATTACATGGAACCTTTAGATATATTCCACCCTTAGGAACTGTACTGACTGCAGGTATGCATACGTTACAAGCTGATTTCATGCCTAATGATGCTGTAAATTATACAACTGCATCAGCGAAGGTTATAATCAATGTAGTACTGACTCCTGTGCAGAAAATTTATCAAATGATTTCTTTTATACAAGACTTAGTCACTTCATATGAATTAAGTAGTCAATCTGGGATTAAATTGATCTCTGAACTACAAGATACAAATGAATATCTGAGTCATGGATATACAGATTTAGCGATTGTTAATCTTAAAAATTTTATTCACCAGACAAAAACTGACATTATATACGGGGTACTTTCGCCCAAAAATGGGACGATACTGATTGATAGAGCAAATGATGTAATTATTCCAGCTCTGACAATAACAAAATCAGCAGCTCCAATAACTTATAATGCTGCAGGGCAGCCTATCACATACACCTACACTGTAACCAACTCAGGAAATGTAAATCTCTCCGATATTATGGTTACAGACACCACACTTAATCAACGAATCTCTATATCTAACAGTAGTCTTGTCCCAGGTCAAAGTACGAAGGGAACATATACCTACATGACATCACAAACAGACGTTGAGAATGATTCTGTGGTTAATACAGCAACATCATCATGTATATTCAATAATAATCCAGTATCAAACACGACTACTGCAACAGTAAACGCCGTTCAGAGTCCAGCTCTGCTAATAACAAAGACTGCAAGTGTAAGTCCAATAAATGTAGATACACCAGGAACTTATAGTGCACCAGGGCAGTTTATTACATATACCTACACGGTGCAGAACACAGGAAATGTGTATCTATCAAATATTTGGATTATAGATGACCATATAACTAACTCAATCAGTATATCTAGCAGTAATCTTGCCCCAGGGCAAAGCGCTATAGGAAATGCTACCTACTCAACAACACAGTCAGATATTGATAATGGTTCTGTGGTTAATACAGCAACATCATCATGCATATTTAACCACCACCCAGTATCAAACACAACTACTACAACAGTAAATGCCGTTCAACGTCAAGCTATGGCAATACGACAATCAACAACAACAAACAACCCAATAGATCCAACAACTTATAATGCAGTCGGACAGACCATCACATACACCTACACTGTAACTAACTCAGGAAATGTAAATATCACAGCACCTATCAGTGTTATAGACAACAAAATTGCCACAAGCCCAATCACTATACAAAGCAATGGTACTCTTAGCCCAGGGAACTGCATTTCAGGAACAGCTACCTACACAATAACACAGGCAGACCTTGATGCAGGTTATGTGACTAATCAGGCATTTGCAACAGGTTCATTCAACCAAGTAACAATAAATTCAATAAACACGGCTACTTGGACAGTAAAGACTCAATGAGTAAAATAGTGATGAAGTAATTTTTAATCATTAATCACTTTTGCAAAAAAATTTTCCATTAATACTTCCTTTTTTGTTTTTATTTACTATCTATGTTTTGTATTTTTTTGTGTTATTTTGATGTGGTTTAAAGATAATGTGTTTAAAAAATTATATAATGTGTATTTATTTTCTGTAAAGTTAAAAACGTCATCTATCCAATGCAATTAATATCTAAAAGCTTTGAAAAGTAATGCTCGCTATGCAGAAGTGTAGCTTTTTCATGCACAGTTTTTTGTATGAAAATCTGTGCATCAATAAAGACAATAAAGACAATAAAACCAGAAGTTGGATCAGTATAACCATTGGTTGTGAATCTTGTTTTTGTGCTGAATGAAAAAAAATACCAAGTCAATAATATTTTACCGAACCTTTGGTGCACTAAAGATTAAAATTAAAAAATAGAGAATTACTTTTATAGAATTCACTTTTATTTTAATAAAGTGTCAGTCTTGACTCTTTTGTGCAATGTGTGGTAGGATTAAATGAGCAGTAAAACCTCTACATTTGAGTTACAGTTTTTAATTTATGCAATTTTTGTGATTATTACTATTAGCAGGTCCATGTCCACTGGTTAGTATAAGGGTTCAATACCCAGTCACAGTTCGGGTAGTACTGGCCATGATACCAATGGGGATGCGAATGGTCCCAACCCCAGCCATGATGTCCACCGCCGTGATGTCCACCGCCATGATGTCCACCGCCGTGATGTCCACCGCCATGATGTCCACCGCCATGATGTCCACCGCCGCGATGGCCCCCACCGTGGCGTGCAGCACTAGCTGTCACTGCTGTCAAAGATACTACAAAAAGGACTACCAGCAAAATAACCAGTACCTTTTTCATTCTATCAGGTGATTGTTTCAACATTTAGTTCTCTCCTTGTATATTGTTCAAATCGGTAACATATCAAAAGAGGAATAATTTTGATAAACATCTGAGTTCAACAAATTGCATATATATCTTATAAACCCCTAGCCAAAAATTGAGATTCATCGAACTCACTATGCTTTAGTTTTTTTAATAGTACTCTGTTCCCGTGTTGCTCGGTCTCCTGCCTTATCTGCTTCTTTTTGACAAACATAGGCGCCATTCTTGGTGTTTCCGTACAAATGTTCACCTTTTAAATGATAAACGCCTGTGTTAAGATTAAGCCAAACAACAATATCTGATGGACAATGCTGTTTGGCTAATTGCTCTGTGTTGAATGATTGCAGTCCTTTGTTTCCTGTGCTGCTGGAACTGCTGGAATTGTTATGAGTCTGATAAGCACCTAATGCCGGAGCTGCAACTGCTGCTACAAAAAAAACTACCAGCAAACTAGCCAGTGCTATTTTCATTCTACTGGATGATTGTTTTGACATTTATTCCACTCCTTTCTATTAAGTTAGATTCAATTTTAATCTGGTTAGGACTTACGCAGTTAAATCGAAAAACGTACTATTGACAAAATTGCAATTGTTCTTTCGAAGTTTGTTTATCGTTTACTCATTTATCAATATTGAGAGACTTGTATGTGATTTTAGATTTAACTATATAAGTTCAGAATGATTTATAATGATCATTACTATATATTAATTATTGTATATTAGTTAGCATTTATATTTTGAAAGTGCAAATTATTTTTTTATTTGTGAGGTGCTATTTATATATAGTGTCAAAATAAAATTTATATTTAAAAAGCGTAGTAGTTGGGGATCTCTGAACTAGAAACAAGTATTGAGATTAACAATCTGAATACCCATTAGTATAAATGAAGGCTGGATAACAGGAAACAAGTGGGTTAATTAGTTTCAAGTGTTCCAGGAGCTCCAGATGTTCTAGGAGTTCCATAGGCTCCAGAAGTCATAGATCAGTAACCTTTTCATATTTCGTGTGAAACTTAGGGAATGCATAGATTTAGACCTAAAAACGGTGTATTCATGAGAATTTGATCAATTATCTGGTCAAATAGTGAATTTGTTTTTTCAAAAATAGTGAAGGATCACAGAACGAGTATAAAAGAATAAAATGGCCAAAAATTAAATTAAAAATGTATGTAGAAGCCTACATTGGTATTTGTCCAAGGGTTTTGCTTCAAATACTTCTCTGCATATTATTCTCTTTTTCCAATGTACATGGTGAAGGTACTCGTAACTACCTAGTCCAGAGCGGCTATGGTGACAAACTTCGGTGATTAGCTTTACCAATAGCCATATTATTATGACTCACGCTATTAAAAGTTTTAGTTGGTCTATTAAAGTTGTTAAGAGTTGTTGCTGGCCTATTATAGCTTTTAAAAGTTGTAGTTGGTTTATTATATTTTTTGAATGTTGTAGTTGGTTTGTTATAGCTCTTAAATATTGTAGTTGGTTTATTATATTTCTTAAATGTTGTAGTTGGTTTATTTAAGCCTTTAAGTGTTTTAGTTGGCTTATTGTATTTCTTAAATGTTGTAGTTGGTTTATTTAAGCCTTTAAGTGTTTTAGCTGGGTTATTATATTTCCTAAATGTTGTAGTTGGTTTGTTATAGCTTTTAAATATTGTAGTTGGTTTATTATATTTTTTAACTGTTGTAGTTGGTTTATTTAAGCCTTTAAGTGTTTTAGCTGGCTTATTATATTTTTTAACTGTTGTAGTTGGTTTATTTAAGCTCTTAAATGTAGTTGTTTGTTTATTTAAGTTATTAGGACTGGGATTTGGATTTAATGGACGTCCATTCTCCATGCTCTTACCACGGAATTCGCCATTACCATAACTCCCTGGTCCCTTCTCTCCTGGACCTTTAAAGCCATTACCACTTAAAGGACGGCGATATTGTCTATGATCCCAGGATCCCCAGTTAGGTTCGTGTCTACCGTACCACCAGCTTTTATCACCATACCAGCAGCTACCGTCAATCCAAGCTCCGTCTTGTAAGAAGCTACCCCCCATCCAGAGTACATCACCAAAGAATCCTTCTGGATAGTCGATTCCTTCGACTACAACTGGTGTTGCATCTATAATCCATACAGGTGCGATTCTATTGATCCACCAGCTTTTATCACCAATCCAATAAGCGCCGTCAATCCAAACATTATCTACTAAGAAACAACCCCCACTCCAGAGTACACCATCATACAATCCTTCTGGATAATTGGTTCCTGCTACTACAATATTATTAACTACTACATTGTTATTTACTTCATTACCTGCTACAGCACCTCCTCCATCAACTACAACGTTATTATCTTTTATCTGGATAGAATTTGAATTAGGTATCTGTCCGAATGCTGTTACATGGATGCGATTTGGATTAGGTATCTTTCCAAACGGACCGGATATGTACCATAGGTTACCGTCGCTTCCACGCACGTAAACTGTATTTGCATCCACGGCCTGAAAATCCACCACATTGCCATCCACCTGGATGCGATTCGGATTAGGTACCGGGCCAAACGGACCTGGCGTGTACCATAGGTTACCATCACTCTCAAGCACATAAACTGTATTTGCGTCCACGGCCTGGAAGTTTACCACATTGTCATCCACCGGGATGCTATTCGAATTAGGTGTATGGCCGGACGGATCGAGCGTGTACCATAGGTTACCGTTGTTTGCAAGCACGAAGGCGCTGTTGGTGTCGATGGCCTGAACTCGCGCTTTTTTTTCTGCACTTACTGTTGTAGCTGTCAACGAGACAACACAATACACTATTAACAAAATTGCAATCATCCTTCGAATTTTCATTCGTATCTCACTCCCTTTTTATTCAGATTGATATATTCTAATTCGATTGGGACTTGCACAGTTGAGCAGGAGAAGTATATTATTGACTAAATTGTATTTTTGTTAACCTTTTGAATATTTGCACTGTCAGTCGTATGCTGGGCGTAGTGGATGTACTTGGTTTTGTAGTTCAGCTGCTGTGCTTACTGCCCTAGCTGTCATTGAAGTTGTTATAGAAAATGCTACCAAAATAGCTAGTGCATTTTCTTCTTTCCAATGCTTTTTTTGCATTTAATAAACTCCAGATTTTGTTCCCAGTTTGATACACATTTAAACTGTTTTTTAGATATTCTCTTCTTGTGACAAGTTCATTCACTCAACTTTTTTGACAAGCATTGAAGACAATTTAGATAAGTTTCAATATTAATTTTAAAACCTTTTAAAATTTTAACTCAATCAATTAAAATAAAAATACTTATGATCATACTTACTCAAATTTGAAAATAAGAAATATAAGCATGTTCATAGTTGTTATATTTTTAACATAATATAAATATACTAGAATCAAAATTTCGGAATATTATATTCTAAATTCTTCATTTTAAAGAAATACACTAATCTTGAAGTGCAGTTAGATTGATTCAAAAACAAGTATGTATTCGTAATAACGTGGTCTTTTCATATTTATGCGGGTATAACAAAATTCAATCCAGTTTTTCAAAAAGCGCCGGGGAAAAGATTAACATCTATTATAATTGATGAGATCAGGACTACACAATGCATATACAATTTAGTTAAAGCAATAACTATATAGTATATGTTCAAAAACTATATAAATAGCAACACATATTTAGAATTCTGTGGATAATGTTTGTATAATTTCTAGTTACTATAGGAAAACTAAAATTTTGTTGAAAGTTAAAGGAGTTATGATATGCAGGGAATTACGAAAGTTAACATTAATGAGGCTACTTTACAAAAGTTGACCTTAACCGGAGAAACTTCAAAAGAGTTAATCTTATAGAAGTTGACTTTATAAAAGCCAACTTAAAAAAATCCTGCTTTGAAGGAGTTAATCTTGAAGGAGCTGAATTTAGAGAAATTCATTATTTAACATTTGACCAGCTTTCGAAAGTGAAGATATTATTCCTTTCCTTTATCATTAAAATTTAGTTCTGTATCAACTAACTAGGATGAAATGACAATATTTGAAAAATATTTTATGTGGTAGTACACCTAAAGTTTGCAAAATCTTTCCTTTTCTCGCATTTCTAGTGCTTGTTGTTGTTTCATAAGTTCTTTTAATGTTGGTGGGACTATGCACATACTCTCAAGTTTTTTATTATCCGCAATGTACATGGACTTTTTTTATATATCTATTATTATTTATGTCTATCCTTTTTTTTCTCTGCTTTCTGTCACTACAAATAAAATGAAACTTATCTTTTTGCTGATATGGAAATTTTCATACAATGCACGTGCATCTTAGGGTTAAGATAATTCAAATATTTGGACCAAAATAGAAACCAGTATTAAGATTAACGGTCTCAATATTCATCTATATAAATAATAAATTGATAACAGGAAATAAGTATGTTAATTAATTACAAGCGTTCCATAGGCTCCATATGATCTATGAGTCCCAAAAGTTCCATGAGTTCCAGAAGCTTCATGGGTCAAAAATCAGTAATCTTCTCTTACTTTGTATGGAACTTAGGAAATGCATAGATTTAGTCACAAAAACTCTGCATCGATAAGCATGCTAAATCTTATTTCATTTGGTAAAGAGACGAGTATATATCGATAAGAATTTATTGAACTTTTTTTTATCCTGAACTGTAATCATATGTGTATAAGGAGGAAAGTTAACTGATTAAGTGTCCAAAATTTTCTTTTTCATAGACTCGAACTCATCTAGGGTAATTATACCATCATCATAAAGTTGTTTGCACTTTCTTATTTTGTCCAGTTCGTCTGTATTTGAAGTGATCCTAGAAGAATTTTCTAAATACATTTTTCGATATAATATTTTATTTCTCGTGCTATCTTAGAGTTTTTCGGCGAAACTGATACTGCATTTTCTGGCGCGTGTTTAGAGACACCAGGGGGAGTTTTTTCAGTACTACCAAGATAGTAAAATTTAAGGTATCCATCGATCAAAAATTTTGGGTCTCTAAATTCAACTGCAGTGATTTGATTTATGGGAATTGTTTTATCGCCTGTTGTGCCATATAGTGAAATTGCTAGTAAACCGGATCTTGAAATAACTACTTTATCATCATATAGTGCAACTTGACCCAATATATCATCAAGCTTCATCAAAAATGTTGACATGTCAATTCGTCGCTTAAAAAAATTTATTTTTATTTTAAGTATAAATATTCACTATAAATAATTTGCTATTATATACAAAAAATCATGCTTTCTAACGTGTTAAAGCTGAGATACAATCTGTTATCTTCGAAAAATCTTGAAATTTTTTATTTATGATTATGCTTTAAAGAAATTAGTTTCTAATGTTTCATAAGCTTCAAGAGTATTAGACCAACGATGCTTCTTATTTCGTATGAAATTAAGAAATTTCTAGATATTAAGCCAAAAACTATACTTTATTTCAAGATCACGGAAAATATGTCACCCTATATAGCAAAATTTTTACCTTATGATATCTTATGACGCTTATTAATATGTACTGTAAATCCATTAAGCCTTATTTTATTAGACTTAAAGTTTTCATAGTACTCTAAGTTAGAAAATTTTATTAAACTTTATTAAATAGTATTAACAATTATTGCATAATATTAAAGGTATGAAGGTGTATTAAGATTTATGACTGGCGAAACACGGGTTATGATTTCTGGCAAAATTCCTATTAATCTTCATGAAGCTATGATCAAAGCAGTAGAAAATAAAGAGTATAGAGATAAAACAGAAGTTTTAAACATAGCTCTTGAAAGATTGCTCTTAAATAACTTTAATAAACTTAATACACAACAGGGGACTGAAGACACTGATAGTGTCATAAACAGTAATATTATGAACGCAACAGATAAAATCGAATATGCAAGATTGCAAATTCGACTTGAAGAAAAGGAAAACTGGATAATTGAGTTACAAAATCATAATGAAACATTAAAAAAAGAACTCGAAAAAGCTGGGCATGATAAGGAAGCTGTCCAAAATCTTTACAATAACTATATGTTGCAAATGCAAACATTAATTACACAGAAAACCATAGAAGCTCCTGGAGCAAAAAAGCCTTGGTGGAGATTCTGGTAGTCCGGTTACAATTGTACCATGAACAAAATGAGTAATTAAATTAATTATACTAAATATAAATAAAGTTAAAATAAAAAATATTAGTTAGTTAACGACTTCTTACTTTCGCTAATCAGATCAAACTTCGCTAGAATTTGTTTTCTAATTCCATCAGCATCATTTACAATTAACTCGACGTTCTGATTTAAGTTTTCTGAAACAACATTAATTTTTCGGTATTCGTGCCTGCCGAAGTCTGCGGCAAAGCGTCGCTCTAGAATCCACATGCATATCCTAGTATCTCCAGCGTTTGCTGCTGAATTTAAGCGCACCAAAAGTTCTTTAGCGGCATCAGCATTGCATTTTTGAATATATTTATAGAACAGATAATACTTTCCTGATTTCTCTGTCTGTCCCCTTTGCATCCAAAGATTGAATGTTTT
>Ga0187851_10004240_pt1 | contig 11779 bp, 5 predicted proteins | sample June2016WEW_6_10_FD_132997 | JGI IMG/M metagenome (GOLD analysis project Ga0187851, IMG submission 132997) | Peatland microbial communities from SPRUCE experiment site at the Marcell Experimental Forest, Minnesota, USA - June2016WEW_6_10 | ecosystem: Environmental > Terrestrial > Soil > Wetlands... | reverse complement strand
TGTAACTATTAAACCGGATCATGCGTATATCATCCCCCCGGGCAAATCCTTGACCATCCATAATCGCATCCTGAGTATTGCCGGCGACCAGGAGCATCCGGGAATTACTCATAGTATTAACCATTTTTTCGGCTCTCTGGCGGAGGATATCGGGGAAAGGGCCGTCGGTATTATCCTTTCCGGTACCGGGAACGATGGGACAGAAGGGGCTCGGGCGGTAAAAGCCCATGACGGCCTGATTATGGTGCAGGATCCGGAATCTGCTAAATATGACGGCATGCCTAAATCGGCTATTGAAACCGGCGTTGCAGACTATATCCTGACTCCTGAGGCGATGCCGGGTATTCTGAAAGAATATCTTGACCAATCATTTTATAAACGGGATAAAATCCGCCAGGCTTTGAAGAAAGATGATGTTAATATGAAAAACATTTTTTCCCTGGTGAAGGTGCGAACCGGGCGTGACTTTTCAGGTTATAAACTTTCCACCATCACCCGCCGGATTGAACACCAGATGGCGGTTAACTCAATTGATACCGTTGCTAATTACTTAAAGTTTCTTCGAGAAAACCCCACAGAGATTGAGGCGCTAATGAAAAACTTTCTGATTCAAGTCACTTCCTTCTTCAGAGATAAAGAAGGCTTTGAATCATTGAAGCAAAAAATATGCCAAATGCTAAAAGATAAACCGGAAGGCAGCCAGTTGAGGGCCTGGGTTCCCGGTTGTTCCACGGGAGAAGAAACCTATTCAATCGCTATCATTATCATGGAATGCATACAGGAATCAGGCCACCGCTATGATCTCCATGTGTTCGGAACGGATCTGGATGCTGAAGCGATTGCAATTGCGAGGGCCGGTACTTATCCGTCCGCCATTACTAAAAACATAGCCCAAAAGCGACTGGATGAGTTCTTCAGCAAAGTTGATAATTCTTATCAAATTAAGAAAAATGTCAGAGAAAATGTCATTTTCGCGGTGCATGATATCGTGACGGACCCTCCCTATTCACGGATGGATGTGATATCCATGCGTAATCTGCTCATTTACTTTGACTCCGAATTACAAAAGAAGGTCGTGCCGATGTTGCAATACGCGCTCAATGAAAGGGGACTTCTTTTTCTGGGTACATCTGAAACAATTGGTGAATTTACTGACCTGTTCAACACTCTCGATACCAAATATAGAATCTATCAGGCTAAAGATAAAAAGAAAGGCATTCCGTACAGTTTTTCAAGTCAGCCGGGATTATCGGAGCAAAGTGGTGCGAAAACATCAAATATCACCACTCAGTCAGGAGCTCAATCTGAGCCAGTTAAATTGCTGGAGGCATTGCCGCCTTCTGTGCTTGTTAATTATAAACATCAGGTACTTTATACCCATGGTGACACCAGCAAGTATTTACGGATGTCGGAAGGCAGGCCCTCAACCAACCTGCTGAACCTGGTTAAGCCGGAACTGGCAAGCATTCTGGCCACTTTGCTCCACGAAGTATCTCAGGGGCCAAAGGAAGTTGCAACCGGGAATATTCACTTCAGGTATAACGATGGCACGCAACATGTCAAGATTACGGTGCGGCCACTGAGTACACTCGAAGGCGATCTTATTATCACCTTTGAAGATATGCCCGGACCGAAGCGACGGAAAACCAAAGGGGAGGCGGATGTTGAGCAGCCGCAAAAGGAATTAGAATTGGAATTGCAGCGCACACGCGATACCCTGCGTGGAACCATTGAAGAACTCAAGAGCGCAAATGAAGAACTCCGATCATCCAACGAAGAATACATGTCTACTAATGAAGAACTCAAAAGCGCTAATGAGGAACTGGAGACTTCGCGGGAGGAACTGCAGTCGGTCAACGAAGAACTAACGACTTTAAACACCGAGTCCCAGAAAAAGAACGACGACTTAACCGTCCTCAATAACGACATGTTGAATTTACTTAACGCGACCGGTGTGGCAACGCTGTTTTTAGACGAAAAACTTAGGATCAGGCGTTTTACCCCTGCCGCTACCCGGCTGTTTAAGTTTATTGACGCTGACATCGGGCGTCCTATAGAGGATATCTCTTCTCCGCTGAAGGATAACATTCTGGTAAAGGCAGCATATGGAGTGCTGGACAATCTGATCCCGGTGGAGCGGGAAGCTCAGACGACCGACGGCAAATGGTACTCCTTACGGATTCTGCCTTATCGTACTTCTGATAATATCATTGAAGGGGTGGTGGTATCATTTGTGGATATCAGTTTGGTCAAGGCAAGTTTGATATTTGCCGAAAGCATAACGGAAACGATGCGCGATCCTTTGCTGGTACTGGATGAACAGTTCAAGGTTATCTCCGCTAATAGTGCTTTCTATCTAACTTTCAAGGTGAAGAAGGAAGACACCGAAGGGCAGGTTATTTATGAGATAGGCCATCGACAATGGGATATACCGCAGCTTAGAGAAATGCTGAAAGACATCGCCGACAAAAATACAGTATTTGACGGATATAGAGTAGAACATGACTTTCCCGAAATCGGCCGCCGCATCATGCAGCTCAATGCCAGGCGTGTAATCGGCGGGGCAGACATCAAACCAAAAATTTTGCTCTCTATCGAAGATATCACTAGTCGCGCAGGACTGGAGCAATTCTCTGAGAAAAAGACCATCCCCTAAGGAGGCAGTCAATGAGCAAACGCGGATTTGATAAACTGCGAACCAAAGCAGAAGAAAAACTTGCCGAAAATGACCTGAAGACATCTGGTATGGGCCGGTCCGACCTGAAGAGTCTGACCCATGAACTCGCGGTTCACCAGATAGAGTTGGAAATTCAGAATGAAGAACTCAGACAGTCAAGAGCGGCAGCAGAAGAAGTCCGTGACCGTTACCTTGACCTGTTTGATTTCGCCCCTGTTGGGTATTTCACGCTGGACGGGCACAGCAGGATAATCGAAGCCAATCTTACCGGATGCACGTTGCTGGGGCTGGATAGACGCGCCATAAAGAACAAACCTTTCACCAGGTTTGTTTCCGACGATGAAACTGATAATTTCTATCTCTATCGCAAGAAAATACTGGAAAATGATGCCAAACAAGCGTCCACTTTAAAAATGAAGAAAGCGGACGACACTTCATTCTATGCTCAACTGGAAGGCATTAAGACCGGCGAGGGTATATTGCGCATGGCCGTTAGTGATATCACCGAAAGAAAAAACATGGAGGAATCCCTAAATCAAAGCGAAAAGCTCTATCATTCCCTATTCGAGAATATGATTGATGGCTATGCCTTGTGTCAGATGCTTTATGAAAACGGCCGTCCCCATGATTTTATTTATCTCAGTGTTAACAACGCTTTCGAAAAATTAACCGGATTAAAAAATGTCGTGGGCAAAAGGGTCACCGAGGTGATCCCTGGTATTAAAGAGTCCAACCCAGAAATATTCGAGATTTACGGACGGGTGGCGTTGACATGCGAGTCGGAGAGGTTTGAACTTTATTTGCCGCCGTTAGCAAGATGGTTTTTAATCTCCGTTTATTGTACACAGAAGGAATATTTTGTCGCAGTCTTTGAAAATATTACCGAACGCAAACTTGCTGAAGAAGCTCTGAAAAATACATTGAAAAATTTGGAAGCCCTTACCAATGAAACGTCTGCCCTGCTGAAAGGGGCACGGGCGGTATTAAATAATAAGGAATTCCCGGATACTGCCCGCTCTATTTTCGATTTCTGTAAGGACTTAATCGGGGCCACCGCGGGATATGTTTCTTTATTAAATAAAGAAGGCACGGCTAATGATATTGTTTTTCTGGATGCGGGCGGACGTCCCTGCGATGTCGACCCCGCCTTGCCGATGCCGATACGAGGATTAAGAGCAGAGGCTTATGGACTTGGTAAACCGGTTTATGATAATAATTTCGCTAAAAGCAATTGGATGAATTTCATCCCCGAAAATCATGTTACCCTTGATAACGTTCTTTTCGCTCCGTTAATACTGCAGGGCAAAGTATTTGGTTTGATTGGTTTGGCCAACAAAGTTGGTGGGTTTACCGACAATGATGCACAAATATCAGCGGCATTTGCAGACCTCGCGGCGATTGCTCTTCAGAATAGCAGAACGTTGGAATTATTAGAATCGAGCGAACGTAACCTCAAGCAAGCTCAGTCAATTGGCAAAATGGGAAGTTGGGAATTTGACCTTTTGACTGAACGGATTGAATGGTCGGATGAGGTCTATAAACTGTATGAGCGCGAGAAAAGTCTTGGTCCACCTTCAACAGAAGAGGAGGCCTCTTATTATCTTCCTGAAGAATCCTTGCGTTTAAAGGAACTTGCTAGTCGGACCATGCAAAATGGAGAAGAGAACCAACATAATGTTGTCGCGCAACTACCAAGCGGTAAAAAATTACACCTTCACACACAAATGTTGCCGGTAAAAGATGTGACAGGCAAGGTTATTAAGATTTTTGGGACTGTGCAGGATATAACCGACAGTAAATTAGCCCAGGAGAAAATCGATACCCTTAATGCTGCCTTGATTCAACATTCTAACGAGCTTGAAGCAACAAATAAAGAATTGGAATCGTTCAGTTATTCGATTTCCCATGACTTAAAGGCACCATTGCGTAGTATTGATGGCTTTAGCCGCATTGTTCTGGAGGATTACTCAGACAAAGTCGATGCTCAGGGCCAGGAATATCTGCAACGCATAAGCTCTTCGAGTAAGTTAATGTCACAGCTTATAGATGATATTTTAAATCTATCACGAATAACCCAGACAGAAATTCATCTGGAAAAGGTTGATTTGACCCAACTTGCCGAAGAAGTCGCGGAGGAATTGAAAAGACAATGGCCTGACCGCCAGGTGGAGTTCAATATTACACCGGACCTGGAAGCTTATGGCGACAAACATTTACTTAAACTGGTCTTTGATAATCTGCTGGGCAATGCCTTTAAATTCACGCAGAAACGTGATCCCGGCAAAATTGAATTCGGGGTCACCCAGACCGATAGTGGGCAAGCCTATTTTATTAGAGATAACGGAGCTGGCTTTGACATGGAACACGCAGATAAGCTCTTTAAGATCTTCCAACGTCTGCATACCCAAGAGGAATTTCAGGGGACAGGAATCGGCCTTGCGTCTGTTTATAATATCATTCGTCGGTTGGGTGGAAAAGTTTGGGCTGACGGACAGAAAGATAAAGGCGCCACTTTTTACTTCACACTAAAACAGGTTCAATCTCATAGCAAAGATTAACTAAAAACAATAACCATTATATGCAAGTTGCTAATGGTCTTATAATAATTTGAATTCATAAATTACTCTCAATAAGGCCTTAATTTTAAGCTGTTATTGTTAATTCGTAGGCTAAAGAGTGAATCCATTTAATTATGAGATCATTAGTATGATGCCTTGTATGTGATAGAGTCCAGGTCATCACACTTCGGGAGTCGTGGTGAATGGTGATATCTGATGACTTAGTCTGCATGCGACCAATGATTAGCCGATTTTCAATTGGATATTTATAATGACGAGTTACGGTAAAATGCCATCTATTTGTAATATATTCAAGTAAAATTTTGTAACTTCTTAATTGATTATCATCTAAAATTTGGTTTAAGCATTAATTATTTACTTTGAATAAGGCTGGTTGCGCGAGGGAATAAATAATGTGACAACTCAACTTATCACTCAAGGCGAAGTAAAAATCAGGTCTATGGAAGCTAAAGATAGCGGATCTATGTTGGAGTTGTATTATGTCCTCTCAGGGACAGGAATGACCATAACCCTGATAGACTTAGTTACTGAAGATATAAAAGAATCACTTGCCTTGAGTTTCGTCGCTGAAGTTAATGATCAGGTCGTTGGGTTTATTTTAGCAAGGCGTGCGTATATCGGCACTCCAGTGGTTGATGTTTCGTTGATTCAGGCTCTTATTATAAACCCCCTTCATCGGGAGCAAGACATTGAGACCCGTTTTGTCGAAGCGCTAACAGAACGCTCAAAATCAATGGGCATAAAAACCATACGGGTGATACTAAGCATAAATGACCCGCAGATGGAAAAGTTCTTCTCGCGTTCGAATTTCCATCGTGCTCAAGTTATGGTTTACGACAAGACGCTATGAAGATCGGGTTTATTTTTAAGGAACCAGATAAATGACTGACACTGAAAAAATAAGCCAACCAATCAGGATACTCCTGATTGAAGATAACCCTGCAGACCAAATTTTGACCAAACACATGTTGGAGAAGTCGGGTTATGCGTCTTTTAATATTAGTATTGCTGGCACTCTTTCAAAAGGGATTAAAAGTACCATTGATGACATGATAGACGTCATATTATTAGACTTGAATTTGCCAGATAGCTCAGGCGTTGAGACTTTCCGGAAATTGAAACTTCAAGTCCCTGAGATGCCAATAGTAATACTTTCAGGTTCGGGAGATGAGGAAGAATCACTCGAAGCAGTACGCTTGGGCGCACAAGATTATTTAATAAAAGGCCATATTGAAGGGGATTTATTAATTCGAGCTTTACTTTATGCCATTGAGCGTAGAAAAGCAGAAAAAGCTCTAAAGGTGTCGGAGCAAAACTTCCGCAACTCAATGGATAATTCACCGTTGGGCATCAGGATTGTCAGTGAAGATGGTGAGACGCTCTATACTAACTGCGCATTTCTGAATATTTATGGTTACAAATCATTAGAAGAATTTAATTCCACGCCGGTAAAAATCCGGTATACTCCAGACAGTTATGTTGAATTCCGGAAAAGACGCGATAAACGCCGCCGCAGGGAATCTTTGGCGGACAATTATGAAATCAGTATTGTTCGTAAAGATGGTGAAATACGTTATCTTCAGGTGATGAGAAAGGAAATTCTTTGGGACGGTAAACAGCAGTACCAGACAATTTACCAGGATGTCACCCAACGCAAGCGATCAGAAGAAGCGCTTAAAGCATCTGAAGAAAAATATTCTACTCTTATTGAACAAAGTACGGACGGTATTCTTATCTTAGACAATAGGGTAATATTATTCGCTAACCGTAAAATGAACGAAATGACCGGTTTTTCTCAAAATGAAATCATCGGAAAATATTTTTATGATTTGGCTGCTCCGCAATATCTTGAAATACTACACGAAATTAATAGGAAAAGGAAGACTGGTTTAGAATTGTCGGTTAGTCATGAACTGGAGCTCCTTACTAAAGACGGAAATACAGTCCCCGTAGAAACAAAACTGCAACCCATCGTATATAAGGGAAAAACCGCCGGTATGGTGATAGTGCATGATATCTCTGAGCGGAAGCAGGCAGAGAAGGTTCTTAGACAATCCGAACAAAACTTCCGTAACTCCATGGACAAATCATCAATCGGTATTCGTATTTCCGACAAATTTGGTAATAATTTATACGCTAATCAGGCAATGATGGATATATTTGGTTATAATAACCAAGATGAAATTCAGGCAAAACAGCCGCAGGAATATTATACTCCTGAGTGTTATGCCAGTTATCTGTTGAGGCATGAGAAATTTCTGCGTAACGAACCTATGCCGAAACAAATACAAATTAATATTATCCGCAAAGATGGCACAATCAGAAATTTACAGGTCTCTATGATGGATGTTTTTTGGGATAGTCAGCCACAATACCAGACTCTGTACCAGGATGTCACTGAATTCAAACGAGTCGAAAAAGAGCTTTATGAGAGCCAAGAGAAATACCGGCTGATAGTAGAAAACAGCACCGACATTATCTTTACCACTGATGTTCATGAACAGTTTGCTTATGTTTCTCCATCTGTTAAAGAGGTGCTGGGTTACAATCCAGACGAATTAATAGGGAAGCCTTTTATTTTCTTCGTCCACCCCGAAGACGCATTTATTATCCGGGAGGAAACCAAGCGCACTTATAATTCCGATTACAAATTAAGTCGGGATATCGAATGCCGCATGCGTCATGCAAACGGCGAATGGCGATGGATTGTATCCAAGGGTACTAAATTAGTTGACTCCTGTGGTGACTTGATCTACTTCATAGGAATAATGAGGGATGTCACGGAGTTAAAACTGATGGAAAAAGAAAAACGGGAGCTTGAAGATAAGGCACAGGTGGCTAGCAGACTGGCAGCTGTCGGAGAAATGGCAGCAGGGATTGCACATGAAATCAATAACCCTCTCACCGGAGTGCTTGGATTTTCTCAAATGTTGATGGAGAAAGAGAATGTTCCGGAAGAAATTAAAGGGGATTTGAAATTAATCGCCGACGGCAGCCGGAGGGTGGCGGACATAGTAAAGAGATTACTCACCTTCGCCAGGCAAACCAAACCCAAGAAGGAATTAACAAATATCAATGATTTATTGAATAATACCCTCAAATTGAGGGAATATGTTTTAAATACCGCAAACATAAAAACAATAACTAGATTTGATTCAGATCTTCCATGGACTGTGGTTGACCCCGGCCAAATGCAACAAGTATTTCTAAACCTGATAGTAAATGCCGAGCAAGCGATGCGAAAAGCCTATGGAACAGGAACGTTGAGTATTTCCACAGAAAAGAAAGGAAATAATATTCGTGTTTTATTTCAAGATGACGGACCAGGTATATCTAAAGAAAACTTGAAGCGCTTGTTCGAGCCATTCTTCACCACTAAGGAAGTTGGTGAGGGTACCGGTTTGGGATTGAGTTTGTCGCGTTCCATCGTTTTAGATCATGGTGGTGATATTTCAGTAGAAAGCGAATTCGGTCATGGTGCGGCTTTTACGGTTGAAATACCAATTGTCGAAGAAACGCCCATTGAAGCTGATATGAAAAATAAAATAATCCAAAAACAACCGTATTTAGAAAAGAGTGGAAGAATACTTGTGATTGACGACGAACCTAGTATCCGCGTTCTGCTGGAGAAATCTTTGACCCTTGATGGTTACTTGGTAGATGTGGTCGCCGACGCAGGGGCTGCTCTAAATAAGCTTGATGCCGGTGGTAAATACGACATACTTCTGCTTGATATGAGGATGGCTGGAATGAATGGGGCCGAACTTTATGCACATATTTTGGAAAAGGTACCCGCGTTAAAAGGCAGAACTATTATTATCACGGGTGATGTTATGGGAACAGATATCAAATCCTTTCTGATCAAGAATAATTTGCCTTATCTCGCAAAACCGTTCGATATCAATTTACTAAAAAAGCAAATCGACATAATTATCGAAAGTACCCCTTCAGGGGACTAACAGGCCACAATCGCAATTGATTAAACCCAAGTAAATGGAGTTCCGGTTATTTTTACCAATTTCGTCGAATCATTGGATAACAATAAGATGAAAAGTGACTTAACATTCTGACGATTTGATACTGTTGAAAAAAGCCAGTTTCAAGCGATAATCTACTACTCCGGCGTTACCGGATTGTTAAAAATCCATATTATTCACTTTTCAGTCAGTTTATCAGGTCATGATTACCTCGTTTTACAGGGTAGTCTTACTCTTTTAACCCTGTTCTTCGCCGTTTAAACGGCTACTGGTGATTCAAGGTAATAATTGTCCGGCTTTCCCCATAATAGTTTCACCATCCATTAACCAATGTGATGGCACTTGTTCAGGAAATACATGAAGTCCCCTTTAAAATGGGAGTAAACCGAGTCTTAACTTCTGTTGTAATTGACGACCGTAGAGATAAAGTCATCACAATGGAAAGTAAGGTCAAGGCAGTAACAGAAGGATAGAGATATAGCTTTCTCCATCTATCAGATAATAACGGTCATCTAATATTTATTAAAAAGCTGCTAATCGCTTCAAAATGCTTAGCCCACAAGCGAGTCTATCTTTTTGGCTATCTTATTTTCGATCTCAAAGTTCCACAATGTTTCCGGTACATCGACCAAGAGGAATAATTCAGTCAACAAAAGAGCTTCCGCGGCAGTGATTCCAAGGTGTTTTAACCACCTTCCGATTCCCACCCTGACGGTGAAGTCATTGGGATCACCACTAATCATGATGGTTAGTGCCCGGTCAGCTGTGATAATTGAACTCAACCATCCCCCTTTATGCGCCTGAATTACTATCCCATGAGGGCTGGGTACCGAGGACTGTACTTTGAATTTGTCATCCGTTAAATATGCTTCGATCTGGCCCTTTAGGCTAGGCAAGTCAGTGTTTTTTCCCTGGTAGTGACTTACTTTTTCGCCAATCATATTTGTCTCCCCTTATTTCAAATAGTTTGGGAATAATGTTCCCAAGTTTGGTTTTTATTTTAGAGATAATGCATTCATTTTTATCATAACACAATCGATTCACACCATCTCAGTTAGTTTGTCCAACTCGGCTAGTCCAGGCACAATTAATTAGTCCATGTAGTACTTGACAATAGTACACTTGTTCTATTATTATGGTGATACTTGATTTTGGGAGGCGGTCAATGAGAATATTTTGTGTTTTATTACCCCATTTCCCAATAAATTGTGAAAAATTAAGGAATCATGACACTACACATCCCTTAATTGTGACCACAACAGTTGGTTCCCAAAAACTTGTTCTGGATTATTCCCCGGAGTGTAAGGGCCTCCAACGTGAAATGCCGCTGCAACAAGCTTTATCTTTGTATGGAGAGGCGGAATTGATTCAGGCTGATGTCCCTTATTACTGGGATGTTTTCAATGAGACGCTGGATTTGATGGAGGAGAAAAGTCCATTGGTTGAGGGCTCCGATCTGGAAGCTATTTATATCGGATTGGACGGGCTGGAATTGATTTACGGGAATGATGATGCCTTGGCAAGAGCTGTACGTTCGGTCATCCCCGATGATTTTGACCCCCATCTGGGTATCGCCGATGGCAAGTTCCCTGCGTATCTGGCAGCACAGCAATGTTCTTCAGATAATTACCGAATACTCCGCGGGGATATTACAAATTTTCTGAAAGACCTGAACTGTGACCTCTTACCAGTCTCTCCAATGATTAAAGAGAAATTACATTCGTTCGGATTGCACAAACTGGGACAGGTATCGGCACTGGCACCGGGTCCTTTACAAGCACAATTTGGACCGGATGGAATGAGAATGTGGGAACTTTCAAATGGTCGTGACGAAACTCCGCTTTACCCGCGTCTCACTGAGGAAGTCATTGAAGAAAGTGTAACCCTCTCTACACCAACAGCCACCTTGGATGTCATGTTAATGGCGATTGAAGCCATGCTTTCCCGGTCTTTTACCAAACTGGAGCAAAAAAGAATGGGCATCCGGCGTATTAATATATGGACACGTACCTGGATGGGAGAACATTGGGAAAGAAACATCAATTTCAAAGAGCCGGCCATGAATACCAAAAATGCGATATCTCGTATTAAGCAGATCATGGATGTTTATCCGCAACTTGGACCCGTTGAACAGTTGGGAATAAAGATTACCGGCCTGGGATGCCAGAACGGCAGACAGAAAAGTATTTTCACAGAAGTGAGAGCCAAAGAGCATTTATTGAACGATGTGAAACAATTGGAATTCCGACTGGGGGGTCCCCAATTATACAGGGTGAAAGCAGTGGAACCGTGGTCGCGGATACCGGAGAGACGTTATGCAATGGTTCCGCTAAGCCAGCAAAACTGATAAATCTATATCACCTCTGGCTCAGCGTAAACAAGCCAATATCTCAAGGAGATAACGAAATGACGGAGATGATGAATAAAGCAAGATACCTGGACGAGCCGGAAGTTAAATTGGGTGACCAAGACCGCATTGAATGGGCTTATCAGGCGGTGCATTCTGACCCGGATTACAAGTTTGGAAATGTACGAGAAAGCTATAC
>Ga0187851_10004239_pt1 | contig 11783 bp, 7 predicted proteins | sample June2016WEW_6_10_FD_132997 | JGI IMG/M metagenome (GOLD analysis project Ga0187851, IMG submission 132997) | Peatland microbial communities from SPRUCE experiment site at the Marcell Experimental Forest, Minnesota, USA - June2016WEW_6_10 | ecosystem: Environmental > Terrestrial > Soil > Wetlands... | reverse complement strand
TCGCGCTCTACTGAAGGCGGAGCGGCTGGCGACCATCGGCAGCATGGCGAGTTCAGTTTCGCACGACCTCAGGCACTATCTCTCTGCGGTCTACGCAAACGCGGAGTTTCTTTCTACATCGAGTCTTTCGCCCGAGGAGCGATCGGAACTGTTCATCGACATTCAGATCGCCGTGCATGGAGCCACCGAGCTCCTTGACTCGCTGCTGATCTTCAGCAAGACGGGTGCGGCGATACGCCGCGAGCGCGATTCCTTGCCGAGGATCGCCGAAAAGGCCATCTCCGTGCTCAGAGCGCATCCTGATGCGGAGGGTGTCACAATTCGCATGGAGTGCGACGACCCAACTGGAGGATACGCACTGGTCGATGCAAAACAGATGCAACGAGCGATCTATAACCTGGTGCTGAATGCGTGCCAGTCGGCCCGAAGATCCGACGGTCGCCGGGAAGTGACGGTTTCGATTGCAGCAGAGGGCGGCACGATCTCCCTTCGGTTTACCGATACCGGCCCTGGCGTGGCCGAACACATCCGAAAATCGCTTTTCGAGCCCTTCGTCAGCGATGGCAAGCAAAGCGGAACCGGCCTCGGTTTGACGCTGGCCAACGCCGTGGTGAAAGAACACGGCGGAGCCGTCAGATTGTTGAGCAGCAGGCCGGGCGAGACCATCTTCGAGCTTTCTTTGCCGATCGATTTCTCTGGGTTAAGCCCACAAGTTACACCCGGACTGCAAGATGTTTCGCTCCCGGGAAAAGGAGGAAACCTCCAGTGAATTGGCCTCGTTCCTACTCGACGATGACCATGCTTCTGCTTGCGTCAAACCTCGCAATGGCTCAACAAATGCCGGGAGACAAGACTCCCGCAACACAAACAATGCAAAGCAAGGTGGAAAGCCTGGCCGCTATCGTAGCGCAAGTCGAGTCGGAACTCGAGTCCTCGCAGCGCGAGATCCAGCAGCTCCGCCAGCAGATTGCCGAGTTGCAAGCAGACATGGCTGCGCCCGGGACGGCATTGGCTGTGAAGCCGTTGCAGCAGGAGGGAGAAGACACAGTGTCTCAACTCAGTGCCGCCGTGGGCGCGTTGCGCGAACAGCAGGACCTGCAACAAAGCGAGATTGCAATTCATGAGCAGACGAAAGTCGAGAGCGCGTCCAAGTTCCCAGTGAAACTCACGGGCTTGATTCTGATGAACTCCTTCGCAAACTCCGCAGGCGTTGACGTGATCCAATCTCCGGCACTCGCCATCGGCGGGGGCGGCACGACCGGGTTTTCGTTGCGCCAAAGCATATTTGGCCTCGACGCGCGCGGCCCGCACGTACTTGGCGGGATCTCGGCCGCCGACGTGCGAGTGGATTTCTTCGGGGGTCTCGGTCAAAGCGGCTACAGCAATGCTGACGAAATCGTGCGACTGCGCACTGCGCACGCCGAAGTCAGCTGGGACAGAACCCGCGCTTTCGCCGAGATGGATCGCCCCATCGTCAACCCGAACGCGCCCACATCGCTCACCGCCGTCGCACAACCAGGCCTCGCATGGTCAGGAAATCTTTGGAATTGGGTGCCTCAGGTGGGCGTGGAACAGTCCCTGCTACAAAACAGAGGCTCGCGCGTCACGGTTGAAGGGGCCCTCGCGGATATACCCGATCCCGTTGCGCCGGGGGCAAGCAACGCAACGCTTCCGGCTGGCAGCCTGGCAGAGCAAAGTCGTTGGCCGGCGAGTGAAGCCCGCCTTGGCTACTCGCGGGGAGATAGAACGACTGGTCTTCAGTTAGGAGCTGGGGGATACTTCAGCCCTCACTCTGAAGGCAATTACTCTAACTTCGATGCGTGGGCGGCCACGATCGACTATCGCGTGCCGCTGACCGCGAGGCTCGAGGCGAGCGGCAGCGTCTATCGTGGCGCGGCACTGGGCGGACTCGGTGGAGACGCCTTCAAGGACTACGTGTACAAGCTCGAGGCGGGATACTATTCCTTCCGCCCCCTGGACGACGTGGGAGGATGGTCGCAACTGAAAGCGCGCGCCGGCGAGCGCCTGGAATTCAACGCGGCATACGGAATTGACAATGCGTTCGCGGGTGAAATACGAGACTCCTTGAACATAGGATCCAGCGCCTACCAGAGTTTGGCGCGCAACTCCACCGTATTTGGAAATGTCATCTACAGCCCCACGGCATATACACTGTTTTCCATGGAGTACCGCAGAATCGACAGCTCTCCCGCGATCGGGCTGCACTCCGTCACCAATGTGTATGGCGTCACCACCGGATATAGGTTTTAGAACCCACTGGAAAAGATGCCTCGGCTGGGCCGTACTTCCGGCCCTCTGCATCTCGATTGAAGGTGCGTTTGCCCTCCACGGGCAGGACCTGGTTGAGGTTACTGCGCATATAGAAATGCCGCGGCTCGCAGATGGCGCGAAGGGAGCGCTGCCACCGGCCGCAATCTGGCTCACTCCGCAGCACCCCAGCCGCGTTGCGCCTCTCGCAAACGATCGCACCTATACCCTGCTGCAAAAAAACAAGCGATTCTCCCCGCACCTGCTGATTGTTCCCGTCGGCAGCATCGTTCATTTTCCCAACGCCGATCCGTTCTTTCACAACGTCTTCTCGCTTTTTGATGGACGCCGCTTCGACCTTGGCCTCTATGAGGCCGGTTCATCCAGGGACGTCACATTTGGCCGGGAAGGCATCTCTTATATCTTCTGCAACATTCATCCCGAAATGAGCGCAGTTGTCATCGCGCTGACCACGCCTTTCTATTCGACGGAAGAAGCTCAGGGGCAGTTCCGCATTCCGGACGTTCCCGCCGATGATTACACGCTGCACGTATGGGTGCAGGGTGAAGACGAAGCAGTGTTGAAAACTCTCACCCGGAAGGTGCACATCGCTCGGGATCATACGGATTTGGGCGCCATAGTGCTACCGCTTCCACCGCACCCACCGGCATCTCACGAAAACAAATATGGCACCGAGTATGACCCTCGGGAGCCGCTCATTTACTAAGTGTGGTGCGGCCGCCTGGCGACGGCCACACCGAGAGGGCTTATTGGAACGTGACGGTGATCGGTACGCTGTGGGTGATGGCCCCGGAGGTTGCGTTGATCATCACCTGAACGGTTTGAAGCGTGCCTTTGGTCGTGGTACCGGCTGGGGAATTCGAAGAGCTACAGCCGTTCACCCCGAAGGCGAGGCAGGTGATGAACCCCGCCAACAGGAAGGTACTCAGCAGCAGCGAGCGTTTGCGAAAGCCTGCCAATGCAAGAAACGCGAGAGGGCCCAGAAAAGCAAATGTAATGGCTGGGTGTGCCCGGGATAACTGGGTTGTCGAGTACGGGTTCGTTGAAGTTGAGGCTTCGGCGATTGACACAGCCACGTTTTGAGTCGTTGAACTAGCCAGGGTCACGGGGCTCGGGCTGAAACTGCAGGAAGTGCCTGCCGGCAGGCCGGAGCAGGAGAGCGTGACTGCCCCACTGAATCCATTCTGCGATCCGAGTGAGAGGGTGACGGTTCCCGCCTGGCTAGCCGTGACGCTCAACGTGTTGGCCGAGGACGTGAAGGTGAAATCCCCCGCGCCGGCACCGGACGAAGCGACAGCGATGGAACCGAAGAGGCCGTCCTTCTCGCCGTTGATGCCGGCGGCAAAGTACAGCGTGTTAGGGTCACCAACGCCACTGCTGCCGAAGATAATCTCCCACAACCCGGAGTTAGCGATTGGATTTCCTGAGGCGTCCTGCACCTGCCCGATAAAGGCAAACGTGTTCGGATCGTAAGCGTTGATCACGCCATCGCCAAAGTTCCCAACGAGCAAATCGCCGGAAAGGCTGCCGAATCCAGACGGAGCAAGCGCCATGCCCCAAGGCGCATTCAGATTGCCCTGGCTTATTGCACTTTCCAGGAGATTCCCCTCCGTATCGAAGGCATCGACATAGCCCAGTCCGGCGCCAACATTTTCACGGCCCTGCGCATTTCGCTGCGCGTAAGTCACGAAGATCTTGTCACCGATTGCGTGAATGCCGAAAGGAGAGAAGCCGCTGGGAATGGCCGGGTCAGAAAACCCTCCAGTCAAGTTTGCGGACGCGAAACTGCTGTTGAACACATCTACTTTGCCTGTGGCAAAGTTTGCGGCCAGCAGGAACGACCCACTGGCGGTGGTGTCGACAGCAATATCTGTGTACACCGCGCCTTGTGCCGAGTTATCGATAACGGTTACAGCTTCGGGGGTGCTGGGATTCCAGGCCGCGATCGTTCCGTCGAGGGTGCCGAAGAGAAACTGCGCGTAGCCGCCCGAGATTGGAAACAGGGAGGAGTTGGCGTTGTAAACGGTCCCCGCTGGAGTTCCATGAGGCGAGGTCGAATTGGCCGGCGGCACCTCGACTGCAAAGTCCTTCACCCCGCTTGCGTAATCCACCAGGGAAAAACCGCTTCCCGGCGAGTCAATCCAGAACTGCGGGCCGATCGACACGCCCCAGGGATTGATAAGGGTTGGGTCCGTCTCGGCCGCTGAGACCGCACCATCTGAGATGATGTTGGTCTGCACATAGGCGCTCGCCTGTGCGGCTGCACTCAAGGGGGCAGCGAACAAAGCAGCTGCTATTAGCAGGCCCGTGACGCGCGGCCGAGAACCTTTGCTCGGCGGGTGCGTGGACCAGACGTGCGAGGCCGCGTAACCGGCGGCTCGCGAGGAAAGCGGGGACAGAAGTACGCGATTCATGTTTTCAGCTCCAGAAGTGGCTCTAAGTCAGATCAACCTTACGAATGCAGCTTGTTGCCACTCTGTTGCCAGCCTAGAAAATCGCGATGTTGAGGGTGTCACGGCGACGTATTTGTTTCGTCATCGCATTTCAATTTATGGAGTCTCGGCAGAACGCTCTCAGGTTCAGGCGTCCTACAGGGAAAAGACAATTAACTTACATCTTCATGACAACTGGCGCGCCTGGCCATTCTATTTTCAAACTCGGTCGAGCGGTCGCCACCTTTAGGTTCTTCGCCGATGAAGGGCCTTGTCGCTCGTCTACGATCACAAGCCACGCAGGTCAGAGACGGGTCTGTATCGGGTAGCACCGACCGATGGTCCGACCTCGCTCTGCTCCTGACTTCCCTAAAGGAGAAATTAGTATGCAGGAAATTAGCATGCAGGTTCGCAAGATCGCAGTCGCCGCATGCCTCGGCCTAGGACTTCTCATGGTTTCGGCCCCGGCCCAAGCACAATATCACCTTACCAACCTGGTTTCGAATCAACTTGATGCGCATGCCCCGACCGTCGATCCACTGCTGGCCAATCCCTGGGGATTAGCTCGGAGCTCCGGTTCGCCATGGTGGCTCAGCGATAACGACACCGGCTGGTCGACACTCTACAATGCTGCCGGAACCGAAGAGTCACTCAAGGTTGTGGTTCCCACTGCCGGAAACGGACCGGTCGAGGCGACAGGCGGAAACGGTCCTGGCACACCGACGGGAATCGTTTTCAACGGATCGAAGACGGATTTCCAGGTTTCGGGCGCATCCTCGTCTTTCATCTTTACCACGCTGGATGGCACCATCAGCGCCTGGCCGGGCACGAACAAGAACCTGGCGACCCTCGTCTATCCCACCTCAACCAACCCGGCTCCCAGCACAGCCAACCCGCCGAGTTACACAGGCCTGGCCATCACTAGCAACGCTTCCGGGAACTACCTCTACGCGGCGGACAACGCCAACAATCAGATCGATATGTTCGATGGCAGCTTCAACCTGGTGAAGTCGTTTGGAGATCCGGCTGTCCCATCGACCTTGTCGGTATTCGGTGTCCAGGACATCGGCGGCTGGGTTTACGTCACGTATGCCGTACCAAACGTGGGCGCTGGCGGCTACGTCGACATCTTCAAGGAGGACGGCACCTTCGTGAAGACGCTGATCCAGAGCGACCGGCTCAACCAGGCCTGGGGCATTGCCCTCGCTCCCAGCAATTTTGGGCCGCTGAGCAATACCCTGCTGGTTTCAAATAACTCCGTCGACGGCACCATCAACGGATTCGATCCTATGACCGGTAAGTTTGTGGGTACCATAAGAGACGAGCGCGGGAGGAAGATTATCCTCAATAACCTCTGGGGAATTGCCTTCGGCGGAGGAACCACAAGCAATGGGGCAACAAACGAATTGTTCGTCACCGTGGGTCAGGGGATCGGCACCAACGAATTGGCGGGTACCTTTGCTTCAATCGTCTTCAATCCAACCCCTGGTTTCAATCCGACCCTTGATTATGACAATGAGGACCACCCGAAGTAGGCGTTTCTCCGACGAACCGGGCAGCCATCACTCCCGAGGCTTCCGATCAGCCCATTCAAATTGATGCCTGTGGGGATTATCTTTTGGGAATGGCGGTTCTGCTGGGCCGGCAACCTTGTTCAAGCAAATGGATCAGAAGCGATCCAGTCGAGGTGTCTAACGCCAAAACTGGATCGTTTTTCTTGTAGACAGTATCGCACAAACCTCTGCGCAAAATCACGTGCTCACGCGCAAGATATAGACAGTGCAAATGCTGAATCGGATTCTTCTGCGAAATCCAATGGAATTCCAGGGGCACTAGACAACCTTTAGAAATCGTTCATGCCTTCCTTATGACGAGCCGTCGAACCTAGCTCCACCATGAATCCACGCTCGAAGCGTACCTGTCGCAGTGCGTCGGGTGCTCCCGGGTGAGTTGCGTCCGGTGAAACTCTTGCCGTTGGTTGCAGCTAAGGACTTACGATTTTCGGAGAATGCGGAATTTGTGGCGCACGTGGTGCGGGCCGAGCTGGGTCCGTAGTTCACTTTTCGCGGCAGACCTCTCAAAAGAGGTCGTCTCTTAATAAAGACACTACGACTGCTTTATGTCTCGCTTATGACGGCCGTCGTGTAATGGGAAAGTGAAAACGGCGACCAGCGGTTTCGATCGAGTGACTCTCTTTCATGGCCGCTCAATGCTTTCTGTCCTTCTTATGATCCGGCGAGCCGGGCGAGTATCCCCGAGATACAGACCGTCGATGCCGTATCGAGTTCAGCCACATGATAAGTCGCAAAGCGATTTCTGAGTTTCCCGCAGGAAGCGAGAGGTGAAGATGAGAAAGCTACTTCAATTTGCCGTGACGTTTGCGCTCATATTCGGTACGAGTTGCGCAGTCAAGGCACAATCGGCTCCGACAGACACAAGCTCCACGCAGCTGATCGCAAGTGCAGAACCTGGTGCCCATTCCAATGCGGATATCGATAAGACTGGATCGGCGAAGACCACGCAACCGGACTTGCAGTCGACGGTAACGCAGGAGATTGAAGCTCTAAAGGCCCGGATTGAGCAATTGGAAAACGAAGTGAAGGCGGACCATGAGCGAGCGCTCGCCGACAGTAACGATACCGCAGCTTTGAAGACGGCCGAAAAGGAACTGATTTCATCCGTAGGTGCTTCGTCGGCGTCTATCGTCGGTCCCGCGGCACTCCAGACCACTAATCCCCAGGCAGTCGCTGCGCCCGCTGCCGCAGCTCCGGCTGCCCCTGAGATCAGCGCAGAGAGACTTACCAAGGAAGCGCCGTTCCCCGGAGACTGGACCTGGCTCAATAGCAACGGACATCAGGTTGATAGCCCCATGGCCACCAAGTACTTTACGCCGGAATTCCGGGCCGATGTGAATTACACGTTGGACCTCAACCATCCGGAGGACGACTCGCTGGGTGGTTCGACAGAGACTTTCCGCTCCGACGAATTTCAGTTGGAGCAGATTAGCATCGGCGGCGACATCCGTATCGATAATGTGCGTGGGCGCATCCTCTTTATGAATGGCTTGTTCGCCACCACGACTCCCCGTAACGACGGCAGCGTGAGTCGCGGCCAGTGGAATCTCGCCGACGCTTACCGATATGTCTCCGAAGCCTGGGGCGGATATCACTGGGATGTGGCGCACGGCCTGAACGTGGACGCGGGAATCTTTGTCTCTTACATCGGCCTGTTTAGTTACTACAACTTCGACAACTGGACCTATCAGCCTTCGTTCGTTTCCTCCAACACGCCATGGTTCTTCAACGGCCTTCGCATCCAATATTGGCCGACATCTAAGCTGAAGATCGAGCCCTGGATCATCAACGGCTGGCAATCCTATGCGCGATACAACGGCCACGGTGGACTGGGAGGACAGATTCTGTGGCGCCCCAAGCCCTATCTGGATCTCGTTTTTAATAACTACGGTATGGGCGAAGACGACGCCGGCTACCCCGGGCGCTCACGCGTCCACGCCGATTACAGCGCACAGGTCAAGGTGTACGACAGGCCGTCCAGTTTCCTGGACAAGATCGCTTACACGATCACGGGCGACCTTGGCTGCGAATACGGCGGTGGGCCTGCCTCATTCGCCACTCCGGACGGCGCATTGAACCCCAAAGGTCTGTCCCCAATGACAGGCACCACCGATACCTACAACGGCGGTGTCCGCTGCCATGGTTCCGAGGCCAAGACCGGCGAGCCCAAGCAGATGTTCGCCGGCTGGATGATGTACAACCGCTTCTGGTTCAAGAAGGACCTTTACGCCGTTACGCTGGGCGGCGGCCAAATGAACAATCCCGGCCGCTACCTCACACTGCTGCCGCCAATCAACGGCGCCACGGCCGTCACCGGTACGCCGTACTATACCGAGAACGCGAACGATCGAGCTCAAATGCACGACGGCACCATCACCTTCGATTACATGCCCAGCCAGTTCATCACCATGCGCCTCGAGACAGGCTACCGCTATTCCGACACGCCTTACTGGACCGGTCGCCGCGGTATGACGCCACCAGGTGGTAACAACGGCGCGCCCTCGCAATACGCCTGTGCCACCGGCCAGGCTTCGGGTTACGGCTATGGCACAGAGAACCTTTACCTCGCGGAGCTCTTCTGCGGCGCAGGCGAAAACGCAGGTACACCCGCAGGACTCAGTTCGATCTGGTGGCCCGATCTGCGCACCAACCAGACCGTGGTCACCGGGGCAATTATGGTCCGGTTCTAATTGCCGCCAGGTCCAAGGGGGCGCGCGCTAGTGAAGGCGGCCGCCTTTCTAACCCCGCAGCACCGGGATTTCATGCACTTCCGGTGTTATTCGGGCGCATCGGTAACTTCTGCGCGGCGGCTACTCACCTGCGCATAAGTGCTGACATTTGTTCGCCAGAATGACAGTGGAATGCAAGGGCAGTCACTGATGGAGTTGGCCCTCAATCTCGAATGGATGACGATGGCCACAGCGATGTGCTGGCTGTGGGTGCACCATGCGCGGCGCGAGGGCAGGGGACGCTGGGCGCAATTCACCTCACTGGCGTTGGTCCTTGTCATGATGTTTGTTGTCATCACGATGTATGACGACATGGCGATGGCGCAGAATCCCGCCGAGACACGCTGTTTCCAGCGCGAGGACGATCTAGGTACGCATGCGCACGTCCCACTTCATCCGGACAGTGCATCGACTCCCACGCCTGCCGCGCAGTTTCCTTTCAACGCGTTTCGTTTTACTGTGCCGGGCAGCCTCCTTCTCCCGGCCGTGAAGATTCACGCTCTTTCCTCCATTCAGAATCGCCCTCCTCCCGCTGCCTGACTCCCCTCTTCCTTCGGCAGAAAAGCAATGGGTTGAGTCGTTCCCAAGCCAGCTTTGCGCATCACGGCGCATTGCGCACGGGAAGGTGGCCAGCCCTTTCAGCCCCGGGTGCATGGGGCGCGGGTTGCTCCCTCTGCTCGATGCAACTTGATGGGATCTGCAAACGCAATCGCCCAAAAACTTGAGGCCCTTCAATGAAAAGCAAAATTATGCAACTTGCAATTTTGCCGGCGGCACTGATCGCAACTCTCGTCCTCAACGGCTGCAAAAGCGATAAGGTGAATGCGGCAGCGGAGGCGCCACCACCGGCCAAGGTGGTTTCCGGGGTGGATCCCTCCTTTTTCGCGGTCGAGCATCCGGAGTTGTATCCGATCGTAACGGCGACCGAATACCAGGCCCCGTCGCAAATGGCCGTGACCGGCACTGTATTTCCGGACATCTCGCGAACGGTTCCGGTGATTTCGCTTGCCTCCGGCCGCATTGTGGACATCCGCGTTCGCCTCGGCGACACAGTAAAGAAGGGCCAACTCTTGCTGCGCGTTCGCAGCGACGACATTTCGGGAGGTTTCGACGCCTACCGCAAGGCCGTCTCCGATGAGCTCCTTGCGCGCAAGCAATTAGATCGAGCGAAGCTGCTGTACGAGCACGGGGCCATAGCGCAGCAAGACCTGGAGGTCGCGCAAGACACCGAGGACGACGCCAAAACCACCCTCGACACCGCGACTGAGCATCTTCATCTGCTCGGCAGCGATCCCGACAACCCGAAGGGAATTGTCGACATCACCGCGCCTGTCTCCGGGGTGATTACCGATCAGGAAGTGGCGATCGGGGCGGCGGTGCAGGCCTACTCCGCGCCGAACCCATTCACTATTTCGGACCTGTCGACGGTGTGGATCGTCTGTGACGTCTACGAAAATGACATGGCCAACGTGCGCATGGGAGAGCCAGCCGAGATCAAGCTGAACGCCTATCCGGACAAAGTTCTCAAGGGCACGATCAGTAACATCGGCTCGATTCTCGATCCGAATATCCGCACCGCGAAGGTCCGTATTGAAGTGGCCAATCCGGGCGAGATGATGCGGCCTGGCATGTTCGCTTCGGCCACTCTGTTCGGCAAGGGAAAGCAGAACTACGCGGCTGTTCCGGCGTCCGCGATTGTGCATCTGCACGACCGCGATTGGGTCTACATCCCGGTGCAAGAGAAATTCAAACGCGTCGAGGTCGTCAGCGGTGGACAGTTGCCGAACAACATGCAGCAGATTCTATCCGGGCTGCAGCCTGGCCAGCAGGTTGTGACCAATGCGATCAATCTCGAAAATGCGATCGACAACGAATAACGCCCGACTCCGGGACTCGAGGAAGCAAGCATGATTCGCAAGCTCGTAGATTTTGCTCTCAACAATCGGTATGTGGTGCTGGCGATTGGGTTGCTTCTGCTCGGCTGGGGGGCAGTGTCGTTTCACAACATGCCCGTGGAGGCCTATCCGGACATCGCCGATAATTACGTGAATATCATCAGCCAGTGGCCTGGGCATTCCGCCGAAGAAATGGAACAGCAAGTATCGGTTCCCGTCGAAATTCAAGTGTTTGGCATTCCGCATCTCACGACGGTGCGGTCGGAATCGATTTTTGGTCTTTCTCTGATTACATTGATCTTCGACGATTCATCCGTCAACGACTGGAACCGCCAGAAGGTGCTCGAAAGGCTCACGCAGGTCAATGTGCCGGCCGGCGTGCTGCCTCAAATTGGAACGGACTGGAGCATGACGGGCCAGATCTACTGGTACACCATCCGCAGCACTAATCCGGCGTATGACCTGATGAACTTGCGGAGCATCGAAGACTGGACTCTGTACAAGGAATTCAGGAAAGTTCCGAACGTTGTGGACGTGAGCGACTTTGGCGGCACCGCGCGCGAATATCAGGTGCGCGTCGACCCCAATAAGCTCATCACCTACGGCTTGAGCATCAGCCAGGTGGAACAGCAACTCGCGAACAACAACGTGAATGCCGGCGGCAGCTTCGTGGAAGAGGGCTTGCAGCAACTGAACGTGCGCGCGCTCGGTCTTTTCCGCAATGTTCAGGACATCGAGAATACGGTGCTGACCACTTCGAATGGGGCTCCGGTTCGCGTAAAGGACATCGCGGTCGTCGAATGGGGCCCCAGAATTCGGCTGGGGCACATGGCCAGAGCCGATCATCGTCCCGACGGCGTCATT
>Ga0187851_10004236_pt1 | contig 11786 bp, 10 predicted proteins | sample June2016WEW_6_10_FD_132997 | JGI IMG/M metagenome (GOLD analysis project Ga0187851, IMG submission 132997) | Peatland microbial communities from SPRUCE experiment site at the Marcell Experimental Forest, Minnesota, USA - June2016WEW_6_10 | ecosystem: Environmental > Terrestrial > Soil >... | reverse complement strand
GCTCGCCCTGGACCGGTGCCTGCTCATGCTGACCCAGGCGGAGGGCGCCTTCCCGGCCGGACCTACGATCTGGACCGCCGCAGGCAGGCAGGCCACGGCGGCCGGGGAACGCTCCGATATGGTTACCTGACGCATATCCCGGACCTGCGGGTCCCGGGTCCGCGGGAAGGAAAGGGTTAGCCACACGATGAGTCACGCCGCGGCGGATAGGTATGCCTGGATCGAGCCTGACGTCGAGGATCTCGGCGGAGGCGTGTACCGGATCCCGCTGCCGCTGCCGCTGGAGGGGCTGAAGGCGGTCAACGTCTACGCGATCGCCGATCCCGGCGGAGTCGACCTCATCGACGCCGGGATCGCGCTGGGCCCGGCCCGGGAACGGCTGACCGCGGGCCTGAGGCAGATCGGCTACGAGCTCGGCGACGTCCGCAACTTCTTCGTCACCCACATTCACATCGACCACTACTCCCTCGCGATCGAGCTGCGGCGCGCGTTCCACAGCGTCATCTCGCTCGGTGAGGACGAACGCGCGAACCTGATCGCCACCAGGGAACTGATGAACGGCCGCGGCAGCACCGAGAGGTTCTTCGGGTTCGACAGCCTGGCCAGGCTGGGCGCTTCTGAGCTGACCGCCGGCCTGGCCGCGGCGGACAGGCGCGCTCCGGCGGTGATCGAATGGGAAGACCCGGACCGCTGGGTGCCGGACGGGGCCGACCTGGACCTGCGGACGCGCACGCTGCGGGCGGTGCACACCCCGGGTCACACCCGCGGCCACCTCGTCTTCCACGACGCCGCGGCCCAGATCATGTTCGCCGGTGACCACGTGCTGCCGCAGATCACCCCGTCGATCGGCTTTGAGGCCGCGGGCAACCGGATGGCCCTGCGCGACTACCTCAGCTCGCTGGGCAAGACGCTCGCCTTGCCCGACGCCCGGCTGCTTCCGGCCCACGGCCCGGTCACCGTCAGCACCCACGCGCGGGTGAACGAGCTCCTCGCCCATCATGACCTCAGGCTGGCGGAAACCCTCAGTGCCGTGCAGGCTGGCCACGCCACCCCGTACGAGGCGGCGAAGGCGATCAGGTGGACGAGGCGGGAACGCGCGTTCAGTGAGCTTGACCTGTTCAGCCAGATCCTGGCGGTCAACGAGACCGCCGCGCACCTTGAGGTCCTCGCCGTCCGCGGTCAGCTCACCCGGGAGACCTCCGCCGAGGGCGCCGACGTTTACCAGGTAGCCGGGCCAGAAAGTTAACCCGGGGCCACGACGACGTCCTCGGTTATCACCCGCTGCGGGCCGGCGTAGACGTTCATCGTCGCACCGCGCAGGAAGCCGACCAGGGTCATGCCGCCTTCTTCGGCGAGGGAAGCGGCCAGCGAGGACGGCGCGGACACGGCCGCCAGGACCGGAATCCCGAGCATGAGCGACTTCTGCGCGAGTTCGAATGAGGCCCGCCCGCTGACCAGCAGGATATGGCCGGCCAGCGGGACCAGGCCGGACCGCAGCGCCCAGCCGGCCACCTTGTCGACCGCGTTGTGCCTGCCGACGTCCTCGCGCAGGACCAGCAGCGTGCCGTCGGAGCTGAACAGGCCGGCCGCGTGCAGGCCGCCGGTGCGGCTGAAGACCCGCTGCGCGTCCCTGAGCCGGTCGGGCAGGTCGGCCAGCACGGCGGGGGAGACACGTACCGGATCAGCCGCCACGTCAAAGGCGGACCGGACCCGGATCGCCGCGATGCTGTCCTTGCCGCACACCCCGCACGCGCTGGTGGTGAGGAAGTTCCTGGCTGCGGTCTTCGCCCTGAGCAGGGCACCGCTGTCGCCGACGGTCACCGCGGCCACGTTCTCGTCGCACATGCGGATCTCGTGCACGTCCTGGAGCCGCCTCAGCAGGCCCTCGGTGAACAAGAACCCGGCGGCCAGGTCGATGTCGTCCCCCGGGGTCCGCATCGTCACCGTCAGCGGCTCGCCGTTCACCCGGATCTCGAGCGGCTCCTCGACCGCCAGCAGATCGGCCCGGTGCTCCGGCACCCCCGATACACCGATCCGCAGCACCCGCCGCCTCGCCGTGGTTGCGCTCATACCTCGAAGGGTACGCGGGCCCGCGCCGGAGGCGGGCTGGGCCCGGACAGCCGAATGCCGGGCCCGGCGGGAGGTCGGGCCCGGCAGATGGGGTCGGGAGGCGAGCGGCGAGAACTAGACCGCGAAGTCGAGCAGCGGCTGCGCGCGGCTCGGGTGACGCAGCTTGGACAGCGACTGCTTCTCGAGTTGCCTGATCCGCTCGCGGGTCAGGCCGAGCGCGCGGCCGATCTCGTCCAGGGTGTGCGGGTTACCGTCGTAGAGCCCGAACCGCATGGCCATGATCGTCGCCTCGCGCGGCGTCAGCGCGTCCAGCGCCGAACGCAGCTGCTCCGCCATCAGCTGACGGTCGACAAGCTCCGAGGCCTCGGGCGCGTCGACGTCCTCGATCAGGTCGCCGATGCTCGTCTCGCCGTCCTCGCCGATGGTGGAGTCCAGGCTGATCGGCTGCCGGCTGGTGCGCAGCAGCTCCTCGATCTGGTCCGGGGTCCGGTCAAGTTCGACGGCGAGCTCCTCCGGCGTGGGCTCCCGGCCCAGCTTCTGGTGCATGTCGCGCTCGACCCGGCTCAGCTTGCTGAGCATCTCGAGCACGTGCACCGGCAGCCGGATGGTCCGGGCCGAGTCGGCGAAACCGCGCTGAATGGCCTGACGGATCCACCACATGGCGTAGGTGGAGAACTTGTAGCCCTTGGTGTAGTCGAACTTCTCGACCGCCCGGATCAGGCCCAGGTTCCCTTCCTGCACCACGTCGAGCAGGGACAGGCCCCGGTCGCTGTACTTCTTGGCCACCGACACGACCAGGCGCAGGTTGGCCTCGAGCATGTGCGACTTGGCGCGCCGTCCATCTTCGGCGACGAGCTCGAGCTCGTGGCGGTACGTCTCGTCCAGGCCGACAGTGCTTTCCAGACCCAGGGTCTCGAGCTTGTGCTCGGCGAACAGGCCGGCCTCAATCCGCTTGGCCAGGTCCACTTCCTGCTCGGCGGTCAGCAGGCTGGTCCGCCCGATGGACTTCAGGTAGGTGTGCACCGAGTCGCCCATGGCCGGGGTCTGGTCGTCCAGATCCACCTCGATGAGCCGGTCGGAGTCACCGAGCGCGACGGCCTCGGCCTCGAGGTTCACCACGTCGGCGTCCGCCAGGTCGGCCTCGGCGGCCTCCGCCGCTGCGGCGGCCGTCTCCACCTTGCCCGCGTTCTTGGCGCCGCGGGTGGCGGCGGCCGTCGAGCGGGACGCACGGGCCTTCGGCGGCTTGGGCTCCTCGGCTAGCTCGTTGGCCAGCCGCACCCCTGCCTCGCTCAGCTCGCGCAGAATGGACCGTCCCTCGGCCGGGGTGAGACCTGCCTGGTCAAAGGCGGTCCTCAGCTCCGCTAGAGACAGGTGACCCTGGCTTCGCCCGCGCTGGATGAGGTCATCCACGCGGGTTGTGCTCGCCTCGTCGTCTGAGTCGATACGCTCAGCGGTTGACGTCGCCATGGCGATCCGCGGCATGAGACACCTCCCTCCTCCTAGTAACAACGCACGCAATGCAGACGTCGTTCATATGGGCTTCCACCAAGTACCCTCCGCCGCCCCGCGCATGCATCAGCGGGAGACATTGTCCGGGCACTATTAAGTAACGTTCTACGCCTCAGTTTGTTCCCGCCGTAGCAGCTCCAGCTTGAGCCGAGTGATGTCGTGCTTTCCGCTCGGGAGCATCGGAACGGCATCGACCATGACGACCCTGCTGGGAGCAGCGTAACGCGGCAGCCGCTCTCGCACATAGAGACGGAGCAATTCTAGCGGTGGCGGATCCGCCGGATCGGCCGGGGCCACCACCGCGACGACCCGCTCGCCCCATTCGGGGTCGGGCTGCCCGACGACCGCCACCTCCCTGACGCCCGGGCAGGTCTCCAGCGCCGCCGCGACCTCGCCGGGGATCACCTTGTGCCCGCCGGTGATGATCACGTCGTCGGCCCGGCCGCGCACGGTCAGCCGCCCGGAGGCGTCGAGCCGGCCCAGATCGCCCGTCAGGAACCAGCCGTCCGGAGCCGGCTCGCCGCGATAGCCGGAAAACAGCACGGGGCCGCCGATCCAGATACGGTCGCCGTCGGCGCAGCGCGGGTCAGTCTCGCTGCCGATGGCCACCTGGACGCCGTCCAGCGCCTGCCCGTCGTACACGCAGCCACCGCAGGTCTCGGTCATGCCGTAGGTGGTCACCACCGGGACGCCCGCGGCTCGCGCGTCAGCGAGCAGGCGCTGCGGCGCGGCGGCCCCGCCGAGCAGGACCGAGGAGAACCCGGCCAGCGGTGTCGGTCCCTGCCCGCCCGGCCCGGCCAGCAGCCGCTTCAGCTGGGTCGGCACCAGCGAGACGTGCTCGCAGCCGGAGGCGGCGATGGTCTCGGCGTCGGCGCGCTCGGCCAGCACCGGTTCCGTGCCGGCCGCCAGGGAGCGGACGAGCACGCCGATCCCGGCGATGTGCGTGGCCGGCAGGCAGCACAGCCACCGCTGGCCTGGCCGGGCGGCGAGCCTGGCCAGCGAGGCCCGCGCCGAGTGCAGCAGCGCGGCCGCGCTGAGCTGGACCCCCTTGGGGACGCCGGTGGAACCCGAGGTGCCGACGATGACCGCCGTACCTTCGGCGACCGGCACTTTGCGGCCCGAACGAGCCGTGCTGATACCGTCCGGATCCTCGATCGTGTCCGGGGCGAACGCGCTGATCAGCTCGGCCAGCCGGGCCTGCGGCAGCCGGGCGTCCAGCGGCAGGAGCGCGGGCCCGCTGCCGTCGAGCGCGGCGGCGAGCAGTTCGACCAGCCGGGGGCTGGTGCGCTCGACCAGGACCGCGTGCAAGGAGTGCCGTGTCACGATCGTTAAGGTTAGAGCCCCGAGACAAGGGAGGTCAGGAGTGGCCGGATGGCAGCGGTCCGCCCCCGCGTGTGATCATTCTCACCGCCGCAGCCGCCCCCAGCCCGCCGGCCCCTTGAGCCCAAGGAGGGTAACTATCCACAATGACGGTGGCGGCCGATGATCGGGGAGATGCGGGCGTTTGCTATTCCGATGCCGGTGAGGTTCCGGGGGATCACGGTGCGGGAGGGAGCGCTGATCCAGGGGCCCTGCGGGTGGGGGGAGTTCTCGCCGTTCGCCGAGTACGGGCCGAAGGAAAGCGCCCGGTGGCTGGCCAGCGCGATCGAATCGGCCACCCAGGGCTGGCCGCCTGCGGTCAGGGACCGGATCCCGGTGAACGTGACCGTCCCCGCGGTCGGGCCCGAGCAGGCGGCCAGGATCGTGGCCGGCTCGGGTTGCCGGACGGCCAAGGTGAAGGTGGCCGAACGCGGTCAGTCCGAAGCCGACGATATCGAGCGGGTCGAGGCGGTCCGCGAGGCGCTCGGGCCAGACGGCAGGATCAGGGTCGACGCCAACGGCGGCTGGCAGGTGGATCAGGCCGCGCGCATGCTCAGGCAGCTGGCCAGGTTCGGGCTTGAATACGCCGAGCAACCCTGCGCCACGCTGGAGGAGCTCGCCCAGCTGCGCCGGGAAACCGACGTCCCGGTGGCCGCCGATGAATCCATCCGCCGGGCCGAGGACCCACTGCGGGTCCGGGCCGCGGGCGCGGCGGACATCGTCATGCTGAAGGTGCAGCCGCTCGGCGGGGTCCGCGCCGCCCTGCGGGTGGCGGAGGCCTGCGGGCTGCCCGTGGTGGTGTCGAGCGCGGTGGACACCTCGGTCGGGCTCGCCGCCGGGGTGGCACTGGCGGCCGCGCTGCCCGAGCTGCCGTACGCCTGCGGCCTGGGCACGATGTCACTGCTCGCCGGGGATGTCACCGCCGACCCGCTGGCGCCCGAGGCGGGCGAGCTGCCGGTCCGCCGCCCGGCCGTCGATCCGGCTCAGCTGGCCCGCTGGGAAACCGATCCGGGCCCGTGGCGGGACCGGGCGCGGGCGGCGGCCAGGTACCTGCCGGACAGCGGAGCGTATGACCAGTGAATCCGTCCACCGCGTTCGGGATCTCCTTCACCGACGAGCTGGTCAGGTGCGGGCTGCGCGAGGTGGTCCTGGCGCCCGGCTCACGCAGCACGCCGCTGGCCATGGCCTTCGCCGAGGCGCAGCGCCGCGGCCTGATCCGGCTGCACGTGCGGATCGATGAGCGGTCCGCGTCGTTCACCGCGCTCGGGCTGGCCAAGGCCAGCCGCCTGCCGGTCGCGGTGCTGTGCACCTCGGGCACGGCGGCGGCCAACTTCCACCCGGCGGTGATCGAGGCGGATGAGTCCGCCGTCCCGCTGCTCCTGCTCACCGCCGACCGGCCTGCCGAGATGAGAGGGACCGGCGCGAACCAGGTGATCGACCAGGTCAAGTTGTACGGCACGGCGGTGCGCTGGTTCTGCGAGAGCGGGGCACCGCAGGCGGGGCCACCGATGGCCGGGTACTGGCGCTCGCTGGCCTGCCAGGCCTGGGCGCACGCGTCCGGCCAGGCGGGCGGCCTGGCCGGGCCCGTCCACCTCAACCTGGCCTTCCGCGAGCCGCTCGTCCCGGGCGGGGCGGGGGAGCCGGACTGGCCGGAGCCCCTGGACGGGCGTCCGGACGGCAGGCCGTGGACGAGTTTCGCATCGGGTCACTCCCGGCGGGCCGAACTCGAGCTGCCCTGGACCGAACGCGGCGTGGTGGTCTGCGGAGACGGCGACTACGACGCCGCCGCGCTGGTCGAGCTGGCCGGGCGGGCCGGCTGGCCGGTGCTCGCGGAGCCGTCGTCCGGAGCCAGGCACGGGCCGAACGCGTTGTCCGCCTACCAGTACGTCCTGGGCACGCACGATTTCATGGCGGCGCACGCCCCTGACCTGATCGTGTCGGCGGGCCGGCCCGGCCTTTCCCGGCCGCAGTCCGCCCTGCTCGGCCCGGGGCAGGCCAGGCACGTGGTCATCGCGCAAGGCCCCGGCCGCTGGGCCGACCCGCAGCGGGCCGCGACCGACGTGGCGCCCGCGATCAGGCTGACCGCCGTGCCCGGGTCACCTGGGGCGCGAGATGACGGGGCCTGCGGCAGCTGGCTGGCGGACTGGCGACGGGCAGACGATGTGGCCAGGGACGCCGTCAACGCCATGCTCGACGACTCCGGCACCCTGACCGAACCCCGGCTGGCCCGGGATCTGGGCGCCCAGATCCCGGCAGGATCCCTGCTCTGGACCGGATCAAGCCTGCCCGTTCGGGATATTGACTGTCATCTCGTCCCGCGGGACGACTTGCGCATCCTGGCCAGCCGCGGGGCCAGCGGCATCGACGGCACCACGTCGGCGGCCATCGGGGCGGCGCTGGCCCATGGCGGCCCGGCGTTCGCCCTGCTCGGCGACCTGACGTTGCTCCATGACGCGCCCGGCCTGGCGCTCGGGCCAGGCGAGCCGCGCCCGGACCTGTGCCTGGTCGTGGTCAACAACGACGGCGGAGGCATCTTCTCGACCCTGGAACAGGCCGCCTTCCCCGGCTCTTTCGAGCGGATCTTCGGCACCCCTCATGGCGCCGGGCTGCAGCACCTGGCGGAAGCCTTCGGCCTGCCCTATCAGCGTCTCGAACAACCCGCCGACCTGACCAAGGCGCTGCCGGGCACGGGGCTGAGGATGGTCGAGGCGCACACCGACCGGGCCGCGGGCGCGGCGCTGCGGGCCAGGCTGCGAGACGTAGCGGCGCGGGCCATCCTCGCCATCAGGTAAGACGCGGTTCCTGGCCTGGCCTGTCCGGTCCGATGCGGACCGGACATTACTGTCCGGTCAGCGGGGCATAATGGCAAATATCATGACGCTTACCCAGCTCAACGCGTTTGTCATGGTGGCCCGCCTCGGCTCGGTGACCGCCGCCGCCAACGCGCTTGGCGTCAGCGAGTCAGCCGTCTCCCAGGCGCTGTCCGCCCTGCGGCTGCACCTTGGCGATCAGCTGGTCACCCGCGGGCCGGCCGGCATGTCGCTGACCGCGGGCGGCTCCCGGCTGCTGGCCACCGCGTCCCAGATCGTCGTGCTCGGCGCCGAGGCGCACGCGGCGGTGCGGGCCGCGCAGGGAGCCCCCGAGCAGTTGCGCGTGGTGTCCACGTCCACGATCGCGGAGTTCGTGGTCAGCCCGCTGACGGAGGCCTTCAGCAAGCGTTTTCCCGGCACGGTCGAAGTCTCGGCCGGCGTCGCGGTGACCAAGGAAATGAGCGTCCTGGTCGCCAACCGGCTCGCGGACGTCGCGCTCGCGCCCGCCGTTCCCGACGACGCGACCCTCGCCCTGGCGACCGAGCCGATCTTCAAGTACCGGCTTGTCGTGGTGACGGCGGGCCGGCCCCGGCTGCGCGGTAACCCGCGCCAGTGGCTGTGGTTCGTCGATCCGTCGGGGACCGATCCCGGCAGCGAGACCGGGCAGATGCTGACCGGCCTGAGCATTCCCGAGGATCAGGTCCGGGTCTTCCCGAATCAGACCGCTGCCTGGGCGGCGGCGGCCGGCGGCACGGGCGTGGCGCCCGCGGTCGAGCACCTTGTCACCCAACAGCTGCGCCGCGGCGAGCTTTCCCGCGTAGACTTGCCCGGCTGCCGGATGGATGCGTGCTGGTACGCCACGCTGCTCGAACGGCAGCACCAGAGCATCGCGGCCAGTTCGTTCCGCCGTTATCTGGGCACGCCGGAGGCGATGCACCTGATGCGCTCCCCGGCTGGCGGGGTTCCGCCCTCGCGGTTCCGGCCGCCGGTTTACGTCACTATCTGGAGCTAATCCGGCGCAAAGTGATATAATGCCTGGTAGTTATGCCTTAAGTAAGCACTTATTCGTGTATTGCGGGTCGGCATGGGTCAGCGGATCATGTGACGGGTTAACAGGCGATGGCGCTTGTCCAGAGCAGGAGCATGCGGCATGCGGATTGAATCTGACGGGCACAGCCGCGGTAACCCGCGGCTCTACGAGCTGATCGAGAACGCTCCGAAGACCGGGAAGAGTCCGACCGTCTGGGCCTGGCCCGAGCTGATCGACTACCTCAAGGTCGCCGGGCAGCCGGTGGCCGGGCCGTGGCCGCCGCACCAGCAGCCGCGACCGGATCCCGAGGAAGACTCGCTCCCGGTGGCCGTGGCCGACCCCGAACACTAGGTTCTCCTCCGGTCAGGACCCTCCCCTTCCCAGACACCAGGAGGAACCTATGTATCCGTCGCGGTTCCGCTACGAGGCGCCGCGTTCGCTCGACGAAGCGATCGGCCTGCTGCACGACGGCGGGGACTACGCGAAGGTGCTGGCCGGCGGCCAGAGCCTGGTGCCGCTGATGAAGCTGCGTTTCGCGTCGCCTGAGCTCGTCGTGGACATCAACAACATCGGGGGCCTCGGCTACCACCGGACAGAAGCGGACGGCAGCGTGCGTATCGGCGCCCTGTGCCGGCACGCCGACCTGGCGCGGTCAGAGCTGCTGACAACCACGCAGCCCACCATGGCCGCGGCGGCGCCGGTGATCGCCGATCCCATCGTCCGCAACCGGGGCACGCTCGTCGGCTCGCTGTGTCACGCCGACCCGCAAGGCGACTGGGCCTCGGTCGTGCTGGCCCTCGGCGGCTCGGTGGTGGCGCAAGGACCGCGCGGCCAGCGCACGATCCCGCTCGCCGATTTCGTCACCGGGCCGTTTCAGAACGTCCTGGACCCGGACGAGATCGCGGTCGAGGCCGTGATACCAGCGGCGCGCGGAGTCCGGGCCGGCGGCTACCTCAAGCTGGAACGCCGGGTCGGCGATTTCGCGACCGTCGGGGTCGCGGTGGCGGTGGAGACGACCGGCGACACCGTGACCCGGGCGGGTATCGCCCTGACCGGGGTCGGCGGCTCGACCATCGGCGCCACCGCGGCGGCTGACGCGCTGGTCGGGCGGCCGCTGACCCCGGACAGCATCGGGCAGGCCGCCGAACTCGCGGCTGAGGCATCGCGGCCAAGGACCGACCACAGAGGCAGCGCCGAGTACAAGCGGCACATGGTGCGGACCTTTGTGCTGCGCATCTTGAGCCGCCAGGAGGCGGCAGCGGAAAGGGCGGCCTGACATGACGCTTGTCTACGACGATCACGACGGCGAGGCCGCAGGTGCCGAGGTCCCGGTCCGCCGGATCAAGTTCACGGTCAACGGCGAGAAGAAGATCGCCGAGGTGGAGCCGCGGCTGCTGCTGGCCCACCTGATCCGCCGCGGGCTCGGCCTGACCGGCACGCACATGGGCTGCGACACCACGAGCTGCGGCGCCTGCACCGTCCTGGTCGACGGCCAGGCCGTGAAGTCCTGCACGATGCTGGCCGTGCAGGCCGACGGGCACGAGATCAGCACCGTCGAGGGCATGGCGACCGCCAGCGAGCTGCACCCGCTGCAGGAGGGCTTCAAGGAAGAGCACGGCTTGCAGTGCGGGTTCTGCACGCCGGGCATGATGATGGCGGCCAAGGCGCTGCTCGACGCCAACCCGGACCCGACCGAGGAAGAGGTGCGGTGGGCGCTGTCGGGCAATCTCTGCCGCTGCACCGGCTACCAGAACATCGTGAAATCGGTGTTGTGGGCGGCCGAGAAGCTTAGGTCTTAGGAGGGGCAGGACGTGTCGCAGGCACTGGACGAGATCAAGATCGGCGGCCTGGGCGCGAGCCGCAAGCGCGTCGAGGACAACCGCTTCATCCGCGGCAAGGGCAACTACACCGACGACATCACGCTGCCCGGCATGCTGCACCTGGAGATCCTGCGCAGCCCGCTGGCGCACGCGCGGATCAGGTCCATCGACACCAGCAAGGCCTGGGACATTCCCGGCGTGCACCTGGTCCTCACCGGCGAGATGATGGCGACGAGGAACCTGGCCTGGATGCCGACCCTGTCCTATGACACCCAGGCGGTGCTGGCCACCGACAAGGTGCGGTTCCAGGGCCAGGAAGTGGCCTGCGTCATCGCCGACGATCCCTACATCGCCAAGGATGCGTGCGAGGCCATCGTCGTCGACTACGAGCCGCTGCCCGTCATCGTCAACCCGGTCCAGGCGGTCGCCGACGGCGCGCCCGTCATCCGCGATGACAAGGAAGGTCAGCAGGGCAACGTCATCTACGACTGGGAAGTCGGCGACGCGGCCGGTACCGACCGGGCCTTCGCCCAGGCGGACGTGATCTCCAAGCTGAAGCTGCACTACCCGCGCTCGCACCCGTCGCCGATCGAGTGCTGCGGTTCGATCGCGGACTTCAACCGGGCCACCTCCAAGCTCACCGTGTACATGACCACGCAGGCGCCGCACATCATCCGGGCCGCGGTCGCGCTGGTGGCCGAGATCCCTGAGCACATGATCCGGATCATCTCCCCGGACATCGGCGGCGGCTTTGGCAACAAGGTCCCCGTCTACCCGGGCTACGTCATGTCGATCCTGGCCTCGATCCTGCTCGAACGCCCGGTGAAGTGGATCGAGGACAAGACGGGCAACCTCATCTCCACCGGCTTCGCCAGGGACGTCTACCTGGACGGCGAGATGGCGCTGCGCCGCGACGGCAAGATCCTCGCCATCCGCATGCACACCGACGCCGACCACGGCGCGTTCTTCGCCGACGCCCAGCCGAGCAAGTTCAAGATCGGGCTGATGCACTCCGCGTTCGCCGCCTACGACATCCCGGTCGCGCATCTGACCGCGCGCGGCACCTACACCAACAAGGCGCCGGGCGGGGTGGCGTACCGGTGCTCGTTCCGGGTCACCGAGGCGATGTTCTTCCAGGAGAGGATGGTCCAGGCCGCGGCGGACGACCTCGGCATGGACCAGGCGGAG
>Ga0187851_10004234_pt1 | contig 11788 bp, 12 predicted proteins | sample June2016WEW_6_10_FD_132997 | JGI IMG/M metagenome (GOLD analysis project Ga0187851, IMG submission 132997) | Peatland microbial communities from SPRUCE experiment site at the Marcell Experimental Forest, Minnesota, USA - June2016WEW_6_10 | ecosystem: Environmental > Terrestrial > Soil >... | reverse complement strand
TAGGCGTCCTTGCCATGAAAAGGGTAGCGGATTTCGAGGTTGGTGACGCCGCGATAGGCGATGAGGTTGGGCAGGCTGCCCGGCTCAATTTGCTCCAGGTAACGGCTGCGCGGGCCGGGATTGGCGCAACCCGCCAGCAACAGAACAGCCAGCAGGACGCCAAACATTCGGACCGGGGTGACGTGTGTTTTCATGCCCTTAAAGCCAGCGCCTCCAAGCGATGGCCTGCCACAGAAATTACCCTGTTGTCGGCGCGGGTCAACTTTGTGTTCCGCCTGACTGCGGCTTTCGGGGCAAGCCCACGTTTTTTTCATCTTTTTTTGGTCGAAACAGGTCGAAACAGCTCGAAACGAGGAATGGCGACGCTGCTGTGGGGTGAGCCGTCCAGGGGTTTTCAGCCGACATATCATGCCATTTCCCCACCGGGGGCCTTCTGTCGAGATTTTTTACAATCTCAGCAGCCAGCAGACATGGAATAAAATCACTTTGATTCACTTTGAGTAGTAGGATCGGCTCAAGCGTTTATTGCTTTGCAAGGCATTCCTGTGTAAATGTTTGCATACGATCTGGTCTCGAAAGCACTGGTTTGATTCGGTTTTAACTAAGATAATCATGGTTTGACCGGCGCAGAAGCAAGAGAAGCGCAAAGGAAGAGCGGGGCGCGGATTTGACTGCGACTGGCTGTGACGCGGCGCGACCCGCTTTGAGTGGGGATTGATCCGCCTTCGCCGGAGGGCTACGGCGCGACAGGCCCACTTTCGTCCCGCACCCCGCTTTCGCGGCGAAGGCGAGGCTCTTTAATTCATCCTTCATCGTTCCCACTTTCTTTGACTACCTATATGCGTTAAATATTCAATCGTCAATTGATATTTTAATTATTTTTGTAAAGCGGACCGCCGCGCAGGAAGGATACCAGGAGGAAGCCATCGTTCTGTGAAACGGCGGGAGCTACTCCGCCATCTCACGGCCCACGGGTGCGTTTTCATTCGCGAAGGCAGCGACCACTCTGTCCCCACCATAGTCTGGACGAAGGCGGATCATCCGCATTGCTGAGAACTTGGAGCTTGAACTGTTTTGGATTTGTAATCCACAAAGATGCCCTGCCGTCCGCCTGCGCTGCCGCAGCTTCGGCGCGACAAGATGGCGCTGTAAAAGCCAAAGGATTGAGATTAGGATTACGATTAATATTAGGAACGCCTCGCCATGAACCTGAAATGCATTGTCCTCGCTGGCTTTGTGCTGACATCGGCAGCCGTTGTCGTCGGCGCCCCAATTCCGGCGACTTCAACGGAAGCGTACGATTCCCAAGTGACGCTGCCTGGATCGCCGTTCGGCGTCGCTTGGGGATTTCTGTACGGTTATCTCGACGCCAAGGCCGAAGTTTTCATGCCGCAAGTCCGCCGGATGGGCGGGGGGTTCAGCAAGGTCTATCTGTTTTGGAATCAAATCGAACCGCAGAAGGGCCAATACGACTGGACGGCGGTTGACGCTTTTGTTGGCCAATTGAAGACGCCCGACGAAGGATTGATCGCGCTTTTTTGCAGTTCGCGTTGGGCCACCCGGCAATCCGCCGCCATCCTGCCGCCCACCCCGGCGACGAATCTCGACGATTATTACCAGTTTGTGACCACGCTGGTGAAACATTGCCGCGGCAAAGTGCGCTACTGGCAAAACGACGCGGAGCCGAACAACCCGATCTATTGGTCCGGCACCAAGGAGGAATTCGTCCGGCAACTCAAAGTCTTTTACAAAGCGGTCAAGGACGCCGATCCATCCGCCATCGTGATCGTTGGGGGATACGACGGGCTTTTTGGTCCGCCCGGCTTTTACCAGTTTCCCGCTCAAAAAGCCGGATTGGACTTCTTTGACTGCGTGCTGAAGGAAGGCCGCGACGTGTTTGACGTTTTTGATTTGCGTCTCTATGCCGATCCCTACTCCATCGTTCCGCGCGTAGAGTACATGCGGCAAAAAATGCGGGCGCTCGGCTATGACAAACCGATCATCTGCACGGAATACGACGGCCCGGGTTTTTATGAGTTCCCCGCCAATTTAAAGTACGTGTCGCTGCTCTCTCCGTGGACACAATCCGTGCTGCAGACCGGCAGCAATGGATTTCCCAGCCGGGATCACAGCGGCTCAAACCAGATTGCCAAACTCTACACCGAGATAAACAGCCTCGCGCCCGAGACTCAGATGTTTCTGCTCCGTTGCTCCCCCGAACTGGAGGCAAAACACGACCGTATTCAAGCCCGCGATCTCGTGATGCGAAACATTTTTGCCTTTTCCGCCGGGGTGCAGAAGACGCTATACTGGCAACTTCTCGACCTGCGCAAGAATCCCAATGACCTGACGACACTCATGTACGGAAAGATCGGCCTCCTTGGCTACGAAAACGGCTTGTTGCAGAAACGTTTCCCAACCGCCGATGCCTACCAACGAATGACCACCGCCCTCGGCGGCGTGCGCTCTGTCAAACGAGTGGAAATCCCGTCACGCCCGTCGATTTACTTGTTTGCCGTGGAGCGCCGTGATCGAGGCCCGCTCTACGTGGTCTGGGAACGGCGGGACGCGTTCACCGGCGAAGATTTACCACCTGTTCCGTTTGATTTTGCCTCCGCCGCCGCCGCGGCGACCGCGACCGACGCGCTCGGAAAGGATGTCCCCGTCCAAGTGGCCAACGGCAAAATCCACCTCGCTGTTTCTTTGACGCCGATTTTCATCGAGTTAAGCCGCTGATTTGCTGGTTAAAGCTACCACGCCATGGTCACGCCGGGCGCAGAACCTCAACAGACAGGCGCTCGAGATTCTGCTCGTTGGCGGGGACCACGATGTGTTCGAGGCGGGTGGCAACTTCTGAACTTTCAAAGACCTGTGACCAGGAGACGACAGTTCCCACCGGAGAGGAAGCCACCGTGAAGGACAAGCGATACTTCGGCTCCGAGGCGTGTTCGACAACGACGCTCTTCGGCGAATCGATTTCTGCAAACGAATTTTCGTTTGGATAGTTGTTGCCATTGGGCCCGTGCATGATGAGTGACCAATGGCCGCCGTTCTTGAACTCGCAGATTTTGAAAGTATTGGTGAAACCCGCCGGTCCCCACCACCGCGCCAGGCGTGCCGGATCGCTGATGGCGGCAAAGACTTGCTCGACGCTGGCCGGGATTTCGCGAGAGGTATCGAAGGTAGTCATAGGCTTCCTAATTTTACTTCTGCTCCAAGGATTTTCAAGACAGGCAAAAACCAGAGATGTTTGAGGCTTCGGCGTGACATGACGGGGCTGCAAAAGCCAGAGGATTAAGATTACGATTAAGATTAGGATTAGGATTAGGATTAGGAGCGGTATAGATCGAAAAGAGTTGATTTTGACGACCATTAGGCGGTACAATACCGCCGGGTTATGCTGAAAGTTGTCGAGCTTGCATTTTGTTGTTACGCGGTCACGGATATCAAGCGATCCCGCGAATTTTACGAGGGCGTGCTTGGGCTGAAACCCACGACCGCCGTGGAAGGCAAATGGGTGGAATACGAGTTTGGGGCCTCTGCGCTGGCCATCGGCTGCGCGCCGGGAATGTTCAAGCCGGGGGCCGACGGATGCACCGCCGCGCTGGAGGTGGAGGATTTTGACGCGTCCATAAAACACTTGCGCGAGAGCAAGGTGAAATTCCGCGTTGAACCGATGGATTGTCCCACTTGCCGCATGGCCATGATCTTTGATCCCGACGGCAGCACCATTTGCATTCACAAGCGGAACGCAAAATAGTTGTGCAGTGCGATTGATTTGAATGGCCGGAATGGTTTCAAGAGGGCTGACTGACGAGAGAACATTGTCCCAACTTCGCCCAGCCGTTCGTCATCTCTTTGGAAGAGCAATGAAGCAAGATATCAAACGAAAGGAACAATATGAGCAAAGCAAAGAAAGTCACGACTGCGAACATCATCTGGTTCGAGATCCCGGCGGACAAACCGGAACGGGCGAAGAAGTTTTACGGGAAGCTGTTCGGCTGGAAAATAGAGGCGTTTCCGGGAATGACGGATTACTGGCACATTGACACGGGGGGCGGCGATGGCACTCCCGACGGCGGGCTGATGGCGCGCAAACACACCCAGCAACCCATCACCAATTACATCAACGTTGCGTCGGTGACCAGAGCGATGGCCAAAGTGAAAAAGCTGGGCGGCACAGTTTGCAAAGAGAAGACAGCCGTGCCGCAAATGGGGTACTTCGCCATTTGCCGGGACACGGAAAACAACGAATTCGCCCTTTGGGAAATCAACAGGAACGCAAAATAATTGTCCTGACGACATTTGCTAATTCGTCGTATAAGTGAAAGGTTAACATTCAACGAACAAAACGAAAGGCAAACATGAGCACTCAATCGAATAATGGATATATGCTGATATTCCGCGGGACAGACTGGCACAACGGTCTCTCGCCCGAGAAAATGCAACAGGTCGCCGGGGAATGGATGGCCTGGTTCAAACGCCTGACCGATCAAGGCACAGTCACCGCCGGAAATCCGCTGGAGCCGGCAGGCAAAATTGTTTCAGGAAAAGGAGGGCGGGTCGTGGCGGACGGTCCGTTTGCGGAGTCCAAGGAAGCCATCGCCGGCTATTTTCTCCTCAAGGTGAACGACCTGGACGACGCCGTGGCCATCGCGAAGGAATGTCCCGGCCTGACTTACGGCGCAAAGGTCGAGGTCCGGCCCGTCCTGGAGAAATGTCCGCTGGCGGGTGAAGCATTGCCGGAAGCGCAACTCGCGGAAGCACGCTGAACACAGTGTAGTGATTCAATGAATTCTTTACTTGAACCCTCTTCCGGTCTTCCGCCTTCGCATGGCTACGGTGCGACAAGACGGCCACCCTCTCCCTGCTTTTGCGGGGAGAGGGGGGACGAGAAGGGTTTATGGCAAAGGTTTTTCCATGACAACTAATGCAGATAATCACCCCATTTTTGTGGTTCGATGATAACGCCGAAGAAGCGGCGAAGTTTTATGTGTCGGCCTTCAAGAATTCAAAGATTTCAGAGGTTATTCGTTATGGTAAAGCAGCGGCAATCGCCTCTGGAAGGCCAAAAGGATCGGTGATGACGGTAAAACTCCAACTGGAAGGCCAGGAGTTCATGGCGCTAAACGGCGGGCCGCAGTTCAAATTCACCGAGGCCATATCGTTTGTTGTGAAGCGCAATTCACAGCAGGAATTGGATGAGTTATGGGAGAAACTGTCCGCAGGAGGAGGGAAAGGAAGGTGCGGTTGGCTGAAGGACAAGTATGGCGTGTCCTGGCAAATTGTTCCGTCGGCCATGATGGAAATGCTGGAGGATCAAGGCGGTGGGAAATCGGAGAGGGTCATGAAAGCAATACTGCAAATGGACAAAATTGACATAGAAACTTTAAAACGAGCGTATGCAAGCCAGTAACCCAGCAGCGGAAGGAATGGCGGCGATGGTTCTGGGCGGGCACGATTTCGTCATTTCGCGTGTTTTGAATGCGCCGCGCGATCTGGTGTGGAAGGCTTGGACGGACCCGACACAATTGGAATGGTGGGGGCCGAAAGGCGTCACGATTCATCACGCCAAACTCGACTTCCGGCCGGGCGGCACTTGCCACTACTGCATGCGCACGTCCGAGGGGCACGCCATGTGGGGGAAGTGGGTCATTCGTGAAATTGCCAAGCCGGAACGGTTCGTCTTCGTCAATTCCTTTTCCGATGAAGCAGGCGGCATTAGCCGGCACCCGTTGAACGCCTCCTGGCCACGGGAAATACTCTCGACCATCAGCTTCGCCGAGCAGAGCAGCAAGACGCTCCTCACCGTGCAATGGCTGGCCTATAACGCGACCGACGTGGAACGCAAAACCTTCGACGAAGGTCATGAGTCGATGAAAGGCGGCTGGACGGGCACTCTGGACCGGTTGGTTGATCACCTGGCCAAGATGAAAGGCGGATCAACAACCAGCACGCAGTATTGACCTGGCAACGCATGCGCACATCGGATCAATCCAACCAGGAACCGCAGGGAGTTTCCCAAGTGGTGGAACATCTGTTCCGGCATGAGGCGGGAAAAATGGTTGCCACGCTTACGAGGATTTTCGGCATCGAGCATCTGACTCTGGCCGAAGATGTGGTGCAGGAAGCGCTGGCGCGGGCGCTGCAAACCTGGCCCTTTTACGGAGTGCCGAACAATCCCGCCGCGTGGATTATGCGGGCCTCACGCAATCTGGCGCTGGATGTGGTGCGGCGTGAAAAGGTTTTCCGGGACAAGGAAGCACAGATCATTTGCATGATGGAACAACCGGGTCCCGAACCAGATGCGGCGATGTTTCCCGAACAGGAAATAGCGGACGACCGGTTGCGGTTGATGTTCGTGTGTTGTCATCCGCTCGTTCCGGCCGACGCCCAAGTGGCGCTTGCCTTGAAGGTTTTGGGCGGGTTTGGCGTCGCGGAAATTGCCCGCGCCTTTCTGACCAGCGAAGCGGCGATTGCGAAGCGGCTGACCCGGGCCCGACAGAAAATTTGCGGAGCGAAGATTCCTTTCGAGATTCCGAGCGGCGAGGAACTGGGTCGGCGGCTGGACGGAGTTCTACAATCGCTTTATCTGCTGTTCAATGAAGGTTACAAGGCTTCCAGCGGTGAAAAGCTGGTTCGTGAAGAAATCTGCCAGGAAGCGATCCGCCTGGCGGGGTTGCTGGCGGGACATCCGGCTGGCGACGTGCCACGGACTCATGCGTTGCTGGCGCTGATGTTGATGAACGCCGCCCGCATTCCGGCCCGCCTGGACGGGGAAGGTAATTTGCTTCGCCTCAAAGAGCAGGATCGGACGCGCTGGGACCAGGCGATGATTGCCCGCGGCATGTTTCACCTCGCAAAATCGGCGGCAGGCGGGGAAATCACCGAGTATCATCTTGAGGCCGGTATTGCCGCCTGCCACTGTGCAGCCAGGGATTACGCCACGACCGACTGGCGGCGAATCCTTGAACTGTATGACCGCATGGCTGAGTTTAATGACTCGCCGGTCGTCGCGTTGAACAGGGCCGTGGCGCTGGCGGAAGTCCACGGGCCGCAAGCAGGGATTGAAGCGGTCCGTGCCAACCAAGACTTGCCTTCACTGGAGTCTTATTATCTGCTGTATGCCGTGCTCGGCGAACTTGAGTTGCGCTTGCAACATGCGGACGCTGCCGCGGCTCATTTCCAAAGATCCCTGCAACTTGCGGAAATCAAATCCGAGCAAATATTCCTCTCGAAACGACTGCAAGCTTGCCAAGAGCGAGCGCACTGAGAGCGTAGTTCAGATGGGAAGGAATGAATCCCTCACCCGGCCATCCGCCTTTGCCCGCCTGCGGCGAGAAGGCGGCCACCCCTCCCCCATTCGCGGGGCGACTGAATCGCCGCACTTTCTTTGAACTTTCCCGGCAGGCAACCCGACGTACATGATGACAGCGATTGAAGCACATGGATGACACCGGAGAGAATGCCAAGTTGATGGAGCAGATTTACCGGGATTTCGGGCCGGAATTGCTGGCGTTTTTCCAGCGGCGGCACGACAGCCCGCAGATGGCCGAGGATTTGTTGCAAGAAACTTTTGCGGCGGCGATGAAGCATCCCGACCGGCTGCTGCAGGCGGATTCGCCGCGGGCTTATCTGTTCGGCATGGCGCGGAATCTGAGCGCGGAAATGCACCGGCGCTCACGGCCAACGGAGGAATTGCCGGCGGAGCCGACCATGGCCGAAGCGGAAACGGCGGACCCGAGGCTGGAGGTGATGCGGGAAGGAATCGAGCGGCTGAACGCGGCGTCGCGCCAGGTGCTGGAATTGCGGCTGCAACGCGAGCTTTCCTATGAGGAAATGGCCGCAAGCCTGGGCGTGCCGGTCGGCACGGTCCGGTCGCGGCTGCACCACGCCGTCCGGCAGTTGCGGGCGCATTTGAAGAACAGCGATTATGAAAAGTGACGTGTTGGAAAGATTGTTGATTGACCGCGCGTCGGGGGAATTGGCGCCCGACGTGGAGGAGTTGCTGGAGGCGCATCTGGAGCGTGAACCGGCGGCGAGAAAGGAAGCCGCGGAAATCGAAGATACTCTGCGGCTAGCGCGGCAGGCGATGGCCGGCCAGAAAGTGGTGAAGTTGCCCGAAACACGGCCTGCGTGGCGGGGGCCATCATGGGCGTGGGCGATGGCGGCTTGTTTTGCCTGTGGTCTATTATTGGGAATCTTCGCCATGCGAGGCAGAATCGCCGCTCCCCGCATTGCCTCTGTTCCCAGCCAGTCGACACCCGCAATAACAACGGCGGATGAATCGGGCTTCTGGTCTGTCCGCCGGCTTCGCGCCGGTTTGTCGCGGATGACTGTCAAGTCGGAGAACCGGGTGATTTGGAAGTCACCCGTTGAAAAGCCTCAAATACTCTAAACCTATGAAAAACATGAAATCGATTGGTTCGTGGTTCGTCTGTGCCGTGGCCGCCTTGTGCGTCTTGATGACCGGATGCATTTCGCGGAGGATTGTGTGGTCGCCGGACGGAGCGCACGCGGCTGTTTTCGCGGGAGACGGATTGCATTTATGCGGGCCGGACGGCGCGCTCTCCGAAACCATCCTGCCCTGCAACGGGCTGGCCCAATGGTTTTCGGATTCTCATCGACTGGCAGTGATGTCCGAAGTCGGAAAACAATCCTGGAAAGACCTGGAGAAAATCATATCGCCCGAGGAGCGCGAACGCCTCACGCAGGGTGGAAAAACGGTTCTGGCTGAATTCAATGCGGGGCACAGTTTCGCCTACGCCTTCGAGACCCTGACAAACTTGAGTGAGAATGAAAAAAACGCGGTGTCAGTATATCTCGCGGAAAATGAAGGAAATAAAGTGCAGGCCGGGACCAATTGGAACGTGTTAACACAAAAAGACGCAAGTGTGTTTCAAATCCGCATTGGCACACTGGAGGAGGGAAAGCTGACGGTGGGTGCGCCACTGCTCACCACCCTGCGAAAAATTCTGGACATTCGCGTTTCCCCCACCGGAACGGCCATTGCTTACACGGCTGAAGGCGACAATAAGGACGAAATGCAACTTTTGGTGCTGCCGACGGACGGCTCCGTGCCGCCGCAGTTGGTGGCCAAGAACACTGCCTGTTGTCCCGATTGGTCGGTGGACGGACATTCTCTCCTTTATATCCATGCGGACGCCGACAACACTAGTGGTGATGAAATCGGCCTGGCCCTCCTCACGCGACGTGGCATCCTCGACGTTGCGGGAAAGATCGAAATACAAACAAACGCCGACGATCTCGCCGGCTTGCTGTTCGATGGCAATAATAAAGTGCGCTGTTTGAGCGACGGGCGGATTGTCTTTGCGGCAGCGGACCTCCATCTTCCTTGCACCGTGCTGGACATGCCCCAACAAGCCGAACTCTTTGCGCTTGATCCCGAGCGGCAGACCGCAGTCATCCCGCTGATCCCTCGCAGCGTGCAGGACAGCTTGCCCGGCAAAGCGAACTATTACGAGACGAGTCCCGACGGAAAACGGATTGTTATCAGCGCGGACAAAGGCGCCGCCGTTGTCATACTGACCCTGGCAACGGGAGCGTTGGAAACCGTACAAGCCTCGGGAGAAGAAGACATGGTTACCGTGCCGGCCTGGCGTTCCGCCAGTGAATTGTGCTACGTTCTCAGCACCAATGGCCAACCGGCGCAAGTGGCACTCTGGAACAATGGAACGAATCGGGTGTTGAGCGCGAATTGGCCGGCGAACATCCGGAAGGGATTTTTGGATAAGTGAAGGCATTCCGTGAGGGATTAGGATTAAGATTAAGATTAGGATTAGGAATGGACTTCAGAGTGTCCGCCGAAATAGCAGCGTGGCGGCGGCCATGGCGATGATGGTGAAGACCGTTAGGAAGAGCAGATCATAACCGATCGCGCCCAAACCGGTGTTTTTGAGCACCAGTTGTTTGAAGCCATGCACGGCGTAGGTGAAGGGATCAAGCACCGTGATCACTCTCATCCAGCCGGGAAAGGCCTGCGTCGGATAGACCGCGCCGCTGGGGAAAAAAAGCACGGTGTTTAACACGCCGAAAATGGCGCGCGGCACCAAGGGATCGCTCACCCGCACCATGATGAGAAACATCATGCTGATCAGGGCCAGGGAAGTGACTGTCACGAGCAGGAGCATTCGCGCCAGGCGCAACAGGTTCAACGGGTCGGGTATCCCGGCGATGACGGAGCCGATGGTGACCAGGACCGTTCCCGCCAAAATCGCCTTGGCGGCGCCGGCCAGGGTGAAGCCCAGAATCAGTTCCAGTTTGCTGATGGGAGTGACCAGATACCCTTCGTGCAGGCCGCGGGCCTTGTCATCAATATAGATAATCCCGCCGCCGATCATGGCCGAGACGAAGATGGCCAGGGCAATGGTGCCGGGCAGGAGATATTGGATGTAGGGAACGTAGGGATAAATCTCGACCACGGAAAGCGTGGCATCCGCCGAACGCCGCGCGGGAACGGCGGGTTGATTGTAGGCGGCCAGCATTTGATTCATCGTTCCTTCCAGGGCGGAAGCGGAGAATTGATCGGTGTTATCCTCGGCCAGGCCGATGTGCGGATTGGCCCCGGCCAGGACTTTGCGCGAGAAATTAGGCGGGACTTCCAGCAGTCCATTGATTTTCCCATTGCGCAAGTCGCGCAGGGCTGCGGCCTGGTCGCTGTAGGCCACGGTGTCGAAGGTGCGCGCGTTGGCCGCGACGGCCTGCGCCATCTCCTTGATTTTGATGGCCGGCATGCCGTGGTCCTGATCCAACACCCCCACATGCAGGTTCTTGACCTTTCCGCCGAAGGCGTAGCCCAAAATGACCAATTGCATCAAGGGCATGACCATGGAGACGATCATCAGGGTCGGGCTGCGCCGGAAGCGCCGCAAATCACGTTCAATGATGGCCCAGATGCGGTACATTTTCAGCCTCGTTGCAAAATGAATGGGCTGCTGGCGGCGGACGGGGCTTGCAGCGTGTCGCGCAGTTGGTGCCCGGTGTAATGCACAAAAACATCGTCCAGGGTGGTGCTTTGCACGGACAGGGAAGTCAGCGTGACCCCGGCCAGGCGCGCCGCCTCCATCAAGGCGGCGGCGGTGCGAGGGCCATTGTTGGAGGAGAGGCGGAAGACATGATCGTCGGACTTCAAGTCCGCCACGTCGGGCAGGGCGCGCAACGCTTGCGCCCAGCCTTCGGGCACCTGGGAGAAACTGACTTCCAAAATATTCTGGCCGGGGATGGAAGCCTTGAGCTTCAAGGGAGAATCGAGCGCGGCCAGTTTGCCGTTGTCAATAATGGCGATGCGGTCGCAAAGCTTGTCGGCCTCGTCCATGTAATGAGTCGTGACGAGAATGGTCAGTTCGCGCTGGCGTTTGAGCTTTTCGAGCATATCCCAAACGGCGACGCGCGAAACTGGATCCAGGCCGGTGGTCGGCTCATCAAGGAAGAATATTTTCGGCTCATGCACCAGACCGCGCGCGATCTCCAGCCGGCGGCGCATGCCGCCCGAGAAAAGCTTGACCGGCTTGTCGGCCCATTGTTCGAGATCGACCGCCCGCAACAGTTCCTTGATTGTGCGCCGCCGTTTTTCGCCGCGGATTCCGTAGAGCTTGGCGAAGATGCTCATGTTTTCCTCCGCGGTCAAATCCTGGTCGGAAGTCATGGCCTGGGGGATGACGCCGATGGACTGCCGGACGCCGGTGGCGTCGCGCACGATGTCGAAGCCATTGACGCGGGCGGTGCCGGAGGTGGGCGGGACGAGGGTGGTCAACATGCGGATGAGCGT
>Ga0187851_10004233_pt1 | contig 11791 bp, 9 predicted proteins | sample June2016WEW_6_10_FD_132997 | JGI IMG/M metagenome (GOLD analysis project Ga0187851, IMG submission 132997) | Peatland microbial communities from SPRUCE experiment site at the Marcell Experimental Forest, Minnesota, USA - June2016WEW_6_10 | ecosystem: Environmental > Terrestrial > Soil > Wetlands... | reverse complement strand
GGGCATAATCTGAGTCTCTCCTCTCGTTCCATCCAGACGGATGGCCGTAGTTCCTAGGCTTTCATTTTGCTCCTTCGACGGCATTCATTGCCAAGCAAGCGCTCTGCAATCTCGCGCAGGTCCACCTTAAAAAAATAGGGCGGCAGCCGAAGCCGCCGCCCTGGATCTTCAAAACAGGTTAGAAGAGGAACTTGAACGAAATCGCAACTTGGCGCGGTGTGTACAGGAAGCCGCTCGAGTTCGAGTTGGTAGGCGTGCCAAAGTTTGCAGTCCCTGCGATCCCGTTCTGGAAGGTAGCTGTCGACACATTCGGGTTGCCCGAAGAGGTCCCGCCGAACACATACGCCGTGTTCTGCACTCCGGTCACGTTCTGGTGGTTGTAGACGTTGTACAGATCCAGCCTCGCTTCGGCCTTGTACCGGTCCGTGAACGAGATCTGCTTCTGCAACCGCACGTCCTGCACGATGTCGCGTGGGTACTTGTAAGTATTGCGCCCGATCACTGGAATCCACGACGTACCGCCCGCGCCGTTCCAACTGCTGTTCAGCGCGGCGTAAGAAGGATAGCTGCTCAGCGTAGCCGAGTAGGGGAGCCCGCTCTGTGCCTGGAACGCCGAGTCGATCGCCCAGTCGTTGACCAGGTACTTCACCCAGTCGCCGCGCTGCGTATTCGGGAAGTTGTACAGCACATATCCCGTCACGCGGTCGGGAACATTGTAGTTTGAGTTGCCGTAATCCTTCGTTTGGTTTCCGTCCGGGTCGTACTGGCTGTTGGTCGTGTCGGTCGTCGTCGCATTCTGGTTGTAGTCCAGCGCGTGCGACCATACATAGTTCACGTCGAACTGGATCGACTTCAACGAACGGTTCTGCACCTCGAAGGCGACCGCGTTGTAGTTCGAGTTGACGTTGCTGATCACCTCTGTGATGTTGGTGAACGCCTTGTTGATGTAGCCGGTATACTGCGGAACCACATAGACAGCACCATTCGGCAGCGGTCCAGCGTTGTTCGGGTCGCTGATCGTAATGGTTGCATTCGACGTCGACGGAGCCAGGTTCGTATTCACGAAGTTGGTCAGCTCCTTGCCCAGTGCGCCCAGGTAGCTCACCGAAGCAACCGTGCCCTTGCCGACCTGCTGCTGCAGGATCAGGTCGAACTCATGCACCATCGGGTTCTGTAGGTTGGGTGCCAGGAAGTATGAGCCTGGCGTCGGAGGAGTAGCCACGGAGATGATGTTCGGGAAGACTGGAGCGCCAGTTGCATTCGGCTTCAGCGATGCTGTGAACTGCCCATTTGGGCTGCCCGTGTTCAGTAGCACATTCAACAGAACTCCGTTGGTAATGCGTCCATAGAACATGCCGTAGCCGCCGCGAATCACAGACTTTCCGCTGCCCGTCAGGTCGTAGGCAAATCCCAGCCGAGGTCCAAGATTGTTCTTGTCGCTAGGAGTGTTGTTTATCCCGGCATACGGCACAAAGGTGCCCGCAGCCACTGTCAGTCCATAATTCTGGCTTATCCCGGGCAATTGCTCAAAATCATACCGCAGGCCAAGTTCAAAGGTCAGTCGCGGAGTCGCCTTCCAGGTGTCCTGCGCAAAGACCCCGTAGTCCATAGTTGAGACCGCGAACACTGGTGCTCCGAAGCCCTGCGCAAACGAGCTGTAGCACGGATATGTCCCGAGTGCGCTGGTCGATGACGTTCCCGAAGCAGCCGCAGTGCTGTTGCAGGAGTCCGCCGCCTTGCCCTCGGAGTTCATATCGGCCAGGAAGTTGGTCACATAGCTGTACGAGATATATCCATTGCTCTCGTACGTATTGTTCTGCAGGTCGTAGTTGTGCACCCCGTCCACGCCGAAGGCGAGGCTATGGTTGCCGTGGCTCACATACAGCACGTCGCCGATCTGCCACTTGCGCTCATCCGGCAACGCCTTGCGATAGGAGTAGTACGGCGATCCCAGATAAAACCCCGTCGAAGTTGCCAGCCCTACCTCGGGTACATTGCCCGCAGATGTGCCGGTTCCCTGCAGATATGTATTGGTAAAGGCGCTATACGGCTGCTGTCCTTCGTCGTTCAGTTCCCGGCCGTACTGGTAAAGAAACTCATTGCTGATGTTCGAGCTCAACTGGCTGGACAATTTTGCGACGCCATAGTCCAACTTCACAAAGTCCGTGCCAAACGTATCGACCGCATAGTTGTTGGTCGCCTGTGTCTGCACTCCGCCTGGCGAGTCCCATCGCAGCCGGTTGTACAGAAGACTCACTGTGTTCTTGCTGTTAACCCGCCAGTCCAGCTTCGGCATGTTGACTTCCTGATAACCAGCACGCGGCACGCTGCCCAAATCAGTAAGCAACACGCCAAGTCCGGTGGCATATGCCACTGTTCCAGCGCTGTAGCTCGAGAGTCCTTCGCGGGCAGCCAGCGTGCACACCTGCGCGTCTAGTGCAGGCGCAGCCGTGGTTCCTGTATTCGGAGAAAGATACCCTGTCGCCAGATTGCAGGTATAGGTAGTGGTGCTGCCTGCGGGAATGACCGTGTTGCCCCCGGCAACAACCGGCGCATCAGGCTGCGTGAAGAAAGATGAAGGCGAGTTTGCCTTGGCCGTTCCCGGGAAGATCCGGCGATGCTGGTCGTATGTATACTCCCAGAACAGCTTGTTCTGGATCAGCGCGCCGCCTGCATTGAAGCCCCAGATTCTGCGCGAATCAGACGGCTTGTAGGGTGAGGTCACAAAGCTCGAGGGAACCGTCCCTCCATTCGCATATACCGCAACCGTGTTCGTCGTGTATGGGTTGTACGCGCCCCACGCGCTCTCGCGGTCCGAGAAGTAAGCCTGTCCATGCAACTGGTTGCCGCCGCTCTTGGTCACCGAGTTGATTACGCCGCCGGCCGCGCGGCCATACTCAGCCTGATACACGCCCGTGTTCACGTTGAACTCGCGGATTGCCGCGGGTGGTGTGGAATATGCCTCACGCGTGCGTCCGCGTTCCTCCGCGTAGTAAGCCTGGTTGTCGTCTGCGCCGTCGATCAGCACGTTGTTTAGAATCGGGCTGATCCCGCGAATGCTCACCAGTCCAAATCCGTTCGAGTCCGAGACAACTCCAGGAGTTATCAGCGCAAGGCTCGACCAGCGCAGATTGTTCACCGGTACATTCTCCAGTGCCCGCGTATTCAGGTTCGCCGAAAAATCAGGCGAATCGAAGTTCAGGACAGGCGCCTGCGATGTCACCTCCACCACTGTCGACGAAGAGCCCGTCGTCAAGTGAGGCGTCAACTCCGTCATCTGCCCCAGAGCCACCTGCACATCCGTCTTGTACCCACTGAAGCCCGCAGCCGCAACCGTCACCGTATAGGTCCCTGGCTCCAGCAGTGGCGCCTTGAAGTACCCGCTCGAATCCGAAGTCAGCGTCTGTTCCGCATTGGTCGCATCGTTGTGGATCGTCACCGTCGCATTCACAATCGCCGCGTTGGTCGGATCGAACACCGTCCCGCCGATCGCGCCCTGGGTCGTCGATTGCGCCAGCACTGCGGTGGTTGCTACGAACAGAAGCGCGCAACAAAGCGCCAAAGTCGCCATCTTGATCTTGCTCATCCACACATTTAACATTGGATCCTCCTGGAAGTTTCGATCGGCATTGTAACTGGAATTGCCGCCGCCGGGTACGCACCAACCCGCGCCCGTCTATCAGCGGATCTAGGTTTCTTTGCCGTCTGGTCTCTCAGCTTTGCATCCAATCCTAACATCTCCAACATCAAGGGGAAGTTACAATCAAAGCCAATCCCAACCAATTAACTGTGCAAAAAGCAGGCATATTCCACTCAACATGCTGACATTATTCAGGAAGGACGACGCTGTTGTCTGGAACCCCTCGATTTGGCTGAATTGTGGAAGATAAAGATGTGGCCCCGGTTACGCTGGAACCTCGTCATCGAGGGACTGCGCTAGGACCTCGTCGCGGCGGGCAGCACGCCAGGCCAGGAGCTTGGCTTGCAACTCGGAGTCGGTGGCCGCGAGGATCTGCACGGCGAAGATGGCAGCGTTGGCAGCTCCTGCGGCTCCGATGGCGAAGGTCGCCACGGGAACCCCCTTCGGCATCTGGACAATGGAGAACAACGAATCGAGACCTTGAAGCGCAGTGGCCGCAATGGGAACGCCGAAGACTGGAACTGTTGTTTTAGCAGCGAGCATTCCGGCGACGTGGGCGGCACCGCCCGCGCCGGCGATGATGACGCGCAGGCCGCGGGATGCAGCTGACTCTGCGAAGGCAAACATCTGGTCGGGTGTGCGGTGCGCCGAGACGACGCGGGCTTCACAGGGAACGCCGAACTCGCGCAGGATCTCTACGGCTGCGCGCATCACCGCATAATCGTTGCGGCTGCCCATGAGAACTGCGACGACTGGTTTGGTCTGCGATTTTGTCTTCATGACACAGATTATACGGTTCAGCCTGCCCGGATTTGATACCGTTCGAGGTCTGAGTTTTCAACAACCCGTTCCGGGGCAATCGTGGGAAGGGTTGCCAAGACGCATCCGAACAAAACAATGCACGTCAGGATCAACATCTTCATGCATGAAGATGTACACCCTGAGAATTGACTCCTCCCATGAAGAAAACCCGGCATTGACGCCGGGCTTCTGTATTTGTCTTTGCGCCGAAGGCGCTTTTCGCCGTGCGCGCAGCACTCAGATGCGCATGGGCATGAGGATGTACCGGTACTTGACGTCCTCGTTGCCGTCTTCGGGGCGCATCTGGCCGGCGGATTGGGCGTCCTTGAACTCCAGGCGCACCTCGCCGGAGTTTCCGATGGCCCTGAGGAAATCGATGAGGTACTGGCTGTTGAAGCCAACAACGAGTGGGTCGTAGTTGTACGGCGTCTCGATGGTGTCTTCGGACTCGCCGGAGTCCGTCGACGAGGAGGAGAGTTTCAGCTCGTTCTGTTCGAGGCGGATCTTTATGGCGCCGGAGCGCTCGTCGGCGAACTGGGCAACGCGCAGGATGGAGGCCATGAGGTCCTCGGAGCGGACGATGACGAACTTGTTGTTGTCGCGCGGCAGAACGGCCTCGTAGTTGGGGAACTGCCCGGTGAGCTTGCGGCTGGTGAGCACGCGTCCGCCAACACGGAAGAAGAGGGTCTGCTCGTCGTCGGCAAAGTCGAGCGTCTCGGCCTCGGTGGAGTTAAGCAGAGAGAGTAGTTCGCTGAGCGCCTTGCGCGGGATGAGCGTCTTCTTTTCTCCGGAGATGCCCTCAAGCGACTCGCCGAGTTTTTCGATGTGGGCCAGGCGGTGACCATCCGTCGCAACCATTGCCATTGATTCCGCCTTCAGCACCAGCAGTGCGCCGTTCAGCGTGTAGCGGCTCTCCTCGTTGGAGATGGCGAAGATGGTCTTCGAGATCATGTTTTCGAGCGAGGCCACGGAGAGCTTGAACGCGCCAGTGGTGGGAAACTCCGGGACTTGCGGGAAGTTGGCACGCGCCATGCCGACCATCTTGGTGTTGGAGCGGCCGGCGCGAATCTGTACCCAGTGGTTATCCATCAGCTTGATGGATATCTCGCCCTCGGGCAGCAGCTTGATGTAGTCGTAGAGTTTGCGCGCGGGAATAGTGCATGCACCGGGCTTCTTGACCTTGGCCGCGCAACTGGTGCGCACGCCCTGGTCGAGGTCGGTTGCGGTAATCGTCAGCGTATCGTCCGCCGCCTCGAAGAGAAAGTTCGAGAGAATTGGAATGGTTGTCTTGCGCTCGACGACAGACTGAGCGGCGGTGAGTTCGCGCAGCAACTCCGCGCGGGAGACTGTGATCTCAAGGTTTCCAGCGGGGGCGGCTGTCGTCGTCATCTCGGGCTCCTGAGTTGTTGCGGCTGTTGCATCCTGAATTTCTTTGGGCAAGGCGGTATCTCCGGGCATTCAATCGTTGCAATGGATGCTGGCCAAACTGTACACCGAATCCGGGGCGGTGTGAACTGTCCACACTCGGTCTTCTTGATTCTATTGATTGGCGGGCTTCGGATGCGACAGATTTTTTGTGGAAAGCGCAGCCACTTGTGTGTGATGAGTGCATTCCATCAAGGCAAAGGCACTTTGTACTGCTTCTACTAAAAACAAGGATTAAGAAAGAGAAATACTAGTAGCAGCAGACGTTGTCGTCGGAAATGTGGATTTCAGGACGATGTATCGACGTGCTGGAGGGTTGCGGTGCAGCCTCGATTTAGAAAATCGCGCGCTGGTTCTCGAAGAAGATGCAAGACAGGCGAGTGTCCATAGAGAGACGGCCCTGTTATCGTACTTCTTCACAAGCCAGGGGCCACGACAGCCGAGAGGACTTGCCCGGTTCGTGGAAATCTAGAACAACACTCGCAGGATCAGCGGGATAGACAATCCGTTTTTGAACAGTATTGCTGCCTGCGAAGAGGATAATGAGACAGGCACATGAAGAGGGCCGGATGAAAATCGCAATCTTCGGCGCAACTGGCGCAACCGGCAGACTGCTCACAGAGCGCTGTCTGGCCGCCGGATACCAGGTTGCCGCGCTAGTGCGGAGGCCTGCGGAGTTTGCGTACACCGGGCGAGTGCGCGTGGTGGAGGGCAGCGCATTCGATGCCGAGGCGGTTCGGCTGACGGTCGAAGGAGCCGATGTAGTTTTGTCTGCGCTGGGCGCCCAGTCTCTGAGCAGGGAAGACGTGCTGGAGCGGGCGGTGCCGCTGATCGTGGATGCGATGCGGCAGGCGGGCGTAAGACGAATCATCGTCCTGGGGTCGGCGGGGGCGCTGGGGGATTCGCTGAAAAAACAGCCGGCGTGGCGGCGATGGTTTGTACAGAAGATCGTGTACAACACGTTTCTGAAGTGGGCGGTGGCGTCGCAGATCGATCAGTGGAAGGTTCTATCTGCGAGTGGGCTGGACTTCACCATGGTGATGCCGCCGATGCTGACGAATGGGGCGGGGCGCGGGACGTTTCGCGTGGATGGGGAGGCGTTGCCACGAAACGGCGCGCGCATCTCGCGGGAGGATGTGGCGGATTTCATGATGGCGCAGATTGAAGGTAAGGATTGGGCGGGCAAGGGCGTCTATATCGCGTGGTAGGCGTTAGAAGGAAAGGATGCAGTGCGAGAGTGCGCCGGGCGGGCAGGCTGGAGCATCTGAGTCTATGGCGCGTCTCAGAGAACGACGCGACGCAGCGTAAAATCAAGCTGTTGCGAATTCAATCTGGATAGGAGCCTACTGTGGCAGAGACGATCTTCGATGTGGTGGTGGTGGGTGGTGGCCCGGCCGGATACACATGCGCGATCCGCGCCTCGCAGTATGGGTTGAAGGTGGCGCTGGTGGACGCCAACGACCGGCTCGGCGGGACGTGTCTGTTGTGGGGCTGCATTCCAACCAAGGCGCTGCTGTTTACGGCTGAGCTTTGGGACCAGTTGAAGCACGCGGACTGCTACGGCATCGAGGGCGTGGGCGGCGCGAAGCTCAACTGGAAGAATGTGCTGGCGCGCAAGGACGACATCATCACGCGGCACACCAAGGGCCTTGACTTCCTGATGAAGAAGAACAAGATCACGACATTCAAGGGATTCGGACGGCTGACGGGACCAGCGAAGGACGGCGTGCACGCGATCAACGTCAAGCTGGCTGACGGCAAGACGGAGACGGTGAAGGCGAAGAAGGTGGTGCTGGCGACCGGGTCCGATGCGCGGATGCTGCCCGGCGTCAAGGCCGACGAGACGGTCCTGACCAACTACGAGATTCTGAAGATCGCCGAGCTGCCGAAGTCGCTGGTGGTGATCGGGTCGGGCGCGGTGGGCGTGGAGTTCGCGTCGATCTTCAAGAGCTTCGGTGCTGAGGTTACGATCCTGGAGATGCTGCCGCGCATGGTTCCCGTAGAGGACGAGGAGATCAGCAAGGAACTGCTGCGGCTATTCAAGAAGCGAGGCTTCGACGTGAATTTGTCCATCAAAGACACGAAGATTGAGAAGAATAAAGACGGCGCGCTGGTTTCGTGGACCGACGCGAACGGCAAGCCGCAGCAGAAGCAGGCGGAGAAGGTGCTGGTTGCAGTGGGGCGCTCGCCGCGAACAGCGGATGTGGGGTTAGACAAGACGAAGATCGTGCCAGACCGCGGCTTCATCATGACGAATGAATGGATGGAGACGACGGAGCCGGGCGTGTACGCCATCGGCGACATCGTCGGCGGAATGCCGCAACTGGCGCACGTTGGCAGCATGGCGGGGCTGATTGTCGCGGCGCGGATTGCGGGCAAATACGCGAGGCCGATCAACAAGGCGCGCATTCCCGGCTGCACCTACTGCGATCCGCAGATCGCCAGCGTCGGGTTGACCGAGGCGAAGGCCAAAGAGCTCGGACACACGGTGAAGGTGGGTAAGTTCCCGTTTGTGGGCAACTCGAAGGCGACGATCCTGGACGCGCACGATGGATTTGTGAAGGTGGTGAGTGACGCAAAGTACGGCGAGATACTGGGCGTGCACATCATCGGGCCGTTTGCCACGGAGATCATCGCGGAGTGCGTCACCGCGCTGGAACTCGAAGCTACAGTCGAAGAGATGATGTTCACCATCCACGCGCATCCGACCGTGGCCGAGGCGCTGCTGGACGGCTTCAGCAGCGTGGAGGGCATGGCCATCAACGTCTAAGGCTTCAGTGTTGCCATATCGATGACGAAGCGGTACTTCACATCGCTCTTCACAACGCGATCGTAGGCCTCGCTGAGCTTGTCGATCGACACAAGCTCAATGTCGGAGACGATGCCGTGCTCGGCGCAGTAGTCCAGCATCTCCTGCGTCTCTGCCATGCCGCCGATGTTGGAGCCTGCGAGCGAGGCGCGGTATGAGGTCAGCGAGAAAGGCGCGACGGGAAGCTGCTTCTCCGAGAGGCCCACCAGGCCCAGCGTGCCATCGAGCCTCAGCAGCTTCAGATATGCGTTGAGGTCGTGCGGGGCGGAGACGCAGTCCAGAATGAAGTCGAAGCTGGTGGCATGCTTGGCCATCGCCGCGGCGTCCTTCGAGATGACGACCTCGTTCGCGCCGAGACGCTTGGCGTCGGCGATCTTGCTCTCGGAGGTCGTGAACTGCACGACGTGCGCGCCGAAGGAGTGCGCGAACTTCAGCCCCATGTGTCCGAGACCGCCCAGGCCGACGATGCCGACCTTCTTGCCGGGGCCCGCGCCCCAGTGGCGCAGCGGCGAGTAGGTGGTGATGCCTGCGCAGAGCAGTGGTGCGACTCCGGAGAGCTTGTCGCCGAACTTGGGCGAGATGGTGTGGACGTAGCGCATGTCGCAGACGATGTTATTGGCGTAGCCGCCCTGCACTATCACGTCGTCGTATCCCTTGGCGTTGTAGGTGCCGACGAATCCCTTCTCGCAGTACTGCTCCAGGCTGGCCTGGCAGTTGGGGCAGACGCGGCAGGAATCGACCATTACGCCGATGCCGGCCAGGTCGCCCACCTTGAACCTTGAAACCTCCGCGCCCACCGCCGTCACACGGCCGACAATCTCGTGGCCGGGGACCATGGGGTACATGGAGCCGCCCCATTCGTCGCGCACCTGGTGGATGTCGGAGTGGCAGATGCCGCAGTAGGCGATCTCGACGACGACATCGCGCGGGCCGGGGTCGCGGCGGTCGAAGGTGTAAGGGACGAGGGGGGATTTGGGGTCGTGTGCGGCATATCCGTGGGATTTCATTGGGGTGTCCTTATATTTCTATTTTGCAACAGACATGAAAAGGATGTGCAACTCGTGCCTGGGCACAAAGTCTGTTGCTGTTGCCTGAAAGTGAGTTTCGTCGAGCTTCTTTACTGGGCCGTCCCAGCAGAAGCTGACGAAAGGCTGCCGACCATATGGATCAGGACCTTTTTCCACGATTAGTTCAAAGTTCTTGATCGGCGTCTTCCAGGAATTTGCCGTAGTGAGTATGTAGTCAACCCATGAAGCATAGACATACTCTCCCTCAGATTGTTTCGTCTTGTCATCATAGTGGCTGACAGTTTCCGCCAATTTCCTTTGCAGCGCTGATTCAACGCAGGCATTCTTGATCAAATTCGATTCGTCTTTGGCCTCTTTGACGGCGTAAGTGAAACGGTCCGGATCTGTGGGATTTTGCTTTGCTCTAGCCTCCAAATCCGCAATGTCAGTGGCAAGACCGGTTGGAGTAAATAATTGTGCTTGTAGCGCCTGAAATCCATAAGCAGGCGTGTATTCGTGACGCACATTCAAGGTTGTGTGAGCGGGGAACGTCTGCTGCCAGTGGTATGTCTTGTGAACGGACCAGCCCCAATGCATGTCGTTGCGGAAAGGAATGCCTAGCCGCTGGAGTTCAGCCTGTTGCTGTTTTGGGAGCTTATCTATGTCTAAAAATTCGTCATCATAATGCCCTTCGGTAGCGACGTCGACGTGGTATCGATTCAAAATATCCGTGATGTCTCTATTGCCGATGAAGGCCTTAACTTCGGTCTGGTAGTGGACTTCCTTGCCATCGATCCACACATGAAAGTCGTCGAAGGTGCGCATGCCTGCTGCACTTTCATATTCACCGGCATCGTAAGGCGGAATAGGAAATGCTACCTCGGTGGTAATGTCCTCGGCAGTGTCGTTTAGAAATTCATATTCGACGGTGATCTTCTTTTCGCTGATGGTGAGACGTTCTTTCTCCATGGAGATACGGGCTTCGCGTGTGAGTATTATGCCGCCGGAGGATTTGGATGCTGCGGAGTCGTTGGCATCCGCCACGGCTGCATAGGCGAGGACCGCGGTGAAGAGCGTGAGAGCCCGGAGCATTCTTGAGAAGTGCATCGACAACTCCTTTACTCGTCGTAGTGGAGGAGGCTGAAGACGTCGTATTCGGGGAACTTGGCGCGGCCTTTGAGGAAGTCGAGTTCGATGGCGAAGGCGAGGCCCGCGATCTCTCCGCCAAGCTGCTTGACGAGCTGGATGGTGGCCTGCATTGTGCCGCCGGTGGCGAGCAGGTCGTCGACCAGGACGACGCGCTGGCCAGGCTGGATGGCGTCGAGGTGGATCTCCAGCGAATCCGTCCCGTACTCCAGGTCGTAGCTGACGCGGGCCGTTGGTGCGGGGAGCTTCTTGGGCTTGCGCACGGGGACGAATCCGGCGTTGAGGCGGTAGGCCAGCGCGGGGCCAAAGATGAAGCCGCGCGCCTCGATGCCCAGCACCAGGTCGATCTTATGGCCGATGTAGTGCTGCGCCAGCGCGTCGATCAACTGCGCGAAGCCGGCCTTGTCCTTGAGCAGCGTGGTGATGTCGTAGAAGAGGATTCCCGGCTTAGGAAAGTCTGGCACGGTGCGGATGAGCTGCTTCAATGGCTCACAGTCGATTGGTTTTGTCTCACTCATTACCACGCTCCTTCAATCTGAAATGATTGCAACTCGTCGCCTTCGCTCTCGGCGACGGCATGGCTTTCGATGTTGTCGACTCGGCTTCCGCGCGTGCCTCGGGCCAGCGCCTGGACGAGGTCCTCCAACTGGTCGGGTGTGCCGGAGGCCATCACCTCGACGTGGCCGTCGTCGGTGTTGCGAACCCATCCGCGCAGGCCGATGTGCGCCGCCTCGTTCTGTACGAACCAGCGAAAACCCACGCCCTGCACCCGGCCTTTGACTAGATATTGCTGGACCATAACTTTGTTCCCGCGGCCGCTCATTACGCCCGGCTGAGGTACGCGCCTTCGGCGGTGTCGACGCGGACCTTCTCGCCCTCGTTGATGAAGGGCGGGACCTGGACGACGAGGCCGGTCTCCATGGTGGCCGGCTTGGTGACCGACGACGCGGTGGCGGACTTGAT
>Ga0187851_10004231_pt1 | contig 11794 bp, 6 predicted proteins | sample June2016WEW_6_10_FD_132997 | JGI IMG/M metagenome (GOLD analysis project Ga0187851, IMG submission 132997) | Peatland microbial communities from SPRUCE experiment site at the Marcell Experimental Forest, Minnesota, USA - June2016WEW_6_10 | ecosystem: Environmental > Terrestrial > Soil > Wetlands... | reverse complement strand
TTTGGGTTATCGCTCCCAAATTCATTTTAAGCGGAGCGTGTACCCAAATGCAAGGGTCAAAACACGACACCAGAGCATACCTACGGGAAACGCCTACGCTCACAAGCGCGGGCGGAATTCAAGAGCTTTTGGTCCAGCTACCGGAACTGGGTATGGTTCGCATCAAGCTGCCTAAGCCCCATCGGATTGCAGGTGATACGGCACGGGGTACGCAGCGTGCTTGAACTTCGGGAAACTCTAGAAAACGGCTTCGTAGGGCTGATAATCTCCATCGTTGGGACCTACCTAATTGCAGTCTGGAAAGGAGCCGCTTCAATGAGGCCGCGAGCGCGCGCTCGCGGAATTAGCTACCTGTCTATCATATTCTGTTTTCAAGGACCTGCGCGCTCGTTTGCGAGCACCTCATCATTTTACTCCCGAGTTCTTAGTCTCATGGTGATCGTTGCGCCCGTATCCGCCGCGCTGGAAGGAGTTAGGTGTCCGCGAGCGGATGCCCGTTTGCGACACCCGGCCGGCTGCTCGCGGCCTTCTAACGGGTCGTAAACACCGGATATTCGCCAATCTCGCCCTCCACCACGCGCGCGAGCAGCCGCGCTTGAATCTCCAGCAATCGCCGGTAGCTGACCCGGTATTCAAACAGCGGGTGCGTCACCAGCGTGTCCATGCGCATCTCATACGCCCGGAAAAATCCCTTGCGCCCGCCGGCAGTGAGCGCGACGGCGCCGCCGGCCCGCACAAAATCGCGCGCCGTCACCATGCCGGTATTCACCGCCGTCAGCACCGCCGAGTCCACTATCAATGAACGAAACGGCTCCATCAAGTCGAGCGCCAGCGCCGGCCGGCCGAACCGCGGCTGATGGTAAAAGCCAACATAAGGATCGAAGCCCACCGCGTAACACGCCACCGTCAGATCCTTCGCCAGGAGGCTGTAGCCGAGCGACAACATGGCATTCAACGGATCGCGCGGCGGACGCCGGTTCCGCCCGTCCATCTCGAAGGGTAGCGGCTCCGCGCCCTCCACATCGTCCGGCTTCATCATCCCGGCGAAATCCCCGAAATACAGCCGCGCCGCGTTCCCCTCGATCCCCAGCAACTCCGCCAGGGAACCGGCGGTTTCCGCACGGTCCGCCATCTCTTTCATGCCCGCCAGCGTCTGCCGATTCGGCTCGACGTGATTGCGCTGCAGCAACGTTCTCTGGTTCCGAATCTTCCCCGCTACCAGCCGGCGCGCGATGGTCCGCGCGAAATATTCCTGCTCCGCCAATCGGAACTGGTTACGCCGCAGGAATACGTTCTTGGTGTTCAGCCCGATGGTGATCCCATAGAACCACCCGCCCATGGAGAAGTAGCAGATGGGCACCTCCGCATCGCACAGGGCCTGGACGGCCTGAGTGGTGACCTGGACGTTGCCCATAAGATTGACCTGGCATATCTCGCCGATGCGCACCTCTTGCAGCAGCTTGTCCTTATCCTTGACGGTCAGCACCAACCCGCTCTTCCCCAGTTTCACTCCCTGGCTGTTCAGATACAGGGGACGCAGCTCGTTGCGCGGCGTCATCATGGGACGCACTTCGCGCTTCACCGGCTTGCGATTCGGCACGTCGAACAGCGCCAGTTGCCGCGGTTCCTCGACATCCTCCGCGGCCGCGCGCCAGGTCTCGTCCGGCAGGCAGATTCCGACGAGCGAGCACCCCGGACACTTTGGCGAATCCACCAGCGGCGCCGGAATATCGCCCGCTTCGGCCAAGCCCCACGCTTCCAGGATGAGCGCCTCGGTCTCCGCGATCAGCGCATCGTCGAAGGCCACGCGCACACGCTGGCCGGTCTTGCGGTAGTACGCGACGCCCTCCTGGCAGCGGTAGCCGTTCTCGCGCAGCACGATACCTTGGACGGCGAGTTGGGCGCGGTCGCTGGGCCACAGCTCGAGGCCATCGGCGCCGTCACGCGGGTGGCCGTGCTTGTAATCGACCGGAGTGACGACGCCGTCCTCGACCTCGACGAGGTCCATCTTGGCGATCACGCGCAGGCGCTCGCTCGACAGGGTGACGCTGCGCGAGTGGATGGACTCGCGCAACTCGGCGGCGTCGGGCAGGGCGGTGGCCTTGGCGTCCACGCGGCGATGCTGGATGGAGCCTTCGACGGTGTCGATGCTCTCGGCGAACAGGCCTTCGACCCACTCATAGAAGAAGAGGCGCGAACAGTAGGCGAATTCGTTGACCATGCGGGCGGGGAGATAATCCGGCAGGTCCCGCTTGGCTTCGATAAGGATCGGCAGGGCACCCATGGGGACTCCTTAGACGATGATGCACGGCGAATCGAGCGCCGTGTAGGGTTTGCCGAGGGCGGCGATGACGCGGTCGCCGCGGCCTTCGGCGGGTCCGAGGTTGACGAAGAGCACCTGGTCCTCGGTGTGATGGATGATGGCGCCGAGCTCGGCGCGGCAGCGGGCGAGGTCGGTGGGGGTTAGCTGGCACTCGAAGACGGAGTACTGGAGGTGGTCGCCATAGCCGCGCATGGTTTGGAAGACTTTGCGGAGGCGTTTGTCGTCGCAGATGTCGTAGCAGATTAGGTATGAAATACGCAAAGACCCTCCACGCAATTGAATTACGCAAAATCGAAATCGGATCGCCTGCTCAAATTTAGGATACCGCACCGTTATGGCGATATTGCTTTTCCAGAGGCTCGGTCGGCAATAATCTTCTGCCGCGCCGGTGATTAATGATGGTAGACTCCCCTTTGAAGCGGTGATGACGCAGGACGATTTCGCAGGCATGACCTTGAGTATTTCGCCCGAATTGGTTCAGAAATACGAGGCCTTTTTCAACCAGGCGACGGGCCAGCCGTCACCGCTGGCTTACCAGACGCGGTGTGCCCTCGACAATCCCCTAGCGGCTTTGCTGGAAGTCCCTACCGGCTTGGGGAAAACAGCTGCGGCGATCCTCGCTTGGCTATGGCGGCGGCGTTTCGCGGATGAGGCAGTCCGCGCCGGAGCGCCGCGTCGGCTGGTGTACTGTCTGCCAATGCGTGTCCTTGTCGAACAGACAAGGGGCGAAACAGCCAAGTGGCTGGCACGCGTTGGTTTGCTTGCCGGTGAGGCCAAGTGGTCGGAGTGCGAGGACGGTTTGCCAACCAGGACATCGCGGCTGCTCGGTTATCGGCCAGACTTGGAATCCACGCAGGTTGGCGCATGGGCCGCTTCCAATGGCGACCGAGGGCGTTATCCCATTCCCGTCCACCTCTTGCTCGGCGGTGAAGAGCGCACCGACTGGGCGCTTTGGCCGGAACGGGACGCGATTCTGATCGGCACGCAAGATATGCTGCTGTCGAGGGCCCTCAACCGTGGCTACGCGGCTGGCCGCGCACGGTGGCCCCTGGAATTCGGGCTTCTGAACAACGATTGCCTCTGGGTATTCGACGAAATTCAGCTCATGGACACAGGGCTGGCCACCAGTTTGCAACTCGACGCTTGGCGTAGGTCCCTGCCGCTTCGCTCGACGCGGGCCGAGTTTCCCAAGCCGACCCAGAACCACCTCTCAAGACCATGCCAATCGCTTTGGATGAGCGCCACGATGGCGAAACACTGGCTGGAACAAGCAGTGGACTGGTCGGCGCAGGTCGAGGCGGCGTGGGACACTCGGCAGAAGTTGACCCAGCACGAGCGGACTGATCTGCAGCTTAGGAGCGGCCGGCTATTTGAGATACAAAAGCAACTTGTCCCAGCCCAGGTGAAACTTGAAAGGCCGAAGACGAAAGATAACAAGGCGGACACAGCGGATGCGGGGCGAAAGCAGGTAGATTACCTGAAACAATTCGCGGACCACGTCTGCAACTCGGGCAACCACTCTCGGGCAGGGCTGACGTTGATGATCGTCAACACGGTTGAACGTGCCGCCGGTCTCTTCGACCTCCTGCGGAAGCGACCGGAACTAGCGAGCGCTCCCGTTAAATTGATCCACTCTCGGTTTCGTCCGATGGAGCGCGAAACGTGGCAGGAATTTCTGAATCAGAGGGACCAATCGCGTCGAATTCTGGTTTCAACCCAGGTCGTTGAAGCCGGTGTGGATTTGTCCGCGGGTGTGCTGTATACGGAACTGGCGCCCTGGGCTTCGCTGGTGCAGCGGTTCGGCCGCTGTGCGCGTTATCCCGGCGAATCCGGCAAGGTATTCTGGCTCGATTTCGATCTCGGCACCGAAAAACAGCCGGCGGATCATTGGGCAAGGCCCTACGAGTTGCGCGAGCTGGTTGCCGCCAGGAAACGCCTCGAAGGGCTCCCGGACGTTGGTCTGAAGTCATTGACGGCGTTTAAGGACAAGATTGACTCGCAGCCAACCGGCGATTGGTCAAGAGCGCTATTGCCCTATGAACCGCGCTTCGTACCTCGCGAGAAGGATCTGTTCGACTTTTTCGACACCACACCCGATCTCACCGGGGCGGACGTTGATATCTCCCGCTTCATCCGCGATGGCGAAGAACTCGACATTCACGTCTTCTGGCGCGACCTTTCCGGCACCGAGCCATGTAAGAAAGACCGGCCGGATCGACGCGAATTGTGTCCGGTACCGTTTCACCGATTCGCCAAGTCGCTTCCGGCCCTGCGGAAGGCCGGACGCATATGGCGTCGTAATTATCGCAAAGGGTGGGAACCCGTTGATCCCCGTAACGCGGATGAGGTCTATCCTGGTCAGGTCTACCTACTGGAGAAATCCTGCGGCGGATACAGTCCCTTGCTAGGTTGGACCGGCGATACGGGCGACAACGAATTCGAACTTCCGGAGCCCGTCACCCCATCGAAGGAGGCCTTGCAGGACGATGAAGAGGAAGGTGAGGATCTGTCGCAGATCGACCAGTGGCTGAACGTGTTGCAGCACACCGCCCATGTCTGTCAGAAGCTCGACGAGATCCTGGGCGATTCCGATGTGCCTGAGAGGGAGATTCTCGGCCTCGCGGCTCGCTGGCACGACCGTGGCAAGGCGCACGCGGCTTTCCAGTCGAAGCTGAAATTGGATGCGCTCGACGAAGATTGTGTTCGGCTGAAACTTGCGGGACAACCAGCGGCCAAGGCTCCCGACAACGCCTGGCAGAAGAACGGCCCACGCCGCGGGTTCCGCCACGAACTTGCCAGCGCCCTGGCGATTCTCGAAACGTTGCACCGTGCCCACCCTCGGCACGACGCATTCGCATGGCCCGACGGCTTGGACATGGCGGACTTCGATTCCGTTGCAAGAGAACCACTCTCGCCGGCCGGCGCTGGCGATGCACTGCTTCAGGAACTTGTCGCACTGTCGGCCGATGAGTTGGACCTTCTTGTTTATCTCGTGGCCGCCCATCATGGCAAGGTGCGCGTGTCGATTGGGAGTTCGCCGGACGGTGACGGTGCCCATGAGAAGAGGCAGGCCCGCGGCGTTCGTGAAGGGGACACTCTGCCTGGGTGCCAAATTCCCGGCGCGGATTTGCTATCGTTTGTCGCCGCCCCAGAGGTCGAGCTCTCGCTCGATTTGATGGAACTCGGCTTGTCGGCGCGTTACGGCGCTTCGTGGCGGGAACGCATCCAATTATTGCTGGAACGGCTCGGCCCGTTCCGCTTGGCCTACCTTGAAGGGATTCTACGCGCGGCCGACTGCCGCGCCAGCAACGAAGAAGACCGACAGGAGGCGGGATCGTAACGATGCCTGTCCTTCCATTGAAGGGCTGCACACCGGAGCCCCTGGGCAACTACCTCAAGGGGCTTGGCGTTTTCCGGCTCATTGCCGAACAGGCCGACCCGCTGGCGCGGGCGTGGTGGAAGGGCGGGGTCCTTTGGCTTCACACAAGGTGGTCATCGGCCGAAGTTGCCGATTTCTTCGTGAAGGGAATCGGCGCGGACAGCAAGCCTATCTACAGTCCCACGCCCATCTTCGCTCCGTGGGGCGGGCGGCCCGGCTTTTACGACGACAAAGAGAAAGAGGACGAGAACAAGAAGGCCAAGGAGCGACTCTCCACGCTTCGCACGGTGAGTCCAGCAAGCAGGTTTTCAGCAGCGCAACAGGCAATCAGTGCCACCGACGAGGTTCTCAGAAATCGTGGGTGGGCCAACCTCTCAAAGAAAAAGCGAGCGGAGAGGAAACCCGAGATCGTCGCCGCAATGCGAAATGCCTGGATCCCTTCTGCGGTCGACTGGTACGATGCCTGCGTGTCCCTTGAAGAGGACACCCGGTTTGGCTTCCTCTTCGGGACCGGCGGGAATGAGGGCAGTGCAGACATTACCAATAACTTTTGGGAACTTCTTAAGGAGACGATTGGGCCGCCGGCCCCGAAAGTCGATTCGCGGGAAGCATTGGTCGGGGCGATATTTGGCGAGCCGCGGGTCGGTGGTACGGCTAAGACCGCGGGACAGCACTTCCCCCTCGCGGCCGGTTCGTCCAACTGCGGCCAGGAGTTTTTCAGCTCATCGTCTACCAATCCCTGGGACGTTATCCTGATGATGGAAGGCGCGGTCCTGTTTGCGGGCGCCACCACCAAGAGGTTATCGCAATACGGCAAGGGGAAAGCCGCCTTCCCCTTCATGATTGACTATCTGGCAACCGGGGAACCATCCACCTCGATCAACGACGAAGCGAAACAAGACGGCCAAATCGTGCGATGCCGGGCAGAATTTTGGATGCCGCTCTGGCAATCGCCGACGTCCTTGCCGGAGATGCACGCACTCCTGTCTGAGGGCAGGCTGCAGCGCCGTTCCGGTGAAAAAACCGAGCATACATTGCACGCGATGGAGGCGATCAAGACGCTCGGATTTTCCCGCGGGGTCGAAACGTTCCATCGAGTGGGCCTTTTCGAACGCCGCGGCAAAGGGTACTATCTGGCGTCCTCGCTCGGGTTCCATGCCACGTCGGGATCATCCGGATCAATTGCCCCTCAGCTTGCCGAGATCGATGATTTCCGGCATGAGGTCTATCGCAACCTCAGATCCGGACCTGGTATTCCCGAACGGGTCATGCGATCCAGGCAGCGCTTTCACGCCGCGCTGGCAACGCTTCTGGAAAGGGACGAGAAGGGCGCTGTCTCCAGTTCCGATGCTCTACTGGGAGTTCTGGCGGGCGCGTCGGCCATCGAGCGTGAAATCGCGCTTCTCAAAGACCGATCTCAGATCTTGAGACCTTGCCCTGCTCTCACCAGCTCATGGCTCCCTAACCATGGTTGCGGGCTGGAATATGCTCTCGCGCGCGCAGTCGCTGGAATCCTGCCATGGGGCGAATCATCGTCGGGCGACGGGCAGCGACCGGCGGTAGAATCCATCCGGGCAAACCTGCTGCCAGTGGCTCGTCAAGGACGTTCGTGGGTTTGGGACAAAACAACGCGCAGCGATGTCTGGGCGCGAGGCGCGCCACTTCACGCCAATCTGGCGACCGTGTTGCGTCGGCGGCTCATCGACGCACAGCGCGGCGGTGGGGAGGGATTGCCTCTCTGGAGTTCGCATGGAGCCTGCTTTGAAGACTTGCTTGCTTTCTGGCAAGGCGCCGTCGACGAACTGCGCATTAGCGAACTTATTCAGGCCCTGTCACTCGTTGACGCAGACGAGTTGAACGGGGCATCCATCGAGATTCGCCAGGATCGCGAAGAACCGACTCCCGACCTGCATACGGGGGCGGTGTGGTTCAACCCGGATGGACAAGCGCAAACTCGGCTGAGGCCAGTCGAGTGGGACCGGCGCGAATTGCTGGGCGAGCGAGAATTGCGGTCGGCATTCGAGCTACCCCATGTCTACCACCTCCTGAAGCTTTGTTTCGTCGGCGGTCGTCTCCCTCGTAGACCGGTCGAAGGTTGCACAGTTGGCCGTTCTGGTGCCGAGCCGTTTCCGATCGTGTGCCTCGACCTGCTGGCCCTCGTGGCAGCCGGCCGAGTCTCCGAAGCCGCGCAGATCGCCGCTCGTCGCCTGCGCGCAAAGGGCTACCCGACCGTGCTGCGCGACCCCGACATGCAAACGTTAGAAATGGATCTGAATCAGTGCCGCCGCCTTGCCGGCATGCTGCTGATTCCAGTATCCCAGCCAGGCGTCCTAGCTGCTCTGGCAATCAAACCCGAAAACAATTCGTGAGACAGGAGAACAAACCTATGCCTTTAGATCTTACCGCCCTCGATTCCGCCTCACGCCTCCTGATGGAAGCCACATTGCATGTCGCTCCCGGATCTGGGGGGCGATTTCAGCCGACCGGCTTCCCCGACCTTGGGCCGGCGCTCTATAAAGGGATTACCAGCATAGCCGAAGGTGCCGTCGAGTCCTTGGACATGCTTCTGGTGGAATCGGTACAGTCGATGGCAAATCGACTTGAGGAGGTCTGCCTCCTGGGCGAGGACTACAACACTGACTGCCAGGGCATCCCGTACGTGCGCGTGCTCGACGGGAACCGCGGCGACGCATTTCTCACCTCTTCCGTGCGTGAGCCCCATCGCCTTGCATCACCGTATGTACTTGGGGCCAAGCGAAACGGTTTGGTATTTCGCGAGGAGATGAAAACGGCGCTTCAAGCTAATAAGCAACGCCCCGTCCACATCTGGAGAATGGTTCCGGCGATCTTCGAGCGCGACCCGGGATGCGTTCTACACGGCGTCTTCATCGAAGAGATCGACGGGCGCATACGTTTGCCGCGGCTGGTATCGGCATACATCGAAGCCTCGTCCCCAGGACAGGCCAATTCAGGCGGCGTTTACCGCGGCGAGGTGACAGCAAAGGACAACATCCCATATGCGCGACAGGAATTTACCTCATCGAACATTAAGGCCTCCTTCATTATTCACCTCTCAACTCTGAAGGGCTACGGGCTTGATGAGAACCAGAACCGTTTTCTGCAGGCGTGGGCACTTTACAAAATCGATCGCTTCCTCCATCAACACCTTCGGCTCAGAACGGCTTGCGAGTTTGAGGTGACATGTCGCAAAGTGACCCTGGACGGCAAGCCCGCGAACCTTGGAGGGGGCGACGGGGAGTGGCCTCCTCCGGCGGATATTCAGGCCGGATTTACGACCGCCCGCGACGCCTGCTTTCCGCGCCAGACCGAAGGCGATGGGTGGACACAGCGCCGCGTTGTTGTCGTCACGTACGCAGTGGATGTCGTCGGACAGGAGGAACTTCCCGCTACGCTCGCCTCCGAGGACTTCGATCTAACCCTATTCACGGGGCGTGCGGAAGTGAAGCAGGTTACAACTGGCAAGGGTGCCAAGAAGAAAACAATCAACGCGCTCGTCATTAAGGGTGAATGGCCGGAAGAGGATCAGCGGGGTCTATTGGAGAACAATCCGGAAAAGAAAGAAAACGCGGACGGCGAAGAGACTGACAATCCAGCCCACCATGTCGTCAAGAAGGCCTTGGCGGAGTGGAATTCCGCTTGGAAGAAGCTTCAGAAAAAGATGGCCGGTGCCGATGAGGCTGGCGAGCAGTAATGAGCCTCGCGATCTCAATTCGCTTCCTCACCGGGCGTGCGCACCTGCACCAGTGGCAGTCGCACCACAGCGAGGGTCGGGTCGAGTGGCCACCCTCGCAGTGGCGGCTGCTGCGCGCTTTTCCCGCAGTCGCCGGCCGCGGGCTGACTTCGCTGCCCTATCCCGACGATGCCTCGCCGCTGGCACCGGCGGTCGAGGTCACAGTCAAGGGACTGTCGTCCCTCAAAACGCGTGGTATTCCCGGGGAAATGAAAAGGAAGTTGCGCTTCAAGAAGGCCACGCGGATGTTGACGCTGACCGAATCCCTGACCGAAGAGGAGGCCGCTGCCTGGAAGGCCGCGAATCCCGGAGACTTTGCGCTAGCGATTGATCAATTGAGACATCCGGTGTCTGCGCCTGGTCCGGGCGCAATGGTGGATGTGCATGACGACGAGATTCCGCTGTCTCGGCTCTCCAGTCTTGTTGCCGCGCTTTCGGCGACGCCGTCGATTTGGCTGCCCAGAACGAGCGGCGGTCACACGCGTCACTACTTTCCGATCCACGAAGCGGGCGTCACCAAGAATACAGGGTCCGCCGTGTTCGACACGTTCGCCGCGGTCGCCAAGGACCAGCCCCTGTTGTTTTGCTGGCCAGAGGTCAGCCTAGACCCACAGCAGCAATGTGACTTGAAGCTCATCCTTACCCGGATGACCTACTTCGGACGGGCCGAGTCGTGGTGCCAAGCCCAAGCGCACATGAGCGCGCCCGAACAGATCGACGGAGTTGTAACCGAAGGACCAAACCAGACCCACTGGCGTTGCGTCTGTATCGAGGATCACGGCAAGCCTGACGGCAGGGACTACCGGGACTACACGCTGGAACGCCGGCTGGCCCCTGCCAGGAGCATCGAGGGGGAAGCTACTAGTCTCCTGCCGCGAACGAAGACAAGCGATGGGAAGGACCGCAAAGCCGAGGCCCAGACCTTCGAGACGATTCTGCAATCGGAGTCGCGGGACACGCTTTTGCTCCGCTGCCTCCTCCGGGAGTCGGGCCAGGATATCAAGGACGGGCTGGAGCGGCCGATCGGCGCTCGGTGGATTCACTACGCTGTTCCACGTGCCGTCTATGATGTGCCCGGTCCGAAGCCTCAAGCCCGGTCTCCGAGGCAGGAATCGGTCAACCTCGTCCGCTACGCGCTGAACACTGCCACGGTCAACCGCCCAGTGCTGCCCGCCGTGACCGATACGCTGTTGGTTGCAGACCGCTTTCGCAGCGCCGTTATGGCGCTCGCGAGGGAACCCAGCCGCACTCTAAGCGGACATAAAGCCGATGGCGCTCCGTGCGAAGCCAACCAGCACTCGTTCTGGTGGCCACTCGACGAAGATGACGACGGCTTTATCGACCACGTCATGGTCTGGGCGCCAAACGGGTTCGACATCGGCGAGGTCAACGCCCTGCGGCGACTTACACGGCTTCGCCAGCGCGGCGGTCGGCCGGACCTGCTTGTGACGCCCACTTTTGTCGGCCCGGACCGGGCGTATCGACCCTGGAATCCGGATTCGTCCGGCGGCGGCAGTGCTGGCCTAACGGCTACTTTTATCTCGGCAACGCCGTACTTCTGCCCGACTCATTTGTCGCATGGCCGCGGGAGCTCCGGGCGCTTGCGACCCCTTGTTCCGGAGCTACTGAAGAGCCTGAAGATTCAGCGTGTAATAACGGAGCACGAGGAGGTTGAAAGCATTCAGGAGATCGTGTTCGACTACGCACCCGACGGGTTGGTAGCCACGCTCAAGGACATAGCTGCCGGCCGGGTCAGCGAGCCGCTGCCTCCTCGACAGTACTTCCCGATCATCGAGCCGCCACCCTCCTATCCGCCTCTGCCTCGATTGGGCGGTATACCTGCCGGGCGGTATCGAGGAGCCTGCTTGAAGGACCCGGATGGGGGATTTCCGTTTGGGCTGTCTGTCGGCATGCTCGTTGAGAGCGGAACCCGCTTCGTTCGGGCGATGAGTTTCTGTCGCCGCCGCCGGCAATCCCAGGCGAAGGGTTATGGCCGAATGTTTGTGGTGCGGTTTCGGGGTCCCAAGCCACCGCGACCCTTTGCGATTGGAGACCAGTGTCATTTCGGCCTGGGGCTGTTTACTCCCGTCTGCGAAAACCCTTCCGCCGACGAACTGAGGCAGCCCCGGGTCCCAGGCGTATGTTGATGCAGGCTTTCGATTTCAGCGATGAAGCGCGACCGCTGGAGCAGCGGAGGACCAGCGGAGGAAAGGCACGGAATTCCACTTTCAAAACTCCTGGCGATGGCGCTGGAAGCGACACGCGTAATCTGCGCGGCGTAATGCCGAATTCGCCTCCCAACTCGTTGGATCTTCTGACGTGCCAACACTTCTTTCCTGGA
>Ga0187851_10004229_pt1 | contig 11795 bp, 9 predicted proteins | sample June2016WEW_6_10_FD_132997 | JGI IMG/M metagenome (GOLD analysis project Ga0187851, IMG submission 132997) | Peatland microbial communities from SPRUCE experiment site at the Marcell Experimental Forest, Minnesota, USA - June2016WEW_6_10 | ecosystem: Environmental > Terrestrial > Soil > Wetlands... | reverse complement strand
GTCCTTCAGAAATCACGCCGGGGAGAGCTAACATCTCTCCTACGCTCATGGCCCCCAAGCCCTGCGGTAGCGTCACACAAATCGCGGGGTTCATCTAACCTATTCTCCTGTACGATTCCATCTGGCCTTGTTGGCTTTGATGGCGATGTCCTTACGCTGTTGCGCCGTCAACTTAGCAGCACGCGCAGGACCGCCCACTCGACCTCCAGACCTAGCTGCCAAGACGCGCTTATCCTGTTTATTTTCAGTGGTAAGATCTCGTACGATGCGGAACGCATTAACGTTCAGGTCCATAGGCAGACCTCTGGTTCCATTGGACGACGAAGGTGTGTCACTGGTGTCAAGTATTCCACGGTACTTGCGCAACTACAAGAGGGAATCGGCATTTTACGCCCAAAAAGTAATGGGCGCAACCTTCTTTTCAAATTTCACATTATGCTTGACGACTTAGTAAATGTCAAGCATTATGTTCAGTATGAACAAACTGGGCACGGCAAAGCGAGTCGCTATAGTTCGGCGTCTGGTAGACGGTTGTTCCATGCGGGCCACTTCCAGGATAACAGGTGTGGCGAGGAACACGATAGACAAGCTCCTAGTCGAACTGGGCGCGGCCTGTTTGGACTATCAAGACCGCACCCTTCGCAACCTCAACTGCAAGCGGGTTCAGGTCGATGAGTGCTGGGCATTTTGTTATGCCAAACAAAAAAATGTAACGCCGGTGATCGCGGCTAAGAACCCGTTCGCTGCCGACGTGTGGACGTGGGCCGCAATCGATCCGGATTCCAAATTGATTCCATGCTGGATCATTGGACCGCGCGACGGCATTAGCGCCCGAATCTTCGTGAATGACCTCGCGGATCGTTTGGCGGATCGCATCCAGCTTACGAGCGACGGATTAAACGCTTACCTCGCCGCCGTGGCGAAGGCTTTTCGCGGCGACGTTGACTATGCCATGTTAGTTAAGGTTTACGGTGCCGTCAACGATGGCGAGAAGCGTTATAGCCCGGCTGTGTGCATCGGCTCAGAAAAGCACGCGATTGTCGGATACCCCGATCCGGCACACGTCAGCACCAGCTATATCGAGCGTGCGAACCTAACCATGCGGATGGGGATGAGGCGCTTCGCTCGGTTGACGAATGCCTTTTCGCGCAAGATCGAAAACCACAGCGCCGCTGTTGCGCTTCACATGATGTATTACAATTTCTCCAGGATTCATCAAACCCTGAAAACCAGTCCCGCGATGGCCGCTGGCGTGACGACCAAGCTTTGGGAAATCGAAGACACCATCGCCCTTTTGGATCAGGAGAATTCAAACTGAGCCACTGCACCTGTCCCCCATCCACGTCCCACCAGCCATCACGAACTGCCAATCGATGCCCCACCGGCCATCCCTGCCACACCCACCGATTTGAAAGTAATCCGTGTCCGCGCGTTCTGATCCAACTGAATCCGTATCGAATTATTGCCTTGGTGCAGCCATTGCGAAGTAATAGTGTAAGTCACGTCATGGAAATTACTGTTATGGTCGTCCGCGCTGCGTATCAGGGTATAGTCGTTGACCGTAATCGTAATCGGATTATCGGACGTGCCGCCCATCGTCATGCTGGCCTGGTTCAACGTCAGGCGAATACTCTGCGTGGAAGCCAGTTCCAGGTTGAACTTCAGAAAGCCCTCATCCACAATGATCTGACAACCCTTGAATTCTGCATTGAACTCGCATCCTTGCATCAAAGGTAGCGACAAATTCTGAGTTCGCTTCGGGTTCGGTACCGTGAGGTCAACGGCCTGAGCGGGAATGGCTTGTTGCGGGATTGCTGCGGTTGCCATTTGCTTCTCCTAAAATTTTAGAGGGGGATACGAGCAGGAACGGCGGCTGCTTCCGAGTGCGTAGCGGCATTTCAAAAATACGCCGTTTCATGAACGAAGTCAATGGAAATCCACCACCTCATTTTCATCCGCTCCCACGCACAAACGACGGCGCAAAATTATACGACCGCACAAAAAAACTGAACCGCGACCGGCAGGGAGCGCTACCCCGAACGCAGAACCAGGTTTAATGCCCGAGCTCCCTCGAACGACTCCTCATTTAGCCATGACATCGCAGCGCTCTGCGCGGCACCCACACGGGATTCGCGAAAACTTGTCACCGCACTTATGGCAGATCCTTCACGGGTAGCAACCAATCAAGAATTATTTCTCCCTTCACCCTCAACCCCTTCCACGCCGCGCCCCGTTCCCACCCGAAGCGCAGGCTGTACTCTGACGTTGGAAGCCAATGCCACACCACCCCCAACCAAACGCCATCACCGCCGCCAACCCAAACATCACGCGAATCGGCATGACGCATCGTGAATTTTCGTGCGTCACAACGTCCCAATCCAGCTCGCAACTCCTCAACGAATCAACCGCCTACAAAGATGTACTCTCCAAACACAAAAGTCGCCAGATGCGTCAAGACGCGGTGCACATCCGCCCAACCGCCCGCATCCCGAGCGAACCCTCCCCACATCGCTATAATTAATCTATGTTGAAGCCCACGGAAAAGATCTGGCACAACGGCCGCTTCATCGCCTGGGATGATGCCAAGATCCACGTCCTCTCTCACGTCACCAGCTACGGCAGCTCTGTATTTGAGGGCATCCGCTGCTATGCTACCCCTTCCGGTCCCGCCATCTTTCGGGTGCGCGAACATATTCGCCGCCTGCTCGATTCCGCTAAGATCTACCGCATCGATCTGAAATATCAATCCGCCGAACTGGCCGACGCCATGGCGGAGCTGGTGCGCATCAATCATATGGAATCCTGCTATTTCCGGCCCATCGTCCTGCGTGGCTATGGCGACGTCGGCGTTCTTCCGAACAATCCCACCGAGGTTTATATCGCATGCTGGGAATGGGGCAAGTATCTCGGCGAAGAAGCGCTCGCCCAGGGCGTGGACGTCTGCGTTTCCAGTTGGACTCGCATCGCTCCCAACACGCTTCCCGCGCTCGCCAAAGCCGGCGCCAATTACATGAACTCGCAACTCATCCGTATGGAAGCCCACACCAACGGCTATGCGGAAGGCATCGCGCTGGATGAATCCGGCTATGTCAGCGAAGGCTCCGGAGAAAATGTTTTCCTGGTGCGCGACGGCAAGGTTTTCACGCCGCCTCTCGGCGCTTCGGTATTGCCCGGCATCACGCGCGAGACCGTGATTGAGCTCGCTGCTTCGCTCGGCGTTCCCGTGGTCGAGACCATCGTTCCGCGCGAGATGCTCTACATCGCGGACGAAGTTTTCTTCTCTGGAACAGCAGCCGAGATCACGCCCATTCGTTCGGTGGATCGCATTGAAGTTGGCAAAGGCTCGCGCGGACCCATCACCGAGAAACTCCAAAAAGCTTTCTTCGACATCGTGAGTGGACGCGTTCCGGATCGCTTCGGCTGGCTCACGCCAGTGGCGAAGAACGTGCCGGTGGGGGTCTAGTTCCCTCACTCACGTGCGGGGCCACAGATTCTGCGGAACAATCCGTACTCGGCGGTCGGATCAAAAAGGCGAGTATGTAGCCCCGCGCGTCAGCAAGGGGACAATGGCTTGAAACTTCGATCCGCAAGTGCGATCCCGACGGCCACCTCCCCCGAGATTACCCGCCAGAATCGCACTCGCAGGGGATCTGTTCTTTTTTATCAGGCCTGGAAGGGAAATGCTATACATTTCTTGCGTCCTCAAAAAGTTTTCAACAGTTTCCTTTTCTCGCGGAGTCTTACGCTTAGCTCCCCGCGCCTGTGGGAAACTTGTGCATAAACCGGTGCTGCAATGAAATGTAACGGCATCGATCCTGGAACCGGTGACGAAATCGAGATTCGCTTCTCGGATTTCATTGAAAGCGTTGACCCGGTCCTCACCCGATCGAGCGATTCCATCTACGTTACGCCCGGCTGGATCGATCTCCAGGTGAATGGCTTCACCGGTGTTGATTACAACTCGCCACAGGCTACCCAAGAGGAAATCGCCCGTTCCATTCGCGCCCTATTACAAACTGGTGTCACTCGCTTCTATCCCACAGTAATCACCGGATCGCCGCAGGATATGTCGGGTGCGCTCAGCAATCTCGCAGCGGCGAAAGAGGCGATGTGGGAAGGCGCGGCCATGGAAGCCTTCCACCTGGAGGGACCTTATATTTCACCCGACGACGGACCCCGGGGCGCGCATCCTGTGCGATGGGTTCGCTCACCGGATTTGGATGAGTTCCAGCGCTTTCAGGAAGCCGCTCGTGGCAACATCCGGCTAGTAACGCTCGCGCCCGAATGGCCGGCTGCCCCGCGCTTCATTGAAACTCTGGTGCGCGAAGGCATCGTGGTAAGCATTGGACACACTCGCGCGACATCGGACGAAATCGCCGCCGCCGTGAGCGCGGGCGCAACGCTATCCACGCACCTCGGCAACGGCGCCCATGCCATCCTGCCGCGCCATCCCAATTACATCTGGGATCAGTTAGCGGACGACCGTTTGGCCGCGAGCTTCATCGTGGACGGGATTCATCTCGCGCCGGCATTTCTCAAAGTTGCCCTGCGCGCCAAAGGCCTGGAGCGCTCCCTGTTGGTAACGGACGCCGTGATGCCGGCCGGTTGCGCCCCCGGCCAGTACAAGCTGGGTGAAGTAGATGTCGAGCTACACCCCGATGGAAGCGTGCGTTTGCAAGGAGGAACGCGGCTAGCCGGCTCAGCTCTGCGCATGGATCGCGCGCTTCAAAACGTAATGCAGATCGCGGGCCTGAATCTTCGAGAAGCCATCACGCTAGCCACTCGCAATCCAGCGCGCATTGGCCGCATAGCCTCCCGCCAGCGCGGCCTGAACCCAGGCGAGCGAGCGGACCTCGTCCGCTTCCGCTTCCACGAGGTCACTGGGGCGATTGAGGTCTTAGAAATTTTTCTCGCGGGCCACCGGATAGGGGCTCGGGGCTAGGGACTCGGGACTGAAACCCAAAACGCCGACCAGCCCCCAGCCCCGAGTCCCTAGTCCCGAGCTATCTTCTCCACCGCCCGATAAAGTTCAGCCGGCTGAAACGGCTTGCTCAAGTATCCATCCATGCCCGCTGCCAGGCACTGTTCCTGATCGCGCTTCATGGCGTGTGCGGTGAGTGCCAGGATCGGGATATGTTTCAGGGTGCCGCGCTCGAGTTCGCGAATGGCTTGCGTAGCCATCCAGCCATCCATCACCGGCATCTGTACATCCATCAGCACGACATCGAAGCGGCCCTGCTCCAACGCCTGCAATGCCTCGCGGCCGTTCGAGACACTCGTGATTGTGTGTCCCCGCTTTTCAAGCAGCCTTGTGGCCAGCCTCTTATTCATGGCGTTGTCCTCAGCCAGCAGGATCGAAAGGCGCCGCAAACTTTCGATGGTCTTTTCTTCGGGCGGAGGCGCCTCGGCTGGCGATGAACCGAGAGCACGCAGCATCGAATCCCGCAGTTCCGCCCTGGATACCGGCTTCACCATATGGCATGTGATTCCCAGACGGCGGCAGCGCGGGATGTCACCCTGTAGATCGGAGGAGGTTAACATCATGATTACCGGCTGCGTCAAATCCGGATCGTGAATCATCCCGTCCGCCAGCATGAATCCATCCATGCCGGGCATCAGCGCGTCCAAGATCGCCAACTGGAACGGCCGTTTCTCGGCCTGCGCCGCATGCAACAGACGCAATGCTTCCGCTCCCGATTCAGCCAGGGTTGCTTCCACTCCTTCGGCGGCCAGCATCGCGGCGAGAATGCGCCGGTTGGTCTGGTTGTCGTCCACTGCCAGTACTCGCAATCCGCGCAGAACCTCGGGCTTGGCCAGCCGGGGCTCCGGCGGCTCATCCTGGACGCGTTCACACATTGCGGTGAAATGAAAGCGGCTGCCTGTGCCTGGTTCGCTCTCCACCCAGATTCTTCCGCCCATCAATTCAGTCAGCTTCTTCGCAATCGCAAGCCCCAGGCCCGTCCCACCCGAGTTGCGCGTCATGGACCCATCGGCTTGTGTGAATGCATCGAAGATCACTTGCAGTTTTTCAGCCGGGATGCCGATCCCCGTGTCTTCAACCAGAAAGTGAAGCTCCAACTCCGAGCAGCCTCGAGCTCTCTGTTCCACCCGGAGCAGCACTTCGCCGCCTGAAGTGAATTTTACGGCGTTGCCCAGAAGATTCACCAGCACTTGGCGCAGCCGGTTGGCATCGCCTATCACTAAATCGGAAACGTTCGGATCGATCTCCAGCGCCAGTTCCAGATTCTTCTGATGCGCCCGGAGCGCGACCACTCGCGCGGTTTGGTCCAGGAATTCCCGCAGGTCGAAGGGCTGCGCGTCCAGGCTCATCTTGCCGGCCTCGATCTTGGAGAAGTCCAACACGTCGTTGATCACGGTCAGAAGCAAGTCAGCGGATTCCCTGACTCCCTCCATGTATTCTTTCTGCACCGGGCTCAGCGAAGTGTCCAGGGCCAACTCCGTCATGCCGATGATGCCGTTCATGGGCGTGCGTAGTTCATGGCTCATGTTGGCCACAAACTGACTTTTCAGTCGGCTGGCCTCCTGGGCGCGATCCACCAGGTGCAGCAGCTCGCCGCGAGAGGCGTCCAGTTGCTCCACCATATCGTTGAACGCCACCGACAAATCGTCCACTTCGTTCCAGGCACCCAACGGCGCCCTTTGCTTCAAATCACCCTGCGCCACTACCCGCGTGAAGCCAATCAGCCGGACCAACGGGCTGAGCAGTCGCCTTAGTTTTAGGTACTGCACGAACAGGACTAAGCAGAGACATAGGAAGGGGGTCAAAATGATGTCTCGCGCCAAGTCCAAGAACAGGACCCGCTCCTTCTCCGTGGAAAAGCCGATCCTTACCAGCCCCAGCCGCTTCGAATGCGCGCGCTCGCTTTCCCAATCGGTTAGTCCGTTCGCGGACCCTTGCCGAACCTCGCGCGCGACTTCAATGGTCGCGGGCAGTATCTCCATACGTGAGTTACTCGGGAGGTTTGAGGATGCCGGAACTAATCGTCCGGCTTGGGCCAGCGTTTCGCCGGTTTCGCTGATAATTGTTACGTACAGTACGTCCTCCCGCGTTGCGGCCGACTGGACCACTTGTTGTAATGCCTCGCGGTCGCCGATCAGCAACGGGAACTCGCTCTGATTGGCCAGAAACTCGGCGCTTGTCTGGGCGCGCAATTCCAGCTGCTGTCCGAAAGTTGCGCGCTGCCGCCATAGTACCAGCATGATGCCGGCGCCAACCACCGACAGCGCGACCAACAGATTCGTGAGGGAGGACTGCATCAGCAGACTCCGCCGGCGCGAAACGGTATGCGGCCGCGGCAGTCTCATTCGATCACCACGATTCCGGATTCTGAATCGTTCCTGCCCGGAATTCGAAGTCCCAGCAGCCGCGCCACGCGCGGATTGGCAGCCACTTTCAATTTGCGCGGCTTTTCGTTCAATGGCAGATTGCCGCCGGCAAGATAGTTTCTGGCCAGCTCCCCGGCCTGTGATCCGACATCGAAATAATCCGGATAAACGGCTGCTACCGCACCACTGCGAACGAAGCTTTCGGAAAACCCGATCACCGGCAACCGATTTTCAAGCGATGCCAGTATCAGCGGCCGCACCGTGGTGCTGTTATAGAGCGTCCCGTCCGGCGGGCACACCACGAAATCCACTTGCCCGCGCAACGAAAGAAACAATTGCAGCAGCTTCTCCGGCCGCGGACAATCCAGAACTTTCAAGGTCATTCCCGCGGTTTTCGCCTGAGCGGCCAGCGTGTTTTGTGGAACGCTGTTCGCATCCGGATTCCGGATGATGGCGGCCCGCGTCTTGCCCGGCATCACGCTGGTCATTCGAGCCAGAATGTCGCCGAGCGGTACATCCAGCGCGACCACGTCGCTCGGAGCCCTCAGCCGCGTCCCCGCCAGATCGGCCCTGAGAAGCATGGTTGCAAGTATCGGAGCGGTTCCGAATTGCGCGGCCGATTCGAAAGCGTTGTTGCCTACGCTGATCAGTAGCCGGATTTCCTTGCCGCTCAGATTCGCGGATGGCTGTGACTTAGATGCCAGATCCACGATGACTACTTTGATGGCCGGCCCCAATCCGCGTTGAATCCCGCGCACGGCTTCTTCGAATGCCTCTACCGCGGATGAGGTTACGATCACGACGGTGGGCTGGTCAGCGCGTGCTGGCGTATCCAAGGCATCCGCGCGGCGATACAGAATGCCCAACGCCATTACCACGACGGCGTAGAGTCGCGCGCGCATGCTAGGGCTCGTTTCCGGGGCTGCTCGCTGCGCCGCGCCCCCGGGCCACATCCGCGGTGCGTTCCGGCGCCCAGGTAACGCGCACGAAGCAGCTCCGGCCATCTTGCTGGATACTATCCATCTCTTGCACCCTGCCGGCGGGATCCGAATAGCGGTAGTTAAAGGCGTTGCGAATGCCGAAGGTGAGCTCCATGTCGCCTGGCAGGCGGCCCGTGGCCGTGAAATTCGTCAGATACACCGGGGAGACCCTGCTTCCGCTCAACACTAACCGCTCGCTCAGATATTGAAGCCCGCCGTTCAATGACCAGCGATGGCGCCACACCGGGGAATCCAGCAGCAGTTTTCCTACTCGCGCCGGCGAGTTTACGTTCACGACATCGCCCAGATCCGCGGAGACTTTGTCCACCGACAAGCTTCCGGTCATCTTGAATCCCGATCCCAAATTCGCGCTCGCTTCCATTTCGAGGCCATTGGCCTGAACCGGGTTTGTGTTCTGATATTGCTGGAGCGTACCTCTTAGCAGCACTGCTTGGATCAAATCGGTAATCCGGTAGTGGTAAACGTTGGCTTGTAACTCAAATCTCTTGCCCAGGTGCTTCTCGACGGCCGCCTCGAAAGTTTCCATTCGCTCCGGGCCCAACCCGGGATTGGCAATCTGCGAGACGCCCTCTCCGTAAAACTGCTCGAATGGAGTGGGGTTGCGGAAGGACCGCCCATAGAGCAGCTTCACGGCGCTGGTTTCAGAAGGTTGGTAGATTAGCGCGACACGCGGCGTAAGCTCGAGTGCATGATTCCTGGAATCGTCGGCACGCCCTCCCAGATACAATGTCCAGCGCTGTGAGAACTTCCATTCATCCTGGAAGAACACTGCCAGGGACCGGTCCGGATGGTTTACATTCGCCAAAAGCAGATAAAACGGTGACGCATTGTAGGCCTCTATTTGCGCCCGCAAGTCCCAGTCTGCCTGGGTTCCAACCGTCAGGAATCCGAAAATCGGCACTCGGAACCGGTAAGTGAGCTCGGTGCCCATCCAATCGCCTTTGGCCACATTCCGGCCGTCCACGAGTCCGATGGGGAACGCGAAATCCAGCCGGGCCTGAAACCGGTCCGCGTCGTAGTAGACTCGCCAGCGGAGCTGGCCTTCCGGCCCCATACTCCGCTGATAGCTGGCCTCCACGAAATCGCGGCCGCCCAATACATGGTCGCCGCCGTCATCGAATATCGTGCCGAACCACGCGGTGGGAACGGCCTTCTCCCGATCGTTGAAGTAGGCTGTAAAACTCCAGTTGTTCCAGATCAGGTTCGCAAACGCGTGATAGCCGCGCTCTCCGTCCATGTTCACGGCCAGACCATGATTGGTCTGGGGCGTATCAAAGGTGGGGAAAAACAAGGGCGACTGGCCGCTGCTGTTGAAGATGGAACCCGAGATCAGCAGATTCGCGCCGTGGCCGAGATATTGTGATCCGGACACCTGTGCTTTGTGTTCCCCGAAACTATCCAGCTCCGCCGATACGCGCAGCGGCTGGTATTCCACCGGAGACTTGGTAACGATGTTGATGGTGGCGAACATTCCGCTGGTTCCATACAGCGCCGATGATGGGCCGCGCACAATCTCGATACGTTTGATAAGATCCAGATCCAACCCGAAGTCCTCACCGAAGTTTGCCAGGCCATACGTGTTGTCGGTGAGCGAATGGCCATTGATCATCATCAGGAAACGATCGTTCGAATCGCCCGGCAATGAGAACCCGCGCACGCCGACGTAGTGGTAGGCCCGGTCATATGTAACGTACATGCCGCGCACATCGGCCAGCACATCCGCGAGCGTTCGATAACCCCGCACGCGGATTTCTTCGTCGGTGATAATCGTCACACTGGCCGGAGCTTCGAGCAGCGTCTGAGCGTGCAAGGATGCCGCTTCCACTATCGGAAGCGATTCAAACAAGACAGACTCGGGCTTGGCAGCCGAGCTGTCGGTCCCTTTTTCCGGAGGGATGTCCTGAGCGGCGCCCGCCGCGGTCAGCAGACAGAAAACGAGTGCGGTGTGAGTACCGTGCGCAAGACGGTTCATGTCTTGCTCATCGGCCTGAAAGGACTAAGTTTGAGGGCGGCCGGCCGTTATCCGGCGCTAGGGCAAAGACGCTGCCGAGCTGGGGCCGCCCTTCACGGTTACGAAGCCCCCCGATGGGGACGCGACGCCGCCGATCGTAATTACGAGCGATTGGTCTCCATCGGGAACCTGATTGGGTACCCGTAGGTTGACCTGGTAAAGTCCGGCGTTCTCGGTGACGCCGACGTATAGAATATCGGATGCCGCTAGTTGCACTCCACCGAATGTAATACTGACTGGAGCTGTCACCTGCGCTGCTCCGGTGGGTAATTCTCCAGGACCATACGACGGAGCTGTGGCGCCGAAGCCGGTCCCGAACAGCGTCAGCAAATCGCCACGCTGCGCCGGCGCAAAGTCGCCGCCTGATACTAGCCCAGGGGCGCCCACGGCCGCGTGCGTAACTGCGTTGATGGCGGCGATCGGGTTCTGCCCGCTTGCAGTGTGCACGTAATAGAAGAACTCCGGCGCCGTGGCTTGGATGGTCACCGTCTCAGCGTTGCTGGTTTGGGCTTGCGGCGTGCCGCACTGTGTGATCACTTGCACCGGGGTCGGGCCGGGCGGAAGTTGCGGCACCTGGATATTGAGCTGGCCGGGATATACGCCCAGGATTGGCGCGAGCTGGGTTCCAAATACGGCGCAAGCTCCCGCCAGGCTGGTCGGAATTTTGCCATTCACGAGATCCTGCTGGCCTACTTGCCGGGCCGTGCCGGGTGGTGCAAACTTATCGCCGAAAATTGTCGCGATCGCGTTGGGAGCGACCGTGGTGAGCGGTGGAGCGCTCAAGCCTCCACTGACGATCCCAGCCGTGGAAATGACGGGAGCAGTCGGTGAGACCGCCGGATTCGCTGTCAGAGAGAACGACACATCCGAAATTCCGTCAGAGGCGGTAATGGTGAGACTCCCGGCCGTGATGCCGAGCAGGACATTTGCCGTCACGGTTCCATCATTCAGCGTGATAGCAGGCGACGGATTCACGGTTGCGGCGCCTGAGGGGCTGACGGTGAAGTTGACCGTTACTCCCGGGATTCCCGCGCCACCGGCTGCCGCAACTTTTATCACCAACGGATCACCCAAGGCCGTCCCCACGGTTCCACTTTGTTTGTCGCCGGCGACGATACTCATGCTGGCGGGCGTGATCACCAGCAGGGTCAGTCTGCGGACTCGATCATTTGTCGAATCCGTGACGTAGACGTCGCCGGCGGGATCCACGGTGACTTTCCAGGGGTCCAGTTGCGCGCCCGCGGCTGGTCCACCATCGCCGGCGCTGGGCATTGAAAGTCCGGGAGTACCGGCAATAGTGGTAATGAGTCCAGTGGCGGTTACGCGCCGCACCACGGCATTGCCATGGTCGGCGATGTAGAGATTGCCCGCGCCATCTACCGCCACGCCAGTGGGAAAAGCGATTCCTGCCGCCACGGCCGGTCCGCCGTCGCCCG
>Ga0187851_10004227_pt1 | contig 11797 bp, 10 predicted proteins | sample June2016WEW_6_10_FD_132997 | JGI IMG/M metagenome (GOLD analysis project Ga0187851, IMG submission 132997) | Peatland microbial communities from SPRUCE experiment site at the Marcell Experimental Forest, Minnesota, USA - June2016WEW_6_10 | ecosystem: Environmental > Terrestrial > Soil >... | reverse complement strand
GGGCTGATTGGGTGCCGCGCGGCGGAGGTGGTCTTCACCTCGGGCGGAACGGAGAGCGACAACCTGGCGCTGTTTGGAACTCTCGCGCCGGGCGACCACCTGATCGCCAGCAGCATGGAGCACTCGGCGGTAATGCAGGCAGCCGAGGCGCTGGCCGGGCGCGGAGTCGAGGTCAGCTTCCTGCCCGCCACGGGGCAAGGATTGGTTGAGCCGAGTGCGCTGGAGGCCGCGCTGCGTCCCAACACGCGGCTGGTGAGCGTGATGCTGGCCAACAATGAGACGGGCGTGATCCAGCCGGTGCGCGAGCTTGCGAACCTGAGCCACGCGGCCGGCGCGCTCTTCCACAGCGATGCGGTGCAGGCGGCGGGCAAGCTGGCGATCGACGTCAAGGCGCTGGGATGCGATCTGCTCAGCATCTCCGGGCACAAGATGTACGCGCCGCAGGGCGTGGGCGCGCTGTTTGTTCGGCGCAACGTGCGCCTGCGGCCGATCTTCTTCGGCGGCAACCACGAGCGCGGGCGGCGCGCCGGCTCGGAGAACGTCGCGGGGATCGTCGGCCTGGGCAAGGCCGCGGAGCTGGCGCGCGTGTGGCTTGCCAACGGCGAGCAGCATTCGCTTGCCGCGTTGCGCGACCGCCTGGAGCAGGAAATCCTGGCGCAGGTGGAGGAGGCGGGCGTCAACGGAGCGGGTGCGGAGCGCGTGGCGAACACCAGCAATCTCTTCTTCGACCACGTGGAGGCGGAGGCGCTGGTGATCGCGCTCGACCTGAAAGGGCTTGCGGTCTCGGGCGGGTCGGCGTGCCAGTCGGGCTCAACCGAGCCGTCGCATGTATTGACGGCCATGGGTCTAAGCCCGGCGCGCGCGCGGGCCAGCCTGCGGATTTCGTTGAGCCGGTTGACGACCGGGGATGAGGTGGACGTCGCGCTGGCGCTGCTGCCTGCCGCCGTGGCGCGGCTGCGCGAGCTGGCACCCAGTTCGCGGCACTAGATAACCGGTTCGAGTCCCACGAACTTTGCACCTGCCGCCTAGTCCGGAGAATGCTGCCCGGCTAATTCATCCACCGCTTGTCGTTGGGGTCCTTCTTCTCGTCGGGATCGACGAACCGTCCCTCATCGTCGAAGTGGACCTTGCGCCCCTGCTTGCCCATGTACACCTCGAACTTCCGCGCCGCCCTCCGCCGCTTGGCGCGGTAGTACGCATTGCGCATCCCGAAGTACTGCTCGCCGAACCCGAACGCCAGCCCCCGCCGCGGCGCGTAGCGCACATAGAGCCATCCGGCGAGCGCGCCCGAGAGCTGCAGCAGCGCGCCAAATCCATTTGCGTCCTTCAGCAGCACCGCGACCGCAATCAATAGATAGATCGCCACCAGATACTTGGCGCGGATGCTGAAGGGCAACGGAAACAGTAGGAACTCCTGCTCGCCCATGCGCATCGCAATCGCAATCATCACCCCAAAGATGCCTGCCCACGCACCGTTGGCGAAGCTCTCCGGGCTGAGTCGCAGCAGATGGGTGAACGAAATGACAGACGCCACCGCCGCCCCGCCGATCGCCGACGTGAAGTACAACTCCTTCAGCCAGCGGCCTCCGTACGCGCCCTCCAGCAGCGAGCCGCAGAACCACAGCGTCAGCATCGCAAAGAGGATCTCCCACAGCCCAAAATGCAGGAAGCAGTACGTCGCAAGCTGCCACACCTCGCCCCGCGCGACAGCCGCCGGCTGCAGTTGCAGTATGTCCACGAGTGCGCCGGGCACGTCGGGCACGATCCATCCCAGCACAAGCAGCGCGAAGTAGATCGCCACATTTGCCAGCACCAGCCTGCGCACCACTCCCGCAAACGGCGGAAAGCTCATCGGGATTGTGCTGGAGCGCGCCATCGGTCTCGCCTCCTCTTCATTTCACCACATCCAGCGCATCCGTCCCGCGCCGCCCGCTGCCCGCCCGCATAATTTTGAAACCAATTGCCTGTGGGAATCGTCTGTGCTTGACGAACCGCCGGGCCGCTACTAAAACTAACCTAGGCGGGTGTGCCGTTGCGTTTCCCAGGGCGTGGGTCCCGGGGAGGGTGGCGCAAAGTGACCGATGGGGCATCCCAGAGGCCGGATTCGACTTCTAAGCTGCGGAGGCTCAAACTATGGCTGTTGTCTGTCCCGAATGCGATTCCCCCATTGTGATCGACCCCGACGAGGTCGAAGAGGGAGAAACCGTGCAGTGCGATGAGTGCGGCATGGAGCTGGAGGTGGTCTCCACCGATCCGCTCGAGCTCGCCCCCGTCGACATCGTCGGCTACGACGACGAGGACGATGCGCTTGCCCTGGAAGAGGACGAGGAGTAATGCTCCCCGCACCCGCAACGGCGAAGCCCTGCCCGCGTATCATAGCCTCTATGGCCCCTCGCTCACACTCTGCCGCCCGCCTTGCCCGCCTCCTCGCGCTCCTCTGCTGCCTGGCTGCGCTGGCCTCCTCGCTTGCTCCGTCTTCCCTCCGGCTCCTCGCGCAGTCGCAGGCCCAGCGCGTGGTCCAGGGCAAGGTGGTCGGCAGCTCCGGCGCCGGCATCAAGGGCGCCACCGTCTATCTCAAGGATGGCCGCACGCTGGCCGTCAAGAGCTACATCGCCGCCGACGACGGCACCTTCCGCTTCGGCCAGGTCGCCCCCAACTCCGACTGCCAGCTCTGGGCCGAGTTCGCCGGCAAAAAGAGCGCCGTCAAGAACATCAGCTCCTTCGACTCCCGCACCGAGTTCAACATCACCCTGAAGATCGACACCAAGTAGCCCCCCCTCACCTTCGGGCATAAATATACTTCAGTCAGCAAATATGGCAGTACTGCCTCTGTGTCCGGTGCGGGCGATGGAATTGTATGCGGTAACCCGCAATGGGGCCGCGTATGATGGTTACCGACGGAGGAGCTATGAGCCAAAATGATGTCATCGCGCTCGAATCGAATTTCGATACATGGAAAAAGACTCGCTTTTCAGGAGCAAGGAGGAATTTCAATGCGTTTGAGTACTACTCAATCGAGCAATTTCTAAGGCCATACGGATTAAGCGATTCGCAACTTCAAACTGGTCTGATTGGAGGTACTAAAGACGGCGGCGTAGATGCACTCTACATGCTGGTCAACGGGGAACTCGTCGATAGTGAAACGGAACTCGACCCCAAAGAACCGAACAAAGTCAACATTATCGTCTTTCAAACGAAAGAAGGGTCTGGATTCTCGCCCGCCGCAATCGATAAGCTCTACTGGTTCACTGATGATCTTCTTTGTCTTGGACGCAAGAAAGCGGACTACAAATCGGAATACAGGCCCGAACTGGTCACTTTAATGCGTCTCTTCAAAGACAAGTACGGCATGATTGTCGGCGAGGGTCCGTCTCTGTCTGTAACCTATTACTACATTACGAAATTGGACTGTACGCATAATACAGACTGCGATAAGTCTGTCGATAAACTCAAAGATAAGGTCTGGGAGCATTTCAAAGAAGCTGTTCCCGAATTTAACTTCGTTAACGCAGTTGCGCTCCTAACTCAGGTACGGAGCCGACCGCTGAAAGAAAAAGCTATAAAGTGGGTCTCGCAGCCGATGCCAACAGTTGAAGGACAAGTAGGCTTGGTAAAGCTCACAGACTTCTACACTTTCTTGCAAGACGATAAGGGAGAACTAGCCGAAAGAATTTTCGATTCAAATGTCCGCGGATATTGGAAAAATACTCCCGTTAACAGGAAGATCGGAGTCACTCTGCGAAATCCTGGCGCTGCGGATTTTTGGATGCTTAATAATGGCATCACCATGCTGGCCGCCGATATAACAAATGATGGGTACCTTCAGGAGAAAATTGTCGATCCTCAGATTGTTAATGGCTTGCAAACATCTCGTCAAGTCTTTCGATATTACAAGGCCGGAAGAGAGCTTCCGGGCAACGACAATCGCAGGGTGCTTGTCCGCATCATCAAGACTGGCGACAAGCAAATACGCGACGCTGTGATACAGGCGACGAATAGCCAGAATCCTATGCCTCACGAAGTCCTGCGAGCAACTGATGACATTCATTGGCAGATTGAAAGCCTGTTTGAGAAATACGATCTGGTTTATGATCGCCGAAAAGGACATGCGCGGGATGAGGGTAAACAAATTGCCAAGATTGTCAGCATGATTGAAGTGCTGCAAGCAATGCTATGTGTGGTATTACAGCGCCCGGATGATGCTAGGGCAAGGCCGCGAGATTATTTCAAAAAAGACGAGGATTACAAGAGGGTATTTGGCGAGGGAGTATACGATCTAAATCTTTACTACAAGGCCACGCGATTGATGAGCCTCGCCGATGAATATCTCGACACTTTGGGATTGGAACTGATACATCGGAGGAACTTACTGCCGTATGTCTGCATGTATGCTACAAGTACGGCTTTAAAGAACGGCTACATATATACCGTCGACCTTTTGAAACTACAAGTAGAAGTGTATGAGACAGTACTTCCAGGATCGCTTCCAAAAGTGAAAAAAATGTATGAGAGGCTGGCCAAAAAGTACACCGCAGATGGAGAACCCGATTTCGACGGACTAGCGAAAGGACCGCACCTATTGAAAATGCTGTTGACTGATTTGAGACGCCGATTCAACCCCAAAAAAGGGAAATAAAGCGGATGAAGCATTCTCCCGAATTCGCTGCGTTTTCCAGCCTCATGACCCGAGTACTGTCTGTACCCAAGACAGAAATTCTTCGCCGTGAAGCAGAGTTCCCAATTCATCCAGCCTTTGTCTCACGCAATGAGGGTGCCTTCGCCCACCCCGCGCTAACCCATCCTCATCCACATTCAGTTGCATTGCCGGCGGGATGTGAGTTTCACTGCGTCGCAACCGGCGCCGTGGCAGGCGGCGCGGAGTGGCCCAGCGTCACATGCACCACGTCGCCCTGCACCACGCGGCGGCCGGCCTGCGGGCTCTGCGCGGTGACGATTCCAGATGGACGAACGGCCGCGGGGCGTGTGGCAGATGGCGCGGTGGGTGCCGCGACGGATGGAGCGGGCGTGGTCAGGCCGTTCGGCGCGGGGTTTGCCGTGGACGACGACGCCGCCGCTGTGGGCAGTGCGCTCTCCGTGACCGCGACCAGGTGCAGCCCGGCGCTGGCCGCGCGCGCGTTGGCGGCGGAGTAGCTGAGCCCCACCAGCGACGGCATCGCGTACGCATTCGGCTGCGCAATGGCGGCATCGCTCACCAGCAGGCTCACCCGCGGCCCGTCCACTCCGCTGGCGTTGGCCGGCGGCGTCTGCGTCAGCACAACGTCGGGGTCGCCGGCGATGGCGAGGTGCGCCACCGCGCCCAGCTCCAGCGAGAGCCTCCGAATTCCAATGGTCGCGGAGCGCTCCGTCTGGCCTGTCAGGTCGGGAATCTCCACCCGCTGCGCCCCCAGCGACTCGGTGATGCGCACTGGCCACTCGCGGCGCACGCGCGAGCCCGCGGCCGGGTCCTGCGATAGAATGCGCCCGGCAGCTACGTCGGCGGAGTAGAACCTGTTCTCCAGATTGAGTGCGAGCCCCGAGCGGCTGGCCAGGCTGTTGGCGTCCGCCACACTCAGGCCGCTCAGGTTGGGCACCACCGCCTCGCGTCCATGGATCGCCAGCCGCATGGCGATAAACGCCGAGATCAGCGCCACGGCAACCAACGCCAACGCGCCCAGCACGAGCGTGAAAATTCGCTTCATCGCAGCGTCCCCATGCCCCGTATTCTACCTTGACGCCCAAGCGCTGCGGATTGTCTGCCCCTCCCCACCCCGCGCGCCTCCGGTACCCAGCGCACTTCGATTCCTGCCTCAAAGAATACCGTCTTTGCGGGAACTGCATCAACGCGCACCCCGGCGATGTTTCACACTCGTCGGCTCGGTGCGATATGCTGTCGAGCTATGGACCGTCCCCTCCTTGCCGCCGCCCTCACGCTTCTCGCCATTCCTCTCGCCGCGCAGACGCCCGCGTCCCGAATGCCCGCGAACCCCGCCTCTCCGGTTGTCGCCATCAGGACTGCGCCGCCAACCGGATTCACCCAGTCCATCGTTCTGTGGCCCGCGGGCGCGCCGCTGGCGCAGGGAACAACCGAGGGAGACATCCCCAAGCTCTTTACCTACCCCGCGTCGGGCGCAGGCCCGCACAGCGCTGTCATCGTGATGCCCGGCGGCGGATACAACCATCTTGTGATGGAGCAGGAGGGCGCGACCGAGGCGCGCTGGCTCGTCGCGCACGGCATCTCCGCCTTTGTGTTGGAGTACCGGCTCGCGCCCGCCTACGCCTTCCCCGCGCCCATGCTGGACGCCTCGCGCGCCATCCGCCACGTCCGCTCGCACGCCGCGGAGCTTGGTGTGAATCCCAGCCAGATCGGCGTCTGGGGATTCTCCGCCGGTGGCCATCTCTCCGCATACATGGCCACCATCCACAAGCCGGGCGATCCCGCCGCCTCCGATCCCATCGACCGCGTCTCCGACCGGCCCGACTTCGCCATCATCTCCTACGGCGTACTCGCGTTGGATCTCTACGCCCGCGCCGGCGTCGTTCCCCTGCAAACGCTCATCGGCCCGCATCCCACGCAGGCCGCCATCGATGCCATCGACCCCTCCAAACACGTCTCCGCCGACTCCAGCCCCTGCCTCATCTACTCCACCACCGGTGACAGGACGGTCGACCCGCGTAACGCCACCGAGTTCTACGAGGCACTGAAGGTCGCTGGCGTCCCGGTGGAACTGCACATCTTCGAGCTCGGCGCCCACGGCACGCACATGGGAGTAGACCAGCCCCCTGCGATGCGCGAACTCACCCTCTTCCCCACGCTGCTCGCCAACTGGCTGCAACTCCACGGCTGGATGACCCAACAGCCGTAGGGTTCTAGCCGCAGGGTTCCGGAACCGCAATAAATCCGCCCGCCCACCTGTGGGAAATCTCCGCCCTGTTTCACGCCTTCGCGCCTATTTTCTCGCCCATTTTTCCCGCCAGTAATGCGCCCCGCCTCCGCTTCGCCTGTCGATGCAACGCTTTATGACATCCCCTTCAGCGCCCGGAATTTATCCACAGAATTCTGTAGTTTTGCACTTGCGTGCACAGGCGGCCCACTCCTAGTGTCACTTCAACTGATGACGCGCAGTACGTCGGAGGTTGCGTTCAAAGGCAGGGCCGGACGCTTGATCGGTGACGCAAGTCAAAGGTTGAACGGACGGCAGCGCCGAGAGCGCAACAGTTGACGGGAGTCGGAAGTTGCTTCGAGGGCAGAGCCGGAAGGTTGGCAGTCGGCGCAAGCCGGAGGCCATCTGGAAGGCAAAGCTGGAAGGTTGGCACCCGGCGACGGTCGGAGGCTGGCCCGAAGGCACAGCCAAGGGTTGACCGGAGGCGCAAGCCGCCGGTCGGCACAAGGCGGAGCCGTCGGATGCAACGACCGATGAGAGTCGGAGGTTAGGTTCAAAGGCAGGGCCGGAAGGTCGAACGAAGGCGCAAGCTGGAGGTCGGCTGGAAGGTCGAGCCGGAAGATGGATCGAAGGCGCAAGCTGGAGGTTCGTCGGAGGGCATGGCCGAAGGATCGGCAGGCGGCGCAAGTCGCAGGCCGGTCAAGAGGCGGAGCCGGAGGGTCGATCGGCGGCGCAAGCCGCAGGTCGTCCGGAAGGCTGGGCCGGAGGGTCGGTCGAAGGCGCAAGCCGGAGATCGATCGGAGGGCAAACCGGAAGATTGGTCGGCGGCGCAAGCCGCGGATCGGTTGGAAGGGGCCGTTGGATCTGACGCCGATGAGAGTCGGAGGTTGAGTTGGAAGGCGACGCCGGAAGGTTGGCAGCCGACGCAAATCGGCAGTCGGCGAAAGTCGGCAGTCGGCGCAAGTTGGCAACCGACGCAAGTTGGTAGCCGATGAGAGTCGGCGGTCAATCGGAAAGCGAGGCCGAAGGGGTAATCGGCGGCGCAAGCTTCGGGTTGGCCCAACGGTAGCCGGACGGCGCAACACCCGATTAGAACTGCGGGATCTTCAAGAATGAGACGCCGGGGACCCTCATAGGTCTCCGGCGTTTTCATTTAACCCCGCCCCGCGCTTGATCCCCGAATGTTCGCGTCTGGCTACTTAATGAATAGCGCGCGCATCTGGGAGATGCGCGTTGCCGCATCGTTGGAGACCCGCCTGCCCACGCATCGCCCCGTTGCACAATCCAACGTCTTCTTCGTTTACTGGCTTGGTGCAATCGGGCTTTTTGCTTCGATTTTGCACTGTGGCAGGCCTAGAATGCTGATGCTATCCCGAATCGAAATTTTCCAGGCAACAGAGTACATGTGCCCAAGACCAGGTGAATCAATGGACATTTCTGCGCAAACATCTGAATCAGAGGCACCTGCCAATCGATCCGCTAAGCAAGAGAATCTCTGGTTCTATTACGTTCTCTTTTTTCTCTCTGGATTTCCCGCACTTCTGTACCAGATCGTCTGGCAGCGTTCCTTGTTCACCCTCTACGGGGTCAATATTGAATCGGTCACGATGATTGTTTCCGTCTTCATGCTTGGCCTGGGTCTCGGCAGCCTCGCAGGCGGTTGGCTTTCCGCGCGACCGGGGGTCCGACCGCTGTTCGCGTTCGGACTGATTGAGTTTTCAATAGGCGCTTTTGGCTCCGTTTCGCTCTGGATCTTTCATCGCGTGGGTTCATTGACGTCTGGTCACTCGACGGCGGTGACTGGACTCGTCGCATTCGCACTGCTGCTGGTCCCGACGCTGCTGATGGGGAGCACGCTTCCTTTGCTGGTTGAGCATGTCGTCCGGCGCACCGGCAATGTAGGAGAGTCGGTTGGCTCTCTTTATTCTGTCAATACCTTCGGCTCCGGAGTTGCCTGTCTGGCTGCCGCATTCTTTTTGATGCGAGTGCTCGGTGAAGCTGGTACGGTCTGGCTCGCGTGTAGTTTCAACTTGACGGTTGGCGCAACAGCGATCGTCACGGGGTTCCTGATTCGTGCGAGCGGCAGGCGGAACCTCTCGCCGGATTCAGAGGCGCCCACTCAGACGATTCCTTTCTGGATCGGCGTGACCCTGGCTGGCATCATCGGCTTTATCGCGCTTGCTTACGAAATTATCTGGTATCGCCTGTATTCCTTCACCTCCGGAGGATCGGCTCCGTGCTTTGCGCTTTTGCTGGGCAATTACCTGATCGGGATCGCCTATGGCTCGCTGATTGTGCGCGACGCCTGTAGGAAGAAACTCGGCGGCGACCTGCACCGCACTCTGCGGGCAACCTCGACTGTGGTTCTGTTGGGAACGATTGCTGCCTTTCTCCTCGGGCCTGCGGTCGCTCATGCGGTCGTCCACGTTCCCTATCAACCCACATTTGCTTTTGTCTTCCTCGCTGCTGCGCTGTTGGGATCGGCCTTTCCTCTGCTTGCCCACGCGGCCATCGGTCCTGGCCATGGAGCGGGTAAGAGCATCAGCTATCTCTACCTCAGCAATATCGTCGGCTCGACCCTGGGAAGTTTCGTTATCGGTTTTATCGTGCTCGATCACTGGTCGGCGCGGGCCACTTCCACCTTTCTTCTGGGCCTCGGGTTCGTAGTCTACATAGCACTGGTATTCCTTTCCAGGCCAATGGGAAAGAGGTGGGCCGTCGCTGCCGGTTGCGCTGCATGCCTGGTTCTTGCCTTGAGCTCAGGTGCGCTTTATTCGGGCATGTATGAACGGCTGTTAGACAAAACGGGATTCCGTTCCGGGGAGCGCTTCGCCGACCTGGTTGAAAATCGCAGCGGCGTCATTGCTGTCACGCAGGATGGCATCGTGTACGGTGGAGGAGCCTATGATGGGCGCTTCAACACGGATCTGATCAACGATACTAATGGACTTTTTCGGGCATTCGCTATGGCTGGTTTGCACGCGAGGCCGGCCAACGTCCTGATCATCGGCTTGTCATCCGGATCGTGGGCGCAGGTGGTTGCAAGCAATCCAGAGGTCAAAGACATAACCATCGTCGAGATCAATCCTGGCTATCTGCCCCTGATTCGAAAGCACCCACAGGTTGAAAGTCTTCTGCGCAATCCCAAAGTACATATTGTCATCGACGATGGAAGGCGGTGGCTGGTAAGTCATCCGGACCGCAAGTTCGACTTCATCCTCATGAACACGACCTTTTACTGGCGCGCGAATGTCTCCAATCTTCTCTCCCGGGAGTTCCTCAGCTTGGTTCGCTCGCACCTGAATCGCGGTGGAATCGAGTATTACAACACAACTGGGTCATCGAGGGCGATGGCAACAGGGGTGTCGGTGTTCCCGTATGACCTTCGCATCGCGAATTTTCTGGCCGTAAGCGACAGCCCCTTCACCCTCTACAAGGATCGCTGGAAAGAAGCGTTGGTCAACTATCAGATCGATGGTCATCCCGTATTCAATCTCACCATTCCCCACGATCGGGCCAGACTCGATGAGGTCCTGCATCTGGCGGATCATCCTGATGTTACCAACGGAACGACTGAATCTCGTGCCGGCATTTTGCTACGCCTAGCGGGAGTTCCTGTCATCACCGACAACAACATGGGATCTGAATGGGAATGAATGGGATTCGCAAAAACCAGATTCATCAATAGGCAGAGTACACAAAAAGGCGGACTCCGAAGAGTCCGCCTGTTGAGTTTGTGTCGATACGGTGAAGCAGATTCCTCCGCTGCGCTGCGGAATGACAACAAAAAAAGCGGCGGGGCTGAGAATGCCGGTTTACTGGAAGGTCATCTCCAGTTTGACGCCGGAGTAGTTGGTTCGTGGGGCGATCTGGCGGCCCGGGCCTTGCTCGAAGTAGACCAGGCCGTAGCGCTCCATGGTCTTGAGCGTGCGTGAGAGGTTCGACTTGGCGCGTCCGGTCGTCTCGGCCAGCTCGGTGAGGGACCGCGGCTGCGTCTTGACGATCAGCGCAAGCAGGGCGCGGTTGCGGTCCGATAGCACCTGCGACATGGTCTCCAGCGACTGGAACCAGACCTTCGGCTCGTTGCGCGCCGGGACGTACTCGCCGCGCGCGATGGCCATGGTCCGCTTCTTGTACTGTTCCAGCGTGGCGATGCCGACCTTCAGTGTGTTCATGGCTGCGTACTCCTTTTCTGCAAGATGGCTTCCACCTCTGCCCAGAAGTCCGCGAGCAATGTTGCGGAATCCGCGTAGGTGTAAAAACGGGCCCGTTGGCCGGAGTGCCTGTGGTCGTACTCGATTCGGGTGCGCGCTCCCGGCCCCGCGCCCTCTCGAACGGCGTGCGCGTTGTCGAAGCCGAGCAGCCGCGTGCCGTCTTCGTCGTGCAGCGTCAGCGAGTAATCCAGTCCGTGTGGCCGCTCAGGCGAGACGACAGCCTGCTTCACGACAAACTTGACCCAACACTTGCCGTCCGCGTCCACCACGAAGCTCTCGCCATCGAGCAGCAGGAGCGTGTCGAGGCTGGGATCGCGGACAGCCATCCTTCGATGTTATTATTGGATGATAACTATGTCAAGTTGAGAGCAGAAGAAAACGGCAGAGCCGAAGCTCTGCCGTTGCTTGTTTTATATTGAGGGGCCTTTAGCGGCACGGCTGAAGCCGTGCCCTTCCGAGTTGTGTCCGACTATTCCGCGGCCATCTCTTCCTGTTCGCCTTCCATGCGCATGAGTTCGAGTTCGTGCTCTTCGGCCTCGATGGCGGCGGAGACTTCCTGCTGCACCTGGGCTGCCGCCTCTTCCAGCTCGGGGCTGAGCTGGACGTTGCGGTAGTACTCCATGCCGGTGCCGGCGGGGATGAGGCGGCCGACGATGACGTTCTCCTTGAGTCCGCGCAGGGTGTCGATGGAGCCGTTGATGC
>Ga0187851_10004226_pt1 | contig 11798 bp, 8 predicted proteins | sample June2016WEW_6_10_FD_132997 | JGI IMG/M metagenome (GOLD analysis project Ga0187851, IMG submission 132997) | Peatland microbial communities from SPRUCE experiment site at the Marcell Experimental Forest, Minnesota, USA - June2016WEW_6_10 | ecosystem: Environmental > Terrestrial > Soil > Wetlands... | reverse complement strand
GCCGGAATCAAAAGCATTGACCAAAGGATTTGCCCTGCCAACCAGCCGCCTCAGTTCTTTCCTCCCACCCGCCGCCCAGCGCCCGGTAAATGTTCACCAGGTCCGATGAAATGGCCTGCCGGCTCAACGCCAGTTCCGTCTCCGACGCGAGCAACGAGCGTTCCGCGTCCAGCACCGTCAGAAACTCCGTCGTTCCCGCCTGGTAAAGTTGCTGCGATAAATCCAGCGCGCGGCGGTTCTTGACCACGGCGTCGCTCAACGCCTGGCGATGGTCCCACTCCCGGGCAAAGGCCACCAGATAACTCTCCACGTCCGAAAACGCCGACAGCACCGTTTTTTGATAGGTGATATAAGCCGCGTCCGTCGCCGCCTTCTGCAACCGCAGGTTGGAAATCATGCTGCCCCCCGAAAAAATCGGCCAGTTCACCTGCGGGCCGCCGGAATAAATGCCGTTGGGGCCTGCGAATAAATCCCGCGCCACGCTGCTCTGATAAGTGATGGTCCCGGTCAACGAGAATTGCGGATAAAAGTCCGCCACCGCCACGCCGATTTGCGCCGCCGCCGCATGCAAATTTGCCTCCGCCGCGCGGACGTCCGGCCGCCGTCGCAGCAGGTCCGAGGGCAATCCCACCGGCACTTCCGGCGGGGTGAGCGGAATGGGGCCGGGTTTGGACAAATCTTCCAGCAGAGCGGCGGGCGGACGGTCCAGCAAAATGCTCAACGCGAAAATATTCTGTTGAATGGTGGTTTGCAGCGGGGGAATGGTTGCGGCTGTCGTCGCCACTTGCGCGTCGGCGTTGGCCTGGTCCAGCGCGCTGACGAATCCCGCCATCCCTTTCTGGCGCGTCACGTCCGCCGTATGCATTTCGGATTGCAGATTGGTCTGGGCAATGGCGATTTGCTCCTGCGCGCTGCGCACTTGGATGTAGTCCAGCGCCACCTCCGACGCCAGCGTCACTTGCGCGCCGTAGATATTCTCGCAGGCGGCCTGGATGGAGGCGTCGTCGGACTCAAGCTGCCGCCGCGTGCCGCCAAAAAAGTCCAGATCCCACACCGCCGCCGCTCCTGCGCCGAACGCGTTCTGGTGGCCGCCGCGGACCGTGCCGGTGCGGGTCAGCGATCCTGAAGCCGTCGCAGACGGCCACAGCCCGCCCGCATCCTTCCCGCAGGAGGCGCGCGCCTCCCTCAACAGCGCCACAGCCAGTTGCACGTCCAGATTGGTTCGGAGCGCCGCATTCACCAATTCGGTCAGCTTGGGATCCTGGAATTTGGTCCACCAACGGGCCAGGTCAACCGCATTGGCCGTCAGGCGCGTGCCTGCGGTTGCGGTGCTGTTGGTCACGCCGGACCAGACCGGAGGCGCCTGGGTTTTCGGCGGGTGGTAATTCGGGCCAACCATGCAACCGCTGATCATGGCCAACGCAGCCAGGGAAACGGCCAGGGACACCCATGCCGTTGGAAATTTTTTGTTCATTGAATTTCGTCTGTCGATTTCCCGGCCTCTCACTCGTAACGCAGCGCGTCAATCGGGTCCAGGCGCGAGGCCTTCCACGCCGGATAAAAACCAAATACCACCCCCACCAGCGCCGATACCGCCACCGCCACAATGATCGCCCCCAGCGACACCGCTGTCGGCCAGTGTTTGATCAGGCGCACCAGCACCGACGTCGCCCGTCCCAATGCAATCCCGATGGCGCCCCCGATCAGGCACAGCACAATCGCCTCCATCAGGAATTGATGCAGAATATCATTGGACTGCGCGCCAACCGCCATGCGCAGGCCGATCTCGCGGGTCCGCTCCGTCACCGATACGAGCATGATGTTCATGATGCCCACCCCGCCCACCACCAGCGAAATCGCCGCCACGATCAGCAGCAGCGTCGTCATCAACTCCGTCGTTGAACTCATGGTCCGCACCATTTCTGTCATGTCGCGGATGGTGAAATCCTCCGGCGCGCCGGGCCGGATGTGGTGCCTTTCGCGCAGCAGGGCCGTGATTTCATCAATGGCCTGCTTCACCTCGCCTCCCGACTTGGCCGCCACCACGATCTGATTCACATTGGCAAACCGCACCGGCTGCGGCGTATCCGCCTGCTGCGATGCCGAAGGAACCGGATACAAGGAGGCCTGGGCGGCGGGATAAACCTGGCTGGGAAGAACGGTGGCGGTGCTGGCGGCGGCAGCCGAAGTTGTGGCGTTGGCCGAGACGGCGGTGACACGGTATTTAATCGTTGTCCACGGAGCCAGGATGATGTCGTCCTGGTCCGACCCCATCATGTTGGCCCCCTTGGCCCGCAGCACGCCGACCACTTTGAAGTTGACGTTCATCAGGCGGATTTCCTTGCCAACCGGCGGTTCATCTTGGAACAGCATTTTGACAATCGTTTTGCCAATCACGCAAACCTTGCTGGAATTGCGGACGTCGCGGTCCGTGAATCCATTGCCCTCCGCCATCTCACTCCAGTCCCGCACTTCCAGAAATGCCGGCGTGGTGCCGTAAAGGGTGCCGGGCTGCCAGTTCAGGTTGTTATAGACCGCCTGGGCGCGCGCCCACACCACCGGAGCCGCCGCCGCCACCGACGGGCAATCGGTCAAAATCGCGTCCGCGTCCTCCGGCGACAGTTTCATGCTGCCGCCCGTGCCCGTGCTGATGCCGGCCATCAAGGAGTTGCCGGGAAAAACCATCAAGTTGTAAGCGCCCATGGTGGCAATGGTGTGTTGGATCGCCAGGGAAGATCCGTTCCCGATCTCCATCATCGCAATCACCGCCGCCACCCCGATCACGATTCCCAGCGTGGTCAGCCCGGCTCGCATGACGTTCCGACGCAAGGCCCGCATGGCGGTTTTAAATGTGCGATAAGCTCTCATATCAGGCCGCTCCCCCGTCGATCAACCCGTCCCGGATGTGGATGACTCGTTTGGCATGATGCGCCACTTGCGGGTCGTGCGTCACCAGGATGATCGTCAGCCCTTCCGATTCGTTGAGTGCCTTAAACATCTCCAGGATTTCTTCGCTGGTGCGCGAATCCAGGTTGCCCGTCGGTTCATCGGCCAGCAGCAGCCGCGGCCGGTTGATCAGCGACCGCGCAATGGCCACCCGTTGCTGCTGGCCGCCTGACAGTTGCGACGGCTGGTGATCCATGCGGTCAGCCAGCCCCACCTTGCGCAGCATCTCCGTGGCGCGCGCCTTCATCTCGGCCTCATGGACATACTCCGCGCCATACGTCAGAGGCATGGAGACGTTGTCCAGCGCCGAGGTCCGCGCCAGCAGATTGAAACTTTGGAAAACAAAACCTACCAGCCGGTTCCGCAACGTGGCCCGTTCGTTGGCCGACGCGGCCGAAATCTCCCGCCCATCCAGCCAATACTCTCCAGAGCTGGGGTGGTCCAGACAGCCGAGAATATTCATCAGTGTGCTCTTGCCCGAGCCGCTGGCGCCCATCAACGCCACCAACTCCCCGCTGGCAACGGATAGGGTGACACCCTTGAGCACCTGCAAATCCATCTCTCCAAGGTGGTAGTTCTTGCAAACCTCGCGCAATTCAAGCAATTCCATAACCGTGCCTTGCCGTCATGAACCGCCCGGTCTGGTGGGGGTGGCATTGGTGGGTCCGCGCCGCTGGCCAAATTGCGGCACGAAGGGATTGGCGCCGGGCGCTGATTCAGCCGCAGCCGTTTCCGCGCTTGCGATGCCCGTCACCACGCTGGTCCCTTCGGCCAGACCCTCGCCTCGCACTTCGGTCCATGTTCCATCGGTCAATCCAATTTCAACCGGCACAGGCCGGACAAAGCTCTCCGCCTCTGCCCATAATGTTCCCGTCTGTGAGACAACCGCCTTCTGTCCGACGGCCCCCCGCTCTCTTCCCTGCCGACCGCCGCCGCCGGAAGCGCCGGCCCCATTGCCCGCCTGGCGAAACTCCGGGGCGATCAAATCGTTCTGCGGATGCCAGCGCAACGCCGAGTTCAACACCAGCAGGGCATTCGTGGCCTCTCCGGCCAGAAAGTTGACATTGGCTGTCAAATACGGCAAAAGCGTCCCATCCGCGTTGTCCGTCGTGACCTCCACCGTGTAAGTCACCACATTTTGCGTCATCGTCGCGTTCAGCCGCACCTTGTTCACCGACCCCCGGAACACCCGTTTCGGAAAAGCATCGACGGTGAATGTCACCTGCTGGCCGGGATGGATGTTCCCGATGTCCGCTTCATTGACCGACGCCCAGACCTGGATGCGGGTGAGGTCCTTGGCGATCAGGAACAAACTGGGGGTGTTCAGGCTCGAAGCCACCGTTTCGCCGATGTTCACCCGCCGGTCAATAATCACTCCCTTGACCGGAGACAAAATGGTGCAGTAATCGAGCGTCTGTTGGGCTTTGGCCAGGGTGGCTGCGGCTTGCACCGTCGCGGCTTTGGCCGAGTCCACGGCGGCCTTGGCCAGATTCACGTTGGCCTTGCCAATTTCATAGGTGGCCTTGTAAGAGTCATAAGTCGTCGGTGCCAGCGCTTCCGAAGGCCCCAGCTTTTGCGCCCGCTTCCAATCCGCCTCGGCCTCCGCCTCCTTGGCCTCCATCTGCTCCAAATTGGCGGCGGCCTGTGCTTCCCCGGCCTTGTCGGAAGCCACCATGGCGGTGTCCAGATCCACGTCGGCCTTGAACAGGCTGGGATCAATCCTGGCCAGAAGCATGTTTGACTCCACCACGGACCCATAATCAATGGGCTTTCCAGACTTGTCCCTGCCAAACTCCAGAAATTGCCCGGACACTTGCGCCCCCACGTCCACCACCTCTTCCGGCTCCACCGTGCCCGTCGCCGTAATCGTGGCCCGGAGATCTCCCCTTCGCACCGTGCTGGTGCGCCACAACGGCCTGTTGCCATGGCGCGCGTGCCACACCCAGACGCACGCCACACCCGCCAGGGCCAGCGCCAATCCCACTATAATGATGACTTTTAATGGTCTTTGCATAAATCCAAATCCTCAGGATGAGCCTCCTATGCCACTCCAGACCGGATTGATCGATTCAATCCCTGTCCGGAGGAACGCCTGCATTAAACCAGAAAAGCGCGCCCACAAAAAGAACTTTTTCTAATGGTCCACGGCAGCGCATTCAAACGGTTGCCCCCATCTTCCTGCGATTCACCGAAGTGAAGCCCTGGCCCCCCTTTGTTTTCTTCGTTCGCTTCGTGGTTCAAATGATTAAGACCATACTACGGGTTCCTCGCATTGCACTCCCATGGATTTGATGGGAGATTGATGTTTGAAATCGGTTCTGGTTCACGCCTGCGGCGCTGACGAAAGCGGTTTTGCTCCCCATCACACAACGGCCCTCACTTTTTGGCGGTCAAGTTCGACAAGCGAATTTTGTCCCAGCGCGGTGAGGACGGCGGAAAGATGCGTTACTGCAATTTCATGCCAGCGCCATATGCTGGCTCTTAAGTTTGAGCGATTGCGCGGCAAATTCGAAACAGGCGCGCAAATCGTCGCGGTCCAGATCAGGGAATCCGTGCGAATCTGTGCCCATCCGTGGTTGAGTAATCCGGGCGAGCAGACCGTAAAAAAGTGAGAAATGAATACTTACCTTTTTTGCAATTGCAACCAATTGTCGGCCAACATGTTACGATCAAATGGGTGGAAAATATCCCGCGGTTTTTCGAGGATTTTCGGAGTTTGTCAAAAGGGTCGCACCAGCGAAGGGGTCAATGTTCGGCGGCTTGACACCCGATAGGGCCGCCCGACCAGCATGTCGCGGGAACGGTTGGCCAGCAGGACAACCACGGGTATGGGTTGAGCAAGCTGGTCGGGATCCCCTTGAGGCACGACATGGGTCTGGACACGCGGACAACCGGCAGGTCCTCCATACCGATGATGTGTCCGGCGAGACGCTTGCTGCAACCGGGAAGAAGACTCCGTGCGGCTTCACAACGGGCCGGGGATGGGGGGTTCGACGGAGCACCCCCACCAGGCTTCTTAATTCCTAATTCTTAATTCTTACTTCCCAAAACGGCCAGTGGATGGAAGCTGACGGGATTGGTCCTGGGCTGGACCAGGCCGCCTAGGATGTTGCGCAGGAAACTGCCGCCCGAGATAACATTGTTGGTGCAGGCGTCGTCGTTGACTTGGAAAGCCTTGCCGCCGCAGTCATAGACCAGCAGGTTCTCAAAGCTGTTGCCAATGCAGGCCGTGTTGGGACAAGGGCCCCAGCCCTTGGAGGTGCGAGCGAGGGACTCGGCCATGAAAACGCCATGATGATGACTCTTGGAAATGGTCAGTCTCTTAAACGAATTGTCGCGGGAGTGGCGCATGAAAATACCCAAGTCGTTGTCCGCCAGCACCGCGTTGGTGATGAAATTGTGATTGAATTCCAGGTCCAATGAAATACCCGCCGCCAGATTGTTATGGAGGCGCAGGCCGTCGAAGTGGCTTTCTTGAGTTTCGTAACAAGCCAGGCCGTCGAATTGATTGTCGAAGGAGTCGAAATCGTTCACTTGCAAACGGCTGACCCCGGCAGTGACCAGGCCTCCGGAGCGGCAACGGCAGCAGATCACATGTTCCACCGAGGCATCCGTCGCGTTCCAAACTTGCACGCCATTGTTATTGAACTCGGAGCCGTCACTGGCCGTTCGCCAAAACTCCAGCTTTTGGTTCTTCCGGTTGCCGTCAATCTGCAAGTCCGCCAGGCGCAAATGAGCCGCGCGATGCTTTGTTTTGATCATGGGGGGCCCGAGAATCACCACTGGGCAATCAGCCCCGTTGGCCAGGCGCAGGATGGTGGCCGGCCCGCTGCCGCGCAAGGTTTCGTAATCGTGGCGCAACATGAGCGGCTGGGTAATTTCATACGTTCCAGGGCTGAGAAGCACTTCGCCGTTGGCCGGCAGGCCGTCCAGCGCTTTTTGGATCTCCGCCCCGCTGGAACCGGCGCCCAGCTTGAGAACAAGCGCTTCGGACGCGGCATTGGCGGCCATGCCCGCCGCCAAGCCCAGAAGCAACAACGCCATGCAGGCTTTGCCTCCGAAACGTGTTCTTTTTGAATGTGCGCTCTGCATATAATCCAGATCCATTACTTCATCGGCTGATTATTAGACGTTGCCCAACTTTTTTTATTCGTTCTGATGGAGTTTTTTTGGCTTTTTTCCGTACTGGTCATTTGGCCGGCATTTGGGGATAATGGGTGGCGGGATCAGGGGAAACCCGTAATGCGCTAGTGATGGCGGGAAAAGGGAAACTGTTGAAACAGTTTTCGCACATGCTTCGCCTCAAATTCACCTGGCTGAAGCCAGGTGTTAATGAGATTCCGCCTTGACTGACGCATTACGAAAACCCGCGTCCTTCGGTTGCGTTTGCCGCCATTTACTGCAAGATTCCAGGCGGCGCGCCGTATGGATAGTTGGAACGATTTTGAACGAGAAGGGGGAAAGGGCCTCAAAACTGACAAGGATATGAATATGAACTATATTTCTGATACAAAACTGAAGGTTCTTTCAGCTCTGGCGACGCTGGCCATCGGCTGCTTGTGCTGGAACGGAGGCACGCTGGGCCAGGCCCAGTCGGCCCCGGCCACGCAGTCTCCTCAATTGCAGGAGATTGTGAAATTGTCGCAGGCGAAAATGGGCGACGAAGTGATCCTGGCTTACATCAGGAATTCCGGCGCATCTTACAATTTGAGCGCGGATGACATTCTTTACCTTAACAGCCAGGGGGTGTCGCAACCGGTGGTCTCGGCCTTGTTGCAAGCCAAAGCCAGCGCGGCTCCCGCTCCCGTGACGACGCCGGCCACTCCGGCTCCTTCGGTCAACTCGGCGCCTCCGGTCACTCCGATGGCGTCTGCTCCCCCTGTTTCACCTTACCCAAGCGCTCCCGTTTCGCCGTATCCAACTCCCGCTGTTGCCCCGTATCCCGTGCCCGAGGCCCCCCCCACCGGATCCGAGGTCAATTTGAGTTATTTCCAGAGCCAATTGGCGCCCTACGGCTCATGGGTCGATATTCCCGGCCAGGGTCCATGCTGGGTGCCATCGGTGCAGGCGGCTGTGCCTGATTGGCGACCTTACTTCAACGGGGGGCACTGGGTCTATACGGACGAGGGCTGGTGCTGGCAGTCCGATTATCCGTGGGGTGAATATGTATTTCACTATGGCCGATGGATGCGGGATCCGCGTCTCGGCTGGGCCTGGGTGCCTGGATATACGTGGGGTCCGGGCTGGGTCAGCTGGCGCCAAGCCGAAGGCGACGGCTATTGCGGATGGGCACCGCTGCCTCCCGGCGCCACTTTCGTGGCCGGAGTCGGTTTGATGTGGAATGGCCGTTTGGCCGTGGATGCAGACTTCGGTCTCGGCCCCGACGCGTATGTCTTCATCCCTTTCGACCATTTCTGGGCGCATGATTATGTGGGGTTCCGGGCGCCGTTCGGGCGGGTGTCGTTCCTTTTCCGGGGCAGCTTCGTGGCGAATCATTACGGGTTTATCGGGGGCCGGTTTGTGTTTGACGGGATTGGCCATGACCGCATCGCGCTCCTGACTCACCATGAGATCCGCGCGGAAAGGGTGGAATTCCACGATGCGCGCATCGCCCGCGGGCGGGAAATTGAACATGCCCGCGGTATGGACATGCATGGAGCGGACCATGGGCGGCCCGGCTTTGGCCATGATGAGGGCAGGCCCGGCGGAGGGCATGACGAGGGAAGGTCCGGCCATGACCATGGATTTTGACAGCGGCCGATAACGGCGGCGTTCAAGCCGGCCAGGAGATCTTAGGACGATTCGTTTCAGCGAGCGGGTTCACTTTGAACCCGCTCGCTTCCAGTTCAGCTAGCCAGCGCGCGGTCAAGTCTCTCAATTCGCGCAAATCGATTTGCTCGTGCCGCGCGGGATAATTCTTCAAGTTGGCGGCCGCCAGTTTGAAAAGGGCGGCCGCCGGGCTCAGGTGGTTCTTTTGCAGATGGACAAAGGCCCCGGCCAGTTGAATCAATCCCTTGTAGAACGAGCCGTTCGGGCCATGACGATCCTTCAGCCAAAGCTGTTCCAGCACGTCATGCGCCTCATAATAAAGGCCGCGATTGAAGCAATCGAAGTAGCCGCGGAAATGCGGATCGCCATCGTGGCCGCGCCACTGATCCACTTTTCTGGCTATTTTTTCCTTCTTGGTGCTCATGATGGCAAAGTACGAGGTTTAGCCACAGATCAACACAGATGAACACAGATAAGCTAGAAGACCGCTCTTTTGAACTCAACTTTAGTCCTGCCAAAGTTGATGAGCAATCCCACTTTCAGACTGGTCGCTTTCAACTCGTTGAGTAGTTGAGCCTCATCCGCCTTTTGATAATCAGACGCCACCTTCAACTCCACGAGCACCCGATTCTCCACCAACAAGTCAGCCGCGTACTCGCCTACTCCTTCGCCTTTGTATTGGACCGGAATGCGATGCTCCAATTCGGCATTCCGCCCGCGCTGTTTTAGTTCCACTTGCATCGCCCGCTGATAGACCTTCTCCAGAAAGCCGTATCCCAGCACCCGATGCACCTCGAACGCCGCCCCGATGATGTCGTGTGTGATCGGATCACGTTCTTCGTTTTCGACCCCGTTAAAATCATCTGCATCCATATGTGCCAATCTGTGTCCATCTGTGTTGATCTGTGGCTTTAACCGCTTTCTTAAGGACAACAAAACTACAAAATCCGCTGCAGGTACTGGCCGGTGTGGCTGGCGGCGGCGCGGGCGATGGTTTCGGGCGTGCCTTCGGCCACGATGCGCCCGCCGCCGGCACCGCCTTCCGGGCCTAAATCAATCACCCAGTCCGCCGTCTTGATCACATCCAGATTGTGCTCGATGATGATCAGCGTGTTGCCGGCGTTGCGCAGTTTGAAAAGGACATCGAGAAGTTTCGCCACGTCATGGAAATGCAGGCCGGTCGTCGGCTCATCCAAAATGTAAAGCGTGTGCCCGGTGGCTTTGCGGCTCAACTCGGCGGCCAGCTTGATGCGTTGCGCTTCGCCGCCGCTCAACGTGGTGGCCGATTGCCCCAGCCGGACGTAGCCCAGCCCCACTTCCGCCAGCGTCAGGCACGGATCGTAAATCTTCGGGATGGCGCGAAAGAACGTCACCGCTTCGTCCACCGTCATGTCCAGCACGTCCGCGATGTTCATCCCCTTGTAATGCACTTCCAGCGTCTCGCGGTTGTAACGCCGTCCGCCGCACGCCTCGCAGGTCACGTAAATCGGCGGCAGAAAATGCATCTCGATCTTGATCAATCCGTCCCCCTGGCATTTCTCGCACCGCCCGCCCTTGACGTTGAAGCTGAAACGCCCCGCCTCATAACCGCGGACGCGGGCGGTGGGCAGTTTGGCGAACAGAACGCGGATCTGATTGAACATGCCGGTGTAAGTCGCCGGATTGCTGCGCGGGGTGCGGCCAATCGGCGTCTGGTCAATAACAATTACTTTGTCGAGCGATTCGAATCCGCGAATCAACCGGTGTTTTCCCGGCTGTTCCTTCGAACCGTAAAACTTGCGGAACAGCGCCCGGCGCAGAATGTCATCGACCAGCGTGCTTTTGCCGGAACCGCTCACGCCCGTCACCGCGGTCAACGCGCCCAGGGGAATGCGGGCATTGATGTTTTGCAGATTGTTCTCCCGCGCGCCGACGACCTCGAGCCAGCCGCGCTCCGGGGTCGGTTTAAACCGGCTTTTGGGAATGGCGATTTTCAAATCGCCCTTGAGATACTGGCCGGTGAGGGAGCGCGGAGTGGCCTCGATCTCGGCCACCGAGCCTGCCGCCACCAGTTCGCCGCCGCGCACGCCTGCGCCCGGGCCAAGGTCCAGCACGTAATCCGCCCGGCGGATGGTTTCCTCATCGTGCTCCACCACCAGCACGGAATTGCCCAGGTCGCGCAGCCCCTCCAGCGACCGGAGCAAACGCTCGTTGTCGCGCTGGTGCAACCCAATGCTGGGTTCGTCAAGTATATAAAGCACCCCAACCAGCCCCGCGCCGATTTGCGTGGCGAGGCGGATGCGTTGCGCCTCCCCGCCGCTCAATGTCCCGCTCTCCCGGTCCAGCGTCAGGTAGCCCAGCCCGACGTTTTTGAGGAAGCCCAGGCGCGCCCGGATTTCCTTGATCACTTCCGCGGCGATTTTTTGCTGGAACTCGCTCCACTTCAACTCCGCGAAAAAATCATCCGCCCGCTCGATGGACAATCCGCACACTTCCATGATGGAAAGGCCGGGGGGCTTGGCGGATTGTCCTTTGAACCGCAGGCTGGCCTCTGGTCCGCCGAGGGTCACGGCCAGGATTTCCGGCTTGAGCCTGCGCCCGCCGCAAGCGTCGCACGGCTGGGGATTCATGAAACCCTTCAAGCGGTTTTTCGTGAATTCGCTTTCACTCTCGGTATAGAGTCGTTCGAGATTGGGAATGATTCCCTCGAACGGCTTTTTCGTCTTGCTCATTGTGCCGGCGCGCCAGAAAGTGAATTCGATTTCCTCAGCGCCGGAGCCACGCAGCAGCTTCTCCTTGAAATCGTCCGGCAAATCCTTCCAGGGCGTTTCCAGGCTTTGCCCGTAATGCTGGACCATGCCGCGCAACAGCGCCTTGTAATAGACGATCATGCGCTTGTTGCCGCGCCGCCACGGCAGGACCGCGCCTTTCTCCAGCGATTTCTCCACGTCCGGCGCAATCAGATGCTCGTCAAACACCATCTTCTGCCCCAACCCGTGGCAAACCGGACACGCCCCCAACGGCGAATTGAACGAAAAATGTTTCGGCGTCGGCGTGTCGAAGCTTTCCCCGGTGGCCGGACTGTAATTCCGATTGGAATGCAG
>Ga0187851_10004224_pt1 | contig 11802 bp, 7 predicted proteins | sample June2016WEW_6_10_FD_132997 | JGI IMG/M metagenome (GOLD analysis project Ga0187851, IMG submission 132997) | Peatland microbial communities from SPRUCE experiment site at the Marcell Experimental Forest, Minnesota, USA - June2016WEW_6_10 | ecosystem: Environmental > Terrestrial > Soil > Wetlands... | reverse complement strand
TTCTGTGCCCGGCGGCAAGCAGTTCCCTTTCGCCTTCGTTCCTCGCGCGTGTCTTTTCTATCATCGCCGATGGCCGCGAGTTGCCGCAGCTGCAGCGGCCTGGCGATGAAAGAAAAATTCAATTGTCGGCGTGAGAATTGCGAGCGAAGAGCACGCGGCTGCTGCTCTCGCCGCGAGAGAGACGACGGGTTTCAAAGAAGATATCGAGGATGGAGCTCCTGCCCACCTTCGCGAGAATGGTGAAATTCGGACGGGAGGTTTGGCTCGGCTCGGCGCACACCAGGCCGAACTGCCAGGCAAAGGTTAGATCCAATCTGTCGGACGCGTGACCATTCCCACAATGATACAACTCCCAAAAAACACAATTGCATTACAAGAGTCATACTTTGGTCTTGCTACTCCCCGACTTGGATGCTAAGGTCTCTACAGTTTTCCGGGTCTTGCCCAGACGTCAGTTGAAGAAAATCTCACCGGCACGTCAAATACATAACACGCCTTAGCGCCAAGCGAAGGTGACAGAGTTTGTGTTTTGTAAAATCGATCCTGTGGCATGGGACCGAGAGGCGCGAAGCGCATCCCCCCGAAACACTTTTAGAAAGTCACTCTCTAAGTCTTATTAAGGGCCAGCCGCTCCCTCCCAAAGCACCCTTCAACAGTTCAACCTCCGATGTCTGTTCTCATACCGCGAATTCGCACAATTAATGTTCGGCTCTCCGAAGAAGAATATTTGGAGTTGGAACGGTTCTGTGTGGCCAGCGGCGCGCGCAGCATCTCGGACCTGGTGCGCAACACCATGAACAGTCTGATCACAAGCAGGAATCAGGATAGTTCGTTGGCATCGAGCGTCATCGAGTATTCCGGGCACGTGAGGGATCTGGAACTGAGGGTCAAGGAGCTTGCCGCGGAACTTGAATCGTTCCGGACCGGTGACCGGCCGCATCATGCAAATAGGCCCGACGAGACAAATGAGACTGCGGAAGCGCAGCCCCTGGATGATGCCCAGACCTCGTCAGGTTCCGGCCTATTGGAGCAAAAACCGCTGCCCGAGACGGGTTCATGACGGTCGGGCAAAGAGCGCAAAGGTGAGGAAGCAGCCGGCCGCGGTACCCGTGCACTTTTATGGAATGGCCCTGAGCGGCCTTCTGCTGATTGCCGCCAGCTCGCTTTCCGCAGCGCCCGGCAGGCTCGAGAGCGCCCATCAGGGAACGAACGATTCCGACGCATCGACACAGGGTTGCGATCCATCCATGTCCGGCTCCCCCTACATTCCGGTAGACAGTTGGATCTATCCAGCCGTGCTGCGGTTGTATTCGCTGGGCTTTCTGGACCATGTGTTTCTGGGCCTCCGTCCATGGACACGCGCCAGTTTGAGCCACATGCTGGAAGACACCGGCGCCAGGATCGAAGATGCGCAAGCAGGACCGGTCACGGACGAGGCGAGGGAGCTCGACGTCGCACTGAATCGCGAATTGCATCTCGGCAGTGGAGGGCCCTGTCCGGCGCGCATGGGCGATGTGCGAATCGAGTCAACCTATTCGGTGGTGCGCGCGATCAGCGGTACGCCGCTCGGCGACAGCTTTCATCTCGGCTCAACGATCGTCAACGACTATGGCCGGCCCTACGAAAACGGCTTTAATAACTATTCGGGCTTGAGCGGCTACGCGACTGCCGCAAGGTTCACACTCTACGTGCGCGGCGAGTTTCAGGGCGCGCCTTCGGCTCGAGGCTATTCGGCGGCCTTGTATCAGGCGTTGGCGACCATAGACGCAACCATCAACCCCGTCACCGGTCTGGCCTACGGCAATCAGGCCACCATTCCTTTGGGTCCAATCGGCACGGCTACCCAGGGACGCTTTCTCGAGGTATACCTTTCCTATCAAGTTCTGCATCATGTCGTTTCATTCGGCAAGCAGGACGAGTGGCTCGGGCCGGCTCAGGGCGCAAGCATGGCCTACTCGAACAATGCCGAAAACATCTATGCGTTTCATATCAACCGTGCGGAACCGCTGTACATTCCATGGCTCTCAAGGCTCACCGGACCTTTTCGCTATGAGTTCCTGGTGGGCGCGCTGCGCGGCCATACGATGATGCCCAACCCGGCGTACGCGGGGCCGACATTGAACTGCACCTCTGCAACCTCGTCATGTCAGCCGAACGTCATCAATCCCGGAGACCCATGGGTACACGCCGAGAAATTCAGCTTCAAACCCACGCGCGATCTCGAGTTCGGCTTCGAACGTACCGTGATCTGGGGAGGGCGGGGTCACGAACCGATTACCCTCCACACGTTCCTGAGAAGCTTCTTCAGCACGACCGCCACCGATAACGCCGAAAAATTCAGCAATCGGGATCCCGGCGCCCGCTTCGGCACCTTCGATTTCACGTACCGTCTTCCCTTCGCGCGCAACCTGCTCACTCTCTACTCCGACATGGAGGCCCATGACGCACCCAGTCCTATCGCCAAACCTCTGCACGGTACTTTCAGGCCTGGCCTCTATCTGTCGCGCTTCCCTGGCATCCCCAGGCTGGATATGCGCGTCGAAGCCGCTGACACGGATTCCTCCTATCCAGAAAGTATTGGCGGCCGCTATCAATACTGGGAAGGAATTCAAAGGCAGGGCTACACCAACCAGGGTCAACTCTTCGGCGACTGGATGGGGCGCGAAGGCAAGGGCGGGCAAGGCTGGATCACCTGGCATCTGAGCGGCAATGAGTGGGTGCAGGCGAGCGTGCGCACCCAGAAAGCTTCCAAAGACTTTATTCCCGGCGGCACGACTTTGAATGACTTCAGCGTTCAGGCAGTCAAACGCATCCATAAAGATTTTGAGATCGAAGGCAACTTTGCGCTGGAGCACTGGAAAGCCCCCGTCTACCTCCCCGGTTCCGAATCCGTGACCACCACAACCATCCAGCTGACCTGGTTTCCGGAACGCAAAACTGGCTTTTGAAATCCATGCGCAGGTTTGGCCCGCAAACCAGGCAAAGACTCCTGTCTCAAGAAGTTTCCTACACCATGACACATAAATTCCTGATCTTCTTTCTACTGTCCGGCTCTCTCTGCGCCGGCCAGACTGACTACAACACGGCTCCGGCTCAAACGGTCGCTTGTCCTGTCGGCCCCGGCCCGGTCTCCGCAGCCGAAGCAGATCAATGCGCGCCGGAGACCAACATGGCTCCCGCAAATGGACCGGGCGCATATCCTGCTCGAAACGGGACCAACCTCACCCCCGGAACGACTCAACTTCCGACTGGAGCTTATCCCCGGCCCGGTACCACGCCAGTGCCATCCACCCGCGTGATTGGCCCCATCACCACCCGATCCGAATTCGAGATGTTCGCCGAAGATGCGGCCGGGCGCACGCTCCGTGTGTATGGCAGGCAGTTATTCGACGAAGGTCCCACAACTTTTGCTCCCATGGACCGGGTTCCAGTGCCCGCCGATTACGTATTGGGTCCGGGAGATCAACTGCTGATACGCGTGTGGGGCAAAATCGACCTTGACGCCAGCGTGACAGTGGACAGGAATGGCCAGATTTTTCTCTCAAAGGTGGGAACCGTGCGCGTGGCCGGGCTGCGTTACGAGCAGTTGGACAGCTATCTCCACACAGCCATTGCCAATCTCTACAAAGACTTCGAGCTGAATGTCACGATGGGCCAGCTGCGCTCGATCCAGATCTTCATTCTGGGCAGCGCAAGGCAACCGGGAACGTACACTGTCAGCTCACTCAGCACCCTGGTCAATGCACTGTTTGCCTCCGGCGGGCCCTCCGCTACAGGGTCGATGCGGCATATTCAGTTACGCCGCGACAATCGCGTCCTCGTCGACTTTGACATTTACGACCTGCTGCGCAAGGGTGACAAATCGCACGATGTGCAGTTACTCCCTGGAGATGTGATCTATATTCCGCCCGCCGGCCCCCAAGTTGCGATCTTAGGGAGCGTCAACGAGCCCGGGATTTACGAACTGAGGGGCGATACCACGATTGCCGCCGCGTTGAGCGACGCCGGCGGGCTCACCAACCTGGCCGAGGCCGATCGCGTGCTTCTCGAACAAATTGCGAATCACAGAAGACGAGGGGTCGATGACTTCCCCCTGGATCGATCGGGACTGGAGCGCATGCTCAAGGACGGGGACATGCTGCGGATATTCCCCATCTCGCCGCAGTTTGACAAGGCCGTGATGCTGCGCGGCAGTGTCTCTCAGCCGGGGCATTTCCCCTGGCACGAAGGGATGCGGGTCTCGGATCTGATTCCGTCGCGCGATTTTCTGATTACCCGCACTTACTGGTACCAGGAAGGCCATTTGACAGAGAGCGCGCCTGCCGGCAGCAGTTGGAGCGAGGAAAACGGCGTGCGCTGCAATCGGCGCGGAGCAGGCCTTCCAAACCAGGGATACGGCGCGAACGCTAACCCAAGCGATGCCACCGTTCCGAACCAGGTAAACGGAACCCAGGGCAATCCGCGTGGTGCAGGGACTCCGAATCAGGAATACGACACCGCCGGCAATGCGCTCGATGCGTGCGCTCCGAACCAGGGTTACGGACCGGGCGGCAACGCGCCTCAGGGAAGCGAGCTGAACCAGCAAAACCAAACGCCGGTACATGCACCGATCGATATCATGACCGACCTGGTAGAGAACACGGCGGAGATCAACTGGGACTATGCCTCCATCCAGCGCCTTGACGAACAGGATTTGAGCACTCGCCTGATTTCCTTCAACCTGGGTAACGCTATCGGCAACCCCGCATCTCCCGATAATCAGTTCTTGAAGCCTGGCGATGTGGTCACCATTTTCTCAAGGAACGACCTGCCCTTGCCGACGGACAAACACGCAACATTTGTCCGCGTGAGCGGAGAGGTCAATGCGCCAGGCGTGTATCGCGTGGCGCCGGGCGACACTCTGCGCAACGTGGTCGAACGCGCGGGCGGACTCACTCCGCATTCTTATCTTTACGCTTCTGAACTCACGCGCGTGTCGACCCGCCAGGCCGAGGAACAGCAACTCCAGGTCTCCATCGCGCAAATGCAGAGAGAGCTCACCGCGCGCTATGCGGCCGCCCCGTCCACACCCTCGATGAGCGCCGCCGATCAACAAACGCAGATGAGCACTCAGCAGTCCGCCATAGCCCAGCTCGCGGCAGTGAAGCCGACCGGCCGAATCGTTCTCGACATGAAGCCGGGCGCCAGCACCGTCGCCGATATTCCGAGCTTCCCTCTCGAAGATGGCGACAGTTACTATATTCCGCCCAGGCTCAGCACGGTCCAGGTCGCGGGAGCGGTCTACAACGAGAATGCCTTTCGGTATCAGCCCCGGAAACACTTGTCCGCATATCTGAACGATGCCGGCGGTCCCACCCGGCAGGCGGACGCCAGGCGCATCTTTCTGGTCAGGGCGGACGGAACCGTCATCAGCAGGCAAAGTCACGGCCAGTTCTGGCATACCGACTTCGAAAGCACGGTCCTTTTGCCTGGGGACGCAATCATTGTCCCCTCGAAGATGAAGTCGCCAAGCAACTTCATGCAACAGCTTCCGGGCCTGGTCCAGACCCTTTCGCAAACCGCGATGACCGGGGCGGTGATCGGCTCGACCTACTGACATTCGAATTGCGCCGGCGCGAGCGCAAAGCTTTGCCCATCGCGTTCGATCAAGACAGGGAGCCTGCGAGGGCCGGAATCGGCACTCGGCTCTCTCATTACTCGGCTATCTCACTACACAGGATACGGCCATCCGGCGGCTCTTGCCGCACACGCCCGATCGTCCTTATCCGGAATCACGAAAATGAAGAGGAACGAATCATGCGCAACAGAGTAAGAAGAATGATGAGGAGCAGCGCGATGCGCTGGCTCTTTGTATGGGCCGCACAAGGCTGCATCTTTGCGCTCTCGGGATTCATAGCGTTTCTGTTACGGTTCGACTTGAGGCTTCCCGAAACGTGCCTGCGCTATTTCGTCTACGCGCTTCCGGTCTGGATTGCCGTCAAGAGCGTGATATTCCAGGCTTCCAATTTGAATCGCCAGGGCTTGCGCTATGTATCGATCGCCGATGTCTACAGGATTGTTCTTGCCAACCTTGCCGGATCGTTTCTGAGCTGGGCGATCATTGCTTGCGTTGCTCCCGCCGGTTTTCCGCGATCCATTTATCTGGGCGACCTGGTGCTTTGTTTTCTGGGAACGGTCGGACTGCGTGTCGTGGTTCGAATGGTGGCGGAAGGCCTCCATGGCGGACACGGGAATGCCCTGGAGAAAAGAACGCTGATCTACGGGGCGGGTGACGCAGGCAATACTCTGCTCAGAGAGATTCGCAACAATCCCAAATTGGCGTATCACGTTTGCGGGTTTCTCGACGACGGCCGGGATAAAGAGGGCTCATTCATTAGCGGTATCGAAGTGCTTGGCGGCGGGGATGAAGTTCAGGCCCTGGTAACGAAACACAATATAGCGATCATTTTGATCGCGACTCCCTCGGCGACGGGCGTCGAGATGACCAGGATACTCGAGTTGTGTCATGCCGCGGGAGTGGAGTCGAAGACGGTGCCCGGACTCGGAGAGGTGGTTGAAGAGTGCGGCCTGGTGGGCCAGATTCGCGAAGTTGCCGTCGAAGATCTCCTGGGTCGAAACCCGGTGCGGCTTGAAGTAAGTCAAATTCGCGATGTGCTCAAGGGTAAGGTGGTTCTGGTGACCGGGGCTGCCGGATCAATCGGATCCGAACTTTGCCGGCAGATTGCACGCTTTCAACCCGCAGGAATCGTGGGCTTTGAAATTGCCGAGTCGCCACTGTTTGAGATCGACCGCGAAATGAAACAGAGATTCCCGCAGGTCCCCTTTTACCCCGAGATCGGAAACGTGCAAAACCGTGTGCGCCTGGACGATGTTCTCCGCGAGTACAGACCCACCATCGTTTATCATGCCGCGGCGTATAAGCACGTTCCCCTCATGGAGACACACGTCTTCGAGGCCGTCGAGAACAATGTGCTCGGGACCTACAACCTTGCCATCTCCGCGATGAAGCACGGGGTTGAGGATTTCGTCCTGATTTCCTCCGACAAAGCCGTGCGTCCGACCAATATCATGGGCACCACCAAGCGCGTCGCCGAACTGATTCTGCTCGCGCTGCAAAATGGCCGAACCCGCTACGTCGCGGTGCGTTTCGGCAACGTGCTGGGCTCGAACGGCAGCGTGATCCCGATCTTCAAGAAACAAATTGCGGCCGGGGGTCCGGTCACCGTGACGCATCCGGAGATGCGGCGCTACTTCATGACCATTCCCGAGGCGTGCCAGCTGGTTTTGCAGGCATCGGCAGTGGCAACCGGCGGCCAGATCTGTGTTCTCGATATGGGCCAGCCGGTCAAGATCGTGGATCTGGCCAGGAATCTGATTCTGCTGTCCGGCTTGCAGCCGGAGAAAGATATCAAAATCCAATTTACCGGGATGCGGCCCGGTGAAAAGCTCTACGAAGAACTCAGTACGCTGCTCGAAAATACCATTCCAACCGAGCATGAGAAAGTGCGTATCTTCGTGGGCAACGGAGTGCCGGAAGGGAACATCCACCGGTGGCTGGATGAGCTGCGCGACCTTTGTGCGGCCCGCGATACGGGCCGTCTGATGGTTGCCCTCAAAGAAGTGGTTCTTGACTACAGCCCGAGTGCTGAATTGTTACGACGCGTTGTAGAAGCCAGGGACCGCGACGCGCGCGTACCCGTTCTTGATCGGTCGCTGATAAGTCATCAGGCCAAAGCGCCGATTTGTTGAAGGCATCCATGCGCCCGGCAAGGTCCACAATGAGAATGCTCTCCGTTACCGGATCCGCAGGCGAGCCGATCGCTATGCGCGCGATCGCGTCGGAGCGCCAGGACTCGCGAGAAACAACCCTGATCCAGTAGTCGATGTCGAGAAGATGAGCCAACAGAATTTACTCACGGAAGAATTCGAAGCCATCACGCAGCCGGTGACCCCGGGGGCAGACAATGCCACGATGTTTGGCGTCACCGGTCTCGCGATCCATGTTCTTGCCCAGCTCGCCGGCCGCAAGCGCATGATACTCAGCGTGACCGGCGCGGCCATGCTTGGGGGCCTGCTCACGAGCCTGCTGCTGCCGGTGCGGTACACGGCCGTAACCAAGATCATGCCGCCGCGGCAGACCCCGTCCACTACCGCCATTTTGAACAGCGTGCCGGGCCTGGGCGCGATGAGTGACGCCATGTCCGGTGGATTGAACCTGCGCGATCCCAACTCAATCTATGTGGCCCTGATGCAGTCCAGGCCGATCGCGGATGACCTCATCGATCGCTTCAACCTCGTCGCGGTTTATGACAAGAAAAACCGCACGGACACCCGCAAAAAGCTCGAGGACAATACGGAGATCGTATCGGAGATCAGCACTCTGATCTCGATCTCCGTTACGGACCGGGACAAGAAGCGCGCGGCCGACATGGCCAACGCCTACATCGAACAGCTCCGCACCCTGAGCAAGACCATCTCGGTCACAGAGGCTTCCCGGCGGCGACATTTCTACGAGGAGGAATTGAAGCAGGCCAAGGAGGATCTGGTTGCGGCCGAACTTCAATTCCAGCAGGTGCAACAGCAGAAGGGCCTGGTCCAGTTGGACGCGCAGGCCAAGGCGATGATTGAGAGCCTTGCCGCCCTTCGCGCCGAGGTCGCGGCCAAGCAAGTACAAGTGCAGGCGCTGCGCTCCTATTCGACAGAGCAAAACCCCGACGTGCAATTGGCGGAAAGGGAGTTGAACTCTCTCGAAGCCGAGGAAACCCGCCTGGAAGAGCGCAATCACGTGCCAGGAATCGCCGGGCTGGGGCTTGGCAACGTTCCTGCCGCGGGATTGGATTACCTGCGCGCCGCGCACGAACTGCAATACCAGCAGACGCTCAACGACATGCTGATGAAGCAATACGACGCAGCCAAGCTCGATGAATCGAAGGAGGCGGCCGTCATCCAGGTCGTTGAGCCGGCGATCGAGCCGGAGCGGAAATCGTCTCCGCATCGCCTGGAGATCGTGCTCCTGTCCACGATCGGAGGCTTTCTGGTCTCCTGTTTTCTTACCTGGGCATTGTGGTGGCGGGGTGTGGCGCGAACGGATCCGGAAACCGCCGCCGCAATTGAGAATCTGCAGTGTGCTCTGCGCAGACCGATCTAGCCCGGCGGTTGATCCATTGCGGGGAATCATCCAACAGCAGGCGGAGGCCGTTCACTCCTCTCCGCCATCACCTTGAAATCGCTCCTCGACCAGCATCCTGGCTCGAGAGCTCCCTGTTCCTTCAACGTGTCCGGCAGACGACCAGCCTGGGGGGATCCAATGAACTCATGCGCTTTTACTGGTAAACGCCTCCTCATCACCGGGGGTACCGGCACCTTCGGCAACGCGGTGGTGGAGATGGCGACCCACGCCGGCTTCGCTGAGATACGCATCTTCAGCCGCGACGAGAAGAAGCAGGACGACATGCGGCGGCGGCTGAAGAACGGCGCCATCAAGTTCTACCTGGGCGACGTGCGCAACTACGACGGCGTCTTGCAGGCCATGCGCGGCGTGGACATGGTCTTTCATGCGGCGGCGCTGAAGCAGGTTCCGTCCTGCGAATTCTTCCCGATAGAGGCCGTCCAGACCAACACGCTGGGCGCCGAGAACGTGATGAACGCAGCCCTCGCATCGCGGGTGAGCAAGGTTATCGTCTTGAGCACCGACAAGGCGGTGTATCCGGTGAACGCCATGGGGATGTCCAAGGCGCTGATGGAAAAGTGCATGTCGGCCAAGGCCCGCATGCACCAGGACTCCCCGACCGTGTTTTGCGGCACCCGCTACGGCAACGTGATGGGCTCGCGGGGATCGGTGATCCCGCTGTTTCTGAGCCAGATCCAATCCGGGGAGCCTCTTACTGTAACCGACCCGGAAATGACCCGGTTCATGATGACCATCGAAGGCGCGGTAGAGCTGGTGCTCTACGCATTCGAGCACGGCAGGCCGGGGGACATCTTCGTGCGCAAGGCTCCGTCGGCCACCATCGGCACACTGGCCAAAGCGCTCGAGCAGATCTTCGATACCGAGAAAAGCTATCGAGTCATCGGCACGCGGCACGGCGAAAAACTGTACGAGACCCTGATGAACCGCGAGGAAATGGCGCGCGCCGAGGACCTTCAAGACTACTACCGGATATGCGCCGATGCGCGCGACCTGAACTACTCCTCCTACTTCAGCGAGGGCAAGCACGAGATATCCGAGGCCGAGGACTATCACTCCCATAACGCCGCGCGCCTCAATCTGGAGGAGATGAAAGCGACGCTTTTGCGACTGGCCTGTGTGCAGGAAGCACTGAGCGGAAGGATGCTGGCGGCGTGATCAGGGTTCTTGTCACCGACAGCCGCTGCTTCCTCGGCCGCAACCTCGTGGCGCATCTCGGCGAGCGGCGGGATTCGGAAACCTTTGCCGCCGACCAGGAGACTTCTCCGGCCGACCTCGAGCGGCAGCTGGGGATCGCGGATGTGGTATTTCACGTGGGCGGGCTCTACCGGTCCGAGATTACGGCAGAGTTTGAGCGAGTGAACGCCGGGCTGACCAGGCGCCTTTGCGATATGTTGCGGCGCGCCGGCCGAGCCACGAAGATCGTGTTCGAGTCCTCCATCCAGGCAGATCTGCCCAATCCCTACGGAACCAGCAAGCGACGGGCGGAAGATGCTCTCCGGGAGTATGCGGCAGCTACCGGAGCCAGGGTCAGGTTCTTCCGCCTCAAGGGCCTGTTCGGCAAGTGGTGCCCGCCTGACTCGAACTCGGTGACGGCAACGTTTTGCCATCGCATCGCCCATGAATTGCCGATCACCATCTCCGATCCCGCCCGTGAGGTGGAACTCAACTACGTGGACGACATCGTCGCCGCGTTTCTCGAGGAACTCGAGAACGATGCTCCCGAGCCGCGGCAGATTCGCTTCACCCGGCTGCGCCTGGACGATCTGGCCGGCCGGATTCAGGCGTTTCACGAGGTGGGAGCGAACCTGAGACTGCCGGATTTCGCGGATCCCTTCTGCCGGGCTCTTTATGCGACCTATCTGTCCTACGTTCCCAGCCACTCGAGGCAGCAGAATCTGGACGTCAAGACCGACGCGCGAGGCAGCTTGGCGGAATTCATCAAGTCAGACCATTGCGGGCAGATCTTCGTATCGCGAACGGCCCCGGGGGTGACCCGCGGCAATCACTATCACCATACCAAGGCGGAAAAGTTCCTGGTCGTCGAAGGCGAGGGACTGATCAGGATGCAGCCGATTGAGGGCGGACCGGTGGACGAGTATCGGGTTGAGGGCCGCAGGTATCAGGTGATCGATATTCCGCCCGGGTTCACTCACTCCATCCGCAATGTCGGCCGCGGCGAAATGGTGACTTTGTTCTGGTCGAGCGAAATCTTCAACCCCGACCGCCCGGATACGTTTTATCTTCCCGTGGGCGAAGGGCTGCTGGCGCCCGATGGTTGCTTAGCAGCCGGCAGTTGAGAGAAGGCAATCCCAGCAGCACCCTGGAGACACTATGAAAGTTGTAAGCATTCTTGGCACCCGGCCGGAGATCATCAAGATGTCGCGGGTGATGGCGGTCTTGGATCGATACACGGAACACATCATTGTCCACACCGGCCAGAATTACGATTACGAGTTGAATCAACTGTTTTTTGACGAATTAGGCGTTCGGAAACCCGACCATTTCCTCGAGGCTGCAGGCAAGACCGCGGCCGAGACCATCGGGCTGGTGATTGCGAAATCAGATAGCCTGTTCGCCGAGCTTGAGCCCGACGCAGTTTTGATTCTGGGCGA
>Ga0187851_10004223_pt1 | contig 11803 bp, 6 predicted proteins | sample June2016WEW_6_10_FD_132997 | JGI IMG/M metagenome (GOLD analysis project Ga0187851, IMG submission 132997) | Peatland microbial communities from SPRUCE experiment site at the Marcell Experimental Forest, Minnesota, USA - June2016WEW_6_10 | ecosystem: Environmental > Terrestrial > Soil > Wetlands... | reverse complement strand
CGACGACCAGTACATCACCGACAACTCTCACGTAAGGTCGGGCCTGAGGTGGACGACCGCGAAGTGGGCCTTTACCAGTTACTATGAAGGAAACTGGGATCCGTTAACCTGGCTTTCCCACGCTCTCGATTGTGAACTCTTTGGCCTGAACCCGGCCGGACACCACGCCGTCAGCGTCTTGCTGCATGCACTGAGCGCCGTGGTTCTGTTTCTCCTTCTGCAGAATGCCACCGGATTCCGCTGGCGCAGCCTGATGGTTGCCGCCTTGTTTGCGCTTCACCCCGTCAACGTGGAATCGGTGGCATGGGCAGCCGAGCGGAAGAACGTATTGAGCATGCTGTTCTTTCTGCTCGCCTTGCTGGCGTACGGATGGTATGCCGCTCAACCGAGCCTGGGCCGATACGCCTCCGTGTTGGTTGCCTTTGTGCTGGCGTTGCTCTCGAAGCCGCAGGCGATCGCCTTGCCCTTTCTGCTGTTGCTGTGGGACTACTGGCCGCTCGGCCGGATCGGCAGGTTCAGTCTCGGGCCATCGCGGCAGGGCCGTACCGTGCCCCATCGATCGGGCGGATGGCTGGTCGCAGAGAAAGTGCCGTTACTGCTTCTTTCCGCCGCCAGTGCGCGAATGGCGATCCAAGCCCAGCGCCTGGCAGGCGCGGTCCAGGCTTTTTCCCAATCCAGCCTGCTCCTGCGACTGGAGACGGCAGTCGTCTCGTATGTGCGCTATCTGGGGAAGGCCGTCTGGCCCTCGCAACTGGTGGCGCTCTATCCGCGGCCGACGATGCTCTATCCCGTCTGGCAGGTTGGCGGCGCGGCCGTCCTTTTGCTGACGATTACCGCTTGCGTGCTCCTTGGGCACCGGCGACCGTATCTCGCCGTCGGATGGCTCTGGTTCTTGGGCAGCATGGTGCCAATGATCGGGTTGGTACAAACCGGCGCCCAGGCGATGGCGGACCGCTACGCTTACATTCCGTTTCTGGGCCTGTTTCTGATGATGACCTGGCTCTTGGCCGACTGGGGGAACGCCCTCAAACTCTCGGCCGGCCGGCTGGCTGCGGCCTCGGTTGCGTGCTTGCTGATGCTGGCCACGCTGACCTACCGGCAGGTGAGTTACTGGCACGACACTGCCTCGTTCTGGACGCGAACGCTGGCCCTCACCGATGACAATTACGTCGCCCACGACTCGCTCGGAATTTTCTTCGCCGGCCAGGGGCGCACAGAAGAGGCGGCCGCCCAATTTCGCGCCGCGCTGGCGATTCGTCCCGACGATATGCCCGCCAACCTGAACCTGGGCACTTATGAGCATGGCCGCGGCAACCTGCAGGCGGCGATTGAACGGTATCAGATGGTGGCGCTTCATGCCGGCGATGTTGATCTCCGCGCGACCGCTTACGGCAATCTCGGATCCGCGTATCGCCAGATGGGCGAGTCCTCGATGGCGAAGCAGAGTTACGAACGGGCGTTGGCGTTGACGCCGGCCCAACCGATGGCAATGGCCATGATCGGACTCGGTTTGATCGCCCAGAAGGAGGGCGACTTTGGGGAGGCGGTGCGGCAGTATTCGCACGCCATGGCCGTTGCGCCGACCGACGTCGGCTACTTGCTGCTGGCGCGGGCTTTGGAGCAGGACGGCCGGCCGGACGAGGCCAAAGCAATTAACGAGCGAGTGGCGCGCTTGTCGCCGAACCTTGCCGAGGCGCGGCAGACCGCAGAGGGTCTCCTGTCGGGCCGGTAACTCCGGCTGGGCGTCACTTTTTTGGATGCGACAGGCTCATGGGGAACGAGGCAACAAAGAACTTACCCATGTCGCTGTCGATCGGTTCGATATCGAAGAAACCCGTGGCCTCCGCTCCCAGTACCCTGGTTCGAAAGTAATAAGTCTTCCCCGCCTCGGCGGTAAAGTGGGCCAGGCCGACGATCCGGGACATGCGATCGAAATGCGATTGCCAGTTAGCGCAAAGATGGCGTTCGCCGGGATCGACGGCGAAAGAAAAATAGGAACTGCGGTGATTGGCGCCGATCCAGACGCCATCGACCGCGATCTTGGTGGTGATGCAGCCGCCGGGACAGTTTGCCACCCCCATATCCTGAATCAGGTAAACCAGCGCCTTGCCGGCTTCGGGGTGCGCCACGGAGTGTTGGGAGTCGTCGTCTTTCACTTCGAAGTTGACGCCTTTCGGACCGCATGCGGCTTCGGCGGCGGCGACTGCGCCGGTGTCTTCGGCGAGGGCGGAGATCGCGAAAAGGATCAAAGCGAGAACGGTGCGCATAGCTGCACTCCGAGAGCCTGTCGCAACCGGAAGTAATAGACCGGACGGCTTGTCGTTATTCTAACGCTGCTGCCGCCACCCTAATTTAGCGAAGGCCGAGCGGTCTCACCGGTTGTTTGCTGGCGGTAGAGCTTGATCTGTCGCCGGGTGGCATCAAGGGCGCCGAATTCCCATAAATTCGCCGGCTCGATGTCGTCGTCGGTATTTGCGTTGAAGCCTTCGTCGGGTCGCACGAACTCATTGAACTGGTCGATAATCAAAAAAATGGGAGAGAGCTGAACGGCATAGCTCATGAACGCTTCCAGCGTGACGTAGGAGTCAGAGCGACCGAAGCGAAGAGCATCGTCGGGACAATAGGGTAGAGAGTTCGGGTCCGGACAGCCCCATCCGCTCTGTCCCGCGGTGGCAATCGAAGCGGTGAAGTTCTCGACCCTCGCGCCTGCGATGTTGTAGGTCGGGTAGTAGGGGCATAGGGGTTGCCGGCACGTGGGGTTAAGGCGATCGACCACGCTCCAGAAGCCGTATTCGGGATTGATCTCGATCGGCCCGGTGGGGGTGCCCTGCCTCGCCCACAGGCCGGGCTGGCTATCGAGATATCCGGCAATCATCTTGAAGGTGTACTGCCGGGTAAGGGCGGGATGTTTCCCGAGGAAGGTTTCAATTCGAAACCACAAAGGGTTATCGGCCGGGTTCGGGTCCTGTGCGGCACCGAGGTAAATCAGCATGAGGGGCTTGCCCTGGTAGATCACGTTGCGTGCCGGGTAGTCGGCCATGCGCGCGCCAAAATAGGCGATTTCCTTTTCGAGCGCATTCTTGCCGTCGCTATCCTTGTAGAGAACGTTCCCGTTGATGCCGCCGAGTAATGGAATCAGTTTCAGCGGGGTCCCGAGCGACGACCAGGCGGGATAAAGGTTGCCGGTATTGTCGCGGATGATCTGGTTAGAAGTGCGGAACGAGGGAGTGCAATTCGGAACGTACTTCTTGAGGAATGACGGGCTGTTGAAGATGCAGGCGACGTTGTTGGTCAGGTCGATGGTGGCGGCATCGACGCCCATGAATTCCAGCCATCGGACATGCTGATCGATGATGGCGGGATCGGCGCTGTCGTAGCCGCCGCCAACCGGAATCATGTCGGCCGAGCGCAGCCTGGGCTTGGCTGCGGTGCCCTGGAAAGTTACGGCTTTAGGCCCGAACCAGGCTTCGTATTCGATGACCACGACGTGGCTGCTCTGGTCGACCACGAGCGCAGCGTCAGTCCGCGGCTCGGATGCGGCAGCGAGCGAAGGCAGGGACAGGAAAGCTTCGAAACCGGCGAGGAGAGCGCAAACGAGCAGAGTGCTCCGCAGCCAATGCATAGGTAAGTCACCCCCGCCGCGACCAAAGTTGTCCGCCACCCTGGGTGCCGGGGCGGGCTAGGCCTTCGCCGACAAGATCGTCTGCGGCTGTCGGGAACCGACGGCTTACTGTTTTACCTCGTCTTTGGCGACCACGCCATCTTTGATGTAGATGATGCGGTGCGCGTACTCGGCGATGTCGTGCTAGTGGGTGACGAGGACGATGGTGTTGCCTTCGGCGTGCAGGCGGTCGAACAGGGCCATGATCTCGTTGCCGGTTTGCGAGTCCAGGTTGCCGGTTGGCTCGTCGGCCAGGATGATCGCCGGCTTGTTGACCAGGGCGCGGGCGATGGCCACGCGCTGACGCTGTCCACCGGAGAGTTCGTTCGGCTTGTGGCTCATGCGGCCTTCCATGCCCACCGAGGCCAGTGCTGCCTTGGCGCGCTCGGTCCGCTCTTCGGCGGGAATTCCGGCGTAGATGAGCGGCAGTTCCACGTTGTGCAGGGAGGTAGCGCGGGCCAGGAGATTGAAGGTCTGGAACACGAATCCGATTTCCTTGTTGCGGATGCGTGCCAGTTCGTCGTCGTCGAGTTCGCTGACCCGTTGTCCGTTCAGCCAGTACTGGCCTTTGGAGGGCGAATCGAGGCAGCCGATCAGATTCATCAGCGTGGACTTGCCGGAGCCGGACGGGCCCATGATGGCGACATATTCGTTGCGCTGAATGCGCAGGTTGATGCCGCGCAGCGCATGCACCTGTTCGGAGCCCATGTCATAGGTCTTCCACAAGTCTTCGGTGGAGATCATGTAGGAATCGGGACCGGCCCAATTCGCGGGCTTATCGAATGGCAGGATCTCGGCAGTCGCCATCTTGCTCTCCTTCTCAGAGTCGGGCACACAGTCTCCTCGGACCGTTCTATCTTGGACGTTCTAAGTCAACAGACGTTACACGCGGCCCCAACTAACTGCTTTCCTCTTCTTTTTTCGGGGTTGAATTATCTATTTTGACACTCGTTCCCGGTTTCAGAGTGCGCAAAACCTTATAACTGCCGGTAATCACCTCGTCACCCTCCCGCAGTCCCTTGAGGACTTCGATATCGGTGGTACCGCTGATGCCGGTATCGATGGCAACGAACTCGGCCTTCTTGTTGCGGATCACGAACACGCCCTGAATTTCTTCTTTTTGCTTGGCGGCGTCGGGCGCGCTCGCGGCTGCCTGAACGTGGCCGTTGCCTTTCGCATCTTTCGGGATCAGATCCGCTTGCGTGCGAACCGTGAGCGCCTGAATCGGAAGGCTGAGCGCGTTGCTGCGGGTCGCGGTCGTGATTTTGGCGGTTGACGACAGTCCGGGGCGGAGGTCGGGGGGAGGATCGGCGAGCGTGACCACGACTTTGAAGTCCTTGGCTTCCTCGCTGGTCGAGGTGGCCTGGGAGGTGGCGACTCCGGTTGAGCGCACGATCGCGTTGTCGCCGATTTCGCTCACCACACCGTGGAAGATCTTGTGCGGAATCGCGTCGATGGTCACGTCGGCCGACTGGCCCAGATGCACGTTGACGATGTCCGTCTCATCGACCTTGACTTCGGAGGTGATGACCGACATGTCGGCAAGCGTCATCAGGGTGCTGCCGGGAGAGTTCTGGATTCCGATGACCACGGTTTCGCCTTCCCGCACCGGCAGGTTGGTGATGACACCGTCAAACGGTGCTTCGTAAGTGGTCTTCTGCAGCACATCGGCGACGCGCGTGAGATTCGCCTGGTTCTGCGTGATGTGCTTATCCATGGAGTCTTTTTGCGCCTTGGCTTGCGCCACCTTCGCTTCCGCCTGGGCCAAGCCGGCATCGGCGGATTCCCAGGCGGCTTTCTTGAGATCGTAATCCTGCTTCGCAATCAGGGCCGCGTTGTAGAGGCCCTGGGCGCGTTCCCAATCGAGTTTGGCATGCTCGGCGTCAGACTTGGCGCGGTTCAGGTCGGCAAGCGAGGTGTTGAGAGCGGCGACGGCGGCGACGGCGTCGGTTTCCGACGCCTGTACCGAAGCGCGCGTGGCGTTGACGTCGGCCGAGGACTGCACGTTCTCGAGCTGCGCCAGCAACTGGCCCTTCTTCACCCGATCGCCTTCCTTGACGTGCAGCTTGATGATCTTGCCGAAGGCATTGGCTCCGATATTCACGTAGGTCTTGGGCTTGATTTCGCCGGAGGCGCTGACCACCGCGGCGAGGTTCTGTCTTTGCACCCGGTCGGTCTGCACCGTGACCACGTTCTTGCGGCTCTGATATACGGTAATGGCCACGATGGAGACGAGCACCAGGGCCGCGCCCGCAGCGATCAATGCTTTCTTCCACGTCTTCATAATCGTTCGGTCGAGCCAGCCTCCACAGCCGCGGACAGACTCCGGAACCCTCGCAGGGAGCCGCTCACAGAACGGCGGGACCTTAGCGTCATTGCCTGAACAAGTTACGCTTCCGCCATGAGGAAAGTTCCCGAGGTCCGCGAAACCAGGTTCTTCCGTGCCGTTCCGGCAAGGTGCGACGACGAGAACCCAGTCTATTATATCTTGCCGAAGCGCCGGGCGGGGTCCGGTGAACTGCTTCGGCTGGACTGCAAGCGGCCGATTTGTCAGGGGTTTAGAGTGGTTCCGGGAGGGTGGGAATTCTTTTTCGGGCAGGCCACTTCTCCTTGCCTTGTTGTATCCAATAAACATAGAATCAGGTAGCTGACGTTTCTCTCGAGGTAGGCCCTTCTATGTTCTCCACAGGCGTTCGGAATCGTTGTGTGATTGGTTTGCTGGCGGGCGCGATGGCGTTTGCCTGGGTCTCGGTTTTGCAGGCGCAGGATCCGGCGCAGAACCAGGACGCAAAGCCGGCGGAGGATAAGGGGGCAGCTGCCCAGGGAACGCAGGTCGATCCGCTCAAACGCCAGATTCCGGAGAAGCAGCGCAAGGCGAACGCCAAGGCACTCAAGATCGAGTTGAGCAAGACCTATCGCAAGTGGCTGGACGAGGACGTCCGCTGGATCATCACCGACGAGGAACGGTCCGCCTTCATGCAGCTGTCAAACGACGAAGAGCGCGACCAGTTCATCGAGGCTTTCTGGCAACGCCGCGATCCCACACCCGACACCGAAGAGAACGAATTCAAGGAAGAGCACTACCGGCGCATCGCCTATGCCAATGAGCATTTCGCGGCCGGCATACCCGGCTGGAAGACCGATCGCGGGCGGATGTACATCGTGTTTGGTCCGGCCGACGAAATCGACGCCCATCCCTCGGGCGGCAGCTACGAACGCCCGATGGAAGAAGGCGGGGGCGAGACTTCGACCTTCCCGTTTGAAACCTGGCGCTACCGCTATCTGGAGGGCATCGGGCAGGAAGTGATGATCGAGTTCGTCGATACCTGCATGTGCGGCGACTACCATATGACGCTCGATCGCTCGGAAAAGGACGCGCTGAAGTACACACCGAATGCCGGGCTGACGCTCTACGAGCAAATGGGCATGTCGAGCAAAGCCGATCGGTTCACCGGGGGAAACGGTCTCGAACAGCTGGGTCAATCGCCCTTTTCTAACAATTTGCAGACCAAAGAGTTCGATCGGCTGGAACAGTTTGCCAAGCTGCAGGCGGCGCCGGCAGTGAAGTTCAAGGATCTGGAAGAAGTGGTCAGCCACAAGATCAGCGTCAATCTGATGCCCTTCGATGTGCGGGCTGACTTCGTGAAGGTCACCGGCGACACGGTGCTGGTTCCGGTTACGATTCAGATCAAGAATCGCGACATCACCTTCCAGAACAAAGAGGGTGTGGAGCGCGGCACGGTCAATATTTTTGGCCGCGTGACCACGCTCACCGGCAAAATCGTTCAGACCTTTGAAGACACGGTGCAAGTCGATGTGCCCATCGAGCTGTTGCCCAAAACCGCCGAGAACGCTTCGGTGTACTGGAAAGCGCTGCCGCTGCGTATCAGCCAGAACCGCTACCGGCTGGACGTGGTCGTCAAGGACGTCAACGGAGACCGCACCGGAAGCTGGAGCCGGGCCATCCAGATTCCGGACTTCAGCGAAGATCGGCTGAGCAGTTCCACGCTCATCATTGCCGATCAGATGGAACCGGTCGCGACCAAGAACGTGGGCACGGGCAATTTCGTCATAGGTACCACAAAGGTGCGTCCCCGCGTGGCGCCCTCCGATGGCAAGCCGATTTCGTTCAAGCGCAATCAGAAGCTGAATTTCTGGATGCAGGTTTACAATCTCAGCGTAGACGACAAGACGCACAAACCTTCGGCCACGATCGAATATAATGTGACAGACGCCAACAACAAGGCCGTCATTCATACCGTCGAGTCGACCGACACGATGGGAAACGTGGGCGATCAGGTGACGCTGCAAAAGACGCTATCGGCGGCGAACCTGCAACCTGGCTTGTACAAAATCGAGATCAAAGTGAACGACAACCTTTCCAAGCAGACCGTCGACCCCACGGCAACTTTCGCCGTAGAGTAGACTGCTTGCCTGGTTCCCCAAAGGTGGTGGGCGCGATGGTTCGAAAACTCGGGTTCCTGGTAGTCGTCGCAATCGCGGCCTCGACTGCAGCGGTTCCGGCCTGGTGCGGAACGGCGTCGGGCGCGATCTCCGGCTACGTCCGCGATGGCAGCGGCGCCCCGCAGATGGGCGCGGTGGTGGAAATTCTTGGATCGGCCGCGCAGGCGCTGAAAGTCTTCACCGACGATCGCGGCTTCTACTCGGTCGCGGCTCTGCTGCCCGGAAACTACAGCGTGAAGGTGAGTGCGCCCCTGTTTCTGCCCACGCTGCGCGAAAAAATCGGCGTGCGCGCCGGCGCGAAACTGATGGTGAACGTCACGCTGACCACCTTGTTCGAAGCCATCGAACTGGTCCCGCTGCGCGGTCCGGCCGACGATGACGATTGGAAGTGGACGCTGCGCTCGGTTGCCAATCGGCCCATTCTGCGGGTCCTCGAGGACGGCACGACCGTGGTCGCGCAGAACGGGGATGCTGGCGTTCGCGACTTGAAAGGTACCGTGAGCTTCCTCGCCGGTTCTCCCGGCGAAGGCTTCGGCAGCTCCTCCGATATGAGCGCCGGCTTTGCCGTGGAGCATTCCTTGTTGTCGACTGGCACGCTGCGACTGAACGGCAACGTCGGCTACGACGCCGACGGCCAGACCATCCCGTCGGCCGTGCTTCGGACCTCCTACACCAACAGCTACAACGGCATTTTCGAGCCGTCGATGGCCATCACCGTCCTCAAACTCAATTCGCCCGACATGAACAACGTGCCCGGGGCATCGCTGCAAGCCCTCTCGGTAACCAGTTCCGATCGGGTCGTGATCGGCGACCGGCTGGAGATGAAACTGGGCAGCGAGCTGCAAGCCATCCAGTTCATGGGCCGGGTGAACGCCTTCAAGCCCTTCGGCTCGGCCGATTTGCACCTGACGCCGAATACGGTGCTCGAATACCAGTACGCAAGTTCGATCCCCAAGCGCGGGCTGGGCGACGGTCAAGGCGAAGACCGTCTGGATTCGGCCGCCGCCGACCTGAGCGAAACCGCGCCGCGGATGAGCATTACCGGCTATACGCCGGCCGTCGAACGGGCCCATCATCAGGAAGTCTCGATCTCCCAGCGCATCGGCAAAAACAGCATGCAGGTGGCGTTCTATGCGGATAGCTTCGCCGATCCGGTGCTCACCGGGGTCGGTGAAATGGCGCCGGGGGAATTTTCCCTGGAATCGGGCGACGTGCTGCCCGACGTTTACTCGGGGACGTTCAGCTATCAGGGCAATGACTTCTCGACCCGCGGGCTGCGAGCGGTGTGGCAGCGGAAATTGTTCTCCGATCTGACGGCGACCCTCGATTACGCCTACGGCGGAGTACTGGATCTGAACCACGCCGACGTCGAACTGCAAGATGCGCGCCAGTGGATTCACGCCGAGCGCCGCCAGGCCGTGGCTGCCAAGTTCAGCGGAACTCTGCCCAAGGCGAAGACCCGCTGGATCGCTTCCTATCGCTATTCGGGGGGACAAACCTTAACGCCGGTAGATTTGTTCAATACTTCTGCCGGCCAATCCGCTCCGTATTTGAACCTCTGCATCCGGCAGCCGATTCCCGCCAGTTTTCTGGCCGGACACATGGAAATTCTCATGGACCTGCGCAATCTGCTCGCCCAGGGTTATGTGCCTGTAATGGACCGCGAAGGACACACTCTCTATCTGGTGCAGTCGGCGCGTGCCGTGCAGGGCGGCGTAGCCTTCAGCTTCTAGAACCCCGGTCTCCGGCCTCTCAAACGGCTGCGCGCCTCAGGCCGCAGCTTGCTGTAGCTGTGGGCAGGCCCGTGGCCGATCGAGGAATCGCCCGCCCTCCTTCCGTCTCCCAATCCCGGCCTAATGCCTTCCATCAATTCTTTCGATCAAGTCGGTCACTGATATTCCGGAGCGCGCTCGTTTATAATGCCGCAACTCTAGAGTGGCTTTACATTTGCGGTTGGCGGAACGAGGGGCTTGTCCCAGCACCCGCCGGGACCTTAAGGAGAACCGGAATGAAACTGCGCCTGTTAATGATCTTGTTGGTGATCGTTGTTCTGCTGTCGACAGCCACGCTCGTCGGCCAAACTTTTCGGGGGACAATTCTCGGCTCAGTGACCGATCCCTCGGGAGCGGTGGTGGCGGGAGCGACGGTCAAGGTGCGCAACCTGGCGACTGGTTTGGAACGCAGTACCGTAACCAGCGGCGACGGCAGCTATAGCGTGCCCGAGTTGCCGATCGGCTCCTATTCTGTGACCGTTACCCAGGCCGGCTTCCAGACCTTTGTCGCGACCGAAGTAGCCGTCGATGTGGCCACCGAACGGCGTGTCGACGCCGTCCTCAAGACCGGAGAAGTCTCCACCCGGGTCGAGGTTTCGGCCGACGAGTTGCCACTGGTCGAGACGACGGCCAACGAGCTGGGCGGAGTGATTACCGCGCAAACGGTCGAGAACATGCCGGTCAATGGCCGCGACTATACCAAGCTCATTTATCTCAATCCCGGCGTCGCCGGTTCTCCCGACCAGATTTCCGATTCTCCCGGATCGTTTGGTGAGTTCTCGATGAACGGCGCGCGCGGCCGCTCCAATAACTATTTGCTCGACGGCACCGACATGAACGATGGCTACCGCAACGACCCCGCCATTAACCAGGCGGGCGTGTTCGGTACGCCGTCGACCATCCTTCCGATTGACGCCGTGGCCGAAGTCAACGTGCTTTCGAACTTCGAGCCCGAATACGGGCGCAATGCGGGCGCGGTCGTCAATATTGTCACCAAGAGCGGCAGCAATACCATCCACGGAACCGCGGGCGAATATTTTCGCAATAACGCGCTCGATGCGCGCAACTATTTCAATCCCGTCGGTCAGCCGAAGGCCCCGTTCCATAACAACCAGTACGGCGCTTCGGCGGGCGGCCCGATCATCAAAGACCGGACTTTTTTCTACTTCGACTATGAAGGTCAGCGGGAACCGGTCGGTGTGGTGACCATCGCCAGCGTTCCGACCGGCAGTGCCGCGGATGGTTCGCTCCAACCGAGCGACGCCAGCAACCCCGTGATTGCCTCCCTGCTGGCGCGCCATCCCTGGCCGGCTCCGAACCTGGCGAAAGGTACCCTCTACGGGGCCGGCACGGCTTCGGTCGTGTCCCCTTCTTTTAACGACCTCACCAGCCTCATCGCCAAGGTCGATCACAGCATCAACCCCAACAACACCATTACCGGACGCTATTTCTTTGGGGACAGCATCCAATCGTTCCCTCTGGCGCTCACCGCCACCGGGGGCCAGCTGCCGGGTTTCAATACCTTTACACCGACACGCGTTCAGCTGGTCTCGCTCTCCTATACGCGCACCATCGGTTCGTCCAAGGTCAACGAACTGCGTTACGGCTGGAACCGGTTTGCCGAAGGATTCCTGCCTGCCGACCAGAGTTTCAGTCCCAGTTCGATCGGCCTGTGCGATGCAACCACCACCGGAGGCTGTGCGGGCGGGCTCAATGACCAGGGCCTCCCCATTATTCTGGTGAGCGGGGTCGCGCAACTGGGCGCGACCAGCAGCGTTCCGCGCCATCGTTTCGACAGCAACAATCAGGTCCTCGACAATTTCTCCTGGAAGATCAATCGGCACGGCGTGAAGTTCGGCTTCGATTTCCATCGCACAACCGTGCAGCAGTATTTCGACAAATACTT
>Ga0187851_10004221_pt1 | contig 11805 bp, 12 predicted proteins | sample June2016WEW_6_10_FD_132997 | JGI IMG/M metagenome (GOLD analysis project Ga0187851, IMG submission 132997) | Peatland microbial communities from SPRUCE experiment site at the Marcell Experimental Forest, Minnesota, USA - June2016WEW_6_10 | ecosystem: Environmental > Terrestrial > Soil >... | reverse complement strand
GTCCTCGTCGAGCCAGGCGAGACCGACGCGGTCGCCGATCGTCAGCGGCGTCTTGGCGAAATCCGCGTCGGCGAGGACCGCCGAGAGATCGCGCGCGCCGCCGCCTTCGAGCCCGACCTGATAGGACGCGCCCTGGTATTCGACGCTGGTGACGACCGCGCCGAGGCGCGACAGGTTCGAGGCGTCTGGGACCAATGTCACCCGATCGGCGCGCACCGCGATCTTGCCCGCAGGGGTCTCGATGACATTGTGGCCGCCGAGGAAGCGGGCGACGAATTCGGTCGCCGGCTTCTCGAACACTTCGAGCGGAGAGCCCGCCTGCTCGATGCGCCCCTTGTTCATCACCACCACCAGGTCGGCGAGCGCGAGCGCTTCGTCCTGGCCGTGGGTGACATGAACGAAGGGAATGCCGAGCCGACGCTGCAGCCGCCGCAGCTCGGCGCGCATGCGCACGCGCAAGAACGGGTCGAGCGCCGACAGCGGCTCGTCGAGCAGCAGGATCTGCGGATGGGTGATGAGCGCGCGCGCCAGCGCGACGCGCTGCTGCTGACCGCCGGAGAGCTGGGCGGGTACGCGCTCGGCGAAGGGCGTCATGGCGACGAGCTCGAGAAACTCCATCGCCTGCTCGCGCCGCTTCGCCTTGTCGACGCCGCGCATCTTCAGCGAGAAGGCGACGTTGTCGACGCAATTGAGATGGGGAAACAGCGCGTAGCTCTGAAACATCATCGCCGTGCCGCGCTTGGCCGGCGGCAGGTCGGTGACGTTGGCGTCGCCGATCAGGATGTCGCCCTCGCTGACCGTCTCGTGGCCGGCGATCATCCGCAGGGTGGAGGTCTTGCCGCAACCCGAGGGCCCGAGCAGGCAGCAATAGCCGTCTGAAGGCACGCGCAGGTCGATCGCGTCGACCGCGAGCGTCGCGCCGTAGCGCTTGCTGACGCGGACGAGTTCGAGATTGGCGGACTGGGCCATGGCGCTCGCGTGACGGGGTATAACGCCAGCACCCGGCAGCAAGGGCCGTGCCACGCCGCTCCGCATCGGCGTGCGTTGATTTATCAGGGACTTTTTGGGAGCCCAGCGAGGCTGCGCCGAAACCTTGGGCGCCCTGTGTCTACAATACCGGCGATCTTGTATACAAAATTCGATAGCGAATTCGCCCCCCAAGTGGCAGACTGGCGAAAAACCAAAATCGCGCCCCTCGCGGCCACCATCCGACGATGACGAAACACGAGCTTCCGCAGAAATGGCCGCAAGCGGCGCGCGGCGGCAGGGCCGACGCGATCTACCGCGGCATTTTCGAAGCGGTGGTGGAGCATCGTCTGCCGCCCGGCGCGAAGCTCGCCGAAGAACAGCTCGGCGCGATCTTTCGCGCCAGCCGCACGATTGTCCGCAGCGCGCTGCAGGACCTCGCCCACGACCACATCGTCACCATCGAGCGCCACCGCGGCGCGTTCGTCTCCGCCCCGACGATCGCCGACGCGCATGACGTCTTTTTCAGCCGCAAGGTGCTGGAATCGGCGATCGCCCGCGAAGCGGCGCAGCGGATCAAGCCGGCCGACGTCGCGCGCCTGCGCCGAATGATGGAGGAGGAATCGGAGGCGCTGCGCCGCGGCGACCGCCAGAAGGCGATCCGCCTCTCGGGCGGCTTCCACATCGCCGTCGCCGCGATCTGCGGCGAGGGCGCCTTGACGCAATTCCTGCGCAGCCTCATTTCGCGTTCCTCGCTGGTGATCGCCCTCTACGGCCGTGGCCCGGCCTCCGAATGTGGCCACGATGAGCACGTCGCTTTTCTCGACGCGCTGGCGGCGGGCGACGGCGAGCGGGCCGCGGCGGCGATGGCCGAGCATCTCGACCACATCGTCGCCGATCTCGCGCTTACCGAGCGCGAAGAGAGCCCAGTCGATCTCGCGGCGATCCTGCACGCGTGAACCCTGCGCCGGTTCGAGCCGCCGCTGCGGCCGCGCTTGCGAAAATAGCAATTCCGCCCATTATGGTCGCGCTGCACCCGGTGCGGACTGCGTCAGACGGAGCGCTTCCATGCGGATCGGCAAGTTTCTCTATTTCGGCGATTTCGTCGTGATTCCAATCGCGGTGTTGCTGCTGGCGGCGGCGGCCTATGCCGCCGGCGGCCTGGCGGCGGTCCCCGAGTTCGGCTTGAGCCTGCTGTTCGGCGCAGGCCTGTGGACCCTGGTCGAATATCTCGTCCACCGCTACGCCTATCACCACGCGCCGATCCTGACGCCGTTGCACGACGCCCATCACCAGGCGCCGCTCGCCTTCGTCGGCGTGCCGTCGTTCCTGTCGAGCGGCCTCATCCTCGCCGTCTGCTATCTGCCGCTGCGCGGCGCGACGCCGGTCTTCGCCGGCGGCTTCGCCAGCGGCATGATGCTCGGCTACGCCGCCTATATGTTCGTCCATCACGCGACCCACCATTTCAACATCCAGCCGGGCGACTGGCTTTACGAGGCGCGCCTGCGCCACATGACCCACCACTACCGCGAAGGCGTCAATTACGGCGTCAGCACCGGCTTCTGGGACCGCGTGTTCGGCACGCTGGCCGCGCGGCGCGAACGCGCCGCCGACGCCTGATCGGCAAAAACGCAACGGCCGGGCGAAGCCGTCCGGCCGTAGACGCCGCTTCGCTTGGGCCGGCATGATCCGTTCGGCCTGCCGCGCCCGCGCGGTTGGCGCCGCCGGCGCATCTGGTGTAGTCCTGCCTTTTGTCGTCAAATCCTCCGGACCGGACAAGGGATAACCGTGTCGCAACCCCAGACGCCGCTGCTCGATCGCGTTCGCACGCCGGCCGATCTGCGCGCGTTGCCGGCCAGCGACCTGCGCCAGCTCGCCGACGAGCTCAGGGCCGAAACGGTCAGCGCGGTGTCGGTGACGGGCGGGCATCTCGGCGCGGGCTTAGGCGTCGTCGAGCTGACGGTGGCGCTGCATTATGTGTTCGACACGCCGCGCGACCGGCTGGTCTGGGATGTCGGCCATCAGGCCTATCCGCACAAGATCCTCACCGGCCGCCGCGATCGCATCCGCACCCTGCGCCAGGGCGGCGGCCTGTCCGGCTTCACCAAGCGGACCGAAAGCGAATACGACCCGTTCGGCGCGGCGCATTCCTCGACCTCGATTTCGGCCGCCCTCGGCATGGCGGTGGCGCGCGACCTCGGCCAACGCGACAATAGGGTGGTCGCCGTCATCGGCGACGGCGCGATGTCGGCCGGCATGGCCTATGAGGCGATGAACAACGCCGGCGGGCGGCAGTCGCGGCTGATCGTCATCCTCAACGACAACGACATGTCGATCGCGCCGCCGACCGGCGCGATGTCGGCCTATCTCGCCCGGCTCGTCTCCAGCCGCACCTATATGTCGCTGCGCGACGTCGCCAAGCAGCTGGCGAAGCGGCTGCCGCGCTTCTTTTACGACAAGGCCAAGCAGACCGAGGAATACGGCCGCGGCTTCTTCACCGGCGGCACGTTGTTCGAGGAACTCGGCTTCTATTATGTCGGGCCGATCGACGGCCACAATCTCGACCACCTGTTGCCGGTGCTGAGGAACGTGCGCGACATGCCGCGCGGTCCGGTGCTGGTGCACGTCGTCACCAAGAAGGGCAAGGGCTATCCGCCGGCCGAAGCCGCCGACGACAAGTACCATGGCGTCAGCGCTTTCGACGTCGTCACCGGCGCCCAGGCGAAGCCGAAGAGCAACGCGCCGAGCTACACCAGCGTGTTCGCCGACGCGCTCGTCGCCGAGGGCGCGCGCGACGAGAAGATTGTCGCCGTCACCGCCGCGATGCCGCAAGGGACCGGCGTCGACCGCTTCGCCGAGGCTTATCCCGACCGCATTTTCGACGTCGGCATCGCCGAGCAGCACGCCGTCACCTTCGCCGCCGGCCTTGCCGCCGAAGGCTTCAAGCCGTTCTGCGCGATCTACTCGACTTTCCTCCAGCGCGCCTACGACCAGGTCGTGCACGACGTCGCGGTGCAGAACCTGCCGGTGCGCTTCGCCATCGACCGCGCCGGGCTGGTCGGCGCCGACGGCCCGACCCACGCCGGCGCCTTCGACCTCGCCTATCTCGCCTGCCTGCCCAACATGACGGTGATGGCGGCGGCCGACGAAGCCGAGCTCGTCCATATGGTCGCGACCTGCGCCGCCCACGATTCCGGACCGATCGCGTTGCGCTATCCGCGCGGCGACGGCGTCGGCGTCGAACTGCCGGCGCGTGGGCAGCCGCTGCCGATCGGCAAGGGCCGCATCGTTCGCCAGGGCTCGCGCGTCGCCATCCTGTCGCTCGGCACGCGGCTCGGCGAGGCGCTGAAGGCGGCCGAGGATCTCGCCGCGCGCGGGCTGTCGACGACCGTCGCCGACGCGCGGTTCGCCAAGCCGCTCGACCGCGAGCTGATCCTGCGTCTCGCCGCCGAGCACGAGCTGATCGTCACCGTCGAAGAAGGCGCAGTCGGCGGATTCGGCGCGCATGTGCTGAGCCTGCTCGCCGAGGCGGGCGCGCTCGACAGCGGGCTCAAGGTCAGGACGATGACCCTGCCCGACCGCTTTCAGGACCAGGACAAGCCCGAACGGCAATATGCCGCCGCCGGGCTCGACGCCAAGGCGATCGTCGCCAAGGTCCTGGCGGCGTTCGAGGCCGGCAGGGCGGCGAGCCTGATCGCGTGAGCGAAGAGCGCGACGATCGCGACGACGACGACCGGCGCACGCGCGCCAACCTCATCGCCATCATCGCCGTGCTGCTCATCGCCGGCGGCGCCTACTGGCTGATGAAGACGCTCGACGAGCATCGCAAGCTGATGGATTGCGTCGCCTCCGGCCGCCGCAATTGTCTCGAGCAGATCGAGCCCGCCGCCGGTCCGCCGCCCGGCGGCTGAACGAGCGCGGCGGCGCGGGCGTCAAGCAAGGCGTCGACTTTCGTCAAGTTATGTCAAGTCTTGTCAAGTGTTGTCAAGGGTTTCATTGGCCGAAATCGAGAGTTATCAAAGGGTTATGACGCGTCAAGGGTCGAATCGCCCCCTGGCGAGTCTTCGCCCGCCTCCGCCGCATAGGACCAGCCGGCCTGGGCGAGCGCGTGAATGCGGACCCGCAGCGTTTCGCGATCCCGCGCCGTAGGCGGCGGAGCGGAGAAAAGGGGAAGAAAGGACAGGGGCGTCCATGACCGGCCGGCGCTTTCGTTCGCGCGACGGACCGCCGCGCGTAGGGAATTGACGAAAGAGCAGATTAGCACGAATTCTGATTATCTGAAAGATGTTGCTGTGGGGCGCCTGCGCTTTGGCAATCGGGGATTTAGTAATCCTCCGCAACTCCCGTAATCCTGAGTTCGAACAGCGCGGGCTGCCGCGCTTCCGCTCTGGCCCACCCTCGATCTGCCGGCGGCCTAGACGGTTGCGGCGGTGCTGTCGACGCCTCGATATGCTATGGTGCAGGCATGACAGCAAAGGCGCTCAAAGACGCGATGCGGCGCGTCGAAACCTGGCCGGAAGAGGCGCAGGCGGAGCTTGCCGAGATCGCGCTTGAAATTGACGCCGGTCTCAAGGGCGACGCATACCGCGCGACGCCTGAAGAGCTTGCGGGAATCGACCGCGGGCTCAAGGCCGCGCGCGAAGGCGGCTTCGCGACGGACGCGGAAGTCGAAGCGGTCTTCGCCAAGCACCGTCGGGCATGAAGGTCGTTTACACCGACGAAGCGCTGCGAGACCTCGACGAAATTCTGGCCTTCCTCGCTTCCAACTATCCGGCGATCTCCGCCTCGTTTGAAAGGCGGCTTCGCGCCGTGACGGAGCGCATCGGCCGCTGGCCGGAAAGCGCGCAAAAGGTCGAGCAACGCCCGGGCGTTCGGATGGTCCCGCTCGTTCGTTACCCCTATCGAGTCTTCTATCAGGTCGCGACCGCGGTCGAGATTCTGCACATTCATCACGCTGCCCGTCGGCGGCCGTGGGACGGCGAGCGTTGAGCGTCGACGAGGAATCGCATCAGGCGACGCGCAACACCGGGCAGTCGCTCTGTCGCGCCGCGTATTCGAGCGCGGCGGCGATGTCGCCGGCTTCCAGCAGCGGGTAATCGCCGAGGATTTCCTCGCGGCTCGCTCCGGGCGCGAGCAGGTCGAGCACGTCCTTGACGCGGATGCGCCGACCAAAAAGCGCGGCCATTACAGGAAGTCGGCCGTCGAAATGGCAAACAAAAACTAAGCGGCGTGACCTGACCGCCCCTTGCGCGATGTTTCTGGAGCGATGATCTAAGCTCAGGGCCGTCCTATCAAACGACAAGGGCGAAAGCCCCGACAACCAGACCCAACTGCCGGGCCGGCCTGCCGCGCCCACCATGCTAAGGATGGACGGCCTGCCACTTTCCGAATTTGAAACTGAGACGCTACCCACCCTGCCCCCCCGCAATTGACTTGGCGCGCGCGGCGCGACTATAAGCCCGGCGCGATGGCGGCAAGCGCCGTCAGGAATTCTCCCGGCTCGTTCGAAGCTCCCCCTTAAGGAGGGCGGCGCGCGAGGTCCGGGTCGGTCTGTTGGCGGCGCGAGGGCCGTCGGCGCCGATCTCGCCATTGGAGTCAAAGACGTGAAGCGGACTTATCAACCGAGCAAGCTCGTTCGCAAGCGCCGGCACGGCTTCCGCGCCCGCAGCGCCACGGTCGGCGGCCGCAAGGTCCTCGCCGCGCGTCGCGCGCGCGGCCGCAAGCGTCTTTCGGCCTGATCTTGCCTTCGGCCGCCTTGGGCGGCCGCCCGCGAGCATCCGCGCGATGAGGGAGCCTGACGCCTTGGTCACGGACGCAGGGCGAACGGAAACGAAGGTCCCGGCTTGGACGCGGCTGCGACGCCGGGCCGATTTCCAGCGCGTCGCGCGCGGCCGGCGCGCCCAAGCCGAAAGCTTCGCCCTGCAGGCGCGCGCGCGCGCCGAAGCCGAAGTCGGTCAAGCGCGCCCGCGCGTCGGCTTCACCGTCACCCGCAAGATCGGCGGCGCGGTTGAGCGCAACCGCATCCGCCGTCGGCTGAAAGCGGCGCTCGTGGCCGCAAGCGCAATTGCGCCCAATGCCGACAGCGATTACGTGCTGGTGGCGCGCCGCCCGGCGTTGACGCGCCGCTTCGCGGCGCTCGTCGCCGACGTGGAGCGCGCCTTCGCGCAGATCGGCCGCGCCAGGCCGACCGCAACCGACAGAGACCCGCGATCATGAATTCCGAGGACTCCCGCAACCTCATCCTGGCGATCGCGCTGTCGGTGCTGGTGCTGATCGGTTGGCAATATTTCTTCGCCGCGCCGCAGTTGCAGAAGGATCGCGCCGCCCAGCAGCAGGCGCAGACGCAAACCCAGGCGCAGCCGACCGGCGCCGCCCAGCCGACCGTCGGCGGCGCGCCAGCGCTCGCCCCGCCCGGCGCGCCGGCGCAGGCCGCGCCGAAGACGCGCGCCGAGGCGCTCGCCGCGAGCCCGCGGGTCGATATCGACACGCCGAGCCTCGGCGGCTCGATCGACCTTGCCGGCGGCATGATCGACGACGTGGTGCTGAAGGCCTACCGCGAGACGATCGACCCCAAGAGCGCCAACATCACCCTGTTTTCGCCAGTCGGCGCGCCGGAGCCCTATTGGGCCGAGACCGGCTTCGTCACTGACGCGGCGGGGGTGAAGACCCCCAACCGCCAGACGCTGTGGAGCGCGGACGCGACGACGCTGACAGCGATGAAGCCGGTGACGCTGACCTGGGACAACGGCGACGGGCTGAAGTTCAAGCGCGTCATCGCGGTCGACGACAAATACATGTTCACCGTTCACGACTCGGTCGAGAACGACGGCGCAGGGCCGGTGTCGCTGCGCCCCTACGCGCTGATCCTGCGCCGCGGCAAGCCCAACGTCGCCGGTTACGCCGTGCTGCACGAGGGCTTCGTCGGCGTCATCGGCGACGGCTCTGTGCAGGAGATCACCTACGCCAACATCGAGAAGGAGACCGGCCGCATCCGCGAGCTCAAGGGCGACGGCGGCTGGCTCGGCTTCACCGACAAATATTGGGGCTCGGCGATCATCCCCGAGCAGACCGAGGGGATCGACGCGCGCTTTTCCGCCAGCGGAACGGCGCAGCCGGAGGACTACCAGACCGACTTCGTCGGCCCGGCTGTCGCCGTCGCGCCCGGCGCGACCGGCTCGGCCATTGCGCGGGTGTTCGCCGGCGCGAAGGAAGTGGCGACCATCGACGCCTACGGCAAGGACCTCGGCATCAAGAAGTTCGATCTGATGATCGACTGGGGCTGGTTCTATTTCATCACCAAGCCGCTGTTCCGCCTGATCGACTTCATCTACCACCTCCCCTTCGTCGGCAATTTCGGCATCGCCATCCTCATCGTCACCTTCCTGATCAAGCTCGCCTTCTTCCCGCTCGCCAACCAGAGCTACCGCTCGATGGCGAAGATGAAGAAGATCCAGCCGCAGATCGCCGCGCTCAAGGATCTCTATCCCGACGACCGCGCCAAGCAGCAGCAGGCGCAGATGGAGCTGTTCAAGAAGGAAGGCGTCAATCCGGTCGCCGGCTGCCTGCCGATGGTGGTCCAGATCCCGGTGTTCTTCGCCCTCTACAAAGTGATCTTCATCACCATCGAGATGCGCCACGCGCCGTTCTTCGGCTGGATCCGGGACCTCTCGGCCCCCGATCCGACCAACCTCTTCACCCTGTTCGGGCTCGTTCCGTGGGACCCGACCGTGATGCCGATGTTCGGCCACTTCCTCCATCTCGGCATCTGGCCGCTCATCATGGGCTTCTCGATGTTCCTGCAGATGAAGTTGAACCCGGAGCCGGCCGACCCGGTGCAGAAGACGATGTTCGCCTGGATGCCGGTCATTTTCACCTTCATGCTCGGCTCGTTCCCGGCCGGCCTGGTGATCTACTGGACCTGGAACAACACGCTGACGGTGTTTCAGCAGTCTTTCATCATGTGGCGCGCCGGCGTGAAGGTGGAGCTGTTTGACAACCTCATGCGGCTGGTGCGCCGCGCGCAACCGACGTGACCACCGGCCTCGCCGCCGACTTCGCGCCCGAGGCGATCGAGGCCGGCCGCAAGTTGTTCGCCGGCCCCTGCGATTTCTTCTTCGCCGCCGCCAAGTCCGACGGCCTGCCGCCGATCGGCGCGCCGGAGATCGCCTTCGCCGGCCGCTCCAATGTCGGCAAGTCGTCGCTGATCAACGCGCTGACCGGCCGCACGGCGCTCGCGCGCACTTCACACACGCCCGGGCGAACCCAGGAGCTGATCTTCTTCGCGCTCGGCGAGCGGCTGACCATCGTCGACATGCCGGGCTACGGCTACGCCGCGGTCGGCAAGGCGAAGTCCGCGACATGGGTCGGCCTCATCCGCGACTATCTGCGCGGCCGCCCGTCGCTGATGCGCGCGTTCGTGCTCATCGACGGACGGCGCGGGATCAAGGACAGCGACGAAGCGACGATGACGGCGCTCGACAAGACGGCGGTCTCGTACGCCGTCGTCCTGACCAAGCGCGATGAGGTGAAGGCGGCCGACCAACCGGCGCTCGTCGCCGCGACGCTCGAAGCCTTGCGCAAGCGCCCAGCCGCCTACCCGAACGTGTTCTTCACTTCGGCGCAAACCGGCGAAGGCGTCTCGGAGCTGCGCGCCCATGTCGCGCAGCTGCTGGCCGAGCGCAGCCTGTAAACGCGAGCGCCGGTCGCCTCTCGACATTATGCGATACGTAGCATATATCACCGCGCGTGATCATTGGCTTTGCCGACTCCGAGACTGAGCGGTTTTTCAGGGACGGCGATTGCCCGACCCAATGGCGCGCCATCGCCAAGATCGTGGCGCGAAAACTCGACATGTTGGATGCGGCGCCGACGCTGGACCCGCTGCGCTCGCCGCCGGGCAACCCCCTTGAAGCCCTCAAAGGCGACCGGGCGGGCCAATTCAGCATCCGCGCCAACGACCGATGGCGCTTGTGTTTCGTCTGGACCGAAGCGGGCCCAGATCGCGTCGAGCTCGTGGATTATCATTGAAGGAGCGCCTCATGCCCCGTCTGCGCACACACCCGGGCGAAATCCTCGCCGAGGAATATCTCAAGCCGCTCGGCCTCTCCGCCAGAGCCCTTGGCGAGGCGATCGGCGTGTCCGGAAACCGGATCAGCGACATCGTGCGGAAGCGTCGGGACGTGTCGGCCGACACGGCGATCCGGCTGGGGCGGTTTTTCGACGTCGATCCCCGGTTTTGGCTGAACCTCCAGGCCGCCTATGACCTGTCGGTCGCCGAGGGAAAGAACGACTATTCGAACGTGCGTCCCCGCTCTCGGACGGCCGCGTAGACGACCGACGTCTCGACCGGGCCAAGGGGCTGCGATAGTCCCACCGGCGGCGGCGACAAGCGCGATTTCGTCCGTTTCGGCGCGGCGAGCGCGCCGCAGCGCCCTTCCGCTCCTTGGGCGCCCTTCCTACATTTGGCTCAAGGCCGCCGCACGCGGCCAAAGCGTTTTGGGCCGCCGGACGTCGCTTCGGGGCGTCGGCGGGGCCAGGAGGAGAAGGCGATGAATTTGGAGAAATACACCGAGCGGGCGCGCGGCTTCGTTGAGAGCGCGCAATCGCTGGCGCTGAGGGAGAACCACCAGCGGTTCACCCCCGAGCACGTGCTGAAAGTTCTGCTGGACGACGAGCAAGGCCTGGCGGCGGGTCTGATCGACCGCGCCGGCGGCCATTCGCGCGACGCGCTCGCCGCGGTCGAGCTGGCGCTCGCCAAGCTGCCGAAAGTCGAAGGCGCGGGCGCCGGCCAGCTCTATCTCGACCCCGCCACCGCGCGCATTTTCGACACCGCCGAGCGCATCGCCGAGAAGGCGGGCGACTCGTTCGTCACCGTCGAGCGCCTGTTGCTGGCGGTCGCGATGGAGAAGAAGAGCGAGGCGGGGCGCATTCTCAGCCAGGCCGGCGTGACGCCGCAGACGCTCAACGCGGCGATCGAGACCCTGCGCAAGGGCCGCACCGCCGATTCGGCCAGCGCCGAGAACGCCTATGAAGCGCTGAAGAAATACACCCGCAACCTCACCGAGGCGGCGCGCGCCGGCAAGCTCGATCCGGTCATCGGCCGCGACGAAGAGATCCGCCGCACCATGCAGGTGCTGTCGCGGCGGACCAAGAACAACCCGGTGCTGATCGGCGAACCCGGCGTCGGCAAGACGGCGATCGTCGAAGGCCTGGCGCTGCGCATCGTCAACGGCGACGTGCCGGAATCGCTCAAGGACAAGCAGCTCCTGTCGCTCGACATGGGCGCGCTGATCGCCGGCGCGAAATACCGCGGCGAGTTCGAGGAGCGCCTCAAAGGCGTGCTCAACGAAGTGACCGCGGCCGAGGGCGGAATCATTCTGTTCATCGACGAAATGCACACGATCGTCGGCGCCGGCAAGGCCGACGGCGCGATGGACGCCTCCAACCTGCTCAAGCCGGCGCTGGCGCGCGGCGACCTCCATTGCATCGGCGCGACCACGCTCGACGAATACCGCAAGCACGTCGAGAAGGACGCCGCCCTGGCGCGGCGCTTCCAGCCGGTGTTCGTCTCGCAGCCGAGCGTCGAGGACACGATCTCGATCCTGCGCGGCCTGAAGGAGAAATACGAGGTCCACCACGGCGTCCACATCACCGACGCGGCGATCGTCGCCGCGGCGACGCTGTCGAACCGCTACATCGCCGACCGCTTCCTGCCCGACAAGGCGATCGACCTGATCGACGAGGCGGCCTCGCGCCAGCGCATGCAGGTCGATTCCAAGCCGGAAGCGCTCGACGAGCTCGACCGCCGCATCATCCAGCTCAAGATCGGGCAGGAGGCGT
>Ga0187851_10004220_pt1 | contig 11810 bp, 12 predicted proteins | sample June2016WEW_6_10_FD_132997 | JGI IMG/M metagenome (GOLD analysis project Ga0187851, IMG submission 132997) | Peatland microbial communities from SPRUCE experiment site at the Marcell Experimental Forest, Minnesota, USA - June2016WEW_6_10 | ecosystem: Environmental > Terrestrial > Soil >... | reverse complement strand
TGGTATTGAGCGCGAGCATAACCGTGGACAGCAAGACCCGGCTTTTCATCGCTCCGCCCTCAGCGCCACCTTTTTCATCGCTCGGCTCTCAGCGCCTCGATGGGATCGAGCCTTGCCGCGCGTTGCGCCGGATATATGCCGAAAAACAGCCCCACCACCGTGGACAGGCCGACGCCGACAATCACCGAGCTGGCGGGGACCGCCATGGGTACCGGGGTGAGGTTGCGGACAAGGATGGCCACTGCCCAGGCGATGAGCACGCCCAGCAAACCGCCTGCCGCCGCGAGCATCGAAGACTCCACCAGGAACTGGTTCAGAATGTCGGTGCGCCGCGCACCCAGCGATTTGCGGATGCCGATCTCCCGGGTGCGTTCAGTGACCACGGCGAGCATGATGTTCATGATCACCACGCCGCCCACCACCATGAAGATGGAAACGATGGCAATCGCGGTGGACGCGATCACTCCGGTAAGCTGGTCCCACGCGGTGAGCAGCGCGTCGGAGGAGATCACCGAAAACGTGTCGTCCTGCTTCGGCTGGAGATGGCGATAGGCGCGCAGGAGCATGCTCACTTCCTCCTCAGCCTGCATAATGGTGTTCCGGTCCAGCGCCTTGGCCACATAACGAATCCCGGTATGCGAGCCGTAATACTGGAAGTAGGTGTGGACGGGAATGAGCACGTAGCCATCCTGCGATTGCCCGAAAACGCTGCCCTTGGCCTTGGCCGCGCCAACCACCATCAGCGGCCGGCCGTCGAGCTTGATGGTCTGGCCGATGGGATCGACGCCCGAGAAGAATCGCTCGCGGATGTCGTTCCCGATCACCGCTACGGGCAGACGGCGCTGGTCCTCGGTATCGGTGATGAAGCGGCCGGAGGTCAGCTCAATGTTGCCGAGAATGCCGTAGTTCGCGCTTCCGCCAGTGATGGCGATGTCGTCGAGGCTGTCGCCCTGGTATTGCACCTTGCCGTTGCGGCTCGCCTGCATCCCGATCTCCCGCAACAGAGTGGCGCGGTCCTTGAGGAATTCGAACTCATCGACGCTGAGCTGCGGATTCTTCTTCTGCATCGCCAGAAACTTCTTTGGGTCGAAGTTCCCGATGAAAGCCATGCGCACCACCTGGAAACCGTCGGTCCCCATGTCGGTGAGGTTGTCGGCGATGTATATGTCCATGCCGTGAATCATGGACATGACGGCGATCAGCGTGGTGGTGGCCAGGATGATGCCGAGAAGCGTGAGAAAACTGCGCAGCTTGCTGCCGCGTAACGAATCGACAGCAATGGCGGCGGCCTCGCGAAAAGAAGCGGTGCCGGTCATGTGGTCAGGGAGCCCTGCAAGGGATAACGCGCACCAGCCCTAACTTGTTCCATCCACTCCACGATCACCCGGTCAACCCAGAACCTGTGCTCTCCCCGGGCGATGAAGCCCACATGCCCGCCGTGCTCGGGTGCAATCAGTTGCAGGTATGGATTCGTTGCGAAAGCCGGTTGATCAAAGACTGGGAACGGAATCAGCGGGTCGTCCTTGGCCTGAACCAGCAACGTGGGAATGCGGATGCGGTCCAGAAACCGGGCCGAGGACTGAGTAGCGTAATAATTGTCGGCGGTGCCAAAGCCGAAACACGGAGCGGTGAAAACATCGTCAAAGTCATGGACGTTTCGGACTTCCGGCAGGCGGCCCACCGGAAAAAGCCCAGGCGTGAGCCGCTCCTTGGCGACGATGCGCTGCTTCAGCCGTTTCACAAAACGGTTCGCGTAGAGGCGGTTTTCCCGCCGGTCCAGGCGGCGAACGCATGCTGCCAGGTCGATGGGCGCGGAGATGGCGCACGCCGCTTCGATCCCCTCGTTCGGTGCGCTCTCACCCAGTTCACCAGCAAGCTTAAGCGCTACATTGCCTCCCAGCGAGAACCCAATAAGAACAAAGGGGATGTCCTCGCGCCCGCGAAGCTGCCGTATCACTTCCAAAAGGTCGCCGGTCTGGCCGGAATGGTAGAGGGTGGCGCCGCTGTGCCGCTCGGTTCCGCCACAACTCCGCATATTGAACCGGTGCGCCGCGTAGCCGGATTCGAGCAGCGCCTGAGCCAGGCTACAGGCGTATCCGGCGCTGCTGGATCCTTCGAGTCCATGCACGATTAGCGCATGGGCTTTCGGTCGACTGTGCGGAAGTTGCGAATGTACCAGCACCCGCACCCCGGGCTCGGTTTCGAACAGCCGCGCGGATACGGGAAACCGCACGGGATCGAGGTTCCGCCGCCAGTAATTACCGGCAATGGTGGCAAGATGAGCGTTCCGGAAGAACGGCCGAAAAGGGATCAACTCACCATTGTAAGGCGCGTAGCCAAGTGTGCAACCAACTTACATACCTGGCGACGATTCGGCCTTGCGGCTGAGATCCTCGGCCAGAATAATCGCCTCGGCCAGATCGCGCATTGGACGGCGTAACCGCCTGCTCTCGTTTCGCAGACGGAGATACGCCTCTTCCTCGGTGAGGTTATGCCGGGACTGCAACAGCCCTTTCGCGCGCTCCACCAGCTTGCGCGTCTCGAGCTGCCGCTTCATGTCCTCGGTTTCCTCGCGAAGCCGCGCATTCTGTTCAGAGAGCATGGATTTGGCTACGGCCACGCCCATCTGCTCGCCGATAAACGTGAGCAGCGCCACCTCGTCGGCGGTGTAGTGGTGCGGATCGCGATGATGAACGTTGATGACGCCCACCACGTCGCCGCCGGTGGCCAGTGGCACCGACAGCATCGCCTGATACGTGTCTTCTACAAGGCCTTTAAAATATTTGAACCGGTTGTCCGCCGGCGCATTGGACGCCAGTGCCACCACCGATTTGTGTTCGGCCACCCAACCGGCAATTCCCTCGCCTACTTTCATGCGAAGGTTCCCGAGATCGGAAGCGTGAGGCACCTGCGAAGCTCGCAGAACCACCTCGGCCGTCTCATGTTCCAGCAGGTAAACCAGACATGCGTCGCAATCGGTGACTTGCGACGTGAGACCGACAATTTCGCCCAGCATTTCGTCGAGAGATCGCTGCGAACTTACCACACTGCTGATACGGTGTAGCAAAGCGACCTGCGACGAGGGGGGCTCAACAGCGCACATGGTTGCCATAACTCAGGCTATCTTCGCGGACCATTTCGGTCCAATCGGAAATTTTAATCAGGGCCATACCTCGCGCCGTAACGATTGCGTTAATTAGATGTAGCCTGTGCATCTGTCAGATATGACGCGGTCGGGCGAGACGGCGCGCGGTTATCATGAGTAAGGTTGTCACCCTGGAATGGCTGAGAGGAACCTGCAAGTATATGCCAGTGCCGCGGAAGCGGCAAGGGCGTGCGCTCTCCGCGCCGCGGAACTGCTCACCAGGAGGCTTAGCGAGGCTGAAATCGTTACATTTGCCGTTTCGGGCGGCAGCACTCCGGCACTGATGTTTCCGGTGCTGGCGGAATGTCCCGTCGACTGGAAGCGAGTGCACATATTTCAGGTGGACGAAAGGCGCGTCCCGCCGGACGACCCGCGCAGCAATTACCGGCTGGCTCACGCCGACCTCATTACTCCCGCGGGCATTCCGTCAGAGAACGTGCATCGCGTTCGCGGCGAGCTGACCCTCGAAGCGGCGACCTATCGCTACATCGATGATATTCAGAGCTTTTTTGGAACGGCGCCGGGCACCGTGCCAGTATTCGATGTTGTGCACCGTGGCATGGGAGGAGAATCGCACACGGCAAGCTTGTTTCCCGGCGAGCCGCTGATTGGTGACACCACCGGGATTGCGGCGGCCGTTCACGTTCCCGCGGAGCCACCTGAACGCGTGACCCTGCTGCCCGGTCCGCTCACAGCAGCCCGGCATACGCTGATGCTGGTGGCCGGAAGCGATAAAGCCGAAGCATTGCAGAAGGTGATGGGCCGCAAATATGAGCCGTTCCACTATCCCGCGCAGCTTGGCACCTGGGAAAACCCAAACGCGCTGTGGTTTGTGGATTCCGCGGCCGCTTCGCTTCTTCCCCGATGAAAACGGCGGTCGTCTTCTCCGCGGGCGGGCTGTTCGGCGCGTGGGAAGTGGGCGTATGGCGCGAGTTGGAAGGCATTGTTAAGCCGGACATCGTGGTGGGCGCATCCATAGGCGCACTGAATGGATGGATGGTGTCGAGCGGTTGTTCGGCCGTTGAACTGGAGCGCCGCTGGCTCGATCTCCACGTGATGTCCCGCCTTGAGTGGCGCATCCCGCGCAGGCCGCTGGACGGTGTCTTCGCGTTCGACGCGCTGGAAGCGGTGATCCGCGAGGTCTGCGAAGCATACCAGCCGTGCGTGGATTATGGCGTTGTGGCAACCGACACGCTGCGGCTGCGCCCGCGTCTTTTCCGCATGCCCGATGTGACCTGGCGGCATCTGGCCGCGTCGGTGGGCATGATCTGCATCTTCCGGCAATACCGCATCGATGGCCGCATCTATTCCGACGGGGGTTTGCTCGGCGCGTTGCCGATATGGGCCGCGGTCGAGATGGGCGCGGATCGTATAGTCGCGATCAATTGCCTGCCCAGGCTGCCTTCCCGATTGATTACCGCGGGTATCCGGACCCTTCGGGCGCTGGCGCCGTATCGAAAACCGGGCGTGCCGCAAGCGGTTGAGGTAATTGAGATTCGTCCTGATGGTGCACTCGGATCGCTCCGCGAATCCATGATATGGACCGAGCGGAAAGTGCGGAGCTGGATCACTCAGGGTCGGGAAGACGCGCAGCCTTTCCTCGCGGCCCTGAAACATCAACCACCGTGATTGTTTTGTGAGTAGAATGGACTTTAAGCCATGCCCTGCTTCCACATTCATCGATTGCGCGAAGACCGGCGGCAGCCGTTTCGCCTCGCGCCCCACACCAGCGGCGCTACCAGCGCGCGCCCCAAAGATTACCAGCAAGACGAACAAACCGTGGATGCCTCGTCGGCCTACGCCGCATGGGCCTTGTTGCGCGATTCCGAGCGCCCACTGATGGTGGGCGACGTTCTGGAGGACGAGAACGGCGTTTTGCGGATATGCAAGTACACCGGTTTCGAGGAGGCACACTGGGTGATGCCTGAACCCGTAGCGGCGCCGCTTCCCGTGGAAGCCGCGTTACAATAGGGTCATTCATATGTTGTGTGATCCGACCCGACGGGAACGGATCAATTCCTTCGCCCTGGTCAGTTATATTCCGGATCCGCTCGCGGCTTTTCTGGATGATCTTCGGCAGGAACTTGTTCCCACGTGTTTCTTACGAGCCCACATCAGCATTCTGCCCCCGCGGGTTCTGAGTGTTCCTCCCGACGAAGCCTGGCGTCACATTTGCGCTCTGGCTCCAATGTTCTCGCCCGTTGACGCGCAACTCACCGATGTTCAGGTATTCCCGGTGTCGAACGTGATCTACCTCGCGCTGGGAACGGAGGGCGATCGTGTCACTGAGATGCACGCCGTCCTCAACAGCAACGGTCTGGAAAAGGCCGAGCCATTCGAATTCGTCCCGCACGTGACCCTGGCTCAGGATCTGCAGCCGGGCGAAGTGGATTCCATTACGGAGGCCGCGCGGGAGCGCTGGGACGAGTACAAACACCAGCGCTGGTTTCGACTCGAGACCATAACATTCGTGCAGAACACCGAAGGCAACAACTGGATCGACCTTGGCGAATGCCGGCTGGGCACCGGCGACGTGCATCTGCTGGAGCCGCTGGCGCTGAAGTGAAGCCCGAAAACGTCTTTGAATGCGAGGCACAGGGATCGCCGCTGCGGACGGTCCGAGACGCCACCGACATTATCAGCAAAGCCTGGGAGCAGCGCGCAACCCTGGTTGCGATCCCGACCGGACGCCTCGACGATGACTTCTTCCACTTGCGAACCGGCGTTGCGGGCGAAATCCTGCAGAAGTTTGTAACTTATCGGCTTCGCGTCGCGATTGTGGGCGACATCTCAAAGCATGTGACCGAGAGCGCGGCGTTGCGGGATTTCGTTTATGAATCGAACCGCGGCGATCAGGTCTGGTTCGTGGCGGATCTGGACGAACTGCGTAAGCGGCTGGACAAGTAGCTGCTCGCTTTCCTGTTCATTGGTTGTTAGCCGCGCACAGTCGTGGGCTTTTCGACTGTATCCATGTCGAGCCTGTGGCAATGTACGATAGCTTTCATTGGCCCGAGGAGGTGGCGCCTGAAGGAATGGCACCCTCGAAGACTCCATGACCATACTCACGCTTCACCTCCCGACGCCTCTCTGGGAAGGACAAATCCTGGATAAACGCCGGTGCCGTCGCATCCGGCCTCCTGTCGCCGAATGCAATAACGCCGAGCCCGCAAACAGAAACTCCCGGCGTCCACTTCGGTGGCGGAGATTCGGGACGCAGGCGCTACCTCGGATTTCTGAGGCCGCGCGGTTGACACGCTGGATGCGATCTGACCAAGAGCCGATGGCGTTGAAGTAATGTCCGAACGCGTCCCTGAATGCGACGCAGAGGGATCAAACGGGATACGCGGCGGCAGCCGTGTTTCCAATGTTATATCGAATGGTTCTCCGTGATTAGAATTGAGGCATGTGTGGACGTGCCCTAATCGTTTGTGCCATGGCCTTCGCTCCGTGCTGCCGTGCACAAGTTGCGTCGGAAGCGACAAAGCTTCCACCGGTTGCGCGTATCCGGGGCGTCGCTGTTCACCCTGATGGATCTCCGGCGCTCGGCGCGATCGAAATCGAACCTGTCGACGCCGGCAATCCTACGGCGGTGGCTCTGATTTCCGACTCGGACGGGTCGTTCGCGACTGAGAAACTCCCCGCTGGCCGCTATCGCGTGGGTGTCGACCTTGGCATCAACGTCCAGCCCGACGAAGCCTACGGGAGGACATACTATCCGGGCACGCCGGACGCGGCGAACGCGATAGAGATCCAAATCGCCACGGGTCAGCCTGAGCCGGCCCCAATCCTATTCACGGTTCCGAAGCTAAGACCCACCGTCCGAATACAAGGAAGAGTTATCTTCGAAGACGGGACCCCGGCAGCCAGGGTTGACGTACTGTTCAGCCCGGTTGGTGGCTATGCAACTGCTCAAATCTATACGGACTCCAAGGGCAACTTCACGGACACAAAGTACGGCTCTGTCGCATACCGCATTAGATCAAGCTCACGGGACGCCAAGTTCGAATCGGAAATGCTAGTGGTTCAAGCTGCCGATCTCGAGGAGCCAATTCTGTTGGTTCTGCACAAGGCTTCACTTCAGACTCCAAAGCAGCTGTAATCTTACCCTTTGTCGAACATCTCCAGTTGCTCCTTCGGCACCGGCTTGGCACGACCGGTCTTCAACGGGCTGCCCACCACGCCGAGCACCTGGATGGTGGCGAGCGCGGCGCGGGGGACGAACACCTTCTGGTTCTGGTAGCCGGGATCGGGTGGAATGAAGGAGAATCCCTGCGGCTCAACCTGCAGCAGGTTGTTGGACATGATGCCGTCCATGATCTCGCCGTCGCGGAAGTGGAGGCGCAGCCAGAGGCCAGTAGTCTTAGGACGGGTAGTGAAGGTCCGCAACTCGCGGCGGGGCTCGCCCTGGTCGAAATCGCGGACGAAGCAGACGAAGCGGACGTCGCCGTAGGGAATAGTAGCCACCGAGCCGCTGGAGCTGAGCAACTCCAGTCCATCGGCCTGAAGCCAGGTCTGCGGGCTTACAAAGCCGGGCAGCGTCTCGCGGTCAAAACGCAAAACCAGGACTTTTTTGTTGGTGGACGCCGGCAAGCGCCAGTTCCCTCACGCGTTTCGCTTCCAAACAATTTCGAAGTTATTGTAACATTGGTCGAATGCCGGACATTGCCTGTTTGTCCGCCGGGACAAAGTCGTTCCTGGACCGCTGCCGAATTGAGAAGGGTCTGGCGGCCAACACCATTGCCGCCTATCGCCGCGATCTGAATCGATTTTCGGCCTTTTGCGGCCCTTCCGCACAGCCGCCCGGAACCGAAACAGTGCGCTCCTACGTCGATTCGCTGTATCGCGCCGGACTGGCCACGCGCAGCATCGCGCGGCACATCACCACGCTTCGGAATTTCTACGCTTTCCTGATTGAGAACGGAACGGTGGCGCAGGACCCGATGATCGCGCTGGTTCTCCCGAAACAGTGGCAAAACCTTCCTAAATACCTGAATAAAGAAGAGTTAGATGCTATACTAAAAGCGCCGGACGGCACCACGCCGCGGGGCCAGCGAGACCGGGCTATGTTGGAGTTGCTGTATGCCACGGGCTTGCGCGTTTCCGAGTTGTGCCAGACGCGATTATCGGACGTTGAATTGAATCTTGGCTTCATTCGAGTAACCGGCAAGGGAAACAAACAAAGGCTGGTGCCGATGGGTGAATCGTCGGCAACGGCAATTCGGGAGTATCTGGAGAGCGCGCGGCCCCTTCTGCTGAAGAGGCGCGCCACTCCGTATTTGTTCGTGACCGGGCGGGGGAGCAGTATGACCCGCCAGTGTTTCTGGAAGCTGCTGAGCGATTACGGCCGGAAAACGGGGATCCGGCGGCCGCTGACGCCACACGTCATACGGCACACATTCGCCACCCATCTGCTGGAGGGTGGCGCGGACCTGCGCAGCGTGCAGGTGATGCTTGGGCACTCCGACATCGCCACCACGCAGATTTACACGCATGTCGCCCGATCGAGGCTTCGAAGCACGATTGATGAGCACCATCCGCGGGCCCAGGCCTGATGGGATAGCGAGGCGATTATGAGCGACTACATGTTCATGCTCGAGAACCACCTGAGCGCCGGGCAGATCCGGATGATCGGCGTGGTGCAGGCGGCCGCCACCGATGCGAACATCGGCCTGTACCTCACCGGCGGGGCCATGCGGGACATGCTGGGTGGATTCCCCATCCGCGAGATCGATTTCACGGTAGAAGGCAGCTCGGCGAAGCTGGCTCGAAATCTGGTGGCCAGGAAGCTGGCGAAAATCACCGAGGCCGACGAGCATCGCAAGTTCGTGCGGCTGGAGTTTCCCGGCGAGGTGATGACCACCATTTCCACCGCGCGCGTCGAAAAGTATCCGAAGCCAGGCGGAAAGCCGCAGGTGCAGCCCGCCACGATGCACGAGGACCTGCGCTGCCGCGATTTCACTATTAACGCCATCGCACTATCGCTCTCACGCGCGTCGCGGGGATTGATTGTGGATCCGAATAACGGCATCGGCGATCTGGAACGGAAGGAACTGCGGGCCGTTTCGAACTACGCGCTCTATGACGATCCCGTCCGCATGCTGCGCATGATCCGGCTGCGCGCGCGGCTTGGGTTCACCGTGGACGAGCGCACGTGGAGCCAGTATCAGAACGTTCGCGAGGCCGGCCTCGAAACAAAGATCGGCGCCGACGCTCTGCTGGAGGAACTGCATCACATCGCCGGGGAGTCCGATCCGGCGCTGGTGCTGACCGGTCTTGAAGAGGAGAAGCTGTTGCAGTTATTCTCGCCCGCGTTGTCCGGCGCAAAGCTGAACATCGCCGGGTTTCAGAAACTGCAAAAGGCGAAGCAAATGGTCCCGTTCGGCGCGGACCTGAAGCTGGAAAACTTCGGCCTGTTCATGTACGTTCTGACGGAGAAGCTCAGCGCGAAGGAGAAGGCGGCGCTGATCAAGGACCTGGGTATGCCAAAGAGCGACGTGAACGAGTGGCAGAAGCTGGAGGCGCGGTCGAAGAAGCTGGAGGGTGTAGTGAAGTCAGCGCGGCTGCAGAAGGCGTCGCAGGTGTATCACGCGATTGTGGAAGCGCCCGGTGAGGAGGTGCTGTTCCTGCTGACGCATTCGGCGCAGCGCCTGGTGCAGGATCGGATCAAGAACTATCTCACCAAGTACCTGCCGGCGGCGCTGGAGGTGACGGATAAGGACGTGGAGCCCGTCGCCGCGGGGGCTGCGCCCGGTTCGCCGAAGTGGCGCAAAGTGCGCGATCAGTTGATCACGACGAAGCTCGATTCAAGGCCTAAGAAGGTGCCGCCTCCCGAGGAGCCTGTGCCCGTTCCCGCCCCGGCGATGATGTCGGCGGGCGGATTCGGACGGAAGCACGTGGGGTAAAGCCAGGAACAACCAACTACCAGAATCAGGTTGAGACCGAGGGGCAGGCGAGAACAGGCGAGGGATGGTCGCCGCGGTATTTGTTCGCCTTGGGTAACCATGCTTGTGAGCAGAGCATCCCATATAATCTGACAAGACACTCTGAGAGCGCTCGACGTGGAAATTCGGCCATCGTTCGATCGCCAGTGCATATCACCCAGCTTGCCGGCGCGGCCCTTGCTTTGGCGCTTGCATGGGCCGCTCTCGATGCTTCATCGGCACGGGGCCAGCAGGGCCGCCTGGTCCCGGTGGAGATGATCCTGGCAGGTTCGCGCCGGGACGCGGAGACCATTCTGATTCGCCTCAAAGCGGGGGGCGATTTCGGCTCGCTGGCGCGACAATTCTCAATCGACTCGTCATCCGACCAGAACGGCTACCTCGGCATGGTTGACCCGCTGAGCCTGCGTCCCGAGCTGGGTGGCGCATTGGAGCATCTGGAGCCGGGCGAGGTGTCGGGGATTGTGCAGGTTCCCGCCGGTTACGCGATTCTCCGAATCCGCAAGGAAGCTCCGAACGGCGTGCAAGGCAATGCCACCGCGGGTGGAAATGGTATGGGGAACGCTGGCGCGCCGCCGGACGTGCGTCTGACCCCGGACACCTCCGGATACATGGAGTTCTATCAGGCTTTCCGAAACAAGCTGCCTAAAGACGGCAGCGCGGGTCTCGATCTGAAAGCCGTGTGCGCGACGCGGGAGCAGGCTCCGCTGGAAACGATCGCGGCTATGCAGAAGTACCTTGCCGAGCAGGGGCCGAGGATGGAGCCATTGCGGCTTTCCGTCACGCAGTCCACACTGGCGCTGTTGTGGTCCTCTCTGGGACACCTGGAGAACGCAGCGCCCCTGTTCGAAGAGGCATACCGCAATGCCAGCGGATCGGAGCCGGATCAAAGGGTGCTGGAAGAAGCCATCGGATCCATTTACCTCCACCGGGCTTCGGCCGCCGAGCATGTCGGCGGCTTTCCGGTCAGCAGCAGCTTTCTCTTCCCCACTCATCCGGGCGCCATGCACCCCAATCCAGGCGACCTGGAGAAGGCCATCGAGTATCTGTCGCGAGCGTTCCGGCGCGATCCGTCCAACCTGGAGATCAGGTTCCTGCTCAATGTTGCATACATGACGGCGGGAACATATCCATCGGGCGTGCCTGCGGAGGCGTTGATTCCTCCGCGGGTATTCGCTTCCGAGGAGGATCTGGGCCTCTTTGTGGACGTCGCTCCCGCGGCGGGGGTGGCCCAATATGGCACATCGGGGGGAGCGATCGCCGACGACTTCGACAACGACGGCCTCATCGACATCGTCACCTCGCAAGTGGACGATTGCGCGCCGCTTCACTTTTTTCACAACAACGGCGACGGCACGTTCAGCGACCGAACCGCGCAGGCGGGACTGCTGGATCAAACCGGCGGGTTGAACATCATTCAGGCCGATTACAACAACGACGGCTGTATCGACCTGCTGGTGTTGCGGGGCGGATGGCAATTCCCGCGCCGTCTGTCTCTGCTTCGCAACAACTGCAACGGTACTTTCACCGACGTTACCGCTGAGAGCGGCCTGCTCACCAAGCCGATCGCCGCGGTGCACTCGGCGGCGTGGGCGGACATCGATAACGACGGCAACCTCGATCTGTTCGTCGCCAATGAGAATGCGCCGAGCCAGTTGTTCCTCAATAAGGGAGATGGGACGTTTGTCGATATCTCCCGCCGGGCCGGCATCGACCGCGTGGCCTTC
>Ga0187851_10004219_pt1 | contig 11815 bp, 6 predicted proteins | sample June2016WEW_6_10_FD_132997 | JGI IMG/M metagenome (GOLD analysis project Ga0187851, IMG submission 132997) | Peatland microbial communities from SPRUCE experiment site at the Marcell Experimental Forest, Minnesota, USA - June2016WEW_6_10 | ecosystem: Environmental > Terrestrial > Soil > Wetlands... | reverse complement strand
TGAAACCCCGTGAGCGCGAATTCCTGCGTCTTCACTACTATGAGGATCTGCCCAAGGAAGAAATCGCACGCCGGCTTGGAGTGGATGAAGAGCGGGTCCGGCTCGTGAAAAGCCGCAGTCTGAAAAGCTTCCGTGAAATGTACCGCCGCACCCGAAAAATCGCCGATACGAAAAGAGGTGGGCCATCACTCAAGGTTTGAGCCACGAAAAAATTCAGCGCGAAGGATGGGCGGAGGAATATGTTCGCGGCCGCCTGGCGCCCGAAGATAGCGCCGCCTTCGAGGAACACTATTTCGGATGCGACCGGTGCTTCGCGGAAGTGCAGGAGATGGAGATCTTCGTCTCCGGCATGAAGGACGCCGGCCGAAGGGGGCTGCTTAACCCCGAATTGGATCCGAGCCCAGTCTCCGCGGGCTGGCTGATGCCTGCGTTTCTTTTTGCCGTGTCGGCGCTGCTGCTCCTGGCCGTTGGACTTGGATACATGCTCTTCATCCGGCTGCCCAACAGTGAGGCGCGCCTGCAAACGGCGCTTGCGGAATCCCATCGCACGGAGGCCCAGCTGGCGGAATTGAACGCGAGAGCTTCTTCCGAAGCCGTTCCCCAAGCCAACGTCCCCGTAGTAATCCTTACCGCCGATCGCTCCGCAAACGAACCCGCCGACCACTTGACGATCGGCAAGCGGACTACCGAGGCTTTGCTTTGGATCGACATCCCGCCGCAGCCCGCCGGCACGCAATTTCAAATTACGATCACGGCCGCCGATGGTTCCGGCAAAACAATTCGCGGGCTGGAGCGCAATGAAAACGGCGCGCTGGCCGCCAGCATACCGGTGAACGACCTGGCTGCCGGCACGTACGTCGTGCGCCTGTACCCGGCACAAGCGCCTGGCGGAATGATCGCGGAATACCGTATGACCGTGTCGCGAGAATAGGCCTCCATGAGGTCCTTAGGCCTGATTCTTGCCGCGTCCCTGGCGTTCGCGCAAAGTCCTGAGGTTCAGCGCGTGCTGGACGAGTCGAAAAAGCAGATGGGCCAGCAGCATTTCGACGCGGCCATTGAACTGGCCCAGCAGGCGATCGAAATGAGCCGCGCCACGAACGATCAAAAGGCGCTTGCCGCTTCCTATCTGCGCCTCAGTTTCGATTGTTTTTATGCGCGCAAATTGCCCGCCGCCATTGCTGCCGCGGAGCAGTCCCAGGCGCTGGCTAAGAGCATAGACGACAACGGGCTGCTTGCAAAAGCGTTGGGAGCGGAAGCCGACGCTTTGCGCGACGAAGGCAAGCTGGAGGATGCGCGGGAAACTTACGAAAGGCAATTGGTTTACATCCGAGAGACGGGGGACAAGCGCGGCGAAGCGATCCACCGGCGCATGATGGCTCTGCTCTATCGGCGGATAGGCGATAAAAAACGGGCCATTGAAAATGCCCAAAATGCATTGAGTCTGGCGCGTGAAATCAGGGATCGGGAGCAGGAAGCTGCTTCCTTGTTTGTCCTGGGGGCGATCGAGCGCGAACAGCAATTGGATGCTCCGGCAATTGAGCATCTAAGCGCCGCGCTCCAAATGCCCGAAACGACAGCGCAAACGCGCGCGCAAATTCTACAGTCTCTGGGGACGGCTTATTGCGATCAAAAGCAATACAGCCGGTGCCTAGAAATGATGAGGCAGGTACTGGATCTGGCCGTCTCCTCCGGCGTTCCGCAGCAAATCGCGTGGAGCCACCACAAGCTCGCTTATGCGGAGGCGTTGACAGGCGCGCGCGCCGATGCATACGCCGATGACCTGGAAAGCCTGCGAGTGCTGCGGTCGGCCGACCACGACCTGTACGACGAAGCAATGTTTCTCTCGCAGACCGGGGATGAACTGGTCGACCTGGGGCGTGTTCGGGAGGCCATCTCCTGCTTCACACAAGGAATTGTGCTGATCGAACAACTTCGGCAGGGACTGGTTCCCACAGAGGATGCCATGGCGAAGGCGGCGTCGGCAGGCGAGACGAAACCCCTCTTCGACAAGACGATTGACGCTCAGTTCGGCATCGATCCGGCGCAGGCGTTTCAGACGCATGAGCTGGCCCAGGCGCGCGCGTTCCTGTCGATTCTCTCCGAAGCGAGAATCGACTTGCGGCAGGGCCTCTCCGAGGCCGAGCGCGCCCGCGAAGCGGCTCTGCATCGCCAGATTGCGGGCATCCGGAAGCAACTCTGGCAGCCTGATCTGACCAGCGAGGCCGCCTCTGAAAAGAACGCCGAACTCGAGTCGGCTGAGGACTCGCTGGCAAGCTTCCGCCTGGAGATACGAAAGAAAAACCCCCGTTTGGCGGATGTGCAATATCCGCTTCCGCTGGATGTTGGCCAGGCGCGGCAGATGCTGAAGCCTGGCACCACCTTGATCGAGTACTCACTGGGCGACAAGCGTTCCTTCGTTTGGGTGCTCTCGCACGAACAGTTCGCCGCGGCGGAGTTGCCGCCCGGCAAAGCAATCGAGTCGCAGGTGAACGCACTTCGCGAGCTGCTGACGCCGCGCGCCTCAGGCCTAACAGCGAAGCAATCGGAAAACGAGATTGCGCGATCGGCATCGCGTCTCTACGCCACGCTGTTGAGTCCTGTCGAAGGCAAGCTTGCTGGTAGCCGCGAACTTGTCATTGTCCCGGATGGAGCGCTGTATTACCTGCCTTTTGAGACTCTCTCCCAATCCGGCAAATACCTGCTGGAAAGATTTCCCGTTTCCTACGCCGCGTCGGCAACATCTTTCCTGGGAGTCAAGGCCGAGCCGCCGTCGGTGCAGAACGGGAAGGATCTGCTGGCGTTTGGCGATCCGGATTATGGTGCTGGCCGAATCGACGCAAAGAGCGGCTTCGATCTGAGCGCGCTGCCGTATTCGCGCGCGGAAATCGACACCATCGGCGCGTTGTTTCCGCGCGAGGCGAGGACCATTTACCTGGGAGCCGCTGCCCGCGAACAAGCGGCGGTCACCGAGCCTCTTCTCCAGTACCGGTACATTCACTTCGCCGTGCATGGTTTACTCGACGAGGCGCATCCGGGCCAGTCCGGTTTGGCGCTGACGCCGGGAAAGGACGATGATGGCGTTCTGCGCGTGGATGCGATTCCTGCACTGCGGCTGCAAGCGGATGTGGTTACGCTTTCCGCCTGCAATACGGGCTTGGGTCAATTGGTTTCCGGCGAAGGCATGCTGGGACTCGTTCGCGCGTTTCTTTACGCCGGCGCGTCGAGCGTGAACGTGAGCTTGTGGAACGTCAACGATGCGGCAACCGCGGCGCTGATGAAAGAGTTTTACCGGAATCTCATCCGCTCTGTTCCGCCGGACCAGGCCCTGCGTATCGCCAAAATTGCGCTTCTTCATAATCAGAACGCATTGTGGCGACACGCGCACTACTGGGCGCCGTTTGTGCTGTGGCTGCGCTAGCTTCAAGGCGCCGCTTGTTGACGTAGAGCCCGTAGAGCAGAGTCGACATTTGGTTGGCGCCGGGCCGCTGACTATCTCATAGAGCACCGCCGCGAACGAGAAGAAGACCAGACGCAAAACCAGCACGATGATACACTCGGCGTAGCCTGATGGGAAACGAATCGAGACAATTCGAGCGAACAGCACACGCATGCTGATTATGTTTCGGCCCGGGGGCGCGATCCGCCAGTCAGCTTCGCCCATAGCGACCAGCGCGATTTCCGCACGGTGGCAGCGTCCCGTGCGCTTGATTCGCGGTACGCGCCGCACTGCAGTCGCCATAGCCTCCAGCTTCGCGGTCGCCTGCCGCCGGGCTGCGGCTGTTTGGGTAAGGGCGGCGGTCATCCTGGCCGTTGCCGGGTGGACGGTGGTTTCATTCAGCCATCCCTGCGTCGCGCAGACCAACCCGGCCCCGTCCAGTGCCAGCCAACCGGCGAATAATCCGCCAAACGCTCCGGCGGTGTTGCCCGGCGAGGGACTCGCGCAACATGACTTCTTCTACGCGGGCGAGGCGAAGGAAGAACGGATGTCCATCGTGCGCGGCGGCCAGGTGATCTGGTCCTATACCAATCCCGGCCGCGGCGAAATTAGCGACGCGGTGCTGGAGCCGAATGGGAATATTCTTTTCGCTCACCAGTTTGGCATCACCGAGATTACCCTGGATAAGAAGGTGGTCTGGAATTACGACGCGCCTGGGCAAACGGAAATCCACACAGCGCAGCCGATCGGTGAAAACAGCGTGTGGTTCATCCAGAACGGAAATCCGGCGAAGTTCGTTGTCATCGACAAAACCACCGGCAAGGTCGAACACGAGTTCGAGCTTTCCGTCGGAAACCCCGCCAGCGTCCACCCTCAGTTCCGCCAGGCCCGGTTGACGGCCGCCGGGACGATTCTCGTTGCGCACATGGACGCTCACAAGGTCGTCGAATACGATCTGGACGGCAAGGTGCTTTGGTCCTACCCCGTGACCAATTGCTGGTCGGCCGTGCCGCTCGCAAACGGAAACATCCTGATTTCAGGGGGCCATGAGAAGTTCGTGCGCGAGATCAATCGCAAGGGCGAGACGATTTGGGAGTGGAGCCCAGCCGACACGCCGGAATACAGGATTGCCAACGCCCAGATCGCGACGCGGCTGCCCAACGGCAACACGATCATCAATAACTGGTTTAATCAGTGGTCCGATACGATTGACCCGGAGAACGCGCCGGTGCAGGCCATCGAACTCACGCCCGACAAGAAGGTGGTGTGGGCCCTGCGCTCGTGGAAGCCGCCCGCGGACCTCGGACCCTCCACCACGATTCAAATTCTCGACGATGTGTACGGGCCCGCCGTTCTGCCTGGAAAGGGGCTCGATCAGCACCCGTTTCTTCTAACCGGCGAGTGGGATCACAGGAAAACGGAACAAACCTTATACGTCGTTCGCGGCGGCAAACTGGCGTGGAAGTACGCGATTCCGACCAGTATCGATCAGGGCGAGCAGGAACTGGGAGACGCCACGATGCGCTCGAACGGCAACATCGTTTTCTGCCGCAAAGTCGGCGCGACCGAAATCACGCCCGAAAAGAAGATTGTCTGGGACATGGTCGCGCCCAAAGGCGCGGAGATTCATTCGGTGCAGCCCATCGGGCTCGACCGTGTACTGGTGATGCAGAACGGCAATCCCGCGAAATTGATGCTGATAAACACGGTCACTGGCCAGACGGAAAAAGATCTGGTGCTTCCGGTTCCCCAGCCGGACCGGCCACACCTGCAATTCCGCCGCGTCCGCCAGACCAGAGACGGTACTTTTCTCGCCGCGCATTTGGACGATGGCAAAGTCGTGGAGTACGACGCGGACGGAAAAGCCATCTGGACGTATCGCGTTAATCTTCCATGGTCGGCTGCGCGGCTCAGGAATGGCAACACGCTGATTACAACATTTCCCCCGGCCGTGATCGAGGTGAACAAACAGGGTGAAATCGTTTGGGAATTCTCGCCAAAGGATGCCCCACAGTACCAATTCTTCCATTTTCAGGAGGCGAGCCGGCTCGCCAACGGCAACACCGTGATTAGTAACTGGTGTCCCAACAGACTGAAGGACACGAAGAAGTGGCCCGGTTCCGTTCAGGTGCTGGAAGTGACACCGGAGAAGAAAGTAGTTTGGGCGTTGAGCCAATGGGGAAACCCCGATCTCGGCCCGGCGTCCTCCATTCAGTTGCTCGACGAACCAGGCGTTCCGGAAAACGGGGACTTGCAACGGTAACCCGTGTCCGCTGGATCGCGACCACCCTACGGATCGACGCGCGAACTGAGAAGTGGTCTGATATTTCGTGTTAGTGGCAGCGAGGGGTCGCCTGTGATGTGTGGATCACCGGCGACAAGGCGATTCGTCGTTCCTAACCCCACAGCCGGAGCTCTCCACCGTGCCAACGATCAGACCGAAGTTCCGCGCCGCCGCCGTCCCATACGTCCAGTTGGCCTGCCATGTCCTTCCGGATGATGTTTTACGCGCCTCGATTCAAACCCGACAGGGGCCGAAGCGATTTGAAGGTATACTGGCGCGGAGCTGAGAATTCGGACTGGAGACACCGTCTGATACCATCTCGGAGCGAGGTTTAAGCTGTTGCTGAAAACAAGGACTTGGGTGATCGCGGCATTGATCGGGCTGGTTGCCGTGCAATTGTTGCAGATCATGATTGTTCTGCACCGTGAATCGTTGACGTTCGACGAGGGAGACCACATGTACGCCGGCTACCGGATGTGGAAGACGGGTGACTTTGGTTTGAATCCCGAGCATCCGCCTTTGGTCAAGCTGCTCGCGACCCTGCCGGTCCTCGGAGAGAAGTTATGGCTACCTCCGCTTAAGGGGATTTTCTTCAAAGGCGATGCCGCGCTCGGCGCACAACAATGGCTCGCCCACAATGATGGTGGAAGCCAGCGGTTGGTCTTTCGTATGAGGCTCGCGACGGCGCTACTGGCCGTCGCGCTTTCGCTGATCGTTTTTTTCGCGGCGCGCGAATGGTTCGGAACTACCGCAGCGCTGGTTGCCTTGACGCTGACAGTTTTCGATCCCAACATTCTGGCCCACTCCGGCCTGGTAACCACTGATCTCGGGGCCACTCTCTTCTTCCTGTCGACAATCTACGCCTTCTATCGCTATGTGAAGCAGCCTGCCCTGCTGCGACTGGCTATCGCTGGAATCGTGTTTGGGCTTTTGCTCGCCACCAAACACTCGGGAGTTATGCTGGGGCCCATGCTGCTGGTTCTGGTGGGATGGGAAGTCGCCGTGACGCCCAAAGGTGCACGGGCTCGCCTCGCGATGCGGTTATGCGGCGCCCTCGCCACGATGATACTTCTGGCTGTCGGGGTTCTGTGGGCGTTCTATGGCTTCCGCTATGCGGCCCGGCCGGCTGGGCTCCAGTTGATCCCCAGCCTTGCACAATACTCGCAAGGACTGAACACGTTCGACCGTGGCGTCATCTGGTGGATGGCGCATCTGCGTCTGCTTCCCGAGTCTTACTTGATGGGGATCGTGGATATTCGCGAGTTTGCCAAAAACTTCACCACGTTTGCGTTGGGTAACTGGTACCCGCACGGCGTCTGGTGGTATTTCCCCGTCACCATCGCCATCAAGAGCACGCTGGGAATGATAGCGTTGGTCCTGCTCTCGGGATTCGCGATAGCGACCGGCAAATTGGGCAAGGGTGCGGATCATTCCCGCGCTCTGGTCTATCTCATTTTGGTCTGGGTAGCCTACCTGGCTACGGCCGGAGTGAACGGACTTAACATCGGTGTGCGCCACGTGCTGCCTTTGTATGCGCTGGCAGCGGTCATCGCCGGTGCTGGCGTGGCCGCGCTGGCACCCTTGTCGTCCAGATGGAAATGGGCCTGCATCGTACTGATCTGCGCCCACGTCGGTTCCGGGCTCAGCGCTTTCCCAAATCCGCTGGCCTATGCCAATGAGGCCTGGGGCGGACCCCGGAACACTTACAGGGTCCTGAACGACTCAAACGTGGACTGGGGCCAACAGCTCTATCAGGTCAGGAATTGGGAGGAGCGGCATCCCGGCGAGGAGTGCTGGTTTGCTTACATGGTGCGGCCGTTCGTTCTCCCGGAGACCTACGGGGTCCGTTGTCATGTCCTGCCCAACGGGTTGGGCGGGGCTGGGAAAGAGGCTGTGCCACCCGTCGTCCATGGCGCCGTCCTGCTCAGCGCCAGCGAAGTGAATGGCGCCCTCTGGCCGAGCAGGGAGACGAACCCCTATTACAGATTTCGGGCCATCAAGCCGGATGAGGAAATCGACTACGGCGTGCTGGTCTATCGCGGCGATATCCATATGGAGGCAGCGGGCGGAATAAGCCGTGCATTCCTTGCCTGGGATAAGCTTGAGGCCAAACAGGTGCAGGAGGCTCTTTCGCTCGCTGAAGAGGCCGCAAGGTTGGCGCCCGGCCAGCTCTATCCAGAGTGGGCTCTGGGAGACGCAGCGGCGGCCGCCGGCAGAAAAGACGAAGCCCGCGAGGCATACAGCGCGGCTCTCGTCGCCATCGATAAGCTTGATCCGGAGAGGCGAGCAGACTATGCGAAGTATATCAACGCAAGTCTAAAGAAGCTATAGATACGCTAAGCTGCGGAATCGAGCAAATAGACAGACCGCTCGGAATTAGTCGCCTTAAACGTGCGCAGGCCTTTAACGTCGCGTTCAGCACTCGCTCGGGTATCCCAACATATTCCAATTCCGCAGCTCCTTCCAAACCGCCTTTCCGGTTCGTCCGCACTTTGTAGCTGAAAAAACGGATATGTGAGCTCAGGTACGCCGAATCTGATATCACCGTCCGTATTGACGAGCGTAGCCTTATTACCTTCGATCTCTTTATTCCGGAACTCATGAAGAGCTGGATATGCGATATTAGAAACATCCCGCAACCATCCGCACGCCTACCCAAAATGATCGCTTTGACAGCCGTCCTGTTGGTTGCAACCGGGTTCGTGCTCAAGTACGTCTTCCCCTTCTGCCTGAGTTACAACCCGGCGGGCTTCGACGTTTTATGGACGCGCCGCGGATGGCTGCTGCTGCACATGTCCAGCGGCATGGTGGCACTGCTGATCGGCCCGTGGGTTGGTGTCGCGGCGTGTCGTCTGGTGCATGGTTGTACCACATTATAAAAGACTTGCCAGCCGAATCGTGCCAAAGCGGCTCACTTCAGTTCGGCCTGTTCTCCGTTATTTTGGCGCCGACTGTTGCAGCTACCTGAGTCACGTGCACACCCATCGGACGGCGCGACGGGCGTGCCGGACGGACCAACATGATCATCAACGGCAAGCTGGCCGCGCGTTGAGGGCCGCATATCGCCTTGCCAGGCGATGCAGGCAGATGTACGATAGTTGAACATCACGCCGGATAGATCACCCGAAGCGTGACAGATACCGGCGAAACCCAGCGTTCGTTCATGGTTATTTGCTGGCGCCACGGACACCTCCGATGACTCTCTTTCATGACGGGCCGGACTCCTGCCTTAAGATTCTCATTGTTCTCGCGGTGATTTTTGCCTTTGCCGCGCGCCAGCCGGGCGGCGCGCAGGAGCGGCCGGGTTCCAGCCCGTCGCCGGCAGAGCTGCAGCTGCGTAACGAGCTTGGTGAAGCGGCTGTAAGCAAACTCCGGATGCGCCTTGAGCAGGTGAACCGCGATATCCGCGACCGGGGGATACACAGACTTCCGAATAGCCAGTCATTTCTCCTGACCGGCTACGCCTACGGCGAGTATTACGATTGGGACCTCTACTTCGAGAACCTTTATCTTTCCTACTACGGCATAGATACCTACGACTTTACCAACTTCGAGCTCTTCATGAGCCGCCAGCAACCCGATGGATTTATCGCGCGCAAGGCCGGCATCACGACTCCCAAGCCTCGTCAGATGTTCAAGCCGTTTCTGGCTCAGCTCGCGGTGCTCGGTTCGCGGCAGCGTCCCGACGGCTTTGAGTGGCTGCGCGACAAATACTATATGCAATTGCAGCGTTATCTCGACAAGTGGTTTACCTACGATTCGGATCATAACGGCCTTCCCGTGTGGGACAGCTCCGATGCGAGCGGTATGGATAATCAATTTAGCCGATCCGGGAAGCTGGACACTTACGAGGATGAGGGCGTGGATCTCGCCTGCTATCTGGTGCGGGAGCTGCAAGCCATGGCCGTGATTGCGGACAAGCTCGGGAAAAACGCGGATCGGGTGAGTTACCAGCAGCGCTCCGTCAGGCTTTCCACCCTCATCAACACGACCTTCTGGAACGACCGGGACGGGTTCTATTACGATCGCAACGAGAGGACAGGAAAAACCATTCCAGTCAAGTCCGTGGCCGGGTTTGTTCCACTCTGGTCCGGGGTGGCGAGCCCCAAACAGGCGGACCGCCTGGTCAAAGAGCATCTACTCAATCCCAAAGAGTTCTGGACCCAATACCCGGTTGCGAGCTATGCGCTAACCGAACCGGATTACTATCAGGGAAGCTTGCGCCGCGAGTGTAATTGGAGGGGCAGCACCTGGATTCCCACGAATTACATGATCGTCCATGGCCTGATTCGGTACGGGTACCACGACACAGCTCATGTGCTGATTCTGCGCACGTTGCAGATGGCTCTCGACCAGAATCCAGTCACGCGGGAATACTACAACGCGGAGACCGGCCAGGGAAATGGAATGAATCCCTTCTGGGGATGGTCAACCCTCGCCTATGTGATGCCTCTGGAAGAGCTGATGCATTACGACCCTTCCGATCCCGATAGTCCCGTTCGACCGATTCTCGTGGACGGCCTGAACGTCCCGTTCGATCCTCAGGCATCGTCACGGTGAACTGCGCGAGAACGCCACGCCGTCGACGATTCTGACCGGGATGCTGACGATCTTCACTTGAGCGGATCGCAAGCCGGAACGGCTGGCGGTGACGATAATCGTGCCGGCCGAGAGTGTCGAGCGCACGGAAACACGATTTATCCCGCATTCGGTATTGAGATAGAGATTGTTGGTCGAATCGATCCTGCCGCTGTTGTAACCGCCGCGCCAGACTGCGGGCCCGGTGATGGCAAAGTCCACCCGGTCGTCGTCGGTTGGGCAGCGCCGGCCCTGAGCGTCGACAACCTCCACATCAATGAGCGCGACATCCCGCCCGTCGGCCTGCAGACCCCGCGGACCGACCATCGGAGTGAGCCTGATCCGCTCCGGTGGGCGAGCCGTGGTCAGTTCCTCCTGAACTACCGATTTGCCGTTATTCCGGCCGGCTGCCTTGAGAATCCCCGGCGCATATTCCACATCGGGGAAAACGAAGACATATCCATTAACCGGCTGGCCATTGACACCAAGGGATTTGCCATTAACGAACAACTCGACCGCCTGGGTATTGGCGATGACATAAATTGTCTTCACCGTCTTCTTTGCATCCGGACCGGCCCGATAACTCCAGTGTCCCAGAATGTGGATGTCGGGCAGGTCGTTCTGCATGACGCGGTGAGCGTAATAGATTTCCTTGGGCAGACGAACCGCATCCACCTTGCCGCTGACGCGGCAAACCTCGCTCGAATCCTGCCGTCCGTCCGCATCCGAATCGGAGAAGTAGATGGACGCGTAGCCGGACCATTTGGAATGGGCCGGGTCGGCGTTGGAAATGCGGTTATCCCAATAGGCCCGATAGCGGGCGACCCCCGCGAGGGCAAAGCTCTCCGAGGTGTACTCGTATCTGTCGTTCGGACCCTTCCTGAAGCCAAAATACGGTGGGGAGAAGTCGTCCCAGAACCGCCGCGCGCCTTCGTCCCTGAAATCCTCGGTTTCAATCAGCGGAGCGAGATCGCGGCGTTCGGCGCTATATCCCCGGAACATGGCGGCCGGGGTGGATAACTGGTCGGTGCGCGGATCCTGCCCGATCATGATGCCAAAGTACTCGGCAATGCGGTTGATAGCCGTGTTTGCCTCGACGTTATCGTTGCCGCGGGCGCCGATCACCCGGCCGCCCTCGGGATCCCACTGTTTGCGCAGCGCCACCATCTGCCGCATGTGCTCGACAGTGATCACCGTGTTGCCCGCCTCCCAGAACAGAATACTGGGATTATTGCGGAAATAGATCATGGTGTCGCGCATTACTTCCATGCGCTGCTCCCAGCGGCGTCCGGTAACGTCCGCTTCCTTATCACCTCCGGGGCAGACCTGAATGATTCCGTACCGGGCGGCCGCCTCGGCATCGACGGGCTGGGGCGCAATGTGCATCCAGCGAACATAATTGGCATGGCTGTCCCGAATCAACTTTGCGTTGAACTCGTGCATCCAGTCCGGATATGCCTGGCCCAGGCCGGCCCATTCGTCGCTCGACCGCTGGGCGAAGCCCTTCAGGTAGACGA
>Ga0187851_10004217_pt1 | contig 11818 bp, 12 predicted proteins | sample June2016WEW_6_10_FD_132997 | JGI IMG/M metagenome (GOLD analysis project Ga0187851, IMG submission 132997) | Peatland microbial communities from SPRUCE experiment site at the Marcell Experimental Forest, Minnesota, USA - June2016WEW_6_10 | ecosystem: Environmental > Terrestrial > Soil >... | reverse complement strand
GTGCCGTAATGGTCGCCGCCGATCGCGGTGATGATCGCCGTGCTCAAACCCAAGCGCGATGCACCGACGGCCACATTCGACGCATTCCCTACCGCGGGCGCCACCGTGAGCGACTCGTACGGGATCTTGTCCGCGAACGCCATCTCGAGTTCCGGATGCTCGTGCTTTTTATCCCACTCTACTTTTGCTTCTTTAAGCGCGATGAATGCGTCCATCACCACGTCGCCGATGCACACCACATCATATTTTTGCTTCATATTGTTATCATAATCTATTTTGCCGTCGGATTCATCATTTTTTCCTCCGTATCGCCCGCTTTGCCGCCATCACGATATCCTTCGGCATCATGCCATATTTTTTGATGAGCTCATCCGGCTGACCTGATTCGCCGAACGTATCCTGCATACCGATGAACTCGATCGGCGTCGGCGCGTATTTCGCAAGGACCTCCGCGACCGCGCCGCCAAGACCACCCTGCACCTGATGTTCCTCCACGGTGACCACCGCGCCGATCTTTTTTGCCAACTCGACGATCTTCTTTTCATCCAACGGCTTTATACTCGCGCAATTCAAAACCGCCGTGCCGATCTCTTCTTTTTCCTCCAGCTCACGCGCGGCAAGAAGTGCGTTATAGAGCAATCCTCCACAGCCAATGATCAAGACCTCCGGTTTTTTTGATTGCCAAAATATTTCCGCGGTGCCCGGGATGAATGGCGTCTCGTCTGTCGTCATGATCGGCGTCTTCTCGCGCTGGAAACGCAAATAGATCGGACCATAGATTTGCGCCGACGCGAGCGTGGCCTTGCGCGCCTCGATGGCATCGCACGGCACGAACACTTTCATATTCGGCAGGGCGCGCATCATCGCGATGTCCTCCGTCGCTTGATGGGTTGCGCCGTCGGGGCCGACGGAAATGCCCGCGTGATGTCCCGCGATCTTTACGTTCGCATCGTTATATGCGATCGTCGTGCGGATCTGTTCCCAATTGCGCCCCGGCGAAAACGTTGCGTACGATGCGATGAACGGGATCTTTCCGGTGATGCCAAGTCCCGCCGCGACCGTCGCCATGTTCTGTTCGGCGACGCCCATCTCAAAGAATCGCTCGGGATATTTTTTCGCGAACGCTTCTACGCGCGTGGACTCGGTAAGGTCGGCGCAGAGCGCAACGACATTCCGGTTCGTGTCGCCCGCGACGACAAGACCTTCGCCGTATCCGTTACGGGTCGGCGCCTGCGCCACGTCATCGTCAAAAAGATGTGGATTGAGTTTTGCGTCGGGATTCAACATAAAATAATGGGTCTTTATTATTTATTTTGACCGTGATTTTTCTGATACCGCTGGATGAGCCACATACTCCCGCCAATGATGAGCACCGCGATCACGAGCCCGACAAAGAATTTCAGCTGGTCATCAACGCTCCCCCATCCGCGCGCGTAGCCGTAGATGATGCTCCACAATCCGGCGAGCATGATGCCGACGGGTACGGCGTTAGACGCGAGCGCAACGCCAAAGACCAACCAAAACCCGAGCGCAAAGAAAATGATGCCGACGATGTTCGCAATAATGAAAAGATTTCTGTTGTAGACGCTGCTCGCGCTTTCGTAGGCGGTTTCCGCATTGTTGTACTGGTCCTGTGCGGCCTGCTGTTGCGCCTCGATCTTTGTGTTGTTCTGCATACACGCGGTATCATTTGACGGGCACGGCGCGACCGGCGCCACGACGGCGGTGTTCGGATACGACGGCGCGACCGGCGCGGGATAGAATGCGGCAATGCCAAGCGCGATGAGTGCCGCGAGGATCACTGCAGTCGCAAGCCCAAGCACGAAATTCACGATTTTCATATTTTTAATACGTTAGTTTATTGATAACCGGCGACCTATTGATGCTCACTCTGGATCTTGTGTTGCAGCGTACGTAGCTCGTCGAGCGCCTTCTCCGCTTCGCCAGGCGCAAACGGCTTTGAATGCCACAGATAATCGTTCTCCATGAAATCCACGCCCTTGCCCGGGATCGTGTGCGCGATGATCACGGTCGGTTGCTCGTGAATTGCGCGCGCTTCCGCGGCGACGGCGATGATCTCCTCGAAGTTGTGCCCGTCGATCTCGAGTACGTGCCAGTTGAATGCGCGGTATTTGTCCGCGAACGGCTCGAGCGGCATGATCTTCTCCGTAAACCCGTCGATCTGGATGTTATTGCGATCCACGACGACGGTGAGGTTGCTCAATCGGTTCTTTCCGGCGAACATCACTGCTTCCCATGTATTGCCTTCCTCGTGCTCGCCGTCGGAGGTGATGCAATAGACCTGATATTTTTTTGCGTCGAGGCGGGCGGCCAAAGCGATGCCGCTCGCCTGCGAAATGCCGGAGCCGAGCGGCCCGGACGTTGTCTCAATGCCCGGCAACGTGCCGCGATGCGGATGCCCCTGCAAACGCGTTCCCAATTGACGCAACGTTTTCAACTCTTCCACCGGAAAATATCCGGCGTGCGCCAGCGCGGCATATTGGATCGGGCAGATGTGTCCGTTCGAAAGCACAAGACGGTCGCGATCCGGCCACCCCGACTTTTTTGGATCGTGCCGCAAAATGTGAAAATAGAATGCGGTAAACACCTCCGCCATATCAAGCGGTCCCGCGATGTGACCCGATCCCGCGTGCGAGACCATCTTGATCACGTCCTCGCGCAGACGCGTGGCCATGATCTCCATCTCTTTCAATTTTTTTTCAGTGAGCGGTTCCATGTTTCAAGATTAAAATTTCATTAAACAGCGCACAGCTCTTCGTATGCCTTTTTGGGATCGGCAGCGTTGAAAATATAACTTGACGAAACGATCGTATCAGCGCCCACTTCTTTTACCTGTCGCGCGGTCTCGAGATTCATACCACCATCAACTTCTATTATAGCATCCGGCAGTTCTTCTCTTAAGAACCTGATCTTCTCGCACACAAACGGGAGAAATTCCTGCCCCTCCGGCCCGGGCTGGACCGCAAGCACCTGAAACGCGGCAAAGTATCGGAAGTATGGGATAAATTCTTCCGATATGGACTCCGGCTTGGACGAGAGCATAACCTCCACGTGATACCGCGCGGCGGTGGAAACGATCTCGTGCATCGATTGCGGAGTGAGCGACTCCGCGTGCACGATCAGCCGCCGCGCACCTGCCGCAAGCCAATCATCCGCATATTCCTCGGGGTGCTCCACCATAAGATGTACTTCAAGCGCGAACGGCGATTTGAGCTTCTCCCACTCAAGCGGATCAGCCCACGTCCGGAGCGGCGCAAATGAGCCATCAGTCACGTCAAGATGCAAAAAATCGCCATCAGCCAAAAAAGTTTTCGCAATCGCGATCTTTTTTTGCACGCACGCAATGTCCGAACAATTGATGACGGGGATGACCTTCATAACATTATGGCCGGCTCTCCAGCGCTGCTATCTTTCCCAAGCGGCGCGAGAAGCGTTCCTCCTTTTTGAACGGCGTTGAAATGAATACTCGAGCAATATTCAGCGCATCTTCGGGTTTGACAAAATCTGCGGCGACGCTCAATACATTCACATCATCGTCCTGCCGGCCGGCGCGGATCTGGTCTGTCGATATCGCAAGTGCGGAGCGCACGTCTTTACATTTGTTTGCAACAATATCCACGCCGATCCCCGATCCGCAGATCAAGATTCCGCGCACTTCGTCGCCATCGCTCGCCACGGCATCCGCGGACGCCGCCACGCCAGCGGAAACCTTTTCCGCGACTGCGCGCGCAAAATCCGGATAATCGTCGGCGGGATCGAGCGCGGCGGCGCCAACGTCGATCACTTCGTGACCGTCATTTTTTAATGCTTCGGTAAGGATCTTTTTAAGAGCGAACCCTCTATGATCTGCGCCAATATAGATGATCATTTACAAAAAGATTTTTACAGCAGTGCCGCCACTTTTTGCACGTGCTTCACGAGCGTGGAAACATATCCGGCTTCGTTGTCGTACCAGCTCAACACTTTTACCATGTCGCCGTCGATCACTTTGATGAGATCGAGCGGGACGATCGCGCCGAACGACTGGCCGATGATGTCGGACGAGACGATCTGATCGCGCGTCACCTGCAGGATCCCCTGCCAGCGCGGCAATGCAGCGGCGTCGGTGAGGATCTGCGCGATCTCCTCCACACTTGTCGCACGCTTTGCGATAAACGTGATATCGGAAATGGAACCGGTGATGTTCGGCACGCGGAACGAAAGCCCGTCGAACTTGCCCTTGAGTTCCGGAATCGCACGCGCGACGCTGATCGCGGCGCCGGTCGTTTCGGGAACGGTGTTCATCGCCGCGGCGCGGCCCTTGCGAAAGTCGTGGCCTCCGCGGATCGGGCCGTCAACGATGGACTGTGTGGCAGTGTACGCATGTACGGTGGAGAGCGCGGCCTTCACGATGCCCGGGTTTTCGGAAAGCACCTGGATGACCGGCGATGCAGAGTTCGTGGTGCATGAACCGTTTGACGTGATCGGCGCGAGCTTGAAGTTATCTTCGTTCACACCGATAAGCACCGTCTGTCCGGCCTCCCCGTCCTCGTCCTTCGCCGGTGCCGTGATCACGACGCGCTTCGCGCCCGCCGCAAGATGTACCTTCGCCTTCTCGTACTCATCAAACAACCCGGTGGACTCCACAACAATATCCACATTCATATCTTTCCACGGAAGCTGGGTCGGATCCTTGATCTGTAAGAACGCGATCTCTTTCCCATCCACAATGAGCATACCGCGCGCCATGTCCGCCTTCACATCTTTGTCAAAACGACGGTACACCGTGTCGTACTTTAAAAGGTACGCAAGATTTTCTACATCGCCCAAATCGTTCAACGCGACGATCTCTATGCCCGGTTGTTCGAACGCCGCCTTAAAGAACAATCTGCCGATCCTGCCGAAGCCGTTTATCGCGACGCGCACGTTTGCCATATTTTTATTAAAAAATCGTTAAGTTTATTTTTGTTTCCGGCGGGGTGACCATTCCCTCTATTATAGAGCGAAAAGGGGGCGGAAGCCAAAATGGGCAGGAGAGGGAGGGATTCGAACGGCCGGTAATCCTGATATTATTTCCCCGCCCCGATCGTCACGCCATCCCCCACTCTTATATTATATTTCGCCACGGTGCCGGCGTTCACTTCCAGGACTTTGTCGGTGTTGCTGGGCGAAGTATAGGTGGGCAATTCCCAAAGCTGGGTTCCCGGAGCCGGCGCGGGAACATTTTGCGCGACGCCGACGACGGTCGCGCCGCTGATCCAGATCATGTCCAGCGGAAAGTTCATGTCCTTCATCCAAAACGTCTGCGTGCTGCCGGCGCCGAAGATGAACAGCATGCCGTCATTCGCGCCGAGCGACGGACGGAACGAAAGCCCGCGCGTCTGCTCAAGCGACGTGGACGCGATCTCGACGGTGAAGGTAGCGCTGTCAATATTCAATTGCTCTTCGGCGAGCGACGGATTTTCGCCGGAGACGATAGTCGAGGAAGCGACGCTCTGGATGGAAACGCTCGTCTGCGGCAATGGCGAGTTCGCACGGCCGAAGAAAAGATACCACCACGCGCCGATGGCGATGAGGAACAGGACGAGCACGGCGACGAGCGATATGAGCATGGTTTTTTTACCGCAGGACATTACTCTATATAATAGCATCGCCTGCGCCTTTGGCGCTATCGCCCGCGCCGTTCCCAAAGCGCAGGCCGAACACGACAATGCCAAATGCGACTGCGACGTTCAGCGATTCTTTTTTCCCCATCATCGGGATCTCAAGGATGCGATCGGCGGCGCGGAGGACGGATGGCGGCAGGCCCTTCACTTCGTTGCCAAGGATGACGGCAACGCGCGCGTCGGCATTCTTGCGCGCCGCGCGGGCAAGATGCGCGGCCTCTTGATAATACGGCACCGAGCGTTTGGATTGCTCGAGTGCAAATATCTCATAGCCTTCTTTTTTTAATTGTCTTACGACGCCCGTCGTCGTCGGTGCCGATTCCCATGGGATATATCTTTCCGCGCCAAGCGCGACCTTGGCAAAGTCCACACGCACTTGTTTAAAGCGATCGAGCGGCGCGGGCGTGATGCCGCACAAAAATATCTTTGTGACGCCCGCGGCGTCCGCGGTGCGGAAAATCGATCCCACGTTGTGGACGCTGCGGATGTTGTGCGCGATGACGGCAAGCTTCATTCCCCTATCATAAGCCACCCGCGGCGCAAACCGCAACGCTCGTCAACACTAATTCGAGAATAAGATTCCCGTGTCGCCAGTCACCGTGAACCGCGCGCTGCCGAGCGACGGGTCGCTGAACGGACTGTCCGCGGTCTGCGCCGCCGTCCCATAGAACTGCACACTCGCGCCGGTGGAAGGATTTCCCGTCGACGCGTTGAACACCCAATGGTAGGTATGGTCGGGATATAGCACAAACGGCGACGAGAAAAAAGTGAACACGGGATTGTTTCCGCATGCAACTCCGGTCGCACCACTGTCCGCCGACGTCGCTCCCACTGAAGACAGATCATATTCGTCGAACACCTGGAGATAGCAAAAGATGTTGGTGTTATACCGCGCACCGGTCTCGAAGTTCGTCGTGAAGAGCTGGATAGATTGCAGCGTGGACGTGGAAGGCACGGTGAAGTACTGATGCGCGTCACTGAGCTGCGGACTCAAAAGATATTGCGTGAACCCCGCCGGGAAATTCCAAGTCGTTGTGGCGGCCGTAGATATTGCGCCGTAATTGTCGAGCGCGCGGACACCAATGAGGTACGAGTTCCCCATCGTCACCGGGATCGCGGCAGGTGTGGTCCAACCGCTGTCCGACAGCGTCGTAGACGTGGAATAGTTCATTTCATAATGAAGCGGGTTCGCTGGCCAGTCGGGATCCGTCGAAGTGGACCACGAAAGGTTCAGTTGCATGCCGAGCTTATCGAAATTTTCCGTAAGGTTAGTCGGCGACGTAAGCGATGGCGGCGTAATCGTTGAAGTAGCGGCGGTGCCTTCCATAATCATAAACGGGTAAAATGATTCGGTGGATTCTACACGGCCCGTGCCGTAGATGAAGTTGTCCCACATGACCGTGCCGACGGTCGTCGAGGCCGTGCCGGCGAGGATCACGCTGCGGTTCTGCCAATCCTGCACGGTGGCAAGTCGGTAATAGAAGTACGGCTTGAGCGAAATGGAAAGTCCGCTAAAGGTTGTGGTCGCCAAGATGGGCGTGAACGGCGCGTTGTCGGAGATCGGAAATTCCTGCACCATGGTGGAATAATTTTTATCTTTGAATTCCTGTAAAGAGACCTGTGATGCAAAATAATTTACGTCGCTCACTTTTCCTTCAAGCGTAAGTGTGTTGAGCGTCCCCGCGAAACCGTTACCCAATTCGAACCAATTATCGTCATACCAGCTCCCGGGAGAATTTGCGCTGTCATTCAATTGTTCGAAAAGAGCGCCGCTTGAAGACGCGGCGGGCGCGGACGATGTCGCGGTGGAAGTCGCATCGCTTGGCGTGCTCGTCGCTTCATCCGAAGTGCTCGTGGCGGTGCCCGGCGTGCTGGTCGCAATGTCCAATGTGCTGGTAGTGTCTGATGTATCCTGCGTACTTGTTACGTCAGTGGTCGACGTCGACGTCGAGGTTGATGTAAGTGTAGACGTTGCCGCAGAATCGGAATCCGCGCTTACGCTTGGAGATGTTACGGAAACGCCGCCAGAGAAAACGTAAACCGTTGTCGTCGTCAAAGCGCCTACTAGCACTACGGAAGAAGCGACGGCCGGCGTGGCGGTAGCCACTATGATCGGCAGGTTAACAACCGGCAAAGCGGCAGTGGTACTCGGCACGGTAGCAACATCGGCGTCATCGTCATCGCCGTTGTCGGAAAGATACCACTTCCCTGCCGTCATGTTGGTGTATCCGGAGAGCGGCTCGGGATCGTACGCGGAAAATGTGCCATCGGTGTTCATCGTGTCCATCGCAAAGTGGAGATGCGCGCCGGGATGGGCAACGCACGCGGCGCCCGCTACAAGTCCGGTGTCGCCCAGAAGCCCAACCATCTGCCCCTGCCGGATAGCGGTGCCGGTCGCGGCGACCGTGATGCTGTCCGGGATCATGTGCGCGTACCGGCTCACGATGTTGTTCCCGTGGTCGATGATCAGCTCCGTGCCGTATCCGCCGTCGTACCCCTCTTGGCTCGCGAACATTACCGTTCCGGAAGCCGCTGCGACCACCGCTTTTCCGTACGCCTCGCATCCGTTCTGGGTAAAGTCCAGCGCGTAGCTGTCTTTTTTTATGTGCGTCGGCGGCGTATCGTATCCCTGCGTGACGATGAAGCTCTGCCCCTTCGCGTAGGGAAGCTTAGCGACCGGCGACGGCATAGTGCTGGATGCGCCGGACACGGCGAGTGTTCGCGCGGGCATAGCGAGAACGGCAAACGTAATGATGATTATAGTGGGCCATTTTTCCATGGTGTATGCGGGATCAGTTTTTGATCGGTCAAATTTTCAACGTAGAAAGAAACGACTGGAGCATGTCACTGCACTGCACATCACCGGCCGCACCTTCGCCCACGACCGATGGCGCGATCTCATACGCATGCCGGCCGTTAAACGCGTAGACGAGTGTCGTTGGCAAGCCGTCGATCGTTCCGATCCATTCCACCCCACTCCCGCCAGCCGCGAGCGCGACATTTCCGCTGGATTGTTCGGTGACGGCAACGCTCGGATCCGCGCCGATGCGGTGCGCGATCCAATTCGCGATGCCGTCCGCGCCCGCGGAATACGGGAACGCCGACACCTCGAGCTTGCACGCGGCGACGGACGACGACGCATCCGGATGTACCGCAACGGTGTCGCTTCCGGTCTTCTCGATATTCCAGTTTGCCGGCACGCTGAATGCATAGCCGTCGTCCGAATTGGAAAAGTTTTGCATCGGCATGGCGGCGGCCGTGGCGCCACTCGCGGCAGAATCATCGGTCGCAACGTCCACGTCCGGTGCCGCCGCCGGACCCACCTCCCCACCCGGCGTCGAACCCACGCCAAGATGCTCGGCCAACAAGAACGTCCCTCCCGCAACCGCGGCCACGATCAACACCCACAGAAAAAGAATCCCCTTCGATGATTTTTTCATAAAAATAGTGATTAATATTTTTTATTGAATGGTAAAGTCGTCGCTGTTATCGCCCGTGTCCGCCATCGCACCATCCGACGAGCGGCGCGAGAGCAATTGGTTCGCGCCGGGGCTCGTCGGATATGGCGGGCCTTCGCCATATTGGTTCGTGCCCGTCCCCCATGCGACCGCGTCGACGATATTTCCCGCCGCGTCCATGAGCGCCACGCTGTTATCCGCCGCCAACGTTTCCGTACTCGAAACGTTGGCGCTCACCGCCTCCGAAAATCCATTATCGGAATTCGCCCACACGAATGACTGCCCCGCGCCGATCGCACTCCCCGTTGGAAATACTTTTAGTGAATAATCCGCGCCCGTGCTAGATTTTTTGTGTAGCTTCCAGCCGCTCATATCGATCGCCGCCGCGGTGGGATTGTATAGCTTCACGAGATCGTTGCTTGATGCTGCGCCCGCGATCTGCACCGCGACGATGAGAATATGGCTCGGCGCCGACGCGGCGGGAGCGGTATTAGTGGCGGATGTGTTGTTGTCGGCGCTGTTGCTATTGCTCGCGCCATTATCGCTATTGCTTCCGCTATCCGTCGAAGTCGTCGTTGTTGATTGCGTATTGGTGACGTCGACATCAATCGAGGAGGATGATGTTGTGATGTTCGTCGATGTAGTCGCATTGGAATCAGGCGATGCGGAGGTATCTTCCGGAGTATTTTCTATAGGCGCAACATTCTGCGGCGTCTGCGTTGACACCGACGTTGGCATCTGCACCGCTGGCGCAGTTGACGGCGTTGTGGTCGCCACCGCCGGTCCTCCGGAATTTTCCGCGCCGGGAGTTCCGCCCGGCTGGGCACTTGTGTGCCATCCAATGCCGTCCGCATCGCGCTCAAGTGTTTGCTTCGTCGTATTGTTTCCCGCAGGCCATAAGCCCGATGCGTCAAGATAATCGGAAACGTCGCACTGCGGATCAATAAGCGCAAGCGTATCGCCGGCGTTCACAAGGTCGCCGGAATACGTCTTAGTCGCGCCGGTGGCACCAGCAAGCGTGGTGGTGCCACGCGAGAGCAGAAGCAACCCTCCCGGCGCAAGCGTGCCGTCGCTGTCCGTAAAAGATATTTTTATCTTTCCCAATGTGTCCAAAAGTTCCCATCCCGAAAGGCTAACCGCCGCCGCCGAAATATTTTTTATTTCCATCCACTCCGCAGTGGACGAGCTCGGCGACCCCATCCACGCGATCTCATTGAAAATGATCTCCCGCGTTGTTGATGGCACAGGCGCGCTCGCCGGAAATATGCACGGCACGGCGGGCAGCACGGCGGGTGTCGACGATGATGCCGACGCAGACGGCGAAGAAGAAGTTTGCGCCATCGCGCTATCACCTGAATCATCATCCTCAACAGTGGATGTCAACGCCACGCTGGACTGTGTCTTTGCCACGCTCTTCTTTGCCGACGAAGGAGATGTTGCGTGCGCGGGCGCCTGTGGCGCTGCCGCTACACCAGCGTTCGCTGCCGCGCCGTCAGTGCCAGCATCCGGATCTATTGTCGCGAGCGACGAGTTGTCCGCCGCCAAAAGATCGCTGTCCGAAATGGTATCGACCCCCGCGCTATTTATTCCCAACGCATTATTGATCGCCGAAGGGTAACAATAATACGCAGCGCCCGCGCCAATGGCGATCACGACCGCAAAGACACCCATTGATATAAATTTTTTCTTGTTCATGCACCCACCGTAGCACAATGGGCATTAAAACAATCTAAACTTTTTTCACGGCGTTATTTGATATAATAAAAGGACGTTATGAATCTCAAGACCACTCTCATCACCCTTTCGTGCATCGCGGGGCTGCTCATCATCATTACATTTTATGTGGTGTTTTACAGCGGTGGCGGCACGTACGTCGTCAGCTCCAACCTCGGATCGGACGCGGGGATCTTTGCCACGAGCACGATCGGCGCCGCCGTGCCGGCGGGCGGAGCGGCCAGCTCCACGACGTCGTCCACGCTTGCGCTCGCGTCGTCATCCGCCAGTTCCACCGCATCGTCATCGCTCTCGTCCGACGCCGCATCCGGCGCGTCACCCGTCACATGGACGCAAGAACATGAAACGTTGTCCGTCATCAATGCGTCGGTCTCCGGCTCACAGCTCACGCTCGGCGTGCAAGTGACGATGGATTCCGTCGCCGAATGCGTGCCACTTACCCTGCGGATGATCGCGGACGAGCAGGGTGACCTTTCGCCGCCCATCACCTCGCAGTTCACCTTCCCGGACACCGGCACCTGCAACGGCACGCCGGGCGAAACGTACAGTGCCCAGCCGATCGTCTTCACGCTTAACGATCCCAACACATTTCCCATTATTCTTACAACCGGCGGCACGGCAAATGTTTTGTTCGAGATCATGCAAAACCCGGATGGCAGTTTGAGCGTAGAGTTGCCGCCGAGCACGGATTGAGGACTCAGATATTCGCATCAATCTCAGCTATTGAAAATCCCGGTGTGTTTGCTAGAATGATGACTGATTCCGCGATAGCTCAATGGTAGAGCGGCGCCCTGTCAGCGACAGCAAGGCAGCTCGCATCGGAAACGGTGCGATGATAAATCTTGGGATAACGGTGAATGCTAAATCCGCAAGGACATGCGAATACCGTGGGAACCCTCCGCACGGGAGGGGCACCGTAGAGACTAGATACCGAGATGCCTAACATCCGCTTCGGCGGAT
>Ga0187851_10004216_pt1 | contig 11824 bp, 9 predicted proteins | sample June2016WEW_6_10_FD_132997 | JGI IMG/M metagenome (GOLD analysis project Ga0187851, IMG submission 132997) | Peatland microbial communities from SPRUCE experiment site at the Marcell Experimental Forest, Minnesota, USA - June2016WEW_6_10 | ecosystem: Environmental > Terrestrial > Soil > Wetlands... | reverse complement strand
TTACGGGCGCTGACAGCACGAAAACTGTCGAGCTGTTCAAAGTATGCCATTTTCCGCTGTTTTCGTCAACCTCCCTTAAAAGCGAGGTTTTTTGCCACTTTTTACTGTTACTGGCGTGAGTAACTGGGCGGAATATAGACCTACAATGTTTGTTATATTTAATGTGTGAACAAGTTCATTTGACGGAAACTTGGACATAGTGTCTAATATGTGTGATGAAATTCATATTGGCCATGTGTGCGCTGGCCGCTTTGGGGGTGGTTTCAAGCGCTTCTGGAATGGACCGGTGGAGAGCATTGTCCATGCTTGAAACCGGAGATAATGACTATGCGATAGGACGCTGCGGTGAAATCTCACGATTCCAGATTCGCCCCCAGCTTTGGCCGGGTGGCAATCCTCAGAATACCATGGCCGCATTGACAGTCGCCCGGAATATCATGCAGGCGCGCATGGAGCGGTTTCAAGCGACCCATGGACGTTGTCCCAACGACTTTGAATTTTACGTTTTGTGGAACGCCCCCGCGGAGGTGGATCATCCGGTCTCCTGCGTGGTTGAACGCGCCCAGCGGTATGTGAACCTGGTTCAACGTGATGAACGCCAGACCTAGGCTGTTACTTTCTTTAGGAAGGCAGCGAACGCGTCCTGAGATTTCGCGCGAGTTCGTAAACCTTCAGATATTCGCCCACCGCCCGTTCCCACGAGAAAACGGTTTTCATCGCCTGGCGGCGGTATTGCCGCAGCAAATCCGGTTGTTGGTAAAGGGCCAGTGCCTTGCGAATGGCCTTGGCCAGCGCCCGGGCCGAATATTCCTGGAATTTGATTCCGTTGGCCCGCGTTGCGTCTTCGGTCAAATCAATGACACTGTCATCCAGACCGCCGGTGGCGCGAACAATGGGAATCGCTCCATAACGGAGACTGTACATCTGATTCAAACCACTCGGCTCAAAACGCGACGGCATAAGGTAGAAATCACAGGCAGCCTCAATCCGATGCGCCAATGCTTCATCGTAATCCACCCGCACGGCGACCTTGGAGGGAAAGCGCTGCGCCAGATCGGCATAGCCCCGCTCGTAGGCCAACGAACCGCTGCCGAGCAGAACGAACTGCAGATTCGCGCTCAACATTTCCTCGAGCGCGCCCAATTGGATATCCACACCCTTCTGGTCCGCCAGTCGGGAAATCGTGCCAAACAATGGCACGTCCCTGCCCTCTGGCAAACCCATCTCCTTCTGCAAGGCCAGCTTGCAGGCGGCCTTTCCCGCCGGCCGCGTCAGCGAGTAGGCGTGCGCTATCAACGAGTCGTGGGCCGGGTCCCATTCGTCATAATCCACGCCGTTAAGGATTCCCTGGAGCTGTTTCTGTCGCCGGCGCAAAAGGCCGTCCAGGCCGTACCCAAATTCTTCCGTCGTGATTTCACGCGCGTAACGCGGGCTGACCGTGGTGATGGTGTCGGCAAACACGATGCCGGCCTTCAAGCAATTCAGATGGCCGTAAAACTCAACGCCTTCGATGGTGAAAAAGTCAGGGGGCAGGTTGGTCAGGGCAAAAGTTTCCCGCGGAGAGACTCCCTGATACGCCAGATTGTGGATGGTCAGGCATGCTGGCGGCGGATTCCCCCACCCTTCCGCGCGTTGCTGGTGCAGCATCAGCACCGGCACCAGCGCCGTCTGCCAGTCATGAACGTGCACGATGTCCGGCCGCCATGGCAGGTAACGCGCAAGATGCACAACGCATTTCGAAAGAAAAATGAAGCGCCCGGCATTGTCGGGATAGCTGATATCATGCTCAAGATAAATTCCGGCGCGGTCGAAAAACTCCGGCTGCTCGATGAAATAAGCCGTCAGGCCCTTTTCCATTTCCAGCGACCATAATGCGGCCTGAACGCAGTGATCGCCCAGCGGCAAATCAAAGTGCCAGTCCACGCGGCGCATTTGGGGAAACCGCTCGCGAATGCCGCGATACAGCGGCGTGACCATGCGTGTTTCATGGCCCGCGCGCGCCAGCGCCTTGCCCAAGGCGCCCACCATGTCCGCCAGCCCGCCGGTTTTGGAGAACGGATGGATTTCACTGCTGGCCAGCAGAATCTTCATTTATGAGGCGACAATACGTTCAGCTTTCAAATATGGCCGGAGTGGTTCCGGGATCAATACGCTGCCATCTGCCTGCTGGTGAGTCTCAATCAACGCGACGAACAGCCGTGCCAGTGCCGTGCCGCTGCCGTTGAGAATGTGGGGGAATTGGTTTTCGCCTGATTCCGACTTGAACCGCAAATTCATCCGGCGCGCCTGGAAATCCTCGCAATTCGAGCAGCTTGAGACTTCGAGATAACTCCCCTGCCCCGGCGCCCAGACCTCGAGGTCGTACGTCTTTGCGCTCGTGAAACCCATATCACCGGTGCACAACAAAATCACGCGATAATGAAGGCCGAGCAGTTGCAAAACCTTTTCCGCGTTAAGCACCAGCGTTTCCAATTCATCATAGCTGTTTTCCGGCTTGACGATCTTGATCAGCTCCACCTTGTCAAACTGGTGCACGCGAATCATACCGCGGGTGCCGACGCCCGCCGCGCCTGCTTCCGCCCGGAAGCACGGACTGTACGCACAGTAATATACGGGGAGTTGCTTCTCCGTCAGAATTTCCTCGCGATGAATGTTCGCCACCGGCGACTCCGCAGTGGGTACCAAAAACAATTCACCCAAGGTCTTGTCGTCCAGGCCCTCACGGACGGCATATGCCTGGTCGAGGGATTTGGGGAACTGCCCAACCCCAAACATGCAATCCTTGCTGACGAGGAACGGTGGCGAAACTTCAGTGTAACCATGTTCGGCGATGTGCAGGTCGAGAAGCAACTGGATCAAGGCCCGCTCCAGCCGTGAGCCCCAATTGGTGTAGAGCAGGAAGCCACTGCCGGACAATTTGGCACCGCGCGCGAAATCCACCAGCTTGAGCGACGCGCACAGTTCCACGTGTGATTTGGGTTTGAAGCTGAACGCCGGTTTTTCACCATGGACGCGAACTTCACGATTATCTTCGGCGGATTTACCATGGGGAACCGTTGCATGCGGCAGGTTCGGCAGATGGAGCATAAGCGTGTCGCGCGCGACTTCCGCCTGGGACGCTTCCTGGTCCAGCCCGGCGATGCGCTCGCCCAGATCCCGCGTCTCCGCCTTCTTGGCCTCGGCCTCGGCGGTTTTCTTTTGCCCCATCAACGCGCCGATTTCCTTTGAAATCCGGTTACGCTGAGCTTTAAGCGTTTCGACCCCGGCCAGTGACTTTCGGCGTTGCTCATCGAGTTTAAGCAATTCGTCAATGTGGGTTTCGTCGCCTGCCCCGCGCGTCGCCAGACGCTGACGCACAAAATCGGGCTTTTCGCGAATCAATTTGATGTCGAGCACCGCGGAATTATAGAAATTCCGCCGCCCGCAGCAAGGTGGAAGGCTCGTCTGGCAGACCGGGAAATGGCTATGGCAACGGCGGCCCGACCCCAATACGATAGAATTGTGCCGGCAAGGTTGCCGCGTTGGTGTCCAGCCATTGGAACGGCATGGGTGGTGAATTGGTGTTGAACACCGTGCTCCAGTTGGTCAAATTCGTAGAGGTCTGGATGTCATAGTCCGGTCCGGTTTCACCATTGACCTGGAACGTCAACTGGCCGTTGTTGAACGTGATGGAGGATACGGTCGGTTGGCTCAACGGATTGACGAAGACGGTAAAGCTTTGTGTGGCGCTCAACGGCGGCATGCCGTTGTCCATCACCTCCAAGGTGAACAGATTCGATGAATTTGCCTGCACCACCACCGGACGCCACGAGAAGGCACCGCTGTTGGTGTCGAGGGTGGCGTTGGTTACTCCCGCCAGCAGGGCGAAGGCCAGGATCGGCGGCGGCTGATTCGTATCGGTGGCACTGGCGGTAAAGGCAACCGTCTGGCCGACATTGACCGTTTGATTCCCAATGGGCGCCAGCACGGGCGGGGTGTTGCTCTCCGCGGGCGGGATCAACAAGTCAACCATCGTATAAGGGGGAATCGAAACGGCGAATGAATTACCCAGCCCGGACACGGAATTTGAAGAAACCGGGGAAATCGGTGTGTCACCGTTGTAGTTGGTGAGGCCGAACTGATACCAGGTGCCGGTGCTGGCCAGGGCCGGACCGCTGATGGTCACGTTGGCGGGGATGGTGAGCAGCGGATCCAGATTGACCAACATGACGCCCGTTTGCCCGTCCTGCCGGGCCGTGGCATGGATTCGTAACTCGGATTGCGCGGACGTCGTCTGGAGGAACGTATCGCCGACATTAGCCAGCAGGTGTGACATCATCGCGCCGTAATAAGCGTGGGCGGGTGCCTGGCTCGGCGTGAGCATGTCATTATGCAGTATCTGGTAGTCCACGTTGACAATACCGTTTTCAATCCAGGTCAAATAGTTGTCCGCAGTAAACAGCGCCACCGGCGCGCCGACCGCATTGCCGGCGCCGGTTTCGGTGACGGCGATTTTCATTTGCGCGGCGTGGGCGGCACCGACCAGATTCGTCAATTGCGTGAAGGTGCTGGTGACGGTGGCAGGAATCTGGGCTGATGCCGCCAGCGTGGACGGCGTATCAGAGCCGGGATACCAATGAATGATGACAAAGTCGGCGACGCTGCCGCAAACGCTCAACAGTTGGGAATTCCAATTGCCCGGGCCGTTCCAAAAAACACCGCATTGGATGGTGGGATCCTTTGCCTTCATTGCGGCAATAAACTGAATCGCATTCGTGCCGTAGGCAGCAGGAGAGAGCGCGGGCTGGCCGACGCGAGCGGAGGCCGTCTGGTTCGTAAAATGCAAATCATATTCCCAATCTTGACCTGCATAATACCCATTGCCATAAATTTCATTGCCAATTTCCCAGTATTTTACACCCCAGCCGTGATTCACATTGGCATAGGTAACCCAGGTCGCCGCCACATTTGTATCGCCACCGGCATTATTGGCCGGGTTGGAGCCGTAGTTGACCGTAACGATCGCACTGGCACCGGCCGGGGTGACATCGGTATTCATTAAATTGAGAAAACTGTCGCTCGAATTGACGTAAGCGCCGTCAATGCCGCTGTTATTCTCCCAATCATAAACATCCGCATAGGAACCGCCCGGGGTGCGCAGGGCTGTGATTCCCGCAGCTTTGAGCAACGGAGCGATTCGCGAGTCTATCAAGTTGCCATCATAAACGGCGGTGCAAACGCCCAAACCTTGCGGTGGCATCACGGCCAGCGGCTGTGAAGGATTGACACTGACATTGACGGGCACGAGAACGGTCACGCTGGCCACGCTGCTGGTCTGACCCCCGTAATTGTTGGTCACGATGACATTGTAATTGTATGTGCCGGGGTTGGGCACCGTCACTATCACATTTGTGCCGTTGGCTCCGGGAATATTGGTCAGACTGCCGCCACCGCCGCCATCGGTTTGCCACTGGTAGGAAAGGGTTCCCATGCCGAGAGCGCTTTCAGTCAGGGTCACGGTCTGGCCAACATAGACCGTGCTCTCGGGTGAAACGACCGGCGTGTTGGCGGTGGGCGCGTTGGCGAGCATTCCCAGGTCAAAAACAGCGTCATAACCATGACTGCCGCCAAAGGTCATCGTTGCCCCATTGGTAGGAATCAGCGCAATCTGCCCTCCGGCATACGGGTTTCCACTGCCAACGGCCAACGCATCCCAACCACCACTTGAGGGCTTTATGCCAAACGAAAAGGCGTAAGTTGTGTTTGGGTTTAACGTGACTGAGAGGTTGTTGCATTTCAGCCAGTCGCCATCCGTAAACCCCGGATTGGCCAACGTGAAGGATTGCAACAGGGTCGCGGCGCTTCCGGAAACCGTGTAGATTCGGAGATAGTAGGTAGGCGTCGTTGCCGGGGTGCCATAGCCGCCCCCGGCATCCAATCCGCCCGTTCTGATGGCCACCGACAGCAAATTGGTTGAAGTGCTGGTCGTGGTAAACGTCTGACCGGGCGGCGAGGCGTTGTCCGTGTAATAATTCAAACCGTCGGGCTTGCCGGTCACGGGAGTATGGGCGGCAGTGTTCCCGTTGGTGCTCAATTGGTAAATGTCGTTCGGTCCTGGAGTTGGATTAGCGGTGCCAAGGTCGGTCAAGGAAACCTGCGCCTGGGCAATGCCGACACCGGCCCCGAGCGCCAACCAGACCATCCAGCTTTGAATCCTCTTTGAGGCGGTAAGGCAAATCAGATGGTGAAGAAAAGACCCTCTGCCAAAGGTAAAACGAATGCGCATATTGAATTTTGCTTCACGCTGATGCCTCGATTTGCCATCGATCGTTCACGGCCGGAAGCCGATGGTTTGCGATGGAACCCTTTTGGCAATAGTTAGCGTATGATGTTAGTGTCGATTGCAGTGATATAATTGGTACCGAACAATTTATACACTGGGGATCGTCATTGGTCAAATAAATGGTCTGTCACAAAATCGTGATCAAAAGATTCACCGACGGGCGGACCTGCGGAAGCTGTCCGCAGAGCGCCAGCGTGCGGGGAAATTGGGGTTTCAGGACCGATTCAGAAAACCTATGCTGACGCCATGAAAGTTCCGGACAAATTGAATCGCCTGCTTCGCGTGCCGGGATTGACGCGCGTGCGCATCGTGCTTGCACTGGCCATCGCCGTGGTGGCGGATGGGTTGCAATTCCTGTTCGGCCTGGTGCCATTCGTCGATCAGGCGATTGATGTGGTGGGGATGGTGTTGACGAGTTGGGTGCTTGGCTTCCATTGGTTGCTCCTCCCCACGTTTGTCGTGAAACTCGTTCCCCTCCTCGATGAATTACCCACGTGGACGGCCTGTGTCGTCGCCGTTATTGCCTTGCGTAAACGGGAACAACGCATTTTGCCGACGGAAAGACCCGCGACTGAAATCTGATTGAAAAACGTGGTTGATGTTACACATTAACACTGTGCAAACTGTTTTTTTGTGACGCCCAATTTCAAGCCAGTTTTTGCCTGCGCCACCCGGGCGGTCATTCCGCGTCTCTTGGCACTGATTTGCGGTTTGCTGATGGCCCAGAGTGCGTGGGCGCAGAGCATCCGGCTTCCGTGGAGCGGTTACGCCCATGACCCGCAGCATGACGCCATCGCACCGGTCGCCTCCCAGCCGCTCAATCGCATCTTGTGGCATACGCCGGTGGACCTGAAGCCGCAATACAGCGGGAGCGAACTGCTGATTCACTATGGCTCGCCCCTGATCACGCGTGCCAATACGGTCATCGTGCCGGTAAAGACCGGCGCATCGGGCGGGTTCGAGGTTGAAGCCCTGACCGGCGCCACCGGCGCCACGAACTGGACGCAATCGACGGACTATATCCTGCCGACTCACTATTGGACTCCGAGCTTTTCCCCGGTGTTGACGCCGAAGAACCGGCTCTATTTTGCGGGCGGCGGCGGAACGGTTTACTATTGCGACACGCCCGACACCACGAACCCGGCTCCGGTCATCGGACAGATCGCCTTTTATGGGCTGACCAATTACGCCGCCAATACCAACGCCTACCTGACCAGCGTGTACATTTGCACCCCCATCACCTCCGACCGGTATGGAAACATCTTCTTCGGGTTTCAAGTCACCGGTTCCACGCCCCTGAACCTCCAGAGTGGTATTGCGCGGATTGATTACAATGGAACCGGTACCTGGGTTGCCGCCAGCAGCACCGTCACCAATGGCACCATCAGCCAGGTCGCCATGAACTGCTCTCCCGCCTTGAGCAACGATCACAAGACATTGTATGTGGCGGTCAACAACGGTTATTCCGGATACGGCTATCTCGTTGCTCTGGACAGTCGGACGCTCACGCCGCAGGCCAGCGTGCGTCTCAAAGACGTCCTAAATTCCGGCAATGATGCCAGCGTGGACGACGATGGCACAGCGTCACCCACCGTCGGTCCCGATGGCGACGTTTATTTTGGAGTATTGGAGAATCCGTCGTATTCGAATCATGATCGCGGCTGGTTGTTACATTTTGACTCGAGCCTCACCCAAACCAAGTTTCCCGGCGCGTTTGGTTGGGACGACACGGCTTCCGTTGTGCCGGCTTCACTGGTTCCATCCTATCATGGCAGTTCGTCGTATCTGCTGATGACCAAGTATAACAATTACGCCGACCTTGGAATCGGGGGCAATGGCGTCAACAAAATCGCCATCCTCGATCCGCAGAACAGCGAAATTGACCCCATCTCTGGCGCCCACACCATGAATGAAGTTCTCACGATTGCCGGGCCCACGCCGGATCCGGCTTTCACCAATACCTACCCGAATGCCGTGCGCGAGTGGTGCATCAATTCCGCAGCGGTCGATCCGTCAACCAAATCCGTGCTGGCCAACAACGAGGATGGCAAGCTTTACCGCTGGGATTTGACTTCCAATACGCTTACGCAAACGAACACCCTGACCTCGGGTATCGGCGAAGCCTACACCCCCACCATCGTTGGGGTGGACGGGGTGGTTTATGCCATCAACAACGCGACGCTGTATGCCATTGGCCGTTGACCGAAACACGCCATGCGCCTGAAATCTCTCATGCTTTTGTCCGGACTTGCCTTGCTGCTGTCTGCCGCGCCGGTGCGGGCGGACCTGGCTTTCTTCCTGACCCCGGCGGTCCAATCGGGTCTGGGGAGCAACGAAATTGTCTTCACCGGCACGCTGATCAACACGAGCCCGACCGATGATTTGTTTCTTAACAATATTCAGATCAGTCTCATTGGTGGGGCAGCCGGCCATCTTGCGGCCGACACGAACGTGTTCTTTGCGAATGTTCCCGGCATTCTGTTGCCCGGCGAGACTTACAGTGACGTCGTTTTTGGGATCACGATCAACCCGACAACTCCGCCCAGCCAGTATTTCGGCATCGTCACCCTGCAAGGTGGCACGAACATTTTTGCGACCACCAATCTGGCCAGCCCGATATTCGAGGTTGCGCTGCCGACGGCGGTGTTGAACATCGCGCTTTCCGGCACCAACGTGCTGTTGTCCTGGCCGACTCCTCCGGGAGATGTCGTCTTGCAGCAAAATTTTGATTTAACCACCACGAATTGGACCACCGTTACGAATCCGCCGGCTGTCATGAATGGACAAAATCAGGTGGTTCTTCCTTCTGGCTCCAGCAACCAGTTCTACCGGATTGAATACCCCTGAACCCGGCCAGGTTGATTTTCAAATTGAAAAACCTGCCCATCACGCGCACATTGCCCCCATGCAATCTGTTTTTACCGGGCCGGTTTACGTGGTGCGCGACAATATCGACACGGATCAAATCATTCCCGCGCAATATCTCACGCTGGTGCCGACCATCCCCGATGAATACGAGAAGCTCGGCAGTTACGCGATGGCCGGCCTGCCCGAATCGCTCTACCCGGCGCGCTTTGTAAAGGAAGGCAAGCTCGACACGGACTATGCCATCATCGTGGGCGGGAGAAATTTCGGCTGCGGCAGTTCGCGCGAGCATGCGCCCATCGCGATCGGCTCGGCGGGATGTAAAATCGTCCTCGCCGAAAGCTTCGCGCGCATCTTCTTCCGCAACAGCGTCGCCACCGGGGAACTTTACCCGTGCGAACTCACCGAACGCCTCTGTGACACCGTGAAAAACGGCGAGGTCGTGACCGTTGACCTTGATGCGGCCACCGTTACGGTCAAGGCGACCGGCAAAGTCATCAAGTTCAAACCGCTCGGCGACGTTCGCCCGGTCGTGGATGCGGGCGGCCTGTTCAATTACGCCCGAAAGAGCGGGATGATTCCAAAGTAAGTTTAAGTTTTGAATTCCTTGTTTTTAGTTGAATCTTGAACAAATGCGTTCGGCTCAAAACTCAAAATTCAAAACTCGGAATCTGATACTGCTCCCCTGCCCTCGCTCGCTGAAGCTTCTGCGCGGTACGTTCACACTGCCGAAGCGGAACCCGCTGGCCGTCATCAAAATGGTTCGCCGCCATTCCGCACCGAACCATCCCGAAGGCTACACGCTGACAATTTCCAAAAATGGAATTGAAATTTCGTTCAGTGAATCCGGCGGCCTCCATGCGGCGTCGGCCACGTTGCGGCAATTGCTGCGACAATACGGCCGCCGGCTGCCCTGCCTGAAGATCCGCGACTGGCCGGATTTTTCGCGCCGGGGTGTGATGCTGGACATCTCACGCGGCCGGGTGCCCAAACTCGAAACGTTGCTCGAACTCGTCGAACATCTCGCTAATTTTAAAATCAACGAGCTGCAGTTTTACACCGAACACACCTTCGCCTACCGGAAATACAAATCCGTCTGGCAAAGCTGGGGCGCTTTGACCGGTGAAGACATCCGCGAGCTCGATGCGCGCTGCCACCAATTGGGCATCGACCTCGTTCCGAACCAAAATTCATTCGGCCACCTGCGATACTTCCTGGAAGACCCACGTCTCAGGAAACTTGCCGAGGTTTCAGGTCCGTACGGAGACGCGAGCAACGAATTTGTGCGGCGGCCCTCCACCCTCGCGCCAAATCATCCGGGCACCCTGCCCTTCCTCCGTGGGCTGTATGACGAGTTGTTGCCGAATTTTTCAAGCCGGTTTTTCAATGTCGGCTGCGACGAAACGTGGGATTTGGGACGTGGCCAAAGCCGGAGGCTTTGCGGGGTGAAAGGCCAGGGCCGCGTTTATGTGGATTTCTTGAGGAAAATCCATCGTGAAGTGTCCCGGCGTGGCCGGGCGATGATGTTTTGGGGCGACATCATTCTAAAATATCCACAGCTCATCAAAGAATTGCCACGCAATGTCATCGCGCTAAACTGGGGTTATGAGGCAAATCATCCGTTTGAGCGCGAGGCGGCACTGTTTGCCAAATCAAAGATTCCATTTTACGTCTGCCCCGGCACTTCGACGTGGCAGACGTTGATTGGCCGGCACGATAATGCCCTGGCGAATTTGCGCGCCGCCGCCAAAGCGGGCCGTAAACACGGCGCCATCGGTTATCTTATCACCGATTGGGGCGACGGCGGCCACCCGCAACCGTTGGCCGTGAGTTACCTGCCCCTGCTCGCGGGTGCTTCGCTGGCATGGAATGCCAATGGTTTCGATGAGAAGCGCCCCCTGCCGGTTTTGAGCCGCGACGTGTTTGCGGATCCAACCGGCAAGGTGACTGCAGCTGCGTTCAAACTTGGTCTGGCCCATCGCCTATTGAAGGTAAAGGCGCCGAACGAAACGCCACTCGGCACGGTCATCGCCGCACCCCCAACGCAGGAGCGCGAATTGTTCTGCCGGAACGGGCTGAATTGGTTTAAAAAGATCCCAGCGAAGCGTGTCCGGGCCGCGTTGAAGGAGATTAAAAAGCAAATTGCTGTTCTGAATGTTATGGGACGGCGACACGCCGTCCCTCCCAAATCAAAGATTTTGTTGAGTGAACTGGACCTGGCCGCGCGCATGGCGGCACAATCGTGCCGGTTCATGTTGTGGCAACAAACGGTTGCAAAACAAGGTAGGGTCGGCGCGCCGCGCCGACCGGACGCCGCAGCGCGGCGTCCCAACCAGAAAATGGCGTCATCCGGCATTCGCGAATTGCAGAAGTTGGAGAAAGATTTCAATGCCGGTTGGCCTTTGCGAAACAAGGCCACTCCGAAACACTGTTCGGCGTTTCTCCGCTGGCGTATTGATGATTACCGACAGAGCTTGAAACGATAGCCGGTTTATCGCTTCTTGGCCGGAAAATTTGGGTGCGGAAGGATGGGTGGAGGGGCGGTAATTCTCGGCGGCTTTGGCCAGTGCTTTTGGGCATAATCCACCACTTGTTTGGCCGTGTCGGGCTTTGTTCCCGGCGTGCCGGGCAAAGTTG
>Ga0187851_10004215_pt1 | contig 11828 bp, 8 predicted proteins | sample June2016WEW_6_10_FD_132997 | JGI IMG/M metagenome (GOLD analysis project Ga0187851, IMG submission 132997) | Peatland microbial communities from SPRUCE experiment site at the Marcell Experimental Forest, Minnesota, USA - June2016WEW_6_10 | ecosystem: Environmental > Terrestrial > Soil > Wetlands... | reverse complement strand
GCTCTGACCCGCGGTGTACTTCGCTGCATAGTCGTAGAGGGGACGTTCGGAGACGATCTCGAGGGTCGGAAGGGCCCGGGGGGGATTATCCCCCAGGATTCCCACCGTGACCTCGATCCCGGCGACGAACTTCTCGCAGAGCACCTCGCCGTGGGCCGCGGCGGTCTTCCAGGCGGCCATCAATCCCTCCGCGTCGTGCACCATCGAGAGCCCGATCGTCGATCCCCCATGCCGGGGCTTGACCACGAGCGGGTAGCCCAGCTCGGCGGCGGCGCTCGCCAGAGCCGGCCCGATCTCGTCGGGAGACGCCGGCGCGGCGGGGAGCGTCCGCCAGGCGGGCGTGGCGATCCCCTCGGCGGCGAAGAGGCGCTTGGCGGCGACCTTGTCGAAGCAGAGCGCGGTGGCGAGCAGGCCGCTGCCGGTGTAGGGAAGGCCGAGCAGCTCGCACACCCCCTGCACCGTGCCGTCCTCGCCGAAGCGACCGTGGACGGCGATGAAAACGCAGTCGAAGCCGCCCGCCTCGAGCGCCGGCCAGAGCTCGGCGTCGACCTCCAGCGTCGTGCACTGATGCCCCCGTGACCGCAACGCGGACGCCACCTGGGACGCGGAGTTGCGCGAGACCTCGACCTCAGCGCTCAGACCGCCGCAGACCACGGCGATACGGAGGCTCACGAGAGTGCTCCAGAAGGGTTGGCAGGGCACGTCGTCTGAGTGGGGGCTTGCGCAGGCGGCAGCGCAATGCCGCCGAGCACGAGGCGCGGACAGCAGAGCTGTCCGACGCCGGTCCCCCCGAAGACGACGTGCCCTGCCGGCCCTTCCATCCCATCACTCATCCGTACTTCCCTCATCAGCCGTCCGTCCTCCGTACCGGCTCACCGAGCACGCTGATCTCCGGCACCAGGTGAACGCCGAATTGCTGTGCGACGGTTCGCTGAATCAGGTCGCAGAGCTCCAGCACGTCGGCGGCGGTCGCGCCTCCGGCGTTGACCACGAAGTTGGCGTGCTTCAGGGAGACCTCGGCACCGCCGACCCGCGCCCCCTTCAGCCCGGCGGCGTCGATGAGCCGCCCGGCGTGGTCGCCCGGAGGGTTGGTGAACATGCTGCCCAGGCTTCGCTCGCTGTACGGCTGGGTCGCCCGGCGCTCGGTCTGGATGGCGTCGGTCAGCGTCCGCACCACGACCGGGAGATCGGCATGGACCCGCAGGCGCGCGCCGACCACGACGTGGCCGCCGAGGTCGTGCTTGAAACGCGAGTCGCGGTACGCGAAGCCGAGGTCGGATGCCGCGTAGGTGTGCCGGGAGCCGTCGGGAGCGAGCGCGTCGCAATCGACCAGCACGTCCTTGATCTCGGTGCCAAAGGCGCCCGCATTGCCCCGCACCGAGGCGCCGCAGGTGCCGGGGACGCCGATGGCGAATTCCAGGCCACCCAGCCCGCGCGCCGCGCAGTCGAGCGCCGCCCGCGGCATCATCGCCCCGCCGGGCAGCTCGACGACGTCATCGGAGAGCACGCTCATCCGGTCGCGAGGGAGCTCGACCACCAGGCCGCGGATGCCGCCGTCCAAGACCAGGCTGTTGCTCCCGGCACCGATCACGGTGAGGGGCACCCCGCTCGCATGGCAGCGGCGCATCACCTCGGCGAGATGGGCGGTGTCGCGCACCTTCAGGTGCCAGTCCGCCGGGCCCCCGATCCCGTACTGACTGTGACGGCCGAGAGGCTCGCCGCGCCGGACCCCCGGCAGGGTGGCGAGCCACTCCTCATCCACGCTCCGCCCCCGATCCATGCTCCACCCCGGGCCCCAGATCCGCCACCACCGCCCGCTCCGACAGCGCTGCGTGGATGCGGCGCGCGATCTTGTCGAAGCCGCCCAGGGAGAGGACCAGCACGACGTCGCCCGGATGCGCCAGCTCGAGGACCAGCTCCACCCCCTCGGCACTCCCGTCCACGAGGTGCACCTCACGCCCCGTGATCCGGGCGGCGACGTCGGCGGAGGAGACGGTCGCCGCCTGGCCGCGCTCCCGAGCCGCGTCGATGGGACCGAGGACCACGACGTCCGCCTCCTCGAAGCTGCGCCGGTAATCCTCGAGCAGGGTGAGGGTGCGCGAGTAGGTGTGGGGGGTGTGGACGGCGATGATCCGCCCTCCGCCGTAGCGGGCGCGGGCGGCGTTGATGGCGGCCCAGACCTCGGTGGGGTGATGGGCGTAGTCGTCGACCACGGTGACCCCGCCGGCCGTCCCCAGGATCTCGAAGCGGCGGGCGGGCCCCCGGAAGCCGGCGCAGGCCGCGACGCATTCCTCGATCGGCGCACCGGCGAACCTGGCGAGAGCCAGCGCGGCGGTGGCGTTGAGCGCATTGTGCCTGCCGGGAAAGGTGAGGGCCACCGCCGGCCGGATCGCCAGCTCACGGCAGTCGATCCGGAAGCGCTGCACCGAGCCGTCGTCGTCGAGCCGGGTCACCCGCCAGTCAGCCTCCTCGCCCTCCCCGTAGACGACGACCGGGCAGGCGGCGTGGGCGCGCAGCTCGAGCGCGGCGGCATCGTCGCCGCAGAGCACCAGCAGACCGCCGGCGGGCATGGTCTCCGCAAGCTGGACAAACGGCATCCGGTACGCCTCGGGGGACGGGTACACGTCGGGGTGATCCCACTCCAGCCGGGTCACGCAGGCCGCCTCGGGCCGCATGTGGAGAAACTTGGGGCGCGGGTCCCAGGGGGCGGTGGTGTACTCGTCGCCCTCGAAGACGAACGGACCGGTGCCGAGCCGGGCGCTCCCGCCGACGTCGAGGGAGGTCGAGCCGAGCCGGAAGCCGGGGTCCATCCCGCAGCGCGCGAGCATGTGGATGAGCAGCGCCGAGGTGGTCGTCTTGCCGTGGGTGCCGCAGACCGAGAGGCGGAGCCTCGAGCCGGTGAGGGAGACGAAGAACTCGACCTCGCTGCTGAGCGGCAGCCCCCGACGCTGGGCCTCCAACCACTCCTCGTTGAGGGGCCGCACCTGATTGCCCACCACCACCAGGTCGGGGACGCCCCAGCGGTCGAGGTTGCGCGGATCGTGGTCGTTGACCCACTGGATGCCCGCCGCGGTGACGATGTCCGAGACCGGCGGGTAGGCGTGGTCGTCACTGCCGGTCACCCGATCGCCCATCTGCTGGGCGAGGATGGCGGCGCCGCTCACCGCATAGCCGCAGATCCCCAGGAAGTGAACGTGGCGGGGGCGCGGGGTGCCGGCGGGAGGTGGGGTGCCCGGCTCAGGCGGCACGGGGGGCTCCCCGGGCGCGGCGGGTACCCGCCAAGCGCCGGACGATCGCCGCCACATTGGCGGTCGCCTCGGGCCTGCCCATGGACCGGCTCCGCTCGGCCATCTCCCGCCATCGCCCGGGATCGCCCAGGACCTCCTCCAGGACGCCGCGCAGGCGCTCCCCGTCGCACTCGGCGTCGGTCAGGAGCAGGGCGGCGCCGGCGGCGACGTAGGGGGCCGCGTTGTGCCGCTGGTGGTCCCCGGCGTGGGGATAGGGGACGAGGATCATGGGGCGACCGAGGGCGCTCACCTCGGCGAGGGACGAGCCCCCGGCGCGCATCAGCACGAGGTCGGCGGCGGCCACCCGGGCGGCGGCGTCGCCGTAGAAGGCGGCCACCTCCCAGCGGCGCTGCAAGGCGGGCTCCTGGGCGGCGCGGACGGCGACCACCTCGGCCTCGTCGAGCTGGCCGCACTGGTGGGTGATCTCCAGCTCCGGATGGTCACGGAGCAGGCGGGGAGCGCAGTCGCAGAGCGCCCGGTTGATCCGCCGCGCCCCCTGCGAGCCGCCCCACGCCAGCAGACGCCGGGGCCGGTCGCTGAGGGGGGGTGCCCCGTCGCGGAACTCCTTCCGGACCGGGTTGCCGGTCACCTCCACCCCCCGCCCGCGCAGCAACCTGGCGGTCCCGGGGAAGGACACCGCGACAGCGTCGGCGCGGCGGGTCAGGAAGCGGGTGGCCCGTCCGGGGAGCGCATTCTGCTCGAGGAGGAGGACGGGCACCCGTTCGCGCCGGGCGGCGAGCACGACGGGCACCGAGACGTACCCCGCGGCCCCCACCACGACGTCCGGCCCGAAGCGGCGGATGAGACGGCGCGCCTCCCGCACCGACCGGGTCAGGCGCAGCCCAAAGCCGGCGACGCTGGCCGGGTGGGCAAAGTCGAGGCCGCGGATGTCCAGGGTCTCGAGGGGGATGCCGGTGCGCTCGACGAGCGCCTCGGCGACCCCGCCCCGCCGGCCGACCAGGAGCACCGCGCCCTCCGGGTCAGCGGCGCGCAACTCGTCTGCGACCGCCAGCGCCGGGATCAGGTGCCCCCCCGTCCCGCCCCCGGCGATCAACGTTCGCACGACTGAGAGCCCCCTGTCGTTGCACCCCAGAGAAGCCACGCCTCTCCGCGGACGCCTGGCGCCGGCCCTGTGCCGACACATTGCAGAGTATCCCCACCGCGAACAGGTTCATCACCAGGGCGGTGCCCCCGTAGCTGATGAAGGGGAGCGGGATGCCGGTGGTCGGTATCAGGGCGGTCACCGCGGCGACGTTGACGAAGGCCTGGATGCAGATCCACGCGGTGATCCCGCCGGAGACCAGCGTCCCGAAGCGGTCGGGGGCGCGCAGCGACGCCCGGATCCCCCGCCAGGCCAGGAAGGTGAAGACGCCCACCACCGCCGCCGTCCCGATCAGGCCCAGCTCCTCGCCGATGATCGCGAAGATGAAGTCGGTGTGGGCCTCGGGCAGCCAGGCGTACTTCAGGATGGAGTTGCCCAGCCCGACCCCGGTCAGACCGCCCCGACCCAGCCCGAAGAGGGCCTGGGTGCCCTGCCAGCAGGTGCTCAGCGAGACGTCGGTCACCGACTGGCCAAAGCAGGTGATCCGGCTGAGTCGGTAGGGCTCGGCGATGACGGTGAGCCAGCCGACACCCCCGCCGATGGCCAGCAGGGTGAACAGGTGCCGGTAGCGGGCACCCGCCAGGAAGAGCAGGATGCCGCCGACGCCGGCGATAACCACGGTGCTCCCCAGGTCCTTCTCGCCGAGGATCAGCACCACGGGGATGCTGAGCAGGATGACGTAGTCGCGTATCCCCCGCCAGCTCCGGACCAGGGTCCCCCGATCGCTCAGCCACCGGCCGAGCACGATGATCGCCGCGAGCGCCGCCACCGCCGAGGGCTGGAGCTCGATGATCCCGAGGTTGAACCAGCGCCGGGCTCCATTGATCTGGGTTCCGATGTGGGGCACCAGCACGGCGAGCAGCATCAGCACCGTGATCAGGCCGATGGCGCGGGAGAAGCGAAGGAGGTGGTGATAGTCGAGCCGGGCCAGCACCAGCATCCCGGTCAGCCCCACCACCATGTAGGCGATCTGACGCTCGAAGTAGTAGCTGGGGTTGCCGGTCTGCTGATAGGCGAGCACCTCGGAGGCGCTGTAGACCATCACCAGGCCAAAGGCGCAGACCGCGGCGACGGCGACATACAGCCATCCATCGACGGCTGCGAGGCCTCGCGTCGCCGGCGTGAGCTCGACCCTGGCCCTGCGAATGGGCAGATCGAGACTGCGCGTCGGGGACGTCTGAACGGCCATGCGGCTCCTGCGGTGCGATGACGTGGGGGGGACGGCTGCGGGAATCAGGCCAGGCGGACATTGTTACGCACGCAGCGGCTTTGTGCGGAGCATTGCGACAGTGCTGCGCTCCAGGACCAGCCAGGGTCACGCGACCACGTGCACCGTCAGCAGGGTGAGGGTCAATGCGACCGCGCCTCCGGCCGCGAAGAGCAGCACCAGGCGTTCCTCGCCCATGCCCATCTTCTCGAAGTGATGGTGGAGCGGGCTGGCCCGAAACACCCGCCGATGGAAGCGGGTGATGGCGGTGACATTGACGATGACGCTGGCCGTCTCGACCGCGAAGACGATGCCGAGCAGGGGCAGCAGCCAGAGCAGATGGGCCTCGACGCAGATCGCGGTCAGGGCAGCTCCGAGGCCAAGGGCACCGGTATCGCCCATGAAGATCCGGGCGGGGTGCCAGTTGTAGAGGAGGAAGGCGGCGAGGGTGCCGAGGAGGGCGGCGGCGAGCGCGGCGGCACTCCCAGCCCCCAGCCAGAGGGACGCGACCATGGCGCCGACCAGGGCGATGGCGACGCAGCTCCCGGCCAGGCCGTCCAGGCCGTCGGTGAGGTTGACGGCATTGGTGGTGGCCACCACCGCGATGGCGGAGAGCGGGACGATCGCCCAGCCGAGCTTGACCATCCCGGCCAGGGGGAGGGCCTGAGCGGTGGCGCCGGCGGCGTGGAGGCCGAATCCGACCGCGACCCCCACCACGATCTGAAGCACCAGCTTCTGCCGGACCCGCAGACCCAGCGAGCCGAGGCGGCGGACGTTGGCGAGGTCGTCGAGAAAGCCCACCGCCGCCCCGCCGACGAGCGCGAAGGCGATCACGAAGCCGGCCTGGGTGCGGTCGGTGGCCAGCCACACGGCCACGGCGATGAGGCAGAAGAGGATGCCCCCCATGGTTGGAGTCCCCGCCTTCGCCCGGTGGGTCGAGGGGTTGTACGCCTGCACCATCTGCCCAGCTCCGAGGCGGGTCAGGACGGTGATCAGCACCGGGTAGAGGGCGACGCCCACGACGAAGCAGACGGCCGCGACGATGATGGCGTGACTCATGCCAGCAGGCGCCGGACGGCCCGGTCCAGTCCGATCCCGCGGCTCCCCTTGACCAGGACCACGGTGCCGGGGCGGAGCAGCGGAAGGGCGAGCTCGGCCGCTCGCTCCGCGTCCTTGGCCTGGGCGACCGCCGCCGCGGGCATCCCGGCGGCGATCGCGGCGGCGGCCACCACCTCGGCCTGCTCTCCAACGGTGATCAGCCGGGTGGCGGCCCCGGCGGCGCGGCGCCCGGCCTCGCGGTGGGCGGGGAGGGTGCGGTCACCCAGCTCGAGCATGTCGCCAATGATGGCGAGCCGCTCGGGGGCTCCGCTGGCCTGGAGCACCTCGAGAGCGGCCGCCAGCGAGGTGGGGCTGCTGTTGTAGCTGTCGTCGACGATGGTGGAGCCCTGGAGGCCACCCCTCACCTCGCCGCGGTGCTCGGCCGGGGCGAACTCGCCGATCCTGCCGGCGGCCTCAACGATGCCGACCCCGAAGCAGGAGGCGACGGCCGCCGCGGCGGCAGCGTCGAGCAGGAGGTGACGCCCCGGGGCCCGGAGGCGGATCGGGGCGCGCCCGTCGGGACCGACGAGGACGCCCCGGCTTCCCAGCACGCCGTCGGCGGCGATGTCCACCACCCGCCAGGTGGCCTCCGGGCTCTCCTCCCCGAACCAGCGGATGGGGGCACGGCTCTGCGCCGCGACCCCCACCACGCGGGGATCGTCGGCATTGAGGATGGCGGCTCCGTCTGGAGGGAGCGCAGCGAGCAGCTCCGCCTTCGCCTGGGCGATCGCCTCCTCGGAGCCGAGCCGGCCAATGTGGGCCTGGCCGACGTTGAGCAGCACCCCGTAGGTGGGATGGGTGAAGCCGGCGAGGTCGGCGATCTCGCCGGGAGCCGTCATCGCCATCTCGACCACCAGGCGCTCCACCGGCGCCTCCAGCCGGAGCACGTGGAGCGGGATCTGCGTCCAGGTGTTGAGGTTCCCCGGCGTCCTGGCGGTCGGCCGCCCGGCGAGGGCCAGCGCGCACATCTCCTTGGCGGTGGTCTTGCCCACCGAACCGGTCACCCCCACCACGGTGGCCCCGAGCTGGGCGATCCGTCGGGAGCATGCGACGCGCAGCGCGGCGGCGGTGCCGGACACCCGGATGAGGAGCGGCGGTGTCTCCGCCCCCGGCCGAAAGCTCTCCCCCACCACCGCGAGGGCGGCGCCCCGGCGGGCCGCATCGGCCACGAAGGCGTGGCCGTCCATCGCCTCTCCGGGTAAAGCGACGAAGGCCGCACCGGTGGTCACCCTTCGCGAGTCGCTGACCAGGTCGGAGATTTCGAGGCGGGCGCCCGGCGTGACCTCGAGCCGGCCGCCGAGGAGTTCGGCGAGAGAATCAGCACGGAGCACCGCCGGATGGTGCCACAGCCGGGAGAAGCGCGGAGAGGGCGCGTGGCCGGCAGGGTGCTAGGGAGTGAGGTGGTAGTAGTCGATCATCTGCTCGGCCATCTGCCGCCACACCGGAGCGGCGAGCAGGGAGCCGAAGTCGTCCGCGGCCGGGACCTGGGGCTCGTTGACCACCACCATCATGGTGAACTGCGGGTCGGAGGCGGGGAGGAAGCCGACGAAGGAGACGACGCTCCCGGTCATCTTGCCGTTGATGGGCTCCTGGGCGGTCCCCGTCTTGCCCGCCACCTCGCCGCTCCAGCCGGGGATGCGGGCGTCGAAGCCCTCGCCGTCGGAGTCGTCGACGACGTGGGTCATCATGGTGGTGAGGGTCGACGCCGTCGCCGCTGAGATCACCTGGCGGGTGGTCGGCACCACCGGGGTGGTGATCCCGGTGGTGGGATCGATGATGGAGTCGACGGCGTGGGGCTGCACCCACACCCCGCCGTTGGCGATCGCGTTCTCGGCGGCGAGCATCTCCACCGGGGTGACCACCACGCTCTGTCCGAAGGACATCTCGCTGTAGTCGAGCATGGAGAGCTTGCTCTGCGGCGCCATCTGCTGGTTGGCCTCACCGGCCAGGTCCACGCCGGTCGGGGCGCCGATCCCGAAGCCCAGCATATTGGTGTAGAAGGCGTTGGTCCCCTCCAGGTTCATGACCTTCATGGCCCCGTTGTTGAGCGACATGTCGAGGACCTGCTGCATGGTGACCTGGCCGTGGCTCCGATCGTCCCAGTCGTGGATGAGGATGCCGTCGACCACGGTCTGCTGCTCGTCGAAGGTGTAGCCGGGGGTGATGGCGCCGTCCTGCAGGCCGCCGGCGAAAGTGACCGTCTTCATCACCGACCCGGGCTGATAGAGACCGCCCACCGACTGGTCGGCGAAGTCGCCGATGGGGGTCGACGCGTAGTCGGTGGCGTCGTAGCTCGGGTAGTCGGCCCAGGCCTGGATCGCCCCGGTGTGCGTGTCCATCACCAGGATCTCCCCGGACTGGGCGCTGTCCTTGGTGACGGCCTCCGCGATCGCCTGCTCGGCCCAGTACTGGACCTGGGAGCTGAGGCCCAGCTGGAGGTTGTCACCGTTCTGGGCGGGCACGTTCTTGGCCTGGTTGAGGTAGATGGCGGTGCCCTGGCTGTCCCTGATCTCCGAGGCCTCGCCGGCCTTGCCGGTGAGGAGGGAGTTGTAGTAGCCCTCCACGCCGTACTGGCCCTGGCCATTGGCGTTGACGAAGCCGAGCAGGTTGGCGGCGGACGACTCCCCGGGCACCGCCGACGGCTCGTAAACGGGCTCGTCCTCCTCGGTGAGGATGAGACCGGGGACCGCCGGCGAGTCCAGGTCGACCAGCTGATCCTTGACGGTCTGGCTCACGTGGTCGGCGAGAAACGCGTATTCGTTGGGCTCGGAGAGCACCTGGACGGCCTGGCTCCCGCTGATCCGGAGCACCGCGGCGATCTCGGCCGCGTCCTGGTCGAGCTGATCCACCGGGATCATCGCGGGGTCGACGTACACGGAGTAGGTGGGCACGGTGCCAACCAGGACCTGGCCGTTGCTGTCCAGGATCTCGCCCCGGTGGGCGGGGAGGACAAAGCTCATGTTGTCCTCCCTGGCGGCGGCGGCGGCGAGCGCGGTGTGCTCACCGACCTGGACCTGGAAGAGGTGACCGAGAAGGAGGATGGCGAGGGACCCGAAGCAGAGCATCAGCCAGATGGCGCGCCCCCGGACGTGCGGCCCCTCGCCGACGAACCACCCGCGGGACGCCGCGGGAGGGCCTCCGGGCCCGTCGAGGGAGGTCCGGTGGTTCCCCGGCGCTGCCTTGCCCGGCGTCGCCGGGGGCGTGGCGACGGCGATCCTCCCGGCGGGTGTTGCCGAGGGGTTCACGGAGCCGGCGGCGCGGGAGAGGGTCGCGCCCGGGAGAGCCGCGCGCCGGGCCCGATCGGGACTTGGATCCGGCTGGGAGCCCCGGCGCACGCGCGCGGCGCGGCGGTCATTGGCCGCGGGCTCGCCGGCGAGCCAGTCACGCCCGGCCCAATCGCGGTTCAGGGGAGGGTCACCGGCACCCGAGCAGCCGCGGGCGCGGCGCCTCACGCCGGGCCGCCGAAGACACCGAGGAGAGCGGAGCCGAACTCGCCGAGAACCGAGCTCCCGGACTGGGTGGACGGGGCCGCCAGCTCACTGGCGGGCGGTGTCGCCACCTGAGCGGCCGGCGCGACGGCGTAGGCCCAGGTCCCGCCGGTGACCATCCCCAGCTGCTGCGCCGACTCGATGATCCTCGCCGAGGCGGAGAGCTCGGCGAGCTGGCTGCCGAGCTGCTGGTCCTCCAGGGTCAGCTGCTGCTGCTGGTGGATCAGGGAGGTCTGGTCGTAGTTGGCCTGGGTGGCCTGGGCGGTCTGGCTGACGTAGGCGAGGCCGATCCCCGCACAGACCGCGATGATCGGGAGCAGGGGGAGCGGCGTGCGCGGTCCACCCCGCCGCCTCCTGTCCCGCCGCGACGAGGTCGCGCTGAGGGGGAGGGCGTCGGCGGACGGATCGGCGTCGCCGCGGTTACGGAGAGAGTGAAGGTGCATGGGAGGTTGCCTGGACGTGGGGTGGGACGGTTGCTGCGACGGGTCGCCGCGAACGGCGGCGGAGGGGGGGACGGAGGAGGTCAGCAGATGCCGGCCTCCTCCGCAGGGAGGGGGGGTTATGGGAGGTGTGGGAGAGGGGTGGGAGGAGGCCGGCGCCTGCCGGCCTCCTCCGCAGGGAGGGGGAGGCTATGTGGATTCCAGCTTCTCCGCCACCCGGAGGCGGGCCGACCGGGACCTGGGGTTCGCGGCCAGTTCCTCTGCGTCGGGTCGGATCGCCCTGCGGGTGAGGAGGAGGAGTGAAGCCCGGTGAGCGCAGGTGCAGAAAGGCTGTTGGGGCGGACAGAGACAGTTCTGTGCTGCGACGTGGAGTGCGTTCTTTACAAGGGAGTCCTCGAGAGAGTGGAAGGAGATAACCCCAAGACGCCCACCGGGCCGGAGGAGCGATATGGCGGCCTGCAGCCCACGACGGAGGCTCTCCAGCTCGTGGTTGACCTCGATGCGGAGGGCCTGGAAAGTTCGGGTGGCGGGATGAATCCGTTTTGGCCAGAAGCGGCGGGGAATGGTCTGCTCGACCAGCTCTCGAAGCTGCTGGGTGGTGGCCATCGGCCGTCGCCCCCGCTCCCGGACAACGGCCCGGGCGATCGCGGTGGCGAACCTCTCCTCGCCGTAGGTGCGGATCAGGGCGGCCAGGTCGGCCTCGTCCCAGTTGTTGAGGAGGGTGGCCGCGGTCTCGCCGGCCGCGGTCTGGTCCATCCGCATGTCGAGCGGGCCGTCCTGCCGGAAGCTGAAGCCGCGGGCGGGATCGTCGAGCTGGATGGAGGAGGTGCCAAGGTCGAGGCAGATGGAGTCGACGGCGACGATCCCGTGGCTCGCGGCGATGTGGTCGAGCTCGGCGAAGTCACCCTGAGCGAGGATCAGCCGCTCACCGGCCGTACCGGCGAAGCGCAAACGGGCTCGGGCGATCGCGGTGGAGTCCTTGTCGATGGCAAGGACCCGCCCGGTCGCGCCGACCCCGTCCAGGAGCGCGGCGGTGACACCGCCGCCGCCCAGGGTCCCGTCGACGGCCAACTGGCCGGCGTGGGGCTGCAGGTTCTGTATGAGAGGTGTGAGGAGGACCGGCCGGTGGAGGCTCGCCTCAGGCGGCTCCCCGGGCGTGGCATCGGCGGACCTGTCCATGCCTGCCACGATCGGCATGGGCGGGTG
>Ga0187851_10004211_pt1 | contig 11837 bp, 7 predicted proteins | sample June2016WEW_6_10_FD_132997 | JGI IMG/M metagenome (GOLD analysis project Ga0187851, IMG submission 132997) | Peatland microbial communities from SPRUCE experiment site at the Marcell Experimental Forest, Minnesota, USA - June2016WEW_6_10 | ecosystem: Environmental > Terrestrial > Soil > Wetlands... | reverse complement strand
TCAGACGGAGCAGTTCAGGCCAGCCTACTGTGCGACGATCGGACTCCGCCCATAGGCGAAGCGGAGGCGATCGGCTGTCTAATTAATTAGGCAGCAAGAGCGAACTGAGGTTCGGCACTTATGATTTTGTGAGCGATTACGGGTGTCCACACCCCGGCATGCCTCTCTGCCGCTAGCAATCCCGTCGAAGCCGTGACGCCCCCATGTGGGGCTGGCTAAAACTTGCTGTTGGCACTCAAAGAACTGAGTCCAGTATACCTCTTTCGGCAACATCTCGGCAGCCGGTTAGAGGGGCTTGGACATAAGGATGGATTGGCATGGTGGGACGCCGGGCTTGAGCTTCTGGGAGGGGTTGAAGTCCTCGATGGCGGTCTCGACGTAGCCGAAGCGGCGGTAGATGGGCGGCAGCTCGGTGCGCCATGCGATGACGCAGATGTCGACGGCATTACAGCCCTTGCCGCGCAGGTAGTCCTCGCCGGCGGCCATGAGGGTGCGTCCGTGGCCGGCGCGCTGGTGCGCGGGATCGACGGCGAGCATTCCGAGATAGCCGCGCGCTCCCCGCAGCTCGGTGTATATGCTGCCGATGAGCTGGCCGGAGTCGTCCTCGGCAAGCAGGACTTCGCCTTTGAGCATGTAGGCGGAGAGGCGGTCGATGTCTGTGCGCGTGCCTTCGAGAAACGTCTCGACAATGAAGGCGGCGTTGATCATTGGAACGAGGCGCGGAATATCGGCATCTGTCGCCAGGCGGATGCGAAGAGCAGGGGCGGATTGGGAGTGGGAGAGCGATTCGTCGGTCATTGGAATTGGATTGGAGAGTTGCGGCACTACAAAATCCTACAACAAGACTAGGCCGCCGTTGACCATGAGGTTGCGGTCAACGGCGGCTTTGTCAAAGCAATGCGCTGCGATTATTGGGTGCTTGAGCCCCCGGTGCGCAGCAGGTCTTTCATCTCGCCGCCGGCCTGCTTCTCTTCCAGCGCGGCCTGGGCCGCCGCGAGGCGGGCCACCAGCAACCGGTAGGGAGAGCAGGAGACGTAGTCGAGTCCGGCCCTGTGGCTGAACTTGATGGACTCTGGATCTCCACCATGTTCTCCGCACATGCCGACCTTGAGGTTGGGCCGTGTGGCGCGACCGCGGTCGGTGGCGATCTCAATAAGCTGGCCCACACCCGCCTGGTCGAGCGTGGCGAATGGGTCCTGCTTGAAGATTCCGGCCTTCATGTAGGCAGGCAGGAAGTTGTTGATGTCGTCGCGCGAGATCCCGAAGGTGGTCTGGGTGAGGTCGTTGGTTCCAAAGCTGAAGAACTCGGCCTCCTCGGCGATCTTGTCGGCGGTGAGCGCGGCGCGTGGCAGTTCGATCATGGTTCCCACCTTGTAGTCCACCTTGACGCCCTTCTCCTTGAAGACTTCGGCGGCGACGCGGCGGATGATGGTGGACTGGTTGCGCATCTCCTCGATGGAGCCGATGAGCGGAACCATGATTTCAAGGTGCGGTTCCCCGCCCTTCTTCTTGATGATGACGGCAGCCTCGATCATGGCGCGCACCTGCATCTCGGTGATCTCCGGAAAGGCGATACCGAGGCGGCAGCCGCGCAGGCCAAGCATGGGGTTGGTCTCGTGCAGCTCCTCGACGCGCGCCAGCAGCGGGCGCAGGGCCTTCAGCTTGGGCGAGCGGGGCTTGGTCTCCTCCAGGCGCGCAATCTCCACCAGCAGCTCCTCGCGCTTGGGCAGGAACTCGTGCAGCGGAGGATCGAGCAGGCGGATGGTGACCGGAAGCGGCCCCATCGCCTTGAAGAGGCCGACGAAGTCGGCGCGCTGCATGGGCAGGAGCTTCTTGAGCGGTGCGCGGCGGTTCTTCTCGTCGGTGGCCAGAATCATGGCGCGCATGTGTTCGATGCGGTCTTCGGCAAAGAACATGTGCTCGGTGCGGCAGAGCCCGATGCCTTCAGCGCCGAAGAGCAGTGCCTGCTTGGCGTCGCGGGGAATGTCGGCGTTGGCGCGGATCTTCAGTCTGCGCAGCGGGTCGGCCCAGCTCATGAAGGTGACCAGGTCTGCGTCATTGGGCTGCACCGGCAGGGTCTTCAACTGGCCTGCGATGACGCGGCCTGTTGTGCCGTCCAGCGAGATCCAATCGCCATGGCGATAGGTGTGTCCCTTGACGCGCAGTTCCTTGTGCGTCTCGTCGACCACGCAATCACCGGCGCCGGCCACGCAGCACTTGCCCATGCCGCGGGTTACGACGGCGGCGTGCGATGTCATGCCGCCGCGCGAGGTGAGAATTCCGGATGCAACCTCCATGCCGGCGATGTCTTCCGGCGTGGTCTCGCCGCGGACCAGGATAATGTCCTTGAAGGCTCCTGTCGCGCGGGCCTTCACCGCATCCTCGGCGGTGAAGACGATCTGTCCGACGGCTGCTCCGGGCGAGGCCGGAAGGCCGGTGGCGAGGACCTCGATCTTCTCGCCCTTCTCCACCAGGCGGGGAACCAGGAAGTCGTAGATCTGGTCGGGCTCGACGCGCAGAACGGCCTCTTCCTTGGTGATGAGGCCCTCCTTCACCATGTCGATGGCGACGCGTACGGCGGCCAGGCCCGTGCGCTTGCCATTGCGGGTCTGTAGCATGTAGAGCTTGCCGTCCTGAATGGTGAACTCAAAGTCCTGCATGTCGCGGTAGTGCTTTTCCATGCGCCAGGTGCATGTGCGCAACTGTTCGTAGACCTTGGGCATGGCGCGCTCGAGTTCGCTGATCGGCATCGGGGTGCGGATGCCGCTGACTACGTCCTCGCCCTGCGCGTTCATCAGGTACTCGCCGAAGAAGGCGTGCTCGCCGGTGGCCGGGTTGCGTGTGAATCCAACGCCTGTGCCCGAGCTCTCGCCCATGTTGCCGAAGACCATGCACTGCACGTTGACCGCTGTGCCCAGCCAGTCGTCGATGCGGTTGATGCGGCGATACGTCTTGGCGCGCTCGCTGTTCCAACTGCGGAAGACGGCGTCGCGGGTCTGCACCAACTGCTCCAGCGGGGCCTGCGGAAAGTCCTTGCCGGTCTCCTTCTTGATCAGTTTCTTGTACTCGGCGACAACATTCTTGAGGGCCTTGGCGCTGAGCAGATAGTCCAGCTTGACGCGCTCGCTCGCCTTGGCGCTGTCGAAGATGTGCTCAAACTTTTTCTTGTTGATGTCGAGAACGACGTTGCCGAACATCTGAATCAGGCGGCGATAGGAGTCATACGCGAAACGGGGATCGCCACTGCCGCAGGCGAGGCCCTCGACCGAGCGGTCGTTCAGGCCCAGGTTCAGGATGGTGTCCATCATGCCGGGCATGGAGAACTTGGCGCCGGAACGGACGGAGACAAGAAGCGGGTTCTCCGGTGCGCCCAGTTCCTGTCCCTGCAGCTTCTCCAACCGCTTCAGCGCTTCGAGCATCTCGACGTTGATCTGGGGGTTCAGTTTCCCGCGCATGTACTCGCGACAAGCCTCGGTCTGGATGGTGAATCCCGGGGGTACAGGCAAGCCGGCGTTGGTCATCTCGGCCAGGCCTGAGCCCTTGCCGCCCAGTACATCCTTCATGCTGCCGTTGCCCTCGGCCTTGCCGCCGCCGAAGAAGTATGTGTACTTGGTTGGGGTCGAGGTTGTGCCTGCATTTTTTGCAAGCGGTGCTTCCTTCACGCCTTGCTTCATCAGTAAATCCTCCATAGGCATTGGGCATGGAATTCGCGGGGCAAACACTGGGTACAGGATGGCGGCAGGCAGGCTCGATCCTTGAGTAACACTGTTTACTCAACCGACTGAGTGCATGCGGCCCGTCCAATCCTCCGGCCACCGTGCGGGTCATCCATGCGCTTAAACTGCGTCTCGCGACAAATTATGACTCATACTAAAATCGTACCGCGAGAACACGGTTGTCTGTGTTCAGCGTCACAGACAATATTGTATTCAAACCATTTCTCTTGTACACCTCCCTGCTTGAAATTTAATTATCTTGATATTTAATTATTGCGAGATGCACTCGAATCCACTTCCCGGATTGGATGATTCACCGCACCGTAATACCGCAGCGCAATAAAAATAAAGATATTGCGTTCCTGGCAATCGTGTAGACCATGCAGCGAGAAAGAGATGCCGGGAGAAATGCGGGGATTCTTCCCCTTCGACTGCGCTCAGGATCAGAATGACTATTCCTGTTGCTCCATGGCAGTTCCGGAGACGCCCTAAAACGTAAACGAAAGCCCGCCCTGGATCGTCCGCGGAGTCTGCGCCAGAAACAGCGTCCGTCCATCCGCCGATAGAAATGGCTGATAGCCCTCGGCCAGCAGGTTCGTCACGTCGATGGTGGCCTCGAGCCCAGTGGGCAATCTGTCTCCCCAACTCACCGCCTGACGGAGATAGAAGCTGAGGAACGCCTGGTCGCTGAACGCCTCGTACGGCCCCACCGCGGTCACCAGATGCCGCGGCTGCCAGCGGTACGCTGCGCGCAACTCAGTCCCCGTGCGCGGCACCCGTCCCTTCATGGCGACCGTCGCCGCCTCGGCCGATGTCGCTTGCAACCCCGCCGTCCCCGACTCACTCCCTGTCTCCAGCGCCGCGCCGCTCGCAAACTCCAGCGCCGCCCACAGGCTCGACGTAAGCGGCTCACTCAGCGTAAGGCTCACTCCATTTGTCGTGGTTCCCGCGGCCAGAGACCGGAAGCTCCCTGTCGCCGTGTCGATCACAACTCCGCTCGAACCTCCGCCTCCAGCCAGCTCCGCCGCGCTCATCGCTCCCGTGCCTGCGATGGAAGTCCGCCCGATCGCGTCGTGGTACACCGCTGCCTGTAGCAGACCGCCTCCGGCCTTCCGGCTCAACGCGATCTCCTGGTGGCTGCCGCTTTCCGTGCACAGCCGTGCGCCGCACTCCGCTGCCACCGGAAGCTCCGCCGCAATCGAATCCAGATCGTCGAAGCCCTGCATGTCGCGCGAGGTCGCCAGCCTGTAGCGCACCGCCCACACCTCGCCCGGATGCACCGTCACGCTCACAAACGGCTGGGCCGTCAATGCAGTTCCCGCAGTGTGGATCATGTAGACCGTGCCTCCGGCCTCCACGTCCACTGTGTCGCCAAGCTGCATCTTCTCCGCGCTCGCCATGCGCATCGTTTGCATGCCCATGGTCTCGCCGCCTGCGCCGCCGGCGCTCATCGTCTCCGGATGCGACGCGTAGCTCATCACCAGCCGCGACCCGCCCGCCAGCATCCCCCGCCGTTCGTATCCCGCATCCAGCTCGGTGGCAGGCGCCCGTCCATAGGCCGTCCCAGCCGTCGCAACGTCGGCCCGCATCATTCCATCTGAACCGTTGTTCCCTGCCCGGTCCAGCGTAACCACGCTATGGACTCCGCCCCCGCCAAACCCGCCGTTGCCGCTCATCATGGAGGCGCGCGCCTGAATCGCCGCTCCGTTCCGGCCCTCCCTCGCATCCGGCGACGCCAATACCACCTCACCATCCCCCATCATGCGCAGGATCGGACGGTTCGCCGCCGAGCGCAACGTCCAGGTCCAGTCGTCGCCCGGTTCGTCTGCTTTGCGTCTTACGGCAGGCAGCCACACCGCCGTGTCGCTCAGCATGCTCAGCGTCAGGTTTACCGTCGCTTGCATCCCCGTCGAAAGCCGCAGATTGCCCCGTGTCGCGGGCATAAACAATGCCGCCGTCGCCCGCACCCGATACTGCCCCGCTGCCAGGTTTGCGATCCGGTAGCGCCCAACCATGTCCGTGTACGCCGTGCCCACGCTGCCCGATGCGGCCAGCACCTCCACCATCGCGCCCATCTGCGCCACGCCCCGCGCGTCGCGCACCACGCCAGAGACCGTCGCAGCCGTAGCCGCAACACTCATCCCCGGCGTCAGCCACAGCATCAGCGCGCCAAGTGCAAGCCCGTATCGTATCCAGCAACGTTGCACAGTCCGCATCCCCTGTGCGTCGTCGGCCTTCTCCAAAAGCGGACCGCAAAAATTTGGCCCGTCAGAACGCTCTGCGCCGGCTCTCGATCATCGCAAACCATCCGCGTAATCGTCTCGCCGCATCTCCGCGCATCCGTCCTCAATTTGCTTCAGCCGAGCGCTCTTCGATTCCGGCGCTTCGACCCCGTGCCGTGCGATCTCACTCCATGCAAGCCCGTTGCATCTCGGACATGGCAATCAGTCCACGTTAAACTTTGCCGTCTCCTCGGTCTCCTGCTTGGTCACTGCATCGTTCACCTTGATCTTCACCTCATACTGCCCCGGCTGCAAGTTCGCCAGCGGAAGGCTCTTCTCCAGCGTCAACTGGTCCGCATTGGGGCTCAGCGCAGAGGCCAGTTCCTGCGTATTCAGCACCGGCTTGTTCGTCCCCAGGTCCATAATCTCATAGCTGATCGTCGCATTGTTCTGCTTGCTCTTCTCGTCGATCCCAAGGTTATACACCTGCATCCAGAAGTTCAGGTTCTGCGCGCGGCTGAACCGCACCGGCGTCGACACGGACCCATTGACCGCCACGCGCGGCCGGATTCGCGTATTGCCGATCACGAAGTTCCCCCCCCCAATCTCCTTCGACGGGACGCGCTCCATCTGGTCGGCCAGAATCAGCGACGAGTGCCCCAGCGTGTCGTCGTCGAACTTCGGCACGTTGACGCTCCGCGTCCATCGTCCCACGTGGTCCGGGTTATTCACGTCCTTGATCACGATATCTATCTTGTACAGCCCAGGCTTCAGCGGCAGCGCCTTCCAGTACACCCTGTACCCCTTCTGAGTCGCCGCCAGCAACTCGCTCGGCGTGCTCACCTCCACCGTGTCCCCGAACCATCCCCCGGGAACGACCTTGTGCGTCATATTGGACACGCGCCCCTCGACGTCGACCTTCCCCACCGACACCCCGTCCTTGGTCTCGAATGTGATGTCCGAGACCTTCACCTGGATCGTGATCGGAACAATCACCGTGTCGTTGGTCACCTTCAGATAGTCCGTGCGCACATCGAACAGGAACGGCGGCCCCGTCAGGATCTTCGAGCTGGCCATGAAATCTTCCATGTCCTGAAACTTCACCGGAGGCGGCGCCATGATCTTGGCCGCCTGGTCCAGCCGGTCGAACTGCTTGTTCTGCAGTTGCTGCTGCTGCCCGGGGGTTCCGCCAAGCTGCTCCAGCCCGCCACCTTGCATCCGGTCTTCCTTCTTGGCTTGTCCGCTCTCTTCGGCCAGGGTCAACCCCGCATTGGGAACGTGCAGCAGTGCGTCCTTCTCAGACCGGTCGATGGTGTAGTGGTAGTCGCCGCACTGGCACGTATCCACAAACTCCATGTCGATGTTGTCGCCGATCCCCTCCAGATACCGGTAGTGCCATATCTCGAACGGGTAGGCCACCGTGCTGCCGCCGCCCTCGTCCATCGGCCGCTGATACTCGCCCGAGCTGGGGTGCGTGTCTTTATCGTCGGGTGGCCCGTACGCAATGTAGATATGCCCGCGGTCGGTCATCCATCCCGGCTTGCCCGCCGCGAAGTGCTCGTTCGCGTATGCGATCCGCGCATAGATCTCGTCGCGATACTCGTTCTCCGGCGAGTCCGGGCTGGGATTCCGCCGCTGCCAGAAGTTCTCGATGAACTGCTCCCGCTCCTCGTCGTTCGTCAGTTGCTTGAACGCCTGCCGCTCGGTCTCGCTGATGATCCACACCACATCCTGATCCAGCCACGTCTTGAAATCGCCGCGCAGCTCCTGCTTCAGGTCCTTCTGCTGCTGGATCCGTTCCTTGTCGGTGATCCGCCGCTTCAGCGGGTTTGGCTTCTCCACCGTCGGCGCTGTCTGCGTCACCCCGTCGGGGGCCGTCGCCTGCTGCCCCTGCGCGCTGCACCACCCCATCGAAAACAACATCGCGCCCAGAACCAATCCACCCGTTACTCTCATCGCCTGCAATACTCCTGCTTCGGAAACATCAACCGCATCGCTCCGTCTCGCGCCCATCTCGCCGCACAGACAGAACCTGTGCCTCATTGTAGTGCGCCCCCCTCCCCGTTACAAGCCAACCGGAAGCCCCTTCCTGCTATCATCGACATCGAAGGGATCGCTCTCAAACCGACGCCAATCTCGTCTCTCTTACGGAACCATCGCCGCCGTCCACGCGTATCCACTCTCAGCCGCACCGCCAACACGCCGCGCCCCTCAGGAGCATAGAAAGATCGTATGAGCACGAAGAAGATCATCATCGTCGTCGTCATCGTCCTTGTCATTGCGGGCATCGCCGCTGGAACCATCCTGCACGGCCAGGCCGGAATCACCAAGGTCGCCACCGGCAAGGTCGTCCGCCAGGACCTCGTCTCCACCGTCAGCGGAACCGGCCAGATCAAGCCCAAGACATACGTCAACGTCGGAGCCACCTCTTTTGGACGCATCACCCACCTCTACGTCAAGGAGGGAGACCACGTCCACAAGGGTGACATCCTCGCCCGCGTCGAGAGCGTCCAGCCCGAGGCCACCGTCGACGCGCAGCAGGCCAACATCGCCAGCTCCCGCACAGACATCGCCTCCTACGTCGCCGCCGAGAACACCGCCCAGGCCAACATCACCCAGGCCAGGGCCGACCTCGAGCAGAAAAAATTCGACTTCGACCGAGCCCAGGCCCTCTACACCGCACAGCTCATCGCCAAGCAGGACTTCGACGCCAAAAAAGCAGCCTACGACGTCTCCGCCGCCACCCTCGACCAGCGCATCGCCGCTCTCGCCCAGGCCCGCGCCCAGACCGCCAGCCAGCGCGCCCACCTCGACCAGGCCGTCGCCAGCCAGCGCGCCAACTTCGATGCCCTCGACAAGACCATCTCCCGCGCTCCCTTCGACGGCCTCGTCACCAACGTCCCCGTCCGCGAGGGTGAGACCGTCGTCGTCGGCATCCAGAACGCCGAAGGCTCGACCCTCATGACCCTCGCCGACATGTCCGTCATCACCGCCGAGGTCAAGGTCGATGAGACTGACATCGTCAACATGCACCTCGGCCAGTCAGCCGACGTCACCGTCGACGCCCTCCCCGGCCGCACCTTCAAGGGTCACGTCACCGAGGTCGGCGACCAGGCCCTCCTCCGAACCACCGGCATCGCCACCTCCCAGTCCACCACCGGCACCGAAGAGGCAAAGGACTTCAAGGTCGTCGTCACTCTCGACCAGCTTCCCACCGAAAACCTCGCCGAGCTCCGTCCCGGCCTCTCCACCACCGCCAAAATCACCGTCGCCGACCGGCCCAACGCCCTCACCCTTCCCATCCAGGCCCTCGTCCAGCGCGACATCGCCACGGAAAAGGAGCTCGCCGATCACGCCGGCAAACCCACCTCCACCGTCTCCGCCGCGTCCTCCTCCGGCGCGCCCGTCAAACCCAATCTCGCCCAGGGCGTCTACGTCCTCGCCACCATCAACGGCAAGCTCCGCGCCAACTTCGTCCCCGTCACCACCGGAGTCACCGGAGCCACCGACATCGAAGTCCTCTCCGGCCTCAAGCAGGGCGACGAGATCGTCATCGGCCGCTATCAGATCCTGCGCACCCTCAAGAGCGGAACCCCGGTCAAGCGAGACAACTCCACCCCCACCACCACCGACGACGACAGCAAATCCTAACAAACTGGCTGTAAAATCAATCTTTCACATTGTGTAGAGGAATTGTGAACGTGGCAAAGGCTCAACAAATCGATGTACAAGGCGAGAATCAACGCCTGCCTTTCGAGCCACGTTCTGGCTATGGAGAGACATATCCCATCTCGCCCTGCAAAACCGGGTTCCAATTGCACTATGAACATCCGAACGGACGGTTGTTTCAAGGCAATTCCATCGACTGGCTCGCCTCACTGGGAACAGGAACGGTCGATCTGATCTTCGCCGATCCTCCCTACAACATCAACAAGGCCGATTGGGACGATTTCGAGAGTCAGGAAGCCTATATCCGTTGGTCGATCCGCTGGATTGAACTCGCTTCGCGCGTACTTAAACCAACCGGCTCATTGTACGTCTGCGGATTCTCTGAAATCCTCGCGGATTTAAAGCACCCGGCATCCCGCTACTTCAAGCACGCCAAATGGCTCGTCTGGCACTACAAGAACAAGGCTAACCTTGGAGCAGATTGGGGGCGGTCTCACGAGAGCATCCTGCACTTCAGAAAATCTGATTCATTCAAGTTGTATGTGGATCCGGTTCGCATCCCTTATGGCAATCACACCTTGAAATATCCATCCCATCCACAAGCGACGACAAGCCAATACGGAAGCGGCAGGAAACGCGACGGAGACTGGGTTCCAAATCCCCTGGGTGCCAAGCCGAAAGATGTGATTGAAATCCCCACAACCTGCAATGGGATGGCGGAGAAGACGCCCCATCCAACACAAAAGCCGGAAGAATTATTGCGTCGCCTCATTTTGGCAGCATCCGACGCGGAGCAGCTTGTCATCGATCCATTCTCCGGTTCTGGCACAACAGCGGTTGTCGCCGAGCAATTAGGCCGAAAATGGATGGGATGCGATCTAAGTGCTGAATATAACGAGTGGGCCATTAGTCGGATCGAAAACATCAAAGAGATGCCCATCTCCAAATGGATGGAACTCGACCGAAGCACTGCCGCGCGTCGGGAGAGCATCCGATGAGCCTTCAAAAACTTGTGGCGTTTGCCCAGAACAAGACGAATTTTACGAGCGTAGAGAAGTATATTGATTTTTCCCGGCGATATCTCGAGTTCGCATTCTCCCCCAAATCGCTCCAGGCGGTCATTGTTTCCCGAAACGAACAGCACTACAGATTCTTCCAGTACAAAGCCAATGGAAATTACGCCATTACGAGACCAATCAATTCAAATCTGTTGATTGACTCCGCACATTCTAATCTTTTGTCTGACAATTTTCTAAGAGCAATGGGTTCTGTTGGAGACATCGTACCCGAAGACAAAGAGACCAGGCTGCTGATCTGCAATTCGATCTACACGATTCAACAAAGCATCGGTGCAACCCTGGACGCGCTCCCTGCGGGCAAGTCGAACACGGCTCGCAAGATCAATGGCGATCTATTCGAGCGCCTGATTATGCTGTTGATTCAACGACTTGGCGTGGACTGTGCCAGTGGAACCATCAGCGTCCCGGTCATCGTAGATGATGTCGAACAATTTCGCATGAGTTATCAGAACGACCTCATCATCAAAGACGGAGATGTAGTCAAAATCATCGGCGGCGTAAAGACATCAAGCAAAGACCGCCTCGACAAAATTTTTATGGATAAGTTTCTATACAGCAAACTCACCGACACATCCATCCCGCACGTCGCAATATTCTTGAACGATGTACAAAGAAAGCAATCCCGACTGCCAAATCAATTTGGCGTCAATGCAACTTTTTTGCCGGGACACTTCAAGGGCTATACCATCAAGCTGAATCCTCTGGATGGCGTTTATTACTGCGACATCCGTCCCAATATGCAAACCGATCCGCTACTGAGCCAACACATTCGCACCATTGACCATTTCTTCTGTTCGGATCTTTGGCGATTCCTTGAACAGACGCAGGGAGACACAAAAGCCAAGGTAAAGATAATCGGATAGCAATATATACCAGATAGCTCATAGTCGGAATTGGAATTATTCTTGGAACCAGAACCACCCGGAGCAACCGATGCCCCTTGAAACCGCCCCCGACCCCACCCTCCTCGACGCCGAAGGCCCCGCCACCGGCGAGGTCATCGTCACCAGCAATCTATGGAAGACCTACGAGATGGGTGAGCAGCAGGTCAACGCCCTCTGCGGCATCAACCTGCGCATCCTACACAACGAGTACGTAGCCATCATGGGCCCCTCCGGCTCCGGCAAGTCCACCCTGATGAACCTCATCGG
>Ga0187851_10004209_pt1 | contig 11840 bp, 10 predicted proteins | sample June2016WEW_6_10_FD_132997 | JGI IMG/M metagenome (GOLD analysis project Ga0187851, IMG submission 132997) | Peatland microbial communities from SPRUCE experiment site at the Marcell Experimental Forest, Minnesota, USA - June2016WEW_6_10 | ecosystem: Environmental > Terrestrial > Soil >... | reverse complement strand
CCGTGTTGGGGGCGGTACCCGCCGTGACGGTAGCCGGCTCTGTCGGGTCGTCGTCATCGGGCTTCACGGTGGCAGCGATCTTCGTCTCGCTATCTACCCCGACATCTGATACCGTCACGCTTCCGGTCGCCGCGGTTATGGCGACCGGGGTCACGGGGCAGCCGGTCTTGGCCGCATCGTCCTTGGTGGTGAAATTAGTTCCTGTAATGATGACGTTCTTGTAGGTCTCGCCAGCGAGCCAGGTACTGGGCGAGATGGAGGTGATGGTGGGCGTGGGGCAGCCGGGATACTGCGCAGAAGAGGTCGCCAAATCGATTCCCCCATTCAAATTATATTCCGACCAACCTTGAAAGATTCCCGTTCCCGTTAATTCTTTTGTAACACTTATTGCATCAGTTGTATAAGCAGGAAGGGGGACGGGTGACGGGTAAATGCCGAAACCTTCGGGATCGGGCCAGCAATATGGATCAATATCACATGTATCAAACATTAGCAGCGAATGAAACGAGTTGATGATGTATTCAACTCCTGGCGACGGCTGAAAATTAATAGTACAAAACACCGTTGGGTTTGCACCAAACCCTTCATATGCGTCTGGATCAACGTAAATTTCATATCCAGTGGGAATACAGGTTTGAACTGTGAACGTGGCTCCTGTAGAAGCGGTTACTGTGCAATTCACAGTCAACATCCGATAATCGGACGCAGCAAGCGAGACTTGGCCTGTCTTCGGGTCAATTGCAGAAGTGCTGCAATAGGCTGTCTCATGCTGGGCGTCGGCACCGGGTTTGAATCCCGAGGAGACCCAGACCTGGGCATTGCCGGTCTCAGGCATTATGAGGAAAAAAGCCGAGAAAAGCAGCATGAAGAACGTCGAAATACGGAGGCAGGCCTCATAATTGCCCCAACGGCTTTGCCCATGGGTGCGGTCCTTTCGCGGTTTGGCGACGAATTGCGCCGAAAATGCTTCCACCGTCAGTCTAGCGCAATGGACCGGGTGTTGCTTTACGAAAGAAAGAATCCTTCGTAACCGGGCGGCGAAGATGATGTGGAGGCGGGCGCAGGAGAGGCATTTCGCGCCCAAGGCGCCGCTTGCGGTATCATTGCGTCTAAAGGGTGAGCGGCCTGTTTCCCCATAGGGTTGCTCCGGCGGTGCGCGTGTCTCGATTCTTTCAGCGGTTTGTCTTCGTTCTCTCCGTGGCGATCTTCGCCGCCCTTGGCCTCGGCTTTGTCCTGGGTGAGTTTGGGCTCTTCGGCGTCCATGCCGGCGGGCGGCAGGATGGCGCTTACCGCCAGATGGGCGTCTACGCCGAGGTGCTCAAGAAGGTCCAGACCGACTATGTCACCGAGCCCAACATAGACGACGTGACCACCGGCGCGCTGCACGGCCTGCTGGAGTCTTTGGACGCCGACTCCAGCTACCTGACCGCGACCGAGTACAAGGTCTACCGGGAGCGGCCGGCGGCGGGCGTGGCGCAGATCGGCATCACCGTCTCCAAGCGCTATGGCTACGCCGTTGTGGTCAGCGTGCTGCCCGGTTCTGCTGCCGACAAGGAGCACCTTGCCGACGGCGACATCATCGAGTCGATCGCCGAGCAGTCCACGCGCGAAATGTCGTTGCCGGTCATCCGGTTGCTGCTGGAGGGCAAGCCGGGGACGACGGTGACCCTCTCGGTGGTGCGTCCTCGCAAGACCGATCCCGACAAGGTGACGCTGATCCGCTCCGTCGCCGATGCGCCGCCGCTCGCCGAACAGCAGTATGAAGGCGCGACAATTCTCTATCTGAAGCCCGGCGCGCTGACCGCCTCCCGCGTGGATGAGATTGAGGCGCGGCTCAAGGCGGAAGGCAAGGGCCGCAAGATTCTGCTGGATCTGCGCGACTCCTCCGGCGGCGACGAGGAGCAGGGGCTGCGGCTGGCCAACTTCTTTCTCAAGCAGGGCACGTTGGCCACGCTGGAAGGCCAGCGCTTTCCCCGCCAGATCTTCTCCGCCGACCCGGCCCGGTTCATCACGGATGCGCCATTGGCCGTGCTCATCAACCGCGGCACCTATGGCCCGGCGGAGCTGACCGCGGCCGCCATCGGCGACCTGAAGCGCGGCGATGTGGTGGGCGAGCGCACCTTCGGAGAAGGTTCGCTGCAGAAGACCATCGAGCTGCCCGGCGGCGCCGCGCTACTGCTGACCGTGGCCAAGTACGAGGGCCCGGACGGCAAGAAGATTCAGGATGAGGCGGTGACGCCCACCGTGCAGGTGGGAAATGCGGCGGCCGAAGAGGAAGAAGAGGAAGCCGCTCCGCCCTCCAAGGGCGACGAGCCGCTCACCAAGGCGCTGGAACTGCTGAAGGCGAAAAACGGCTGAATCAGGGCATCAACTCACGTTGAGCGACAAATTCGTCTGCCACGACATACGATGTGCCGAAGTGAAGTACCTTGGGCCGAATTGATTTCGACCTGGGAGCACCGCAGAGGGTCAGACGTACTGGTTCGCCAATTGCTTCAAGCGCCTTGCCATAGGCGCGAAGCAGGAAATCCGGGCCTCTGCAAATGAAGTTGCTGCCGGAAACAGGTGCAAAATCCGGGCAGAAGGAAGTACCGTTCCAGGGAGTGTTCACGAATAAATAGTCATCAAATGGAATCCAATCATCTACTGTTTCCACGTGTGCCCGGAAAAGTGCTGCCAGAACCCTAGTCTCGTCGCAGGTACGGGGCCAGCGTAGCTCGGCTCTCCGTGCTCCATATTGACGCGCGGCTGGGTGAGTGCTCGGATACAAAGCCAATCCACCGCCGTCGAAGTCCGTAATCCGCGCCTCGTGAACTCCCCGGCAGGTGACATTCCAACTCTCAACCTTCTTCCCTCGCTTCCCTTTCTGAACACTGAAGAGCACATCGAGGCCACCGGGAATCCTGCGAAGTTGCTCCACTCGCACCCAACTATTGGAGATCGAATTGGCCAGTTTGACTACGTCTTGGATGAGCATTGCGATTGGACGACCTGTCAGGCGCGGTTGATCTGTAAGGCTGGACGGATAGATACCAGCGTCCCGTCCATTCTACTAGATGGCTAGTAGTGATCCGTACTATCCAGTGCGCGCGAAAACAGGATGACTGGCAAGTACCCGCCAGTGCAGAAGCAAGCCCGCCTGCTGACCCTTGCACCGCGTGGTACGCTCCACTGCTCCTGTGCATCCTCTCGCAATGCAAAGATGCTAGCCTTAACTCGTAGCAGTCCTCCGGCACGCAAGGGAATTGCTCAAGAGGCCTGAATCGTTTGGCTATCACGCCCATCCAGCCGACCGAACCCCGCAGCCTTGTCCGGCCCCGCCGGCTTCATCATGGGCAGGCTCCCGCGCATGGGCGGCGCAAGCTGGCCGGCAAGCTCACGCTCGCCGCGCTGCTCATTCTGGCTGTGATTACCGGCTCGCTGGCCGGGTTGACCCTGGTCTATTCCGTCGATCTGCCTCAGATTCACGACCTGGAGCGCTACCGGCCCTCCACAACCACCGAGCTTTATGACCAGAAGGGCCGCATCATCGGTTCCTTTGCGCTGGAGCGGCGCGAGGTGGTCAACTACGACGACTTTGCGCCGGTGCTGCGCCAGGCCGTCATCTCCATTGAAGACAAGAGCTTCCAGTCGCACTGGGGCATCAATGTGCTGCGCATCGCCGGCGCGCTGTGGCACGACCTGCGCAGCCACGGACGCGCCCAGGGCGCATCGACGCTGACCATGCAGCTGGCGCGCAACTTGTTTCTCTCCTCCGAGCGCACCGTCTTCCGCAAGGTCCAGGAAGCCTTTCTGGCCATCCAGATCGAGCGCGCCTTCACCAAGCAGCAGATCTTCACGCTCTATGGCAACCAGATTTACCTGGGCAGCGGCATGTACGGCTTTGAGGCCGCCTCGGAGTATTACTTTTCCAAGCATGCCCGCGATCTGACGCTGACCGAAGCGGCTCTGCTGGCCGGATTGCCCAAGGGTCCGGTGGCCTACTCGCCAGTGCTCAACCCGGAGAAGGCGCTGCACCGGCGCAACCTGGTGCTGAGCGAAATGGAGTCCGATGGCGTCATCACCCATGTGCAGGCCGAGCAGGCCCGCAACGCCCCGCTCGGACTCCATATTGTTCAGCCGGAGATGTCCGCCGCTCCCTGGTTTCAGGAGGAGGTCCGGCGGGAGCTCGAAAAGCGCTTCGGCAGCGAGCAGGTCCACGAGGCCGGCCTGAAGGTCGAAACCACCCTCGATCTGGATCTGCAGAAGACGGCCAACCGCGCTGTTCTGGACGGCCTGGCTGCCTACGAACATCGCCGCGGCTGGCGTGGCCAAGATCAGTCCGGCAAGCTCGAAAACGTGCTCACCGGCGGCAACACCATCGAGGAGTATGACCACCCCGATTGGGCGCTCAAGACCGGACCCGGCGACTACGTTCACGCCGTGGTCACGCGCGTGCTGCCCTTGGAGATTCACGCCCGCGTGGGCAAAGACGAGATCGTGCTCCTCTCCGGCGACTGGACGTGGACCGGCCAGCACTTCGCCGACGCTCTAGTCAAGCCCGGCGACGTAATCTATGTACACCTTTCCGACGCGACGGATGTCACCTCGGGCAAGACGCTGTTGCGGGCGACACTGGAGCAGGACTCCGGCGCACAAGGGGCGCTGCTGGCCATCGACAACACCAGCGGCGACGTGCTGGCCATGGTGGGCGGGCGCGACTACGCGACCTCGCAATTCAACCGCGCGACGCAGGCCGAGCGCCAGACCGGTTCCAGTTTCAAGCCCTACGTCTACACCGCGGCCATCGAGGAGGGCGCCAGGCCCAGCGACATCATCGTCGATGAGCCGGTCAGCTTCGGCGGTTACACCCCGCGCAACTACGAAGGCGATTACAAAGGCGCGATGACCCTCCTCAGCGCCTTCGCCGAGTCGCGTAACATTCCCGCCCTCAAGCTGGCCGACCGCGTGGGCATCCACAAGGTCATCGACGTGGCCCACCGCTTCGGCGTCACCTCCAACATTCCCGCCTATCTGCCCATCGCCATCGGCGCGGTCGAAATCACGCTGGAGGAGCAGGTGGCCAGCTATTCCGTCTTTCCCAACGACGGGTTGCGCGTCAAGCCGAGGCTCATCAAAAAAGTCTCCAACGCCGACGGCATCACGCTATGGGAAGAACCGCCCGCGGTGGACGATGTCATCAGCCAGCAGACGGCGCGCACCATGATGACGCTGCTCCAGGCCGTCACTCACTACGGCACCGGCGCGGCGGCGGCGCAACTGAAGCACCCGCTGGGCGGCAAGACGGGCACCACCAGCGACTACACCGACGCCTGGTTCCTGGGCTTCTCGCCCTCGGTCACTTGCGGCGTCTGGGTGGGCTTCGACAGCCGCGAGTCTCTGGGCGAAAAGGAGACCGGAGCCAAAGCCGCGCTGCCCATCTGGATGACCTGGATGCGCGCCGCCATCCTCGGCAAGGACGACGAGAAGTTTCTCGGCGACGTGGCGGACGATTCCACACTGAAGGCCGCCGCGGAAGCGCCCGCCAAGCCGGGAGCAGCCGCGTCTCCCGTCCTGGCTGCGAATGTGAATTCGCCCGCCAAGCTGCTCACAACGCCTGCGTCTCCGGTTCCAGCGGCCAGACCGCCAGCTCAACCCGCCGCCAACCCTTCAGCGCCGCCAGCCGCCGGAGCCAGGCCGCTGGTGAAACCGGCGCTCTCTTCGCAGCCTGCCCCGGCCAAGTCCGCTTCGGCAGTCAAACCTGCTTTGAGTTCCAGGCCTGATCCGGCGAAGCAACAGGTCCAGCGATAGACAAGCCCGCTAGAAGAGAGGGTGGAGGCCGCGCGGCCGAGGGCGGGATTGAACGTCCATACCAAAAACAGGTGTGGTTGCATTTAGTGACACTTTATGCTGGGTGCCCCAGGTCTCGCCTTTGAGACCTGGGAGACCACATATCTACGCGTCCGTGGCTCTACAGCCTGCGGAAAATCCCCTGTCGAAGCCGCCATAAGCGTCAAGGCACGACTTTAGTCGTGCCGCAAGTGCCGCAAATCAATGCGGGCTTTAGCCCCTCAGGGAATGCTAAATGTGTAGAGAAACTTTATCAGATGTTCCATAGACGAGCGGCGGACTGGAATTCGACAAGTCGCGCAAGATAATTCTTCTTCTCAATTCTTTACTTCTGCTAGAATGTAAAGAGAGGAAAGTGTCGTCTCATGGAAGCTACGCTCAGCAGTAAAGGCCAGGCAACGATCCCGAAAGCGGTTCGCGAACGCCTCAAAATCAAGCCGGGCGACCGGTTCAAGTTCTTCTTCCACCCTGACGGCGTGATCATTCTGCCCAAGATTTCAACTGCCAGACTCAAGGGCATGATACCCAAGCCGGCCCAACCGGTAACTTTTGAACAGATCGATCGGGCGATTGCGGAAGGCGCAACAGAAAGATTTCGGCGAAGAAAATGATCGGTCTCGATACGAACGTCCTACTGCGCTACCTCGCGCAAGACGATCCAACGCACTCCCCTCGCGCAACCGAGATCGTCGAACGGCGCTTGACCGAAGAAGAACCGGGCTTCGTCAGCCTGGTGAGTATCCTTGAAGTTGCATGGGTTCTCAAAAGCCTCTTCAAGCGTACCCGGCAGGAGATTGCGAACGATATCGAAATGTTGTTGGCGGCGGATACACTCGAGGTTCAAAATGAGCAAGAGGTCTATTACGCCGTTGTATCGCTCCGCAATGGAATCGGATCATTCGAAGACGCCTTGATCGGCGCCCTCGGCGACTGGAGAGGCTGTTCGGCAACCTTGACGTTCGATGAAGATGCCGCAAAACGGCTGCGCGGGTTTCAACTGGCCTGATTGATTAGAAGGTGGCAGGTGATGCGCAAGAGACAGCTCGATTGCCCTTCCCCGGTCCCCGAATGCGAGGGGCCGGGGGCACCCTCAACTTTGTGATGCGCGGTATGAGACCAGGGTCACCCGCCTCCGACTGAGGGCTATTTTCTGCACTAGGGATTTAGAAACTGCGATCCTTCCCGGGTCCGAGAATCCGAATCTGCGGCACCCGCACCCGGCACCAAGTATGGTACGATCATAGGCGAACAAATGGTGAATGAAATGTTTGATCCGATCAATCCCCAAGAACGGGAAATGCTGCTGGAACAGAGGCGCTCACTGCTCTCCCCGGAATTCGGACTGAGGCGGGCTAGGGAGGAAGCTGGGGCTATTGGTTCGGCACCACGAGAGTTGCTGGAGGGTCAGGCTGGTCGGATTGCCCGAATCGAAGCTCAGGAATCTCTGTCATCGCGATATCAGACTGACTTCGATATCCAAGAGCGGGAAAAACTGCTGGAGCAGAGGCGCTCGCTGCTCGCACAGGAACCCGGAGTGAGGTGGGCTCGAGAGGACGCTAGGACTCTTGGCGCGGGTGGACGAGAGTCGTTGGAGGGACGAACTGGTTTGATTGCGAGGTTTGAAGCTCAGGAATCTCTGTTCTCACGACACCAAACTGACTACTTCAAAGACATCCCCGGCTTTGGTGATGCGTTCAGGCAGACTCGGTACGAATTAGGGCAGGCATCCGAATTCGCCCGCGCGCACACCGCAATGACCGAGCATATCCGCGAAGTCGAGCGGTTCAGATTTCCGCAATTTGAATTCCCTGTGCTCCCCAATTGGATGATCCCCGAATTTGATCAAACCCCATGGATAATGCCAAGAAAATCGCATGAGAAGGGGGCTATAGTTCTCGCGGACCAGGGCTGGACAATTCCGGCGTGGATTTCAATGCGCGCTATTCAGACACTTGGGAAATCTACTGATGAAGAAATAGATGCGTTTTTTCTAAGGAGCTACCTGGGAGAGCACGAAAACGCGGGCGAACTCAAAGATACATCAGAAAAGCTTCTGGCAAGTGACGAATTGCGCCAGTGGCGGAGCCTTCTACAGGATGTTTTCGACTGCATTCAGATCGGCAAGTACAGGGTTTGCGTACCGTCATTGTTGACGGTGCTTGAAGGTTTTGTCGCGGAGTCTTTAGCTAAAAAATTCAACGCCTCCCGACGCGACACAAACATCCCGGCATCGCTCAAGAAGAGGATAATGCACGACGACGAACCCTTCAGCGAGCTTCTGTGGATGTGCGTCGTCACCTTCTTGAATCACTTGTTTGCACACTCTGATTTTGAGTCCACCTGTCCAGCTTTCATAAACCGCCATTGGATACTCCATGGACGGTCGGCTACGGAATGGACCGTCACTGATGCGCTGAAACTGGTGAATGCACTTTCCACGCTGCATTGGCTCTCTACGTAGCAACGTCAGCGCGTCTACCGCGCCAGCCGGAAGTAGCGCTTGGCTTTGGCCACATCCTTGAAGATCTGCGCCTTGAGCGCCTCGGGCGAGGGCCACTCTTGCTCGCCGCGCAGCCGAAGCAGAAACTCCAGCGTGATGGGCGTCTCTTCGCTTAGCTCGATTGGCTCGAAGTTGAGGATGTGCGACTCGACGGCGAAGGAGGCCTCGCTGAAGGTGGGGCGGTTGCCTACGTTAGTCACTGCCTGGAAGCTGCGCCCGGCTGCCGTGAGCCGCGTGACGTAGACGCCGAAGGCGGGGAGCAGGCCGTCGTAGGGCGCAAGGTTGACCGTGGGCACCAGCAGCCGCGTTCCAATGCCTCGGCCACGAGCCTGCGTGGAGCGAACCTCGAACGGCCGGCCCAGCATCCAGCGGGCGCGGGTTACGTCGCCGGAGGCGACACGCTCGCGGATGGCGGAGCTGGAGACCTCGAGTCCGTGCGCGCGCACTGGGGAGTGGACATGAACCGCAAAACCAAACTCCGCGCCGAATGCCTTGAGTTCGGCCACGCCGGCCTCGGCGTTATGGCCGAAGCGGAAGTTGCCGCCCTCATGCACGCTCAAGACGCCGAGAGCGTTCACCAGGATGGCGCGCGCAAACTCCCGCGCAGGCTGGGCGGCCAGCGCCGCATCGAAGGGCAGCACCACCACTGCGTCGATGCCGGTGAGGGAGAGCAGGCGCAGGCGTTCGGCGAGGGGCGTGAGCAGCCGCGGCGCCTGGGCCGGGCGCAGAAACTGCTCCGGATGCGGGTCGAAGGTGACGGCCACGGCCCGCGCGCCCTGCGTCCGCGCCTCGGCTACGACGGCGGAGAGAATCTCCTGGTGGCCCAGGTGCACGCCGTCGAAGTTGCCGATGGCGGCCACGGCTGGGCCAAAGCGGGGGGGAATCTCCGCGGCCGAGTGAAACACGAGAGGGTCGCGGTGAGCGGGCATCGCACAGTTTTGGCTCATCGGCTCGCGGGCTCCAGATTGACGGGCAGGCTGAGGCCGTCGTAGGCCAGGCGAATGTTCTCGGGCAGGGCGCGGTTGGTCTCCTCGTGGCCGAGTTCGTGGGCGATGTGGGTGAGCCAGGTCTGTCGCGCGCCGATGCGCCGTGCCCAGCCCACGGCTTGCTCAACGGTGGCGTGGCTGGGATGGGGCTGGTGGCGCAGCGACGAGACGATCAGGTGGTCCAGCCCCTGGAGTAGCGCGAAGCTGGACTCGGGGATGGCGCTCACGTCGGTGAGGTAGGCGGCGCGGCCAAAGCGAAAGCCGGCAATTTCCATCTCGCCATGCTGCAAGGGTACGCGCAGGAACTCGACTCCGTGCAGCAGGGTGCGTTCAGCCAGAGGCTCCAGTTGGACGCGGGCGCGGGTTGGGTAAGTGGCGCGCGGCGACAAGGTGTACTCGAAGATGCGCTCCAGCGCGGCCGTGGTCTCCGTCGTGGCGTAAAGCTGGATGGGCGCGCCCTCGCGAATGACGTTGAAGCTCAGCGGCCGCAGATCGTCGAGGCCCAGAATGTGGTCGGCGTGGGAGTGAGTGTAAAAGACGGCATCCAGGCGGGTGAGGCCGGTGCGCAGGGCCTGTTCGCGGAAGTCCGGGCCGGTGTCGATGACGGCGACGCGCTCGCGCCCCTGCTCATGCCAGCGCAAGAGCACCGAGGGGCGCAGCCGCCGGTCGCGCGGATCGTTCGAGGTGCAGACCGCGCACTGGCAACCGAGCGTGGGAACCCCCATCGAGGTTCCCGTGCCGAGAAATGTGAGCAGTCCGTCCATGGCCGTTATTCGTATCCTACCCTGGTAACGATCAAGTGCGGATTGGCGACATTCAGCGGCGTGCCATCCTTGGTAAATTTCACTTTCACGATATACTTCTTGCCAGCTTCTCCCGGGAACTTTCCGAGGAATTTGAAGATGTACTGTTCTGTGTACATGTCGTCGGCCTGAGTTGTACTCGATCCGCTCGAGACGAGATGGCCCTCATTCCAGACAGTCCAGTCCGCTCGAAGCAGAGGATCATTCCCACTGCAGTCCTTCAAATCGAGCGGGCTCGTAGTGACCCCCATCATGCACACCATTTGCATGAATGGAAGAGGCTTCTCTACCCGAATCATGATCCAGTACCATTACGAGATAGTAGAAAACTCAGGTGTCTGGACAGTTCCAGCCGCGAGCGATACGGGTATATCCACGGTGGAATATCTATATGGGTGATCCTTGTGGCTTTTTGCCGAGGCACATGGCTCAAGAAGCAAAGCACCTAGCGTTACGCAGATAACTCCAAGCTGTTTGCATACGAACATCCGCAGGCTCCTTTCGCACGTAACTGGCCGTGGTTCCGTGGGATCCCACCCTAGCCGCAAGAACAAAGGCGAGGCGAGGGTGGGGCATCCGAAATTTCCGCAGGGGCTAAAGCCCGCGTTGACTTTGCGGCACTCGTGGCACGACTGAAGTCGTGCCCTGATACAGTGCCGTTTGATGCGATACCGTGCCGGTTGACCCGATGCAGTGCCGGGTAGGTCAGGGGTTCGCTAGCGCTTGGCCTGCGGCGGCGGCGGGGGCTTCATGGCTTGCAAGGAGATCATCTTGGAGATCTCGAGGAAGGTCATGCGCGTCTCAAAGAGCACCGATTGCAGGATGTTGTCCTCGGCTTCGGAGAGGTTGCCGCGGGTCTTGTCGGCCAGCACGGCGAGCAGGTCGATGGTGGTGCGCGCGCCCAGGATGTCGACGCGCGGCTGCTGGCCCTGCGGCGTGCCCGCGCCCATCTGGATCATGGCGGAGAGATAGAACTGCTGCACCAAATTCTCGAAGGTGACAGGGGGCTGCTCGCCGGCGGCGGGGTTCTGCGCCCGCACGATGTCTTCCAGGCGCTGCGCCGATGCGTCGTAAGCGGCCTTCTGTTCGAGGCTTTCGCGGGCGGTGGGCGCGGCAGGCAATTCGGCGTCCTCCTGCGCGGCTTCCTCGGGCTCCGGTTGGTTGACGACCAGCCGCGGACCGGCTCCCGGCTGGGGCGGCGCCGATGCGCCCTCCGCCTGAGGCTCGGATGCGGCTTCGTCCACGGGCGCGGAGGGTTGCTGGAGATCCTGCTCTTCGTCCGCCTTGATCTTGCGGCGGTCAATGACTTCGAATTTCGGTTTATCGCTCATAGTTTTCTGCTTCCATTCTAATTCGCTGAGATGATAAAGCTGCCAACCAACTGGCTTGCTAACTCCGCTAACCCGCTTCCAGGCGAGGCGGCGCGGCCAGGATGCGGGCTTCTCCGATGGCCGTTCCGGCAGTGTAGGTGAAGGGCTGACTGCGCGCCTCGGCCTCGGCGCGAATCATGGCCAGGGCAAAGCAGCGGCTGCCCTCGGGGAGGGGCAATTGAGCCGCGCTGGTGATCTCTCCGGCGACTGCGCCGCCGTCCAATGTCAGCCCGGTCCCGGCGGCTGGCAGAGGCCCAAAAAGCTCCAGCGGGCGTAGATGCCGGTGAACGCTGCCGCGGGAGCGGATGCGCTCGACGATCTCCTGGCCCAGGTAGCAGCCCTTGCTGAAGTG
>Ga0187851_10004207_pt1 | contig 11842 bp, 12 predicted proteins | sample June2016WEW_6_10_FD_132997 | JGI IMG/M metagenome (GOLD analysis project Ga0187851, IMG submission 132997) | Peatland microbial communities from SPRUCE experiment site at the Marcell Experimental Forest, Minnesota, USA - June2016WEW_6_10 | ecosystem: Environmental > Terrestrial > Soil >... | reverse complement strand
GCCGTTCCCTAGTCCCTAGTCCCTGACCACTGTTCACTGTCCCCTGTCCACTGTAAGCTGTAGATTATGAATCCGACCGACCATGCCCGCCCCCACAGCTTCGAGCAGACGCTGCTCAGCGCCCGCCGCAGCATGGTGCTAAGCGAGATTCTGAAGCTGGCCCTGGACAGCTTTCGCGCCGGTAAGACGCGCTTTGCGCTGACCGCGCTGGGCATGGTCATTGGCACCGCATCGGTGATTTTGGTGGCCACGGTCGGGTTGACCGGCAAGCAGTACGTTCTTCAGTTGATCCAGAAATTCGGCACCAACTCGGTCGAGCTGGAGTACTCCAGCGGCGGAGCCATCGGGGCCGAGCGCACCGTCTACAACGACTCGCTCACCCGCGACGACGAGAAGGCCGTGCTGGAGCGGCTTCCGGGCGTGATGTACTCCTCACCGGTGATGGAGACGCACGCCCGCATCAACTTCGGGTCGGGCATCGTCAAGGATACGCTGGTGCTGGGCGTAAGCCCGCAGTACTTGAAGATTCACAACCTGCTGGTGCCGGTGGGCCGGTTCCTGGACGAGACCGACGACGCGGCCCACATCAAATGCGCGGTCGTCTCCGAGTTGTTCGCCCGGGCCCGCTTCGGGAGTTCGGATGCGGCAGTCGGCCAGAGCTTTGAAATCAGCGGCATTCCGTTCACCATCATCGGCGTCTTCAAGATGAGCGTGGACGATTTTGGCCAGTCCGAGATCGCCGACCAGACCATTCTGATTCCTTTTTCGGTGGCCCGCTACTTTACTGGAACCGAAAACGTCAAGCAGATCTACTTTTCGATGCGCAGCATGGACGAGGTTCCGGATGCAGCCAGGGAGATCGTCCGCATCGTGCAGGAGCGCCACCGGCCGGGTTCGGTCTACATTGCGCAAACGCTCAAGGAGCTGCTGGACATGGCCGCCAAGATCGCCAATGCGCTGACCGCGGTTTTGATGCTGGTGGCCGCCGTAACCCTGGCGGTGGGCGGGGTCGGGATCATGAACATCATGCTGGCCAACGTGCGCGCCCGGGTCCGCGAGATCGGCATCCGCAAAGCGGTGGGCGCCACTGCCCGCGAAATCCGCCTCCAGTTTCTGGCCGAGGCGGTCCTCATCTCGCTGGTGGGCGGCATTGTGGGCACCGGCGTTGGGCTTTCCATCCCGTTGTCGGTCCGCTTCCTCACCAACTTCGACCTGCCGGTCTCGGGCTGGTCGGTGGTCATCGCCCTCGGCGTAGCCATGCTGGTGGGTGTCATCTTTGGCACGGTTCCCGCGGCGCGCGCCGCGCAACTGGACCCGGTGGAGTCGTTGAAGTATGAGTGATCCTGAGATCCTTCCGCCCGGCCGCGGCGACGAACCGGAGTCCAGGCCCATCCAGGGACCCAGTCTAAAGCTGCTCTTTGGCCTGGTGGCGCTAGCCCTGGCTGCGGCCATCGGACTCGCGCTGCTGATCGTGCTTCCCTTCTATCGCCGGCGATAAATCGCCGTGAGTTTCCGGAGCACATCGCCGAGGCGTTGCTGGCTTGCCAGATCGGGCAAGAGGTAACCGGGAAGCGCATCGCGAAAACGCGTTTCTTTCAGCAGTTTGCTTGCCGCATCGGCCAGGTAGTCGCACAGACCGGCGGGCGCGGAAGCGATCTCCTCGCAGATCGATTCGCGACCATCGATGACGGAGACAAAATCTTCCAGATCGTGACTGGCATAGAAGTCCCGTTCGCCCGGCTTCGGAAGGCCTCGACCTTGGAGCCGAGAAAATAGGGAGCGGTGATCGCGCGAATCCGGCTGCCGCTGGGCAACACCACTTGCCGCGCAGCATCGAACGCGCTACGGTACCACCGGTTGCTGAATCCAAGAATCTCCTCAACCGGCATTGCATCCAGCGTAAGGCCGCCATGAATCCAGCGACATACGGGAGCATTCTCGCGCGTATCCTCGACGAAACCGCGCACTCGAAGGCGCTCTGAGAAGTCGTTGTATTCGCCGTAGGTCGCAATCCTGGCGATCACATCGACATCGATTGTGGCACGCGCTGGCGCCGCGCCGGGGTCGGTGATGAGCAGGCTCAGCGTTGCGCCTCCAACGAACACAACCTCATCGAGAAGCGGACCGAGCCTTACCGCCGCTTCTTCCAGAAGCAAGAGATTGGAGTCAGGCATGGCTATCCGTCAACCGCTTGGTCAGTTCGTCGATGGCCAGCTTGCGCTCCCTGGTTCGTTCTCCGCGCACAGCGTCCGCCAGGGCCAGCAGCTCGTAGAGTCTTGCATCCCGCAAAGCGGCTCTGGGCGCCTGCCGGTGCAGCGGCAGGAAGGAGTATCCCCGAACCGTTGCCTGCGCATAGGGCCAGACGGGCGGAGGTTCGCTGTCCTGCGCAAAGTGTGCCTTCAGTGGTTCCGCTGAGGCGGCGGTTGGAATTCCACGCGTGAGCGAGCCTCTTTCGGCCGGAAAGACATATCGGAGCCCGTGGCTCAGAAACTCCAGAAAGCCAGTGCGATTCACGCGCTTTTCGGAGTTGGACCTGTAGAGGAGACCTGAAAACTGAGACCGCTTCAGCGACGAGGAGACCTCGGGCGGAGAGACAAAAAGCTCCTCGGCGAGCGTTTTCGATGGAATCCGCACATCGCTCTCAAGAGAAAGACGCAAGAGGATCAGGATGTCCAGTCCATTGAGCATAACTCACATAGAATACCAAGAATTAGCGATTAATAAAAGTGTTAATTCTTTCCGGCTTGGCCATCGCGCCAGGATGAAATCCTCCGCGAGTCAAGCATGGGGATCGGCAGCTCTCTCGCTGCCAAGAATGGCCGTCTTTTCGCCAATCAGCACCGGTATCCCGTCCACAACCGGGTAGGCGCGGCCGCACTCGGCGCAGAGCAGCTTGCGTTCTTCTAGGCGAAGCTCACCCAGGCAGACTGGACAGGCCAATTGGCCCACCACGGAGGGGTCGAACGCGGAAGGAAGGCTGACGGAATCGGCAGGCATCGGAGCTATTGGACCGTCGCGCCGGAGCCGGCCGCCGGATTGTCCGGCTGAACAGGATTCTCCGCGGAGCCTGCCGCAGTGCCGTTGCGCTTGGGGAGGCTGGAAAACTCGGCCTCGATGCGCTCGATGGTGCCGCCTTTGGCGGATTCGTAGGCCACGCGGATGCCGTTGAAGATGGCGCGATCATTCGAGGAGCCGTGACCGATGATGCACACCCCGCGCACCCCTAGCAGATGCGCTCCGCCATATTCTCTGTAGTCCAGGCGGTGGCGGAATTCATTGAAAGCCTGTCGTGAAAGCAGCGCGCCCACCTTGGCGGTGACGGTGCGGGTGAGCGACTGGCGCAACACATCGCGCACGAAACGGCCCACGCCCTCGCTGGTCTTGAGCGCCACGTTGCCCACAAAGCCGTCGCAGACAATCACGTCCGCCAGGCCGGAGAAGATGTCGCGGCCCTCCACGTTGCCGATGAAGCGGATGGGCAGCGCCTTCAGCAGCGGAAAAGCCTCGTGGGTCAGGTCGTTGCCCTTGCTCTCTTCCTCGCCGATCGAGAGCAGCCCAACGCGCGGCGACTCGATCTTGAGCACGCTGCGGGCATAGATCTCGCCCATCACCGCAAACTGCGCCAGATTATGCGCCTTGCAATCCACGTTGGCGCCCACGTCCAGCAGCACGCAGGGATTTCCAGTGGAGCTGGGCATGGGAGTTGCCAAAGCCGGACGGTCCACGCCGGGCAGGGCGCCCAGCACCATCTTGGCCGTGGCCATGGCCGCGCCGGTGTTGCCGGCGGTGACAAATCCCGCCGCCACGCCCTCGCGCACCAGCTTCAGCCCCACGCGGATCGAACTGTCGCGCTTGGTGCGCAGCGCCTGCGCCGCCTTTTCCTCCATGCCGATGCGTTCCGAGGCGTGGTGGATGACGATGGGCAGGTCTTCATTGCCCAGAAGGTCGTCGAGAAGATCGTGCAACTCCATCTCCGGCCCAACCAGGTGAACCCGCACGGGCAGAGCCTTGCAGGCGAGGATCGCGCCGCGAACCTCCGCCTCCGGAGCTTTGTCGGTGCCTACGGCGTCAAGCGCAATATCTATGAGCATGGGAGCCGGGGCCTACTTGGCTTCTTCCTTCACATCCAGCACGGCGCGGCCGTTGTACTCGCCGCACTTGGGGCAGGCGCGATGGGGCAGCTTCTTCTCATGGCACTTCGGACACTCGGAGAGCCCAACGGCCGTCAGAAAGTCGTGAGAGCGGCGATTGGCGGTGCGGCGCGTCGAGTGGCGCCTCTTCGGATTCGGCATAACTAGAATTCCTTTCGTCTTCCGGCCCGCTTCAGGCCATACGATCTCCTGACTGCATTCCGGCGCGTGCTTGAGGCGCCCTCAATCTCTTTTCGGGCTTGTTTCCTTGGACTCGATCCGGCCGCGAAGACCTGCCAGCGCCTCCCATCGGGGATCGCTCGGACCCTCTTCGCAGGAGCAGGCCTGGCGGTTGCGGTCTGCGCCGCAGCGCGGGCAAAGTCCCTTGCAGTCCGGCTTGCAAAGCGTTCTGACCGGCAGGGACAAAAGCACCTGCTCACGCAGCACATCCTCAAGCACAAGGCTGTCTTTCTGATAATAACCGATTTCGGTCTCCTGCGGGGTAATGGACCGTTCCGCGGCCTCTGCGTCAGCCGCAACGGGCCGGAAGATCAGGTCGAAATCGGCTTCGAGCGGAATCTCGACCGGCTCGACGCAACGCGCGCAGGGAACCTCGAATCTGCCGGCAAAGCGCCCCCGGAGCCGGATGTCGGCCACAATCTCCTTTGGCCCCCGATGCTCGTGCAGTACCTCGGCCCGGCCGCTAGCGGCCAGCAGCCCCTTCTGCTCGGCCTCCTGGCCCAGATCCACCGCTCCCGGAGCCAGTTCCAGCTCGAACTCGATCGGCTCCCGTTCCAGCTCACTTACCTTGAACTCCATGCTATGAGCCTACGGCGCTGAGTTCCAGGCAGTCAATGTGGACAGAGACCCACGAGTCCGCCGGTGTCTCTAGCCTCGCGCCTCCGCCGCAGCCAAACCCGCCCGAGTCTGGGCGATCTGCTTTGCATGACGCGCCGGATGAGCGGCAACCAACAGCAGAATCTCCATGCGATTGACCGGGCCAGGTATCAGTGGATGATCAGTAAGCCGGAATCTCAGCTCGTCCGCGAATTCCTCCACAAATCGCACCGTCTCGGTGCGCGTCCGCTCAAAGTCGCCAAGAGCCTCGCTCAGACGCTCGAAACGGCCCGCCGGCCGCCCCTCCTCCGGGGACTCGATTGGCCGTGAGCGGTCTGCGGCGCGTGCCGCGAGCCATTTCTCCCTGGCTTGATTCTCAGGCGGCTGCTCGCTAAGCGAAGCGCCGGTCAGCCGCGAGAGCAGAAATCGCTCCGCGACGGCCACGTGCTCCACACATTCCAGGATCGACCATCCGCCGGAGACCGGTTTTCTCCTTGCAAGACTATCGTCCACTCCAGCCAGGGACGCGTGCAGCGCATCCGGCCTTCTTTCAAAGCACGCAGCAACTCCTGCTTTTCCGGCTCCAGCACCCAAACTCCTCCGCAAACAACCGTTATACTCAAGATCGCCGTGTCTTTTGCGCCCCGTTTGATGCCTATGCCCCAGGACGAAAGTATCACCTCCGAGCCCGTCTTTTCCATCCGCATCCGCGTCGCCTCTGAGGCCGACCGTCCCCGCCTGATTCGGCTCATCAACTCCGCCTTTGCCATCGAAACCTTCTTCGAGGGCACACGCACCGACGAGGATCGCTTGGCAGCCATGATGCAGAAGGGCGTCATCCTGGCTGCAGAAGATGCCGCCGGCGGGCTGCTTGGCTGCGTCTATACCGAAGTGCGCGGCGCGCGCGGCTACCTGGGCCAGCTTGCCGTGGACCCCGCTCATCAGGGCCTGGGTCTGGGCCGCCGCATCTTCCAGGCCGGCGAAGGTCACCTCCGCCGTCAGGGATGCGAGGCCGTGGACATTCTCGTTCTCAGCCTGCGCCCCGAGCTGCCGCCCATCTATCGCCGCTTCGGCTACATCGAGACCGGCACGGAGAAGTTCAGCACCTCCCGCGGACTCAAATCCGGGGCCGAATGCCACTGCATCGTCATGTCAAAAAAACTCGAATGAATCTTACTGCCAGGCGTTGTCCGGGAGGTACGATCTTGTTCCGCGGACAACGCCTTGGTCCGTCTGCAAAATGAAAGTACCCGCGTGAGAGCTACTTCACTGTCACCGCATTTCCGCTGGCGGTTGAGACGATCGCCTGGCCAAAGACGTTGACTGTTGTTCCTGACCCTATTTGCGCCGGCCACTGAATCAGATGAAACTGCACGGTCTTGGCGGCGCAGATCGGTCCCCCATAGTTGAGAACCAGGTCATACGCCGAGAAGCCGCCGGTCGTGCCGTCCCCCAGCGTGACGTAGGGGTGAGATAGACCGATGCCGTCGATGTACTCCAGGTTGATCCATACGTCGCCGAATTCCTTGGCTGCCACAGCTGCGGTTGGACTCGCGCTCACCACCAAACCCTGAATGCAAAAGGGGCCGTTCTGCGAAGTGAAGGTGAAGGTTCCATTCGATGGAACTCCACCGCTTGCCGTTGGCGCCAATGACACTCCAGGCACGTATACCACGCTCAGTTCCAGCGGCTTGACCACGCTCGCGGCCGGCTTGCTCTGTCCCGCTGCTTCATGAGAAAAAGACAATGTTAAAACCACTGCCAGACCCAGAAATACGATCTTGATTCGCTCTTGCTGCAAAAAACCTGCCTTCATTCACTTTCTCCTTGCAATTTGTCTCCGGTCCGGTTGCGCCGGGGCTTCTGCTTGATTTCAGAAGTCGTTACCATTTTAAGTTCCCATTGTTACAGTCAGGTTGCTTCCCCGGCTCGCTCGTGCGCCGCTCCTATGCATGCGAAAGCGTTCAAGTCCTGTCTGATTCCGCCGATGAAAGCTCTGAATCGCCCAGAAAGGGTTTCGCTCATGCAGTGGCTGCGCAATCTCCCCATCTCCCGCAAGTTCACCCTCGCCTTCGGCATCGTCTGCGGACTGTGCATCGTGCTGGGCACATATACATTCAACGCGTTCCAGGCGATCGGCTCCAGGAATCTGGATGTGAGCGATAAGAGATTCCCTTCCGTGATCCAATTGGCTGAAATACGTTCAGGAATCCAGCAAACACGCAGGTGGGATCTCGCCCTTCTCCTTTGCCAGACATCGGCATGTTCGTCTCGGGATCGCGCTCGACGGCAAGAGGCAATCGCTGCGTATCAGGACGGGATGAAAGGTTACGAGCCATTGATCGCGGCTCCGGAAGAACACGAAGTCTACCAGAAAATCGCAACCAACTTCGCTCGATACATGGAAATCAGCAACCAGACACAAAACTTGTTGACCGCCGGCAAGGCCGGCGATGCGCTGGATCTACTGACGGCGGATTCCACTCTCGCATTGGTCACCGAGTCGGAAACGGCCACGAATGGAGTTCTTAGTCTCAACATTAAAGCCGGCATGGAGGAATCCACTGCTGCCACCCTCGCCAGCAGCCGCGCCATCTGGATCAGCACCGGGGCCACAGTCTTAATCGTCCTCCTCTGCGCCCTCATCGGCTCAATGCTTACGCGGGTAATCGCGCCCCGGCTGCTCAAGCTCAAGGAGGCGCTGGAGCGCATGGCAGCCAAGGATCTTACTGTAAGCGGCATGAAAACTGGAGCCGATGAAATTGGCCAAATTGCGGACGCGTTCAATACCACCGTGACCGCCATCCGCAGCGTGCTGCTATCCGTCGCCCAGGGCGCGGAGACGCTCTCGGCGGCCACCACTGAGATCAGCGCCCGTTCGGTTCAGACCGCCGGCAATGCCCATACCCAGTCCAGCAAGACCAACCAGATTGCCGCCGCCGCGCAGGAGATGACCGCGACCATCGGCGAGATCAGCCACAACGCCGAAAGCGCCGCCAGCTCCAGCCGCGTATCCGCCGACACCGCCAACCAGGGAGGAGCGGTGATGCAGGCCGCGGCCGCGACGATGGAAAAGATTGCCGCGGCTACCAGTTCGGTTTCCAGCAAGATGACCTCCCTGGCCCATCGCTCCGAGGAGATCGGCAAGGTGGTCAACGTCATTCAGGAGATCAGCGAGCAGACCAACCTGCTGGCCCTGAACGCGGCCATCGAGGCGGCCCGCGCCGGCGAGCATGGCCGCGGATTCGCCGTCGTCGCCGGCGAGGTTCGCCGCCTGGCCGAGCGGACCAAGAGCGCCACCGAAGAGATATCCGGTACCATCCGCAGCATTCAAGAGGAGACCCGCGAGACCCTCCAGGTGATGCAGGATAGCCGCGCAGCGGTGGAGAGCGGCATGGGAGAAACCGCCCATGCCCGCAAAAGCCTGGAGGCCATCATCGAGTCGTCCCGGCAGGTGGAGCACCAGATTCACCTCATCGCCACCGCCGCCACCGAGCAGACCTCGGCCTCCGGCGAGATCTCCGAGTCCGCCGGCCAGATTTCGCAGTTGTCGGTGGAGAATGCCCAGGGCGCCGAAGAAGCCGTCGAAGCCCTCAAGAACCTGGCCTCGCTGGCCAGCGACCTGGACGGCATGATCCGCCAGTTCCGCCTGGAGGGCGACCGCCAGCCCGGCGGAAGATTGGCCGGAAAAAACAATCCGGTTGGGCACTCAGTATTGCGGGCCGCGCACTCATAGGCCCCTCAGAGCCGGCGGCAGCCACACCCAGATCCGCGGAGCACGGTGGTAACGGCTCATTACCGGACTCCAAGGCTGCCGCCGTTTTTCCTTCCACGCTGCCGGAACCTATCCCGGCAGCATTTTTTCTTGCCGGTCTCAGAATCCTCCGCGCCTCGCCTGCTCAGGCGCGAGCGCACTGCGGATCGTGGCGGGATTGCGTCGCGCCAAGCCTCGGAACTTCCGGTCAACTGGCAGCAGCCGGCTGCAAGCTACAGACAAATGGCTATGGCAGCTTCATCTCTGAAAGGGCTATCTGCGCTCCAAGCGAAGAAAGATGTTGAGAATCCGCGAAGAGAGTCTGGTTACCGAGAGCGAATCGGCAGCCGGCCGTGGAGCAGAGCTTTTCCTCCGGATCGATCACCTTGACTTCAGGATGGGCCCTGGCTACCAGCGCCACCAGGCGGCGCGCCTCCGCTTCTTCGGGGGAGCCGGTCGGGGGAGCGACTCCATCCGGCCAATCTTCTGTCGAAGGGGCAAAAAAACGCGTTAAGGCGCGTCGCGGAGCAATCAACCGGGTGCGCATGTGACGCATTGGATCGAATGGGAAAGAGTTGTTATCCTGCAACAGGTAGACAATCTTACCCTCCTGTTCCAGTTGGCCGATCTCCGCATTCAACCCCCGCTGGAATAGCGCATCTGGCTGCTCAGGCGGCAAACCCGGACCATGGTTGTTTTCAGCCAGAAGTTTCCACTGCCTTGCATTGTCGGAAAGATACGCGGACCACAGACCGGAAATAACCACAACGTTTATGCTTGGATCGCGCAGAATGTAGCCGATGGTCTCGCGATTGAACTCGCCGCACTCATCTTCGCGCCCTGGATAACGCATGGAATATGGCACTACTTCCTGTAGCGGCGGGCAAACGGACTTGGTAAACTCCAAGAGCCGGTATCCTTGCCGCGCGGCCAACGGCCGCAATCCGCCAGCCAGAGCCGAGGCGTGGCTGTCGCCGATGAGCGCCACGGCGCGTCCTTGACCGGAAGGAACACATGGAGGCCTCAGCATCGGATGAGAGACTCCGTACGACATCACACAGACATCGTGGCGAAACGGATCCGCGCTGCTCTCCATCTGTTGGACTTGCCGGTTCCGTTGCGGCAGTCCGCCGCTGGCCCAAAAGAGAATAGCGGGGATCGTCATTGCCACTGCCAGGGCGGCATACCGTTTGAGCAGCAAATGCGTTGGCGTGGATGAATTGCGGAACGGCTGCTCGACGAACCTCCATGAGAGCACGGCGAGAACGAACGAAATCAGAGCTAGCGTGACAGCGACGCTTGCGGATATGCCCGAGTCGGAGCAGATGCGCGCAAGACTCAGCACAGGCCAGTGCCAAAGGTACCACGAGTAGGATACGAGGCCTATGAAGACAAACGGGCGCCAAGCAAGGATGCGGTTCACGATGCCGTGCCGCGCCGAGATGATCAGTACAGCTCCGGCAACCGGGAGCATCGCGGAGTAGCCGAGGAACGCCGTGAAGGTGTCGAAAGAAAAGATTGCCACGCCGATCAATGCCAGGCCCGAAAGACTGACCGCGTGCATGGCAACTGCCGGCGGCTTGATCGATAGATGCGAGCGGTTGGCTTCCGCCATGGCCAGCAGAATGCCGGACGCCAACTCCCAGGCCCGCGTAGGAAGCAGATAGAAGGCCGCATCCGGATTGATCGTGGCGGCCCGGATCGAAATCACCAGGGAGAGCAAGGCAAGCCCGCCGATGATGGCGAACTGCGCGCGCTGCGAGAGTCTGCGAATCAGCAGCATCAACAACGGAAAGATCAGGTAGAACTGTTCCTCGACGCCCAGCGACCAGGTCATCAGCAGCGGTCGCTGATCGGACCCGGCAGCGAAATATCCCGACTTGAGCCACAGGGCAATATTTGAGACCGACGCGATGGTCGCGAGCGCAAATTTCGCGAAGTCCTTCAACTCCGAGGGAGAAAGCAAGACCAAGCCCGCAAGGTAGCCGGCCGCCAAAACGGCGAACAGCCCGGGAAGAATGCGCTTGGCGCGCCGTTCGTAAAACTTGGCTATCCTGAAGCTGTGCCCGCGAATCTCTTTATAGACGAGGGAGCCGATCAGATATCCGGAGATGACGAAGAAGATATCGACTCCGGCGAAACCCCCGCTGAACCACCGCAACCCGCAATGGTATGCAACCACTGAGCCAACGGCTACCGCTCGCAATCCGTCCATATCCGGACGGTATTTCATTGGCCTATGGTAGTCCTGCATCCATTCCGATACTAGCACAGCGCGGGCAGCACTCCGCTGGAACTCCGAGAACCAGAAAGGGCGGTGCGCGCGCTCCGCTTCCTGGCCATTGCTAACTGCTCTACGGATGCTGCTCGACGGCGATGCTGGCGCTGCCGGTGTTGCCGGTGACGGCCGTGCCGAGCATAATGGTGGCCACGCCGGGGAGCGATGCCGGAGTGAAGATGACGGTTCCGTCCAGGGCGGAGGTGGCCGTGGCGGCCTGGGTGGCCAGCAGCTCGCTCTGGGCGCAGCGGCCATGGGGCGGGCAGGGGGGCGCCCAGGCATAGAGCGCCTGGTAAAGCGTGACCGCGGCTCCGGCCATGGGGTTGCCGTCCATGTCGAGCACGCGTAGCGTAATCTGGCTGGCGGTTCCGTTGATGGAGAGGCTCTGCGCGGTCCCGGAGACGGCTTCGAGGCTGGCGTACTCCGGGCGAGCGCCGAAGGCGGTGTAGGCGACGCACTGACTGGTGCCGTTCAGGCAGGCATTGGAGGTCACAGTTTGGCCTTCGATCAGCGGTCCCACGGTCAGCGCCTTGGCGGCGATGCCGTTGGAGTCGGTGGTGACGGCGCCGCTTTGGATGGCGATGCCGCTGCCGGCCGCAGCCCAAGCGACCGTCTGGCCGCTGGCGGGAAGACCCTTGTTCAGTACCAGGGCCTGTGCCGTCCAGTTCGCCGTGGCTCCGGCGGCCAGCGACAACATGGGCGAAAGCGACGTAAGTACCGGAGGCGTTCCGCCGCAAAACTGCGCTTGCAGGCTGGAGCCGTTGGTCAGCGAAGCAGTCACAATCGACCAGGTTCCGTCCGCCGCCGTGACGTTCATCGAGGCGCGGCCATCGCCCGTGGCCG
>Ga0187851_10004206_pt1 | contig 11843 bp, 9 predicted proteins | sample June2016WEW_6_10_FD_132997 | JGI IMG/M metagenome (GOLD analysis project Ga0187851, IMG submission 132997) | Peatland microbial communities from SPRUCE experiment site at the Marcell Experimental Forest, Minnesota, USA - June2016WEW_6_10 | ecosystem: Environmental > Terrestrial > Soil > Wetlands... | reverse complement strand
TCGCGCTGAGTAACTTGAGACCGCTCGCGCTTACCTTAAAGTCTAACCGGCTCACGGTTCCATTCAATGCATTCGTCACGAACGCGGTCGCGGAGTCTCCATGGTCGACAAGCGCCATATCCCACGGGTACTGGATCCAGTCATTCGCAATCGTCTGGACAAGCTTGCCCCGGCTATTAATTACGAGCAGCGAACCTGCGCTCGCCGTCGCCGAGGACCCATCCTTGGTCGGAGCGTTGCCCACAACCACGAAGCCGGCCCTCAAGGTACCCAGCGCCGTCGAAAGCCCAAGTCCCGCTCCGCCTTGAAAAAACAAGCTTGCCGATCCACTCGCGGGAACGCGCACGATGGTTGATCCCGTCCCTTGCAGATTGCTCTTGCTATTGAAATTTGAAATGAGAATGTCCCCATGCTTCAAGGGCCCTGAATTGGTGTCAAAGTTCCCAGGAACAAACGCAACACCATACGGGTTCACATCTCCATTTGCCGGGACCGTAGAGACGACCCTTACCGGGCTGGGCAAGAAAGCATCTTCCGCGCTGGGTTGCTGAGCGTGCATAAGTCCTGGTGTCAGTGCCAAAATCGCCGCTGCGACTTCTGCCGCGCGGAAACCTCGCACGCATTTATAGCTCATGTTCAGCACACTCGCTTTGCATTCGTTCAGAATCGCTTTCGATGACATGCCATCTCCTTCTGAAGTTCGTTCGATGTTGCCTTGGAAAAATGTGAAGACCGACTTATAGCTCGGTCACAGCAATCAAGTCCATCGCCGCTTATGCTACTCGCAATTGCGCCTGCGGCATGTCACTCGAATGTCATAGGATTGTCGCGTCCTATCGAGATACACAGCAGGGACGGGATCGGTGGCCGGGAGCGCCATATGGAAGTACAACACGACTATAAGTGATCAGAATGGATGCACATCGTCGAGTCTCTCGCCGGCAAGACCGAAATCGGTAGATCCCTTACCTGGATCTTTGGAACCTTTGCGCATACCCGCCTCGGCTGAGAAAACCACGCGCGATACGTACCAGCCAAAGCCTCGTGCGAGCGTGGCCATGTTCGAGCGGGCGTACGCGAAAGTTCGCGAGTAAAGGTATGCGATGTATTGCTGCCAATGGCTCGCCGCGCGCGAAGGAACAATTCGTCTGTTTTCGATTCGAATGGGCAAAACTCCGATTCGGGCGATGCGCGCAGGAAAGAAGGCACGCCGGAGTATCTTCCATTTCCCCGCCATCGTAGGAACGAGCGTCAGTTGCAGCCACATAAAGTCCTTGTTGAGGCGAAACATTGATTCGAGCGCAGACCCGCAGAAACAATCAAGCCAGCTCCGCCGATTCGCGGGAAGTGTATCTATCTCGTGCGCTGCCATAGGATGAAGACGGCAGTTGAACCATGCGCGCGCGTAGTAAAACGCGATTGCCTGAATTGATCGCATTCTCGATGAATGAATCTTGCTCCAGCTATGCCAGAACGCATCGTCATCGGCATGGTTGTTAAGGAAGACTGCCAGTTCACGAACATGGTGGATGATCCAGGCTCGTAGGAAGAGGTTACGCAGGATATGGAGCGTCATGTAAGCGAGTTGATCCACGCCGCTAAGGCTCGGGAAGACGAGCCCATCAAGTTCGCGGTGAGACCGCCGCTCCCAAAACGCACGGACCTCCGGCATAGGAGTTTGTGAGACCGGTTCGTTCCACAGGCAAAAATGCAACTCAAGACTGAGCGGCATTTCTGGGTCGAATGAGTTGCCCCTCCACGTCCAATTGCCGATGCGCACGAGTGTCGGCGCATGGTCGGCCAAAACATAACTGGGTTCTGCGTCCGAGGGGCGATAGCCAATACACTGCAAGGCCTTCGATGCAGTTTCAATGCATTTCGGCAAGCAGAGAACATCAATATCCGACTGAGCTCGGAACCGAGGGTCCGCAACATAATCCGGCGATTGCGCAAAACCTTTGATCACCAGATGCTCGACACTCGCTCTGTCGAGCGCTGCACGTGCTTCTCGGTATGTCGCCTTCACCCGTTCGAAACGAAGAGCATTATCAGCAAGGTTCCCGTTGAGTCGTTTCGCAACCCAATGCGGCATGCAGCCCGCAGGCAATTGCGCAACTGTCAAAGTCAAATGGGCAACGTCGCAATAGGAGAGAAGTTTAGCCCATCCGTCGTCATCCAAGCGCATAAGCTGAGATAAGTCGGGATCTCTGAGCTGAAGGGCGAAGAGAAGCGCCTTGACCTCGCTCGGGATTCGCACCGATGCGTATGCGGATTGGAAGGAAAATGTCAGCATAAGATTGTTCTTTCGTTTATTCATCCGGACGGCCGGTTAATGTCCTAGTGGCTATACATCTCAGGGCTCCCTGCACTTCCGGCCGGCGGTAAATGGCGCAGGAAAGTCACTATCGACCAAATCTCATCCTTGCTTAACATGCCTTTCGATCCCGGCATGCCCGAAGGCCAGATGCCGTAGTCGATGATCCATTTCAGTTGCCCGTCCGTGTATGACTGAACATCTTTTCCCGCGAGTGAGGGGACGGGAGGCGCCATTCGGTCAGCGAACGGCACCCCGGTATTCTGCCCATCGAGCCCATGGCACGCAACGCAATAATGAGAGAACGCCTCTTTGCCATCGGCCACACTATCGTTTAAAGGATTCTTATCGTCTTTTCCGCGCACCAACAGCCGGTGCTTGATCCAATTCATGATGGCCGTCTCCGATCTGCTCGGCGGGTCCGCTTTGCAACCCAGAACTTGAATGCCGATCAGCGCGACGAGCAACAGCGACAGGAGAGTTGCTGCAACAATCAAAGCCGCAAACTTTGCCATGATCTAGTCCACAATGTGGAGAATGAGCTTCATCTTCCCATGCCCCGCTCCGCAGAAGACGGAGCACTGGCCAACAAAAGTACCTGCTTTAGCAGGTGTGAACGCAGCCTCACTGGCTTCACCCCTTCCCGTCCTCACTTCGACCCCGAGTTCACGGAAACGGACTCCGTGCGGCACGTCAGCGCTTTTAATGATGAGCACCACCGGTTCACCTCGCTTCAACGTGATTTCGCTAGGCGAGAATTCGAAGCGCTTCGCCGTAACTTCAATGCGCCGCGGTGCTGCTTGGGCGATAGCTGTCAGAACTGGCAAGAGCGTAGAAAAAAGAATACCGGTGCATATCAACTTCATCGCAGCTTTGGCTTCCATGCTTAGCCCTTTCGGATAGAGGATGCGCTCGATCTTTATCACCCGCGCTTGACGTCCCCGGTCGGTGGGTCGGCTAATCAGGTTCATTGATCGGAGTCGCTACCATTTATTCGACCTTATTCGGATGCGATTCGATGCTTGTCAAGTCTCTGTAAGGCGATTGTCACTGCATTGCTGCGAGCCCTGCGCTCAGTGGAACCGGGCGGAGGGCGCATGTTTTCTCGGAAGGCGCAACGAAGTCAGGTCAGAGAGTTTCATTGATTCAGGCCCCTGGGCGCAGACAATCGTTTGACAAACAACAGACGTTCACGCGACACACGGCTCTGGGCAATCCTTTAACTTCGTAGTCATGTTCTTCCCGGCTCTACGTTGGATGCATCACACGACGCCAATTTTTCTCCGTCGCACAATTGTGATCGGCTTGTTTGCCGTGTTTGTGCAGAATGGTCTTGCTCAGGATGCGCCGCTGATTTCGGGCGGCGTCGCGTTTTTCTCGAATACCAACGCAGGCAACACAACCTATTTGCCTATCATTGAGCCTCTCCTCGCCGCTCCTCTTGGGCCTCGCGTCCTCATCGAGTCGCGTGCGGCACTTCTGGAGACCTTTGCCCCCCAGGCGAACAATCAGAATGGTTACAACCACGCCCACTTCATTGGTTTGTCTTATCTGCAAGGGGACGTGATTGCTTCTTCTCATTTCTCATTTGTCGCGGGCGATTTCCTCATCCCTTTCAACACCTACATCGAGCGGCTATCACCCGTGTGGATCGGCAACTTTCAAGACGGCCCGTTGATTACTGCGCTTGGCACTCTCTCGAGCGGCAGCGGTTTGGGCGGCATGTTGCGCGGCAACGCGATTGCGCGAAGCAAAATCTCAGTTGACTATAGCTACTTCTACTCTGTTCGAAGTGGCAATGCGCAGTTCAGCGCGGAACGCGGAACCGGCGGCCGCGTCAGCTTCTATTTGCCCGAAAAAGGCATTGAGACGGGGTTTTCGTACGACCGCCAATTGCAAGGCAAACACGAGAACTTCTACGGGGCCCATGTCTGGTGGGAGCCCGCGGATACGGCGTTTCGACTCAGGCCTGAATTCGCTCGTGGCAACCACGCGCAGGGTTACTGGATCGAGGCCGACTACCGCATGAAGGCATTCGGCGGCCTCGACAGTGTTATTGGGCGCTTCGAGCCCGTGTTTCGCATGCAGCAGACTTTTCGCAGAGATACGACAGCAACCGACGGCTTGCCTTCGGTCAACACACAGCGGGCCGACTTTGGGCTCGATTACAACTTGCCACACAACACGAGGATCATCACAAGCTATGCGCGTCAGTTGTCATCCACTGAAAATCACAATGTGTGGGAGACAGGGATTGTCTATCGCTTCTTATTTCCCGCGTGGAAAGGCAAACTACGGTGAATCTCAAACATATTGTGTCTAGCGTCCTCATTGCAGTTGAGGTTTCTGCGTTTGCGCTGACAGCGCAGCAAGATCGAGCACCGCGAACGAAACCATACAAAAGCCAGGTGCGTACGCAAGACGGAGGCCAGCGGATATTCGAGCAACAATGTTCTCGCTGCCACTCTGCGCCCGATGGATTTTCGCCGCGTATTTCAGGAACGATCGTGCAGCACATGCGGATTCGTGCACAACTCAGCCGGCACGATACCGAAGTGCTCCTGCGATTCTTTAACCCTTAGGCGCGCGGACCGAACCGTCACCCTGCTCTCACCCCAAAGGTGAAAGGAGGAGATCTATTGTTAATAGATGGGGCGCGGATCAGGGTTGTAGGGCCGGCCGAATTTGTCCACGTGCGTCTTCGGTTCAGGCTGGCCTCCGCGGATCTCGCCAAGATCGGTAACTTCTCCTCGAACGCGAACCCGGCGCGTGAGTGTATCCAGCGAAGCCTGTTTCTGGCCCTCGATCCACACATGCAGATCGTAATCTCCAGGAGGCATGTTTTCCAGAAGAAATACTCCGTGCGCATCGTCGATCGCAAAATACGGGGTCTCCAGTGCAATCACCACCGCACTCATCTCGGAATGAATATTGCAAAAAATATAGGAGACGCCGACACGGGAAAAAACAACGCTGCGAGTTGAGCCTGCCTCGTACAATCCGAGGTCGAATCGCTTCCCATCGAAGAGAGAAAAAACGTTGTGAAAAAACGGATCGGCATTGGGGAATGAAACGGTGCTTCCGACCGGCAATACCAGCAAGTGCGGCGTAAACATCTTGTTCTTTTGCAGAAGGGTGAAGCTGCCGGGAAGGAAGGGCTGATTAAGCCTTGTCTCGACCGGATTTAGCCAGATCACGGCTGGAGGCGCTTTCGCCGGTTTATGCGTTGAGTCGTGTGGGTTCGGCGCGAGTCTGGCGATCGCTTTAATGGGACTTCCAGGCGCTGACGGTATCTGCGCGGCGAAGCACGACAACAGACTGGCTGGAAGCAGCAACCAGAAAAAACGTTTTTGAATCGCTACGAGCATCAGAACCTGTACCCCGCCCCAATTCCAATCACGTCGGTGAAATCGGTTGGACCCGAACTGTAATTTGTCCAAAGCCGCCTGTATTCGACGGAGAAAAGTAGATATGCGCTTGGACTGTAGATGGCATTCGAATAGACACCGCGATTGCGTGCCAGCCCCGGGTAATTCGAACTTCCAGCGGATGCCATCGCTGCTTGAATCTCCTTTGCGAATGGGTTGTCAACGCCGAACCCCGCGTTGATCTCCAAACGCGTCGCGGGTCGAGCCTTCAATTGGGCCCAGCCCCCCGCGTCGTCTAGTCCGTGTGCGTACTCCTCCGATCCTTCGTAAAGATCGTAGTAGTTCACGTATCCACCGCCGCCGAGTCCGGCGAGCGCCTGACCGCGATATCCGTTGACCGTCAATTCAAAATATCGGCTCAGCGGCATTTTCAAATCCACTGTTCCAGCCCATGCGTTGAAGGTGTTGCCGTCTCCCGCACGATGCGGGCTGAAATATCCGCCCACTCCAACTTCCGTCCCAATCCCACTCTCTCCGTGCTGGAAAGCGATCCGAGCCTCTACGCCCGGCCAGCGGCTTCGTTCCGTTTGCGTCACGGATGGCGCACTTGCCGTCAATCCCGGTGGAATGGGGTCTGAGGCATCAATGAACGCCGTCTCAATCTTCATCCGCGCTGAATCTGAAAGCGCAAAATGGTGGGATATTCCGGCTTGCGGATTCCAATTCCAAAGATTCCCCGCCCACGCCAGTTCCGGTTGTGCAATGGCAACCAACGAGGAAGGCTCGTTCGGCTCAAGAAGGCTCCGATCCAGTTCGAAGAATGCCTCCGTATTCTTCCAGTCAAGCGCCGCGTGAGCCGTTCGCAATCGGAGAACGCCGCCGGGATAGTCCGCGGAGGTTTCACCTGCAAAAAAGTCCACACGCAGATCGGCCCGGCTGGCTGCATCAGCCAGACGCGGCCCGCGTGCATCGAGCCCTAACACCGTCTGCCGGATCGAGAGCCCCGTGCTGCCCGACCCCGGAAGTGCGTATGTCGGAGCCGCAGCAACGTCAACCTGCCTCGTGTTCACAAAGCCGTTGAGCAACAAAAGCCCACTTACCTTCAGCGGATACTTGGAATCCGTCTCAACCTTGGCCACGTCATGTGTCGCAATTTGAGATTCCTCGATTGCCTGGCGTTCTCGAATCTCATCTAGCGCCGCGGCAGGTCCGGAAGTTGACTCTGTCGTGTCTCCGCTCGCGGCTGCGTGTTGCGTTGCGGCCGGTGCATTGGCCTTCTCCGTCGCGATTTGTTGCTGCAGCGCGGCCAGTTGAGCGCGTAATTCAGCCAACTGCGTTTGAACCGTCTCCATTTGCGATTGAGCCTGCGCCATCGCTTTGGTCAGGGAATCCACTTTCTGTTCGCTCGTCTCGCTCGACGTGGCCTGCGCAGGCCCGTTCTGCGCCTGCACTCGCGGAAGCGGCGAACAGAAACACAGAAGGATAGCTGCCGGCACGAATAGGATGTCCCAGCGACGATCCTTGACAATGTGCACGTCGTCATCGTGGTTTGAAATAGATTTCATGGCGTGAAGACTTTGCTCCGTGAAGGGCTGCCGTTCATGGTTAATGGCTCAATATGTCGGCCCACGTTCAACCGGAAAATCGTTTCGCCTGGCCGGCTGCTCACAAGCCTCACATCGCCGTTGTGCTCGCGAGCAACGCTCCAGGCCAATGTCAAACCTAATCCCGTCCCCCGTTGCTTTCCTTGGCTCACGAACGGGTCGAACAGGCTCTCCCGAATTCCATCCGCAACGCCCGGCCCGCTATCGATAATCGTGACGCTGACAAAATGCGCATCGCCGCTCACGCGCACTCGAACTTCGTGCCGGTCAGCGGTTTCCCGAGCCGATTGGCAAGCATTCAGCAGCAGGTTATACACAGCGCGTTCCACCTGCTTGATGTCCACGGCGGCCGTCGAATCCTTACTGCACTCCTCCAACTGAACCGTGACAAGTTCCGCGTCGGGATGCGCCTTCACCATAGCGACGGCGCGGCCCACAAGCGTATAGATCGAAGTTGGCACGCGATGGAGAGCGGTTCCGGTCCGGCTGAACGTCAGCAACGAGTCCAGCATGTCGGTGGTTCCATTCACCGCCAGGCGGATCTCTTCGTAAAGCTCCGCGCGTTCGTTAGCCGGTACTGTCGGCGATGCAAGGAACTCGGCATTCGCGTAGACTGACGCGAGATAATGCCGCAGGTCGTGAGAAACAGAGCTGGCCATGCGCCCAATGGTCGCCAATCTTTCTGACTCCAGCAGCGCCCGATTTGTTTTCTCAATCTCATCGCGCATTTGCGCAAATACCTGACTGAGGTACTGCACTTCCTGAGTGCCGTCCGAGGGAAGGGAATGTCGTCGATCGCCCTCCCCGAAGGCGCGCACGCCGGCAGCGAGCATTTCAAGAGGCCGGGTCACCATCCTCGCCAACAGAAGCATCAAAGCGGAGCCCGCGGCCATGGCCAGCAGGCTCACCCAGAAGATGAGCAGATCGATCTCTTTCTCAGCACGGTCGGCAGAAGCAAACGACTTCATCACTACGAGCCGTAACGAGGTATCCGCGCCACCGGTCAGATCTTCTGCAACGGTAAGGTAGCGTTCGCCCGCGATCATCACCGTCGCCGTATGTTTGCTCTGAAGCGAATGTTCCGCGGCCCGCAAAGCGGTTTCTTTGTCGGGCGGCAACGTGCTCACAGTGACTGTATCGCCGGCAAGAAAAGTTGCTTCCGCCCCGGCTCCGCGTCCTACTTCGCGAAGAAATTTACTGTCGATTGCATACCCACTGACGACGTAGCCCAGTAGCGAACCATTCGCGCTGCTACCGAAATACAGAGGCTGCACGGAATATTCAAAAAGGCGGCTATCACTCAAAAGGTAATGCTTTGAAGGATCAGAGATAACTTCCTGTACGTCATGGCTCAATACATCGGTCTTAGCGATGCCCCTGGCAAATGCGGCCTGAACCTTTCCATCCCCATCTGCCAAGGCAAATAGGTCGTTGCCGCTGGTCTTCCAGAATTCCACCGCATCATCCGCAATGGTTCGCGGATCGTTGGTGGTCATCAATGCCTTGAGTTTGGGCAGGTCGGCCATCAGAGCATTTTCACGCTCGAGCAACTCCCGGCGCCCTGCCTCTAGGTCTTGGAAGGTCTCCACCGAATGTGTCAGGTCCGACTCTAAAGCCGTTTGCACCTGTTGTTGCAGCCGACTGCGAATAATGTATAGGCTGGATGCAGTTGTACCCGCGATAATCAAGACCAGCGACGTCAGCAGCAGTACGCGAGTCCGGATTCCTGGAACGCGCTTCCCGGTTGACACAGATTCCTCTCCACCGCTACGGGACAAATCGGTATCCAGCGCCATACACGGTTTGCAGATGCTGCGGGTCGGCTGCATCAAGCTCCAGTTTTTGGCGAAGCTTCAGAATCTGATTATCGACCGTTCGCGTTGTCGGATAGGCGTTGTAACCCCAAACCTCATTCAGCAATTCTTCGCGCCCAAGAACCCGCTCCGCATTTTCAACGAAATATTTGAGAAGCTTGAATTCGTGTGCTGTCAAGGTAACTGCCTTCCCCGCGCGTCGCGCACTCATCTTGGCAAAGTCAATCTCACATTCACCAAACCTGCAAGTCGTTCCCGAGGCCGTCGTGACCCGAGGCCTGCGCCAGGCCGCTTGAACCCGGGCCATCAGCTCACGCGGGCTAAACGGCTTGGTCATGTAGTCGTCCGCTCCCAACTCCAACAGCAGCACCTTGTCGGCGACTTCGCTGATCGCGCTGAGGACGATCACGGGGACGCCCGGTTGTTCGGCCTTCATGATCTTGCAAAGATCGCGCCCAACGATTGAGGGCAACACGAGATCTAAAATCACGACCGACTGTCTTGTTGAACGGAACGCGTCCAACCCCGCCTTCCCATCGCCGCAAACCGTCACAGGGTACCCCTGCTCGCGAAACACTCTCTCCAGAATTTTCTGGATGTGTGGGTCGTCTTCAATGACCAGAACATTGAGACGCGCCGCGTCCATGTGTACGTCGGCCGAGCCGAAAGCCATTGTTACCTTCTCGCTCTGTAACATGTTCTGATTGTCACCCGATTGCTATCCGTTGAAGAGGGGAAGATGCCCGAAAATGACAAAACAGTGACATTTGACTTACAAGGCCCACACTTTCACCCGCTTTTGTTCAGCTCCGAAGCATTCCACACCACAACATCATAGTGTGCTTTCCCCGGAGTTGAAGACTTTTGCAGCCTGGCGGCGATTTCCTTTCCCAACCCAAGTCCTCGCGGGGACAACGAAAATCGCAAATAGCAAAGCTGCCATCGCCGCCAACCCGCAGGCTCCGGCAAGAGTGCGGGAGTAGTCAAAACGAACAATCAAGATCCCCGCGCATGCTGTTAAGCCCGACTGAACAACAGCATTGCAGAACAGAGTCGCCGCCGATGCCCAACCGCGCTCTTGCGGCGGAACACGGCTCATCAGCACGTTATACAACCCCGGTGAGCTCATCCATTGAGTCGCAGAGAAACTCAAGAATAGACCAATTGCCAATCCGCGATCTTTCGTCCCGGCAAGCAGCCCCAGGGCGATAGCTGAAGATACTTGCGCAACCAAAACTCCCCGCTCCAGGCTCAACCACCGAAAGAAGAGCGGTGTCATTAGCCCAACGCACAACTGCAGTACCTGCGCAGCGGAAAAAACCAGTCCGATTTGAGGAAGCGGAATGTGCAGACTCTTCGATAGATACACATTTGAGAAGGAGGCGAAAGCACCTGCAACAGCTGACCACAACGCCATCGCCGGTAAGAATCGTACCAGGAATCCATTCACTTCCCGGGTCCTCTTTCCTGCACCACTCGCACCCGGGGGATCGCTCTTTTGCGACGGATCGCGCAAGAGAAACCAGGGGATGAGGCCTGCCATGGCCACGCAGCATGCGGCGATCAAAATGCCCCGTTTCGTTTCTGCGGCCTGCAAGGCGAACCCGGCCACCGCGAGCCAATGCGGTAAATAGCTGCACACAAGTTCGCCCACCGCGCTGGAACCAATGCTCACTGAAAAAATCAAACCGAAGGCCGTTGCGCGATTCTCCTCATCCGTGAGCGCGGCAACCATGGGGAGAAAACAGACTCCCCATAGGCACATTGCCAATCCGGCCATGAACGCCAGACCGATGTGTTCCCATTCCGCGAACACAAGCGCCCGAGCAATCCCCAAGATCGGAGCAGAAACCAGGCAAAATGCCAACAGGGGCCGTAGACCGAGTTTGCGCCCCAGCCATCCGGCCGGAAGTGTTCCCACCACCGACCCCAGGGTCAGTGCGCCCCCAACGAGCCCGAGGCTCCGTTCATTGAAGTGAAGGTCGAGAAGATACAAATTGAACAGGAAGAAATAAACGGCGAACCCCAGGTCGAAGAAAAACGCGACAGCGAAGAAGACCCAAAAGCCTCGGCCGAGCTTCTTTCTGGTCAGGGTTGCTGGCACGATGATTGAGGGGTCGACATCCGCCGCTGACACCTCAGCTAAACCCGCGGCGTCATTCAACTGTTCCACTAGCATCCCTCGCGAACCAGTGTCTCCAGCCGGTTCACAGCCCAATCCAGGTCGCGATAACGAAGTTCAAATACATCGATCGCAAGCAATCGCTCGAGGGCCGCTCCCTGTCTGGCGATCGTCTTAGGCATACCGTACAGTACCTGCCGCAAAGATTGACGCGCTGCGTCTCTTGAGAAACGCGACAGTCTCGGAAGGCCTGAAGCCTTACGGTTGAGAAACACAAGAAAGTCGACTTCTGCCGTCGGCGAACAGTTGACCCCATTCATCGTCACAGTGGGTACCTCGATCGACGGCTTGCCCGCCGCACGTGGTGTCACGACGTGTCCTTCCACTTCGGGGAAGAGTTCAATGGCTGACGGACGAAAGCGTACCTGGTGGCAGTTGCCGACCACTGTCCTGCGATCTGCCTTGTTTAGCAGAAAACTTGCATCGTCGCTTGTATAGGTCCAGCCGGCGCGCGCGCAGGCATACGCAAGGGAAGACTTGCCTGCGCCCGAATCGCCGCAGAGCAACACTCCGCGGCCGTTGCAAGCCACGCACGCTCCATGAACCGGAGTTGTGTGAGAC
>Ga0187851_10004205_pt1 | contig 11844 bp, 12 predicted proteins | sample June2016WEW_6_10_FD_132997 | JGI IMG/M metagenome (GOLD analysis project Ga0187851, IMG submission 132997) | Peatland microbial communities from SPRUCE experiment site at the Marcell Experimental Forest, Minnesota, USA - June2016WEW_6_10 | ecosystem: Environmental > Terrestrial > Soil >... | reverse complement strand
TTACGCGTCGAGTTTCTGCAGAGGAGCAGCGGCGAAGAATCTCGTATTGCCTTGAAAATAAACAGAGCGAGATCCTTCGCTGCACTCAGGATGACAGCATTGTAGGTTTTTTCCGCAGCCTGTAAAGCCCCGCCCTTCCAGCATCGCCCAAACGTGGGTAGAGTCGAGGAGAGGCGCGGTGGCGGCGAGATCGCCGCTCCGTTTCCCCTCCCCGCTCATCGAACCGGACGGGCGGATTTCCCGCATCCGGCTCTCCGACAGGATTCACCGTAAGGCTCATGCACGGGCGCCCAGATGCACCCGACGCAGCCGCAACACCCCCAGCGGCCCGAAGATCACTTCGTCCGCCCAGCGTTGCGTGCCCCGCGAGGACACCTTATGCCGCCGTCTCAGGAAGTGTCGAACACGGACTGCCACATGGTTATCGACGGCTCGGTACGCCGGCATCCGGGTCCCGTAGCCGAAGTAATTCAACCAGCCCCGCAGGATGCCGTTCAGTTGGTCGCGCACTTTCGGCCATGATTCGGTATGGCCAGTGCTTCCTACCCCAAAATATCGGGGGCTTGATCCAGCACCATGGATGCGATCTCTGACGTCACCCTACCCTTTTCGCGATCGACCGTCCCCATTGAATCAGCGGGTCCTCAATAATGTGATAGGCGATGACCGAGGCAGCCCCGGTGAGGGTGAGAGCGGCCACTATTTTCAACGGGACCGGAAGCCACGGCATGTGGTCAAACACTAGCGTGTAGCTTGGCACGTGAAGTAAGTAAATTCCGTAAGAATACTTCGCAATCTGGTGCGCCCAGAAACTCAGCAAATGAGAACGTATCTCATCGAAAAAGGGAATTCCCACACCAAGAAGCAAGCAGGCAATGGCATTCACGGTCGCATTGCGAGCCGTATCGATAAGAACTCCTTGCATGAACAGGCAGCGTGCCAGCAACAGGCCGAGAATTGCCAGCGGCCACACAAACCAGGGGAACCTGGCGCGCACACGGCCCAGCATGCGATACGCAATCATTCCGCCGATAAACATCGGCGGAAATATGGTGCCATGAAATGCCCGAGGAACATTAAGCGAGGTGAAAGTCGTCGCTGCTGTCGCAGCAACGAACCACATGATAATCGGCCAATACACCTGGTCGTATTTCTTCATGAAAAGATAGAACGCCGGGAGGAACAGGTACATCTGGACTTCCCAAGGAAGGCTCCAGAGTGGCATCTCCACATTCGGGTAGCGAAAAATATTTTGCAAGAGAGCCAAATTGACCAATATGGCGCGCCAGCCGATCTGCGCAAATTTTTCAGGCGGCTGGTCCGTGAGCCCCGTCACTAGCACCAGGATAATGCACGTCCAACACAAAGGATAAATCCGGAAAGCTCGACGAATGTAAAAGTTCAGCGTCAGATGATTCGATGTCGTCCGCTGCATTGACATTAAGAGGACCAACGCGGTGTGCACGAAAAAGAACAGCACTCCACCTATACCAAAGTTAGCAATCCAAACGGGAACGCGAGGAACTCCCAGCACGGATCGAAGGAGATGCCCGCCGGCAACAGCCAGAACGGCAACGGCCCGCAACACGTCGAGGTTGCCGAGTTCCTTTTTTGCTGCCTGGGGGCTAGATTGTTGGACCCCATTCACGGTCGCCATGCTGTTAATCCTCCCGCTCTCTAGGAACGAGCGAGCCATCCCGTCGTCAACCCGTAGCCATAACTTTACTTCGGTACTCTGACGGGCGCTGCGCGTTTTCGCTATTCGCCCTACTACTGTCAGGCTAAGCTGGCGGCCGGTTCCTTCAGTTTAGGATCCAAATCGCCGACTATAGACCCTGGCGAGATAGGTGTAGTCTTCCTGTTCAGCCCTTGCCGCCCAGAGTTCGGCCTGGACCTTGGCCAAGCGAGTCCGTGCAGCCTCCCGCTGCTCTGACCTGACCACAAAGCGGGACCGCGGCGCCCATGAACCTTTACAAACGATTAATGCTGTTTAAAAGGCTCACGCCGACTTCAGTCTGGGGCCCCTCCTGCGGGGGCGGGGGGGGGCAGATTCAACGGATTTCTCAAATCTCTGGAATTACGTCTTTCCAAACGAATTCGCTGGGCCCGTTCTTGGGCTGACTTCGCAGAGATTCTATGCAGGTGCCGATTCAGGGCCACGACATAGGCAACGATCGGGGCGCTCAGCAGCCAAGCGGCGGAAAAATATGCAAAAGTCGATTCCGTAACGGAGGAAATGGTTACAAATAGAAAAATCGCGGGAATTTCAGGAGGAATCAAGGATTTGTCAGCGGGCTGCTTGATAAGAAAATACTTGATGAGATAGTACCACACGATGAGTAATCCCAGCAGAATGGCCCCCCCTCCCAAGAGGCCGGACTGAAGGAAGACGTGCAAGAAAGCATCATGAATGTGCTCCCCCAGGTAGAACCGGTCGGCCTGAAAGCCGTATCCCACCCAAGGAGACTCCCCAAGAAGATGCCATCCCACCCCCCAAAGCCCGGTGCGTCCGGTCAACGTGAGGTCAACGTTGCCCGTTCGGGTGATATAAAGAAAGAACTTGGAGAAGAACCCCCGTAAACCCAGCAAAATAGTGGCGCCGGTCCCCACCAGGAAATAGACCACGCGCTTGGCTCTTTCGGTCCCCAAAATCACGCCCAGACCGGCGACAAACGCCAAGGTTTCCGTGCGGCCATTGGCAAGGACCAATGCATAGAGCGAAGCGGCGAACACGATACCCCATGCGATCCGGACGCGAAGCCTACCCTTCCGCATAAGCCCAGGGAGCGCCACCAATGCGGTCATGGCCGCGTACCGGGCAAATCCGGTGTTTCGGGTCGAAGGCATTCCCATAATCACGCCCTTCCTGCCGTATGCATGCGGGCCTACAGATCCGGCATCCGGCTCAGCGAATGACCCCGCATGCAGGTAAGGGATGGCGCCCAGCAGGCTGAGCGTAATCATGGTGCCCACAATCCAGGTGAACTTCAGCACTAAACGAATGTCGGGCAGAGGATCCTCAACCATGACAATCGCCAGCAGAACCAATACAATGGCCAGGTAGTTAGCGCCCATATACAACGCATCCCTCGGGTCGATGGATATGGTCGCGGAAGAAGCTAATCCCGTGATGGCATACAACAACATCAACCCCAAAGGACCCATGATCCAAGGAAATAGCCGCTTGGATCGTGTGAAGATGATGAGGATAGAGATCCAAGCGGCCAGGATCGGGAAAAAAGCCCTGATGGCATGGACCAAATTCGCGGTCGTATTGGCATAAGTCGGATCGATTGCGTAGCCAAGGCCGGTGTTATAACCTAACCAGAGAAGGCCCCATAGTCCCATGCCCATGAGGGCATTCCTACTCATCCCCGGCCTCGGCTTGGCAAACTGATCGCGCGGAAACGGACGGGCCGCCGCCCGTTTCAACTGCAAAGGTTGTGCCACTCCAATTCCCATCTAAGCCTCTCGGGAGGGTGCTTCCAACGCATCCTCGTATATCTTCAAAAGCCGTTCACCCAGGTGATCCCAGCTATAGACTTGTTCTGCACGAGCCCGTCCCGCTTGACCCATTTTCACGCAGAGCTCGCGGTCATGATACAAGCGTTCCAAAGCCTGGGCCATGAGTTCGATAGCCTCATGGGGAGAGCGGGCAGGAATCTTAATGCCGCATTCCTCCGTGACGTGCATCCCCGGACCGGCCAGGTCCATGCAAACTACGGGTTTACCGGCAGCCATAGCTTCCACCACCACTGCGCCTCCCCCATCCCGGAAACTTGGGAACAAAAAAACGTCACACGAACACATCGCGGCTAAGAGTCCATCGCGTGCCATCCAGCCGGGAAAACACACCTGGCCGCCAAGCTGCAGTGGACGGACGATGCCCTCTAGCCGTGGAAGATCCGGCCCTTCCCCGACAATGACCATTTTTGAATCGGCGTGCTGGTCGGCAAAAGGCTTAAAGGCCCGGATGGCAAGTCCGTACCCTTTGAGGGCAATCAGTCTGCCTGCTGACAGGATGCGAAATTCTTTCGAAGGCTTGGCGCTCGAAACCGTTGCCTTGTGATCCCGCGACACCCCGGAGCCATTCCGGCTGGCAATTAGGGTCAAGTCTTCTGAAGATATCCCGTTTACAGGAAACAGTGTAGCCTTCGGCCGAAACCGCATGGGAATAGCCGCAAGGGATTCGCGATTGCAGACTAGGATCCTGCGCGCTCGCGATTGGCCGAGAAGGAAGATGGGGTCGTGGCGGAGGACCCAGCCCATACCGGCTCGCACTCGTTCCCAGAGGCGATTATGCCACGCGTACTCAGAAAGAAACTGCCGAGGAGTTTTCTGTGCCCCTCCACAAGGACCTCTTAGATAGGGAATAGGCAGGAACGCCCCCACAAAGCTCGCGGCCCAGTCATTCGCATAAGTAAGGTGGTGGAAGGCATCAAACCTGATCTTCCTATGCAGCCGCCTCGCAACAAAATAGGCTTTGATCTGCCAAAGGTAAGCATAAAACTGAAAGCATCCCTGGAGCTTGCGTAAAACCCCCAGCCAGCGAGGCAAGTCGAAATAGTCGAAACTAAGTGTGGGATGGGTCTGCACTTGCAGCCCCTTTTCGATTCCCTCACGGTTCGAAGGGTGCGTTAAGACGTGAACTTCGTGAAACCTGGCGAGCTGCGTGACCAAATTCCAACCGAGTACCGCCTCTCCGCTGCCCAATTGGGTGTTGCCGGAGGGGCTGCATACAAAAGCACAAGTTAGTACGCGCAGCTTCTTCCCTCCTTTGCTGTTGGCGGCATTCATCGGCATTGAAAAATTCCAATCCCCAAAGGTCGAACCCTCTCGTGCACAACGCGTACTTGGATGACCATTGTCCGGGTCGCCCCTCTCCTTGATGAGTTGGCGTTGCCTTAGGCCGCCCGTTGTCCGGTGCGCTTAGCTCGGGGAACTACCGCTTGTAGCAGAAAATATGCAGTTCCGGCCCACGCGCGTGACTGTCGATCCCGTTGAACCCGCAAGACCGCAGCAGCCCAAGAATGTCTTCAACTGCCGTCCCAGCAGGAAGAAGCTGGGGATGAACCTCACAGACGAGAAATTCACAGCGAGCCTCAGCCAACATTTGGCGAAGCCCTCGCATGACGGAGTATTCGAAGCCCTCCACATCGATCTTGACGGCACGCGGAACGGGCAGGCTCTGTGTACGGCGAAACCAATCTCCTTCCACGACCTCCACCACCTCAGCGGCGTGAGCCTGGCGGCTGCTGGGCGGCCCTTTCAAGAGGGTGGAGCGCCAGGGCCGCTCCTCCTCTACGTACATCTCTGTTCTGTCCGCTTGTTCTCCCAAGGCATATGGGAAGCAGCGGATGTTCTTAAGATCATTCAGTTGAATATTCGCCTGCAAGCGTTCAAAGTTGCGCCTGAGGGGCTCAAAAGCAATGATCTGCCCCTGCTCGCCGACTCTCTTCCCTAATGCCACGGAATACAGGCCATAGTTGGCTCCCACGTCGTAAACAATATCGCCGGGCGCAAGAAAAGCAAGGCAGGTCTCCAACGTATGCCTCTCCGACCAGGCGCAATCATTTGACATGCTGGCTCCCTCGAGGTCCCTCACCTCTTCCGGATTTCTAGCGTACAAGCTGAGGCATACATCCGAAACCTGGAGCTTCAGAACGCCGCGCGGAGTCGCCCAACGATAATAAAGGCTGCGCAGGGCGGGAGCCACCCCAGCCCTCCGGGCCAGGTTCGTGAGTTGGGGAAAATAGGTCAAGCGCCTTAGCACGTTCGCCATGTTTGCCTCTCTTGTACTCAGTTTAACTGCTTGCTCCCAGATTCGCCCCCTGAGGGGCGTTTTCGACACACTGCATACTCGACCATGCCCGACGGGCGGACATCGATTTCGACAAAACCCAAGGATCTGAGCAGTTCGATGATATCTCGGGGCTGGAGACCCCCCGGCAGCAAGCGCGGATGAATCTCACAGCACACGAGCAGGCAGGCGGGATCCGCGAGCGTTTGCCGGAGTCCTCGAATCACCGCATATTCGGATCCCTCGACATCAATCTTGGCGACGACAGGTACCGGAAGGTTCTTATCTCTTCGAAACTGGTCGCCCGCGACCACTTCCACTGACTCCTCGCTCAACATTTCATCCGTCTGCGGCTTTACCAGGCTCGATCTCCAAGGATCGTTCGCAAATGTATATAAGCGCGCCGAGGAACTCTCTTCTCCCAGCGCCTTGCAAAAGGTGAGAACATTTGTCAGTCCGTTCAGTGCCAGGTTTTCTTGGAGGCGGCGGTAACTCCGCGCGTCAGGCTCAAAGGCAACGACCCGACCTTGATTACCCACCAGCCGGCCCACCACGGTCGAGTACAACCCCACGTTGGCTCCCACATCGTAGACAACATCACCGGGTTTCAGAAGACCGGTAAGTTGTTCGAGAGTCTCCTTCTCCGCGCTGTTGACAGAGTAAGTGATAATGGGACCTTCGAGCGACCGCAATTCCTCCGGCCTCCGCGCATAGAAGCGGTACCCGTGCGCCCCGATCTGAACGCGCAGGACCCCTCGCGGGGCGACGCAAGAGCAGTAAATTCTCGCCAATATCTTCCGCAGACCCAGACGGTCCGCAAAGGTCACCAAGCCTCGCCGGTATGTGAGTTGTCTCAACCTGCCGATAATCATACCGTAAGTGCGTTGCCTCAACTTTCCCACTTTCGTGGCGCCCGCCCCTTAGGGAAGCCTGAAAACGGCAGTCAAACCCTGGCGCGCCCGATGTAGAGCCCGTGGAAGTGCCCCGTGTATCCTTGAAACAGCCAGCCATACACTCGCCTTCCCAGGAAGGATGCGGCCAGGGCCATCAACAGCGCCGGCTGAAGGGGACGCAGTTTCAAGGCTTGGAAGGCCGTACGTCTGGCGCTGGCCGGGTCGTAATTGAAAAGCAATATCGCCAGTGTTGCCAGTTGCTTGCCAAGCACAGAAGAGGACATTTGATCACGGTACTTCTCGATCATGTTGGCCTTTCCTCTGCAGATGCCCCTCAGGCTCCCGGTCACCTGGTCGGTTCCAAAGTAACGGATGACCAGGCAGTCGGGGACGGCCGCAACTCGCGAGACTTTCGACACCCTGATCCAGAGATCCCAGTCCTGGCAGTTCACAAGCTGCTCATCAAATCCTCCCACCTGCTCCAAAATGCTGCGACGCACCACGACCCGCGAACAGGACCCGATGAAATCCCACTCCAGCAGGTTCTTGTACACGTCTCCTTGCAGTGTCGGGCTTCGGAGCTTGAGCGTCTGGCCGCCCTCGGTGACCAGCTTCTTTCCGCTGTAGACAAGGCCTACATCCTGGGCCGATTCCTCAAAACAGGCGACTACTTTGGCTAATTTCTCCGGCATCCACTCATCGTCGGAATCCAGGAATGCCACGTAGGCGCCACGCGAAGATCGGATGCCGGTGTTCTGGGCCGAGGATTGGCCGCGGTTACGCTCATGACGAAGGTACCGTATTCGTTGATCCCCAAAAGAGGCAACAACTTTCTCGGTATCATCTGCCGATCCATCATCGACGACGAGCAGTTCCCAGCCCGCAAAGGTCTGACAGGCAACACTTTTGATGGCCCGCGCCACAATGTCGGCACGGTTGTAAGTCGGAATGACAACGCTCACGATTGGATTGTTCAACTCAGTCATTGGCTATGCCTTGGTAACCCGACCGTGCATCCACGCATGCCGTCGGCCCACCACAATAGCTTCCGTCCTGCCAGGTTGCGGCTTGAGAAAGTTCATACCACCACCCCCGCGACGACGCTTGCCAAGGTAACAGCGCCTTTCTCATTATGTCACCTCTACGCCCTCAGGGCTAGCAACGAGCGCCTCTGCGGGCATCACGGCGACGACCGCCTGGCATCATCCCTTCGGCTCGATATCCCCCTTGATGGGTTGAGATAGTAACATCCGACGTCAGCAAACGAGCGTGCCCATCATCGCCCTGGTCCATGGCCTATTCCCTCGATGCCTCCGCGCTCTCAGGCGCCCGGTGCTCCCTGGCAACTTCGGCGAGCTTCGGGTCGAGATCGCCAACGATCTTGGTCCAGGCGTATTCCCGCTCGATGAGGCTGCGCGCGCGCGCCCCTATGGCCCGCCGCTGCTCAGGGCTGCGCAGCAAGTGGATAACTCGTTCGCTGAACGCCTCAGTCGTTTGGGCGATCAAAAGATGTTCGCCATCCCGCGCCTTGATACCCTGACACCCAATTATGGTGGAGACCACAGGAACCGCACACGCCATGCCTTCTAATACCTTAAGCTTCGTCCCCTCTCCGTAACGATAGGGTGCAACGGAAACCGCCGCCCGGGCATAGAAAGGCCGGACATCTTCCACGGCGCCGGTCACATGGACGCCGGGAATTTCGGCGAGCTGCCTGACCTCTTGATTGGGACTGCTTCCCACAATCCAAAACTCCGCCGTGGAGATCTCTTGCTTGATCCGGGGGAAAACGGTGCGGGCGAACCAAATCGCCGCCTCGCTATTTCTGTAAACAGCAAAGCCGCCGCAGAGCACCAGGGAGGGGCTTTTTCGGTCCTCCGGCGCACCGGGAACAAAGAAGTCGGTATCGACACCGTTGGGGACAGTCCACAATTTCACACGGGCGGGCAGATAACTGCGGGCAAATTCTGCTTCCCGGTCAGAAGCACAAAGCATCGCCGCGAGGCGCGACCCAACCGCTCTCTGGAACCAACTCATCTTGATGAGATTCAACAAGGCGAAAGCCCGCTTAAGGATTCCTCCCTGGCGCAGGTACTGACGCCAAAGGAGCCCTTCCGACTCATGTTCGTCCAACACGACCGGTGTATTTCGGGCCAATGCAGGCGGGATAAGCTGCGCCATGAAAGCGAAATTCGCCAGGATCAGGTCAAAGTGTTCCGACTCCAATTTCTCTCGGATACTCCGCTGAACCGTCCGTCCGCCGAATTTCGCCGCCGTGTACGGCAGTGGCGAGAGCACCGAAGCCAGGGCGGCTAGAACCGGCCGAGTCTGCCGCGCACTGGCAGGAGGGCGGTAGAAACGAACTTCTCGACAAAGGATCTTGACGGGATGATCGTCCGCCAGGGGAGGACCCTCGTAGCCTGCCAACAAAACAATCTCATGCCCGCGCCGCGAAAGCTCCCGGAGGATGCCATAGATGCGCACCACGTTGCCGCCATAAAGAGGCCAAGGAAGATAAGGTGAAAGAACGAGAATTCGCATGATCCTCACTGCCGTGCCCGGCAACATGAGCGAGACGTGCCCCAACGAGGTTTTGGACGCCAGCGCTTTACACTCGCAGAGGAGGCTTTGCGTGCGCTGTTGGCTGGGGGGAATCACACTCCCCGGGCGGCGGCCAGATCGGACTCCAACATCATTCTCACGAGCTGCTTGAAATCCACGGTGGGCTGCCAGCCCAGCTCGTCACGCGCCCGGCGCGCGTCCGCGCGCAAATCGTGGATCTCCCCGGTACGCAGAAATTGCGGGTTGACCTCCACCCATTCTTCCACCGACCCCGGAACATTGCTGGACGGCCCGAGTTCACGCATCGCCGCCATGATTTCCAGAAGAAAATCGGAGACGCTGTGCGAGACTCCCGTACCGATGATGTAGTCCTTGGGTTCCGATGGTTGCAACATGGCGTGCATGGCCTTAATGTAATCTCCCGCAAATCCCCAGTCACGCCGCGCCTGAAGATTCCCCAGCGCCAGTTTGGTGCGGTCGCCAAGGAGCCAATGCGCCGCGACGCGGGAGATCTTACGCGTCACCATTTCGGGCCCACGGCGGGGCGACTCATGGTTAAAGAGAATACCGCCGACCGCGTACAGACCACGTTGCCGGTAGACTTCCGCCAACCTATGGGCCGCCAACTTCGAGGTCCCGTACGGCGAGGTCGGACGAAGAGGCGTCTGCTCGTCGCAAAGCCCGTTCCAATTGCCCATCATCTCAGAACTGGAGGCCTGGTAAACCCGTGCGTCCCGCTTCGTCCGTTCCACGATTTGGAGCAACCGGACTAATCCACCCACGTTGATGTCAAAGGTCTCCGCGGGAACCTCCCAGCTTGTGGGAACGAACACCTGCCCGGCCAGATTGTAGACCTCATCAGGCCAAGATTTTTGGAAGGCCACTGCCAGCGATTCGGCGTCGCGGAGGTCCCCGTAAACAACCTCGATGCGGGAGAGGATAGGCTGTAGCCAACGCGTGGACGCAGGCGCGCGTCGCACCAAACCCCACACTTGGTAGCCAAGGTCGAGCAAGTACTCGGCAAGATAGCTTCCGTCTTGTCCTGAAATCCCCGTGATTAATGCTGATTTCATTTTTGCGATATGTCCGTTTTGTATTCAGGATGCGATGGGAAGAGTGACCTTTCCCGCGAATCTCGATGGACCCGGCGGGTCTCAAATTCCGCAGTGGCCCGGGTCCTCACCGCCACAGGGGTCACGATACCCGCATCCCCGCCGCAGTTATGCACCGCAACTCCTTGGCGGGAGGGAGGATCATCCAGATTAATAGTTTTCATCTCGATGCTCATAATAACATACTCCAGCCTGGATTTCTCACCACGGGTTTTGGAAGGGCGGGGCTTTAGAGCTTGCGGAAAAACGCTCCAACACTTTCATTCTGAGCATTTACAGCCTTGCGGCTGCCCATGATAGGCGGGAACTCTGGCCGAGGAAAGGTAGCTTGGACCTGTTTTATAGGTCCGCGGCTTTTCCTTGTCCATCGGGGACGAGCCGCGGACCTAAAAAACAGGTCCGCGCTACACGTGCTGAATCTCAAGGACTTACGCGTCGAGTCTCTACAGAGCGAAGAATCCTGCCCGGCGCATTTTCTTAGCAGTGCGAGATTCTTCGTCGCTTGCGGCTCCTCTGTAGAAATATGGCGCGCAAGTCCTTTGCATTCAAAGAATCGACCCATGGGCTCGCGCCATGTTTCTGCCTGTCATGGGCAGGCGCAAGGCTGTCAATGCGCAGGATGACAGCTCCTACGAGTCTTTGCGTACCCTGTAAAGCCGCGCTCATTTCTCGGCTTGGATAGTTGCAATGACCACCGCGCGGGAGCCAGCCCGTTGATAGACTTTGGCGGCGACTTCCACCCTCTTACCGGCGAACTCCAGCAGCCGGTCGTTCTGGCCTTGGGCGGGCATGGTATCGGAGATAGGCCAATAAATTGTCCCTTTGTCGGTTAGAATCACCAGCGGCGATCCTGCCTTGGCGCAGGCCGCCGCGCACTCCGCGCTGATCGGCTTCTTCAGACCTTTCGTAAAGGCACAGGCGGAATCCAGGACGTAGCCTTTGATCGTCTCCGGCTGGCCTTCAGCACGCGCGATGTGCATACCTGCCACCAGGAGAATAGCCAGGGAGAATCCCCATACGAGTTTTTTGGGAATGTTCATAATGTTGCCTCCTTGCAAGTTCCGCGAAGCGGGACTCTACGAGTAGGAGTAGCGCGGACCTGTTTTGTAGGTCCGCGGCACGTCCCCTGTTGGCAAGTTAAAGCCGCGGACTTAAAAAGCAGGTCGGCGCTACACTTGCTTCTAGAACAAGAGTTTCAATGCGAATTGAATTTGCCGCGGCGGAGCCGCCGACTCAACCTGGCCGAAGGTGGGCGAGCTGATATCGTCATTGGGCACGCCAAAGTTCACCCGGTTCAGGATATTGAAAAACTCTCCGCGGAACTGCAAGGTCGCGGATTCCGCCAGGCGAAAATTCTTGGAGACAGCGAAATCCCATTGGGAGAGGCCGGCGGCTTGGACGATGTTTCGGCCGGCATTGCCGAAGGTCCCCAGTTGCGTGTTCTGCTGGAAGGCTTTCGTGTTGAACCATTGGCTCG